>Ga0302319_10022646_pt1 | contig 11249 bp, 10 predicted proteins | sample Bog_T0_2_FD_203319 | JGI IMG/M metagenome (GOLD analysis project Ga0302319, IMG submission 203319) | Peat permafrost microbial communities from Stordalen Mire near Abisko, Sweden - Bog_T0_2 | ecosystem: Environmental > Terrestrial > Soil > Wetlands > Peat | place: Sweden: Abisko, Stordalen Mire...
GCGGAGGACGAGTTGACGTTTGAGGAGGCGGAGCGCCGGAGACTTAGGGTTTGACTGCACCGATGGCGTGGTGGCGTTCAGTTTTCCGGGGGAAGGGCCGTTGGTTTCCTATCTCCGGTTCGCGGTCAGGCGGCAAATCGGACGACTTCCAGTTCAGCCGACCGATCCACCGCGGCTAGAAGGCTGTCCACTCGCTGCATGGCAGGGCCTTCCAACTCGGTCTCGCCGCACTGGCCGCACTGCAAGACTGGCGTAGCCCGAATGATAACAATCGTCGTATCGCCGATTTTGAACGGCAGGTCGGTGACTTTTGGCTCCAAGGCGCCGCCGCAGACGCGACAGTTCATTTTCCGATCCTCCTGATGCGTCCATGGTTTACCCACGTCTCTCCGTGAGGCTTGTACATGGTCACCACGCGGATATTATCGCCTATCACATCCGTCGCAATGTGGGCATGAAATATGAAGCCGGCTTGTTCGCCCCGGAGAAGGAAGCTCGGCAAATACTTATCGCGCGGGTAGGCTTCAATGATTTCCAGCGTATCGACGGCATTGTGAAGCATTTCAGCGGACAGCCCACGTTGTTGCCGGCGCATTGCGATATGGTAAGTCTAGCGGATTCTAGTCCTCGACACGCAGTCTTGAATAAATGCTAAGGGGTCGTCAGGTACGGGCGCCATTTTCCATCCGCTAACTAACTTAACTAAGCGTCTCGCTGGCCAGGCTCCAACTTTACGATGCAGCCTCGTTCTTCCGATCCCAATCAGGGTGCTGCTATTTCCATTGTCGCCCAGCCCGCAAGTGATTGTGCGCGCCGACGCCGACGATTACGCGCGGCGGCGCTTTGATTGCGTGCGGCGACGCTTTGATTGCCTGCGGCGACGCTTTCATTGCCTGCGGCGACGCTTTGATTGCCTGCGGCGACGCTTTGATTGATAGAGTGGCTGTGGAGGCTTCGTGTACCACCGCGTCTGGATATTCGCTTTCCCGCTCTGCCTTTGGGCTGCGCCAGGCAATGTAACTTTTTCGCCGGCTGCCAGTCCCGTGGAGGCCTATGATTTCATCGAAATCACTCTAAGTGTCACAGCTCCAGACGTTGCGAATCCTTTCACCGGAGCTACGCTGACCGGCGCGTTCGGGAAAGCCGGCGAGGGCACGCGCTGGAACGCCGACGGTTTCTGCGACTCATCCGACGGCAGTGTCTTCCGCATCCGCTTTATGCCGCCCTCGGCTGGTAGCTACACCTATTCGCTGATTTATCGGCAAGGCAGTTTTGAAGCTAGCGAAACGGGTACTTTCCAGGCGGCCGCCAGCCATCGCCGCGGGCCCATCCGCGTCGATCCTGAGTATCCGTGGCACTTCCTCTGGGAAGGAACCGGCGAGCATTATTTCTTCAATGGGACGACGGCATTCTGGCTGATGGGCTGGCGCGACGAGCGATTCATCGAAGCCAGCCTTGAGCGTCTGCATCAGTTGAAAATCAATCGAGTCAGGGTGCTGCTGGCGGGCAACATGAACACCATGCTGGGGGAACCCGTGGTCACAGGCGATAACTTCACGATGGCGCTGCGTCCGTGGGTGGCGGCGGCGCCTGAGAGCTTCGATCAACCCGGCATAGACTATAAGCGATTCCAGGTTTCTTACTGGCAGAAGTTCGAGCGTATGCTGCGCTATGCACGCGATCGCGATGTGATCGTGTCGGTGATTCAGGATATCTCGACACATAAGGCGCAACCGGCCGCCGGCAGTCCCGACGAGCGCCGTTATTTGCGCTATGCCGCCGCCCGCTTGAGCGCATTTTCGAATATCACTTGGGATCTGGGCGACGATCTGGACTCCTTCCGCGATGAGAAATGGACCCATGAAACCGGCACGCTGATCGAAGGTTGGGATCCTTATCATCACTTGGCCACCAGCCATCCCGCGCATCGCGAACATCAGGACCGCGCGTCGGATTGGTTTGGCTTTACCTCGATTCAAGACTGGTCGAGGAAGCAGCATTCGTTAATGCTGGAAGAGCGCCAGATTCAAGCCAAAACCGGCCGCATTATTCCTCAGACCAACGAAGAATACGGGTATGAGGATCACTACCCGAAATGGGCTCCCGGTATGGGTTCTGATTCGGCGGAAACGCTTCGCCAGGTCGCTTGGGATATCGCTATGGCCGGCGCTTATCAAACTACTGGCGAGAGCGCGAGGCGCGGCGCCAACATCTGGCCGGACACGGGCGGCGGCTGGATCAATGGGCGCGGCGACGACACCATGGTGATGTTGAAAGGCTATGCCCATATGGTCGATTTCTTTACCAGCTTCGAGTGGTGGAAGACTGATCCGCACGACGAACTGGTGAACAATGGCGCTTATTGTCTCGCCAAGCCAGGTGAGTTGTATGCCGTGTATCTGCCGAACGGCGGCGATGTGACAGTGAAGCTGGAGCCGGGCAGTTATGAAGCTACATGGTTCGACGCATTTACGGGAGCTGTCGTAAAGATGCCGCCCGCGCAAGGGCCGCTGTGGAAGTCGCCGGTGGCGCCAGGATGGCTGGACTGGGCGCTATTGTTAAAGCGAGCTTCACGCTAGACTGAGTTCTTAACGTCGCCTCCCGTGCGGTGCCATACTAGTGACAGGTGGAGCCTACGATGTCACCGGTTGGCGCCAGAGTCACGATCGAGCCCGGGAAACGAGGAGGAAAGCCTTGTGTCCGCGGATTGCGCATTACGGTGTGGGACGTGCTTGGGTGGCTTGGAGCGGGGATGACCGAAGACGAGGTTCTCGATGAACATCCCGATCTCGAGAAGGCCGACTTCCCGGCGGTGTATGGCTACGCCGCGGAAGTAGGCCGCAACGCGAACCTGGGGTGAAACTGCTTCTCGACGAAAACCTTTCGCCGCGTCTGGTGAATCGTTTGAGCCTGCTTTTTCCGGGGCTGACACATGTGCGCCACGTTGGGCTGGAGCAGGCAGACGATCAGCAGATCTGGCATTATGCTCGGGATAACACTTTTGTGATCGTCACTGCTGACGCGGATTTCGGCGCTGGCGCAGCGCCATGGCTGGCCGCCTAAGGTCGTCCACCTCGAGGCGTGCGACTTCCCATTGCGCGCGATCGAGGATTGGCTGCGGCGAAGCGCTATCCGGATCTCGGAGTTTGGCAGGAACAAGGCCACCGGGCTGCTGTCGCTCCGCTGGTCATGATTAGCCCCCGCCGTCTACTCGCACTTGACCACCGCCATGCGTCTATCGACTCTGCGAGACCGGCACGCACAGGACTCCTTCTTCCCCCACCAATCACGCGAATTGCGCTGTCCTTGGTGGATGCGGTAAGGATGCGGCGATCTCCTGCCCGCGCCTGCTTGGCGGCATCCTCCATGGTCACCGTGCTGCGAGCATTGTCTTCAATTAGAAGCACGTTTGCATTCAATTTTCTCGCTTTGCCCTCGTCACTGGCAGCTTGACCAGCATGCCGGTACCGCCTTCGATATATCCTCAATAATAAACTGGCCGCCATGGCGGTCCAGGATTTTCCGCATGATCGACATTCCAGCCGGAGTGGGCGCCCTTGGTACCAATGCAGCGCTTCTCAACCTTGGCCCGGACTTTGGGCGAAATCCCACCCGAGCGATCCTTAATTTTCAGGTTTGCCCATCTAGACCAACGGCGTCCGTGCGCAAAACGTGGCTACTCCCCGATTAAGTGAATGGCCCCGATGCCACCGCTAATATCCAGCCTGACCGATACCTTGGCATTCTTCTCATAGGCGTCGTTCACATACCGGTCGCCTTGCTTCTGCAATCCCTTGGCATCGACGGCCCCGAGTCCACCCGATGCGTTCGCCACCACGCCGACCGTCGTGGGAACATATACGGTTGCTTCGCCGACACCGCCACGCATCCGCACCGTGTAGTCCTTCTTCGGAGTGCCGCGCAGATCCAGCACCATCTTGCCGACGCCCATATTGACGTCCAGGTTTTCCAAGGACAGACTGCCGGCCTTCATATTACATTCGCCGGCGCCGAATTCCATATTCATGCTCAATGGCTTTTCATCGTTCAGCTGAATATCCCAGGTGTACTCGTGATTACCAAGCCCGCTGTGTTCGCCGCTAGGCTGCGAAATACTCAAATCCCCGCGATCTCCCGTCGCTTCGTATTTCACGACCGGCTTCCAGCCTGGAACGTTGTACTTGAAGTCGGCATCCATCAGGTTCGCTGATCCGCCGCGCAGGTTCACGGTACCCGCGCCCATCTTGATCTGCACGCGAACGGACGCGGTTTTGTCCAGTTCGATGGTGCGCTTCATGTCTTCCGTGGGACCGCTTCGTTCTTCGTTGCTAGTGGAGACGACGCAACTCGACAGAAGAGCGCGCTCAATGAGAATGCTAGAACCGGCAGTGTAGAAGGCATAACTGATAGCTTATACGACTGGCAGAAGCGGTCTGTTCCCCAAAGTTGCGGACGGTACTAAGTAAGTCGTCCTAGTCCAACGCATTTGCCACTCGGTACAAGCCTATTTCGCACTTAGTACCGTATTAAGAGGGCGTATCTCCTGTTAGAATCGGGTTGTATTCAGTAGGAGCGGTCATGTTGTGTCTCTATTGTCGGCAACCGATTAGTCCATTCCGGAGCCTTTGGGATACACGGTTTTGCTCGGCCGAACATCGTGACCAAGTGCTGGCCCGGTCGGCGCGATTTCTGCGCGAGGCCGAAGACTTGGGCTGTGACGATCCGTGGCAGGAGGAGCAGAAACGTGGCATGGCGCAGCGCACTTCGGCGCTGGTGTTCGTGACGCTGCTTGCCCTGGTGGGAGCGGCTTTCTTCTTTTCAAACTCCGGCCGTCCTATCGGCAACGCGGAGAATCATGTCGCCTCGAAACAGACCGGGGGGTTCGGAAGCACCATCAGCAGGTTCATCGGCCGAACGGACGCTCTCAGTTTAGGCGATGGGGTGAAGTCCGAAGGCTTCGGTTCTTGGAAGGACTATAGCGGCGGATCCATCTGGGCCCAGGAAGGGTCCTATATTCGACCGGGGCGTCTCCGCATCTGGGCGCGATCGGAATCCCTCGCTAACTACGATTTCGAATTTGTTGGGCAGATCGACCGAAAGAGTCTGGACTGGGCTTTTCGGGCCTCCGATTCACGGAACTATTACGCCACTAAAATCGCCATCCTGAGCCCCGACACTTCCGAACTGGTGCGCTACGCGGTTCTCGACGGCGTGGTTCTGGACCGCACAGAACTGCCCTTGCCAATCAAATTGGCGGCAAATAAGGACTACCAATTTCGAATGACGGCCGAAGGCGCGCGGTTCCTCACCTTTATCGACGGCCACGTTGTCAGCTCCTGGAGCGATTCCAGAATTTCCCGGGGCGGCATCGGGTTCTTCTCCGAGGACGGCGAAAAATCGCTGCTCAAGTGGGCGGCACTGACGGAGCGGGACAGTCTGGCCGGACGCGTGCTGTCGCATTTCTCGATCTTGCTTTTTCCGCATCCATAGTGGTCGTACAAACCGAGGGGTGTTAGTCTGGAGAACAACCCAGCATGTTCGCCCATCGAGCGCTTGTTATCGCGCAACTGATTCTGTGTACATCCGCGGCGTGGGCCGCCTCGGGTCCGAGCAAAGAGGCCCACAAAGCATTCTCCGACGGTCTGAAGTTCGAGGCAGCCAAGCAGCGCGAGCGGGCCATCCAAGCTTTCTCTGAGGCCATCCAGGCCGCGCCGGACTACGTGGAGGCTTACGAGCATCGGGCCGCGCTGCGAATGGCGAGCGGCTATCCGGCGCAGGCGATCGAAGACTTGACGGCGGTGATCCGGTTGAAACCGGGTAACCCAGAATCGTTTCGCTTGCGGGGCGACGCCAACCGCGCAGCCGGCCAGTACGGCAAAGCCCTCACGGACTACGATCAGGCGATCGCGCTGCACCTGGACACACCGGCGCTCTACAACGGACGGGCGGAGGCCTACTCGCACCTTGGTCAATATGCGAAAGCCATCGAGGACTACACGCACGGCATCAAACTGCGTCTGGACGATCCTGTGCCGATTCGCGACCGAGGTAACGCCTACGCCAGTTTAGGCAAGTACAGCAACGCCATCGACGACTACGATCAGAGCATCAACCTGAAAAGCAACGACGCGGAAACGTATCTATATCGCGGGTTCGCTCGCGGACAGACCGGCGATTTCACGCGCGCCATTCAGGATTTCGATACTGCCGTGAAGCTGGATCCGAACAACGCTCGTACTTACGCATTGATGGGCGCCGCCCATCTAAAACTCCACCAGCTCCCGCAAGCTCTCGAAGAATTCTCCAAGGCCATCAAGCTGTCGCCCGACAATCCGCAACTCTACCTGGCGCGGGCTGCCGTGTATGTCCAAATGGACGACCAACAGAAGGCGCTACTCGATCGCGAGGTGGCGGTGCGGCTGAAACCGGATTCCGCTGAAGCCCATCTGGCGCGGGGCGGATCGTACCATCAACTGGGCAGGCACAAAGAAGGACTGGCGGACCGGACCGAGGCGATCCGTCTAAACCCGAATCTACCGGAGGGTTGGTACGCTCGCGGGAGCGCTTATTATCTGCTCGGCGATTATCAGAAAGCAGCCGAGGATCTGCGCCAAGCCGTCAAACTTCGTCCGAGTTATCAGGAGGCGACCGAAGCGTTACAGAAAGCGGAGGATCAACTGAAGGCGCAGCAAACAGTGGCGGCCGCACCACCGGCCACGCCAGTGGCGCCCGTCGCAACGATCAAGCCGCCGGCGCAACCCGTAGCGCCACCAGTGCAGCCTACGCCTGTGGTTGCAAGGATCCAGGAGGTGGTGCCCCGTCCCGCAGCTCCCGCGATTCAGAAAGGCGGACTCTCCGCTGAAGAACACGAGGCTTCGGGTCGCCGTTTGACCAAGGAAAAGCAGTACGCGCAGGCGGAGGCAGAACTGAATGAAGCGCTCCGCTTGAGGCCGGATCTGGCAACCGCTCTCAATGCCCGCGGATTCCTCTATCTCAAGAAAGGCGAGTATGCGGCCGCCATCCACGACTTCACGCGCGCTGTCGAGTTGAAGCCCGATTACGCGAACGCGTATAAAAACAGAAGCGTGGCGCGCAGGGCGGCAGGCGATAAAGCGGGAGCGGCGGCCGACGATCAGAAAGCGGCCAGCTTGTCACGGAAGTAACCGGCGTGGGTGCATGAATAAAAAGACATAAAAAGGGTAGGCTTCCTGCGCGGCGAATGCTACTGAATCTGAGCGTGTTACGAGACTACTTGTGTCCGTTTCTTGGGATTTTAATGCATTCTAGCAGGGGAAAGCCGCCCAGAATACAGAGTGAGTGAGCGGCTTTGCCGGGAAGCCCGATGAGAGGTGTTTTTAGTGATGTTGCTGATTATTCAGGGTTTGAAACCCCCGATATGGCGAGCGCGATGCTGTAGGACAGCAGACGCCAGGCAGGCGTCACCACCAGGCGAATCGGCTCAGGAATCGGAAAATCGACGTCGCGGAGCTAACGGGCGCACACCGGATCGATCGCCAATCCGCCGGCAGACCCAAGCACAGCCAGAAACAAGCTCTCGGAGCAGATTGCGCACAATCCGGGATCGGCTAGCCCCTAGCGATTGGCGGACCGCCAGTTCGCGCGACCGGCTGGACGCGCGCGCGAGCAACAGGCTGGCCATGTTGGTGCAAGCGACCAGCAGCACCAACCCGGCAACGATCATCAGCATGGTAAAGAACGCCGCCACCACCTTTCCCAGCTCCCGTCCAGTTGATCCAATCCGGTTACGCCTCTGAGGCCAATCTGCGACGCTGATTGCCGCCTTCCTCGATCGATATCAACGAAGGCGAACGCGGCACGACGGCAAGCTATCGTTATGGAGGCATCACTTTGACCATCGTAATGTGCGCCTACTCATTATTGATACTTCTCAACAACCACAAAAGTGATATCGTCCGTCTGCGGTATGCCCTGCGTGAAATCGTCGATCGTCTTCAACAGACTCTGCTTCACCGCGAGACTACCCATTGGCGCGTCGCGCCGCACGATTTCGAGCAGCCTCTTCTCGCCGAACATCTTCCCATCGGGGTCTTCCGCATCTGTCAGTCCGTCGGAATAAACCACCAGGATGTCCCCCTTGTTGAGAAGCAGCGTACGGGACTCATAAGAAGCAGATTCGAACATCCCCAGAAAATGAAACTCTGAGACCATGCGCTCGATGTTTCCGGTGGCTGAACGAAACAGGTAGGCAGGAGTGTGCCCCGCGCTGATGAACTGCCCCTGTCCATCCGCGTTCAGAAGCACCAGAAAGAGTGTCACGAACTGGTAGGGCAGCGACTTCTCGCACAGGAGCTGGTTCATTTGGTTTAGCGCCGCCTCCAACTGGGGCCGCGACCGGAATTCGATACTTAGCGCCCCTAGCACCATCGAACTCAGCAGGGCCGCCGACATCCCCTTCCCGGCGACGTCCGCCAAGACGCCCATCCATTCTCCTGAACTAAGTTGCAGAAAATCATAGAAGTCGCCGCCCACATAGCGCGTGGGCCGATTGAAGGCGTGGATATGGAAATTCTCGAACTGGGGCAGGAAGCGCGGCAGCAGGCTCTCCTGAGTCTCCTGCGCTAATGCTAGCTCTTCCTCCATCCTCTTCTGCTCGTCGATCGTTTTTAGGCGAACGACTTCCCGAGTCTCCTCCAGTTGCCGCACCGTCTCTTCCAGCGCCCTGCTATAGTTCTTCGTTTCAAGGTGCAACAGGCGCACTTCCAGGACATTATGGACGCGCGCGCGGAGCTCTGCCATCTCGAAAGGCTTGCTGACAAAATCCTTGGCGCCCGCTTCCAGCGCGCGCAATTTGTGGTCGGGCTGTGCCGTGATCACGATCACCGGCAAATAATCGTCTGGCTCAATTTCCTTCAGCGCCTTCATCACCTGGAATCCGTCCATGCCCGGCATCTGCAGATCCAGCAGGATCAAACAATAACGATGCTTTCGGTACAGTTCGCAAACCTCGGCGGGATTGGTCGTGGAGTGGATCGAAGTATAGCCGGCGATGCGCAGCATGCCTTGCAGCAGCAGGACGTTCGCTTGCTTGTCGTCAACCACCAGAATTCCGGCGCTTAGGATATCGGCCGGGCTGATCATCGCTCGGCTTGTGCCGCGAACTCCATGGCTACGTTCAATGTATCCATAAACTCGTTCACCTTGATTGGTTTCGTGAGATAGCGGAAGAATCCCGCCTGCAGGCCCTTTTCGATGTCGCGCGGCATGGCGTTTGCACTCAGCGCGACGACTGGAATGTGCGCCGTGGCCGGGTCCTCGCGCAGAATCTTGAGGGCTTCAATGCCGCTGATGCCGGGAAGATTGATGTCCATCAGAATGACGTCGGGATGGTTGGCGCGCGCCAGTTGGATCCCCAGGTTCCCATCCCGGGCGCTCAGCAGATTGATGTCTGGATGGCGCGCGATCAACTGCTCGATCAGCTTCAGATTGGCTGGATTGTCCTCCACATAGAGCAGCGTTCGCCGCGGCGCACCGTCCTGCACCGGCGTTTTGGAGATCTCGGCTGGCGCGCCGCTCTCCGGCGGCAGTTCCGGAGCCACCGCCGAGTTTAATTCGAACCAGAACACACTTCCCGACCCAACCAGGCTCTCCACGCCCATCAAGCCCCCCATCAACTCCACCAAACGCTTGCTCATCACCAATCCGATGCCGGTGCCTTGCTCCGTGCTGGTCTCTTGTCCCAGGCGGTTGAATGGCTGAAACAATTGCAGCAGCAAATCCGGTGTCAATCCCGCGCCGCTGTCTCGGACGCTGATGCGCACGCGGTCCGGAGCGCTCTTTGTGCATTCCACCACCACCGTCCCCTTTGCCTGGTTGTATTTGATGGAATTCGAAAGAAGATTGATCAAAACCTGCTTTAGCCGGGTCCGGTCGGCATCCACATAACAAGGAACCTCAAACTGCGGAAAGGTCATGCGGATGCCGCGCTGCTGCCCTTGTGGCTCGATCATCGCCTGGCATTCCAGCATCACTTCGGATACTAAAGTCGGCTCCCGCGATAGCGCCAGTTTGCCGGACTCGATCTGCGCGAGGTCCAGAATCTCGTTGATCAAATCCAGCAAATACCATCCCGCATGCAGGATCTGGTCGATGCTGGCCGCCTGCGCGGCTGTTGGGGGCGGGGAATCGGAATTGATCAGTTGCGCGAAACCGAGGATCGCATTCAGCGGCGAGCGCAATTCATGGCTCATGCTTGATAAGAAATCCGATTTCGCCAGATTGGCTTTCTCCGCCGCCGCTTTGGCTCTCTCCAACTCGACGTTATTCTCTTGCAGAGCATGCTCGAAGCGTTTGCGTTCCGTTACGTCGCGCGCCGCGGCGAACACTCCTTGCAGCTTCCGGTCCCGGTCGTGAAAGGTGGTCGCGTTGTAAGAGACTACCGTTTCTTTTCCATCCCGGGCGTGGGCGGTAAGTTCATAGTCGGTCACCTTATTCCCGCTAAGCACCCGCTTGATGCCTGCCTCGGCCCGCTCCGGATCGGTAAAGTAATTCTTAAACGGAGCGCCGATCAGCTCATCCCGAGTGCAACCCGTCAGCGCCTCCATCTGCTTATTGACGTCGGTGATGATGCCGGCCGGGTCGGTGGTCATCAACGCGTCGATATTCGATTCAATCAGCGAGCGGGTATAGAACTGCTGATCGCGCAGCCGCTGGTCGAGCCGCTTCTGCTCGGCTTCCACCTGCTTGCGTGCGGTATTGTCGGTGCCGATCAGCAGGTAGCCGATGATTCCGCCCAGATCGTCGCGTAGCGCCGTAACGGATACCACGGCGGGAAAGCAGCTGCCGTCTTTGCGGATGTAGGTCAGCTCGTAGATATCCTCGATGCCGCGGGAGGCCTTGAACACCAGCGCCTCAAAACCAGGGGTGATTGGAGTGGCCAGCTCCAGACTCAGTGCTTTGGCGCGCGCGATCACCTCCAGCGGATCGGAAATGTCGGCCGGAGTGATTTTGTCCACCACCTCGGCGGCCGTGTAGCCCAGCATGCGCTCGGCGCCGACGTTGAATAGTTGGATGACGCCTTTCTCGTCTGTGGCGATGCTCGAGAAATTCGCGCTGTTCAGGATGGCGTTCTGGAGCGCGCCTGTTTTGAGCAGGGCAGCCTCGCGCCGGACCTCGGTAACGACATCTACGCCGGAAGCGGGGTCGCAAAATTGGGTCGACATGTACGTATCCAACATGCACGGCTCGGGCCGTTGAGCCGCTTCGAAGCG
>Ga0302319_10022648_pt1 | contig 11248 bp, 7 predicted proteins | sample Bog_T0_2_FD_203319 | JGI IMG/M metagenome (GOLD analysis project Ga0302319, IMG submission 203319) | Peat permafrost microbial communities from Stordalen Mire near Abisko, Sweden - Bog_T0_2 | ecosystem: Environmental > Terrestrial > Soil > Wetlands > Peat | place: Sweden: Abisko, Stordalen Mire...
TAACCAAGTCCAAAAGTAATGAATATCCCCCCTCGCCTCCATACCCTTGTCCTCGCATTGCTTTCCCTGCCGTGCATCGCGTTAGCCGATACGGCCGGCCCCATCACGATCGACGGCACTGACAAAGGGCGCATCTTCGACGGCATCGGCGGACTCAGTGCGGGCGCCAGCTCCCGCCTCCTGATCGATTACCCGGAGCCGCAACGGAGCGAAATCCTCGATTACCTCTTCAAACCCAATTTCGGCGCCGCTCTCCAGATCAACAAGGTCGAGATCGGCGGCGATATGAATTCTACCGACGGCTCCGAGCCAAGCCACATGCGGACCCGGGACGACGAAAACTACCAGCGCGGTTACGAATGGTGGCTGATGGAGGAGTCCAGGAAACGCAACCCTGACGTGAAACTGTACGGCCTGGAGTGGGGCGCGCCAGGCTGGGTCAACCCCAAAGTGAACAACGTATGGACCGACGATAACATTACTTACATCCTGAACTGGGTCCGCCACGCAAAGTCCGATCATAACCTTGTGATCGACTATCTCGGCGGATGGAATGAAAAGGGGTGCAGCCCCCCCTGGTTCAAAAAATTCCGCCAAGCCTTGAACCAGGCTGGCTTCCACGACCTTAAGGTCGTTGCTGCCGACGGATGGATATCATGGGCCGTCGGATCTTTGTGCGTCAAGGATCCCCAATTCGCCGCATCATTTGAGATCATCGGGACTCACTATCCCAAGCTTATGCCCAAGAAGGACCAGGCTTGGCAGGACTCTCTTCATACCGGAAAGCCCCTCTGGGGCAGCGAGACCGGGAATTCCGCTTACAACACCGCGCCGAATGGCTTGGCGAAATTATACAACCAGGGCTACATCGGCAGCCGGATGGTAGCCTATATCAACTGGTCTACGATCTGGTCGGTGCTGCCGAGTCTGCCGTTTCATGGCTTCGGCCTGATGCTGGCCGACAGCCCATGGTCGGGCCATTACGAGGTCGACAAATCCATCTGGGCCACCGCGCACACCACGCAATTCGCCCAGCCGGGCTGGCAGTACCTCGACGGCGCATGTGGTTACATGGGCGGCGATTCGAAGAACGGCAGCTATGTGGCGCTCCGCTCCCCCGATCACAAGGACTACAGCGTCATCGTTGAAACGACAGACGCTAAAGCGTCGCAGAGCGTCGCCTTTGCCGTCACCGGCGGCCTCTCGACCAGCGTGCTGCATGTTTGGAGGACTGATTTGTCGTCCAAAAAGAACGCAGATTGGTTTATCCGGCAGCCGGACATCACTCCCGCCGGCGGCAAGTTCACGGTCCAGTGCGACAAGGGGTGCGTCTATAGCTTCACGACGACCAGCGGCCAGGCAAAGGGCGAAACGACATCGCCCCCTGCCGCGATGCTGCCGCTCCCTTACCGTGACGATTTCCAATCCTACGCCATCGGCCGGACGCCGAAGTATTTCAGTGACCAGAACGGCACGTTCGAGGTGGCTCCGGCAGGCGCCGGCCGCACGGGGAAATGTCTCAGGCAGATGGTCGCCGCGAAACCGGTTTGGTGGGATAGCGACGCCGACCCGGCTACGCTAGTGGGCGATCCGCTCTGGAAGAACTACCGGGTGAGCAGCGATGTCCTGCTGGAGCAACCGGGCTATGTGGAACTGAACGGACGCATGATGGGCGCCCATAGGCCGAACCTGGCGATCGGTTACCATCTGCGCCTTTCGGACACCGGGCACTGGTCGCTACGTGTCGCTTACAACCCGAAAACGGATGCCGATCCGGTGCGGGAAAAGGAACTCTCCTCGGGGGACATGCCCGCAGCCGCCGGCATCAATAAATGGCACACCCTTTGCCTCACCTTTTCCGGCAGCAATATCTCGGCAAAAATCGACGGCACACCAGCGGGCTCCGGCGTAGTAGACACCACATATGGCGCGGGTCTTGTCGGTTACCAAGCCAATGGCTGGCAGACCGCGGAATTCATGAATTTTGAGGTCGCGCCCGCCGATCGGTGAGCCTTCGACTGCCGCGGCAGCGACAGTCGAACAGCCAGGTCCCTTTGGTCCTTTAAGTCCTTTAAGTCCCCGCCTACATCTCGTGCGCGTTCGGAAACTTCCGCAGGATAGGGTGATGCCGCACCGGCTGTAGGAAATTCATCGCGATGCGGAAGATCGGGTTGATGAAGCGCGAGGTGTGGCAGACGTAAAGGTCCAGCGGCGCCAGCTCGAGCCGCAGGTGCAGCTTCGGATCATAGTTGAGTTGCGCGGTATAGTAAGTGTGCACGCCGTTCTTGATGGCCCAAGAGACGACATCGCGCCACGTCAGGAAATAAAGGTGCAAATCGAACGCCACGGAATAATCCAGGCCGATGTCCATGTCATAGAGCACGCCGTCGTGCAACAGGCAGAAGTTGAAAGCAACGATCTTTCCCTCGAGCCGCCAGACGAAGAAACGGACCTTGTCGGGCATCTCCCGCCCGATCCGGGCCAGGAACTCAGGGGTCAATTGCTCGAAGGAAAACTCGGCCCGATCGAGCGTCTGCCGATAGAGCGGGTAAACCTCGCCTATGATGTCCGAGACATCCTCGTGCACGGTCATCTCCGGACGGCCGATCTCCTCCGAGGCGCGGAATTTCCGCCGCAGATTCTTGCGGAAGACCTTGCCGAGCCGGCGCTGCATAAAATCCTCAAAGTCCTTGAAATCCAGCCCGGCCCTGGCCGCAGGCATGCTCGGGATGCGGCGGAAGCCGCTCGTGCAAAGGAAGCCGAGCGCCTCGCGATACCGGGCGGGGTAATCCTTGAACACGATGACCGAAGTCCGCGACCGGCGCGCCACCACGCGCAACGCCTCGCCCAGCGCCTGGACCGCCCATGGCTCCGAGCAGGCCAATTGCCCCTCCCCCACCGCGCAGCCCACCATGAGCACGCGCATGACCAGGAAGCGCGGAATGAGCCGCTGCACCCGCGCGACCAACCGCTGGATATTTTGCGGCAGCCCGTCGGTCATGTCCTGGGCGATGTAAAAGAAGGGTTGCACCGCCGCCTGGCCGGTTTCGGCGTTGCGAAGGATCAGGTAACGGTAATCGAATTTTCCCGGCAGCGTCTCCTCGACGACCTCGTAATAGCGGGCGTCCCGGGCTTCGGCGGCAAAGGTCGAGCGCCAGATTTCGGGCGCGATCGCCCGGGCCGAGCGGACAACCTCAGCCGTGCCGAAAGAGGTATGGATCAGCGACGAACTGGAAACTTCCCCTTCCGCGGGAGCAACTGGCAGCACATCGATCAGGCTATTCATGCGGGAACCGGCTATCCTTTGGGATATCGGGGCTCAGTGGCAATCCCGGTTTGCTAATTTTTTTGTAATCTCCCGCCAGACGGGCCTGCTAGTCCCTATATGCCCTATAGGGTACACCTTCCCTCGCTCGAGCATTTTAACCAAAAATGGAGCCGTAATATCAGAAAAATTTAGACAGGATGAACAAGATTTACAGGATGCAAGCGTCAGATGACGTGCTGCTTATGCATTCCATCCTGTAAATCCTGTTCATCCTGTCTAAATTTTTCGGCTACACTTCCCTAGTGCGGCGCCACGCGGATGATATCCAGAGCGCGCATCATGTACATGGTGATCGGTTCGCCGAGATCGTGATAGACGAAAATCACCCAGTATTGGTACAGCTCGATCCCCCCGACCACGGCCAGCAGCACCGCGGCGGACAGCAAAGGCGCACGGCGCACGGCCCCCGCCATTTGCAGGAGCGGGCCGGCGGCCAGGAAGCGAAGCGGCATATCCCACATGGTCGCGTAGCGCACATTCATGCCGTTCCTGACATTCACCATGACCGCGCAACTGAAGAGGACGAACAGGAGAAGGAAAATTCCCTGCCGGCTATCCCGGCGCAGCCCGAAAATCCCTCCGATGGCCGGCAGCATCACCGCGGGGCTCACGAGCATTAAATCGATGATGTACCGGAACCAGGGTCCGCCGCCGCTCTCATAGGCGAAGCTCATTTTCTCCGCCTTGGTCACCAGCAGCCGGTAAGTCTCGATCAACGTCCGCGGGCTCCCTGCCAGGCAGATCAGCACCAGTACGCCCAGAAGCCCGCCGGCCAGCGTGGCCGCCGCCGTGCTCCAGGTTGCCTTGCCGATATTCAGCCGCGGCACGAGCGCCGCCGTGCAAATAATCCCACCCAACCCCACCGAGGCGAAGAAAGCATTCTCCTTCGTCAACACCATCGCCGCTATCGCCCCCGCATACGCGGCCAGCCATCCGAGCCGGCCCGGGCGTTGCAAATTTTCCCAGAGCAGCCAGAGCGAGAGCAGCGCCCAGAAGGCGAACACGCCATCCGCAAGCTCCCGGTGGGCCATCATTAACTCGAGCGGCGCCACCGCCATCAAAGCGCCCACGGCCAGGCCAAAGCGCGCTCCCGCCAACCGAAAAGCAAAAAGGCCCGCAAGCAGGAAGCTCAACACCGAGAAGCCCGCCGCCACGTAGCGCAGCGACAGCTTCGGCCCGAGATGAAATGCCGAATCCACCGCCAAACCCAGCACGATGTACATGAAACGCGTCGGAGGCAGCATCACCAGGTCCATCTTCGCCTGCGCCGTCGCGTAGGTTTCAACCAGCGCCGAGTAATTCAACAGCCCGTCTTTTTCCACCATGCGCACGTTGACGATGTAGAGCTGCTCATCGAGCGTCCCCCGGTCAACCGGGCCAAAAAAGGGAACGAGCCTCAGCAACAAACCCGCCGCCAGGATAATCAGCGCCGCGGCCACTTCCAGCCGATGCTGCCGGAAGATGCGGCCAAGGCTGAAGGATTTGGCCGGCGCGGCTCCCTGCGCCGCCGTCGGTGCGGATTGCAGATCGGCGCTTGAAATCGGGATGGGGCTGGATTGCATAAATGTGAGGCACAAACGCGAGTAGCAGGGGGCATGCCTCGAATGCCCTGGGAACCACTGGTTAAACCGCGAAGGCCTTTGCCGCAAGCCCTTGAGGCGTATTTTGAGGGATCTTCGCTGTTTTCAGAAGATCGAGGACTGCGCCTCCTGAACCCGAAGTTCACAGAGAGCCAGGTGCGTGAGCCCCCGGTTAGCTAATCAAGAACCGGCACGCCCCGGAGCGGTGGCAGAAAATGGCTACACGGTGTCGTAAAACAGCCATAACTGTAACTAATCAAATAGGTCGGGGCCAATACTGGCGATACAACGATAGCTCGTAGTGCTTCCTCTACGCGACCATTTATTGTCCTCTTGTCCATCAGGATCGGTTTAGTTTTAATTGTTACAATAGATTTCTCGACCTCCTTTTGAAACACGGCTGAAACTTCACGTGAAACTTTGGGGTAGCTTCTCCGGACATCACTAATGAAAACAGTTCATCATGGATTTAGCCGAGGCTGGCTCGCGCTGCTGGCGGGCCTGTTACTAGGCGGCGCGACATTAGCCCAAACTGGGGCGAGTTCGCCGGCTGCATCGGGATCGTCCTCCACGTTGCAGACTTATCTCCAGGAAAGGCAAGCGCTCTTTAGCCAATGGCAGGCGCTCGTTGCCCAGGGCGCCACAGAGGAGCAGTTGGAAGTCTGGCGGCAGTAGAACGCCGCGCAGTTTCAAGCGTTGCGGCAGCTGGCCCAGACGCTCGTCCTTGAATCGGCTTTGAAACCGGCGCCGGTGATGAATCAGGCTAACATTCCCGCCAACGCCTCCGGCGCCCTCAAGGATTTCCTGACGATGCAGGCAAGCCTCGCAAACGCGCGTGCGCAGATACACAATCAGCTATTGCAGGCCCTCCCCTCCGGCGCCAGCCAGGATCAGATTAGCCAGATGCGGCAGCAGGAAGAGCAAATTTTTCAGCAGCAGCATGCCGGGGACCTGCAACTCCAGGGGCAGCGCGGGCAAACTCTTGCGGCGGAATCGGGTTTGAAGCCCCTTCCGGTTCCCGGGCCGGCGGTCATCCCGCCCAACGCATCGCGCCAGTTGCAGGCATACCTCACCGCGCGCAACACGCTGATGAGCGCTTGGGTGCAACTTTGGAACCAATATGTCACGGCTGATCCGGCCATCAGACAAGCGGCCCTCCAGCAATGGCAGCAGCAGAATGCCGGGCGCCTCGAACAATTGCGGGCACAGGCTCGGGATTTATCAAACTCAACAGCAAACCAGTAGGAGACCACCAATGACAGTCACAGGATTAATAAAGTGGGCGCCGCTTTGGGCGCTTTTGTTCGTGCTCAACGCATCCCCGGCGAAGGCGCAATTAACCTTCGATGGCGCGACTGCGACGGGATACGATCCCTCAGCCTTTGGGCAGAACACCACCGCGAGCGGGCAGGTATCGACGGCCTTTGGCGCCTCCACAATCTCGAATGGATATGTAACAACCGCGTTCGGTTTGCAAACCACGGCGAGCGGGTTTGTCGCAACCGCCTGGGGTTGGGGAGCGAATGCTACTGGACAAACTTCAACAGCCTTTGGAGGTGGAGCAACCGCTTCAGGGACTGAATCGACGGCCTTTGGCGAATTTACGGTGGCAAGTGGGAATAAGAGCACGGCCTTTGGATCCTGGAGCGCAACGGCGAGCGGCGATACGTCAACAGCCTTTGGATTATGGACAACGGCCTCGGGGGACCTTTCAACGGCCTTTGGGTACGCCTCTCAGGCAACGGGATTTGCTTCAACCGCATGGAACCAAGGGTGTGCATACGGAGACCATTCAACGGCCTTTGGATGGGCAGGGGTGGCAACCGGAACGGCCTCGACTGCGTTTGGGTTTTGCTCGGAGGCAAGCGGCAATTATTCAACAGCTACTGGATATCAAACAACAGCCAACGCATTGGATTCGGTGGCCATCGGCGCATTCAACGTCGGGGGAGGCGATCCGGTCAACTGGGTTTCCACTAATCCCCTTTTTGAAGTTGGCAATGGAATGGTCATCGACGGAGTCCCATATAGAATGGATGCCTTCGTGGTCTACAAGAATGGCAACGCCGCCGTGAGCGGAACGCTGACAGTAGCCCCGGGCGGAGACATTCCGATGTTCACCGGGGGGAACTGAATTTAGCCGGGCGTAAAGCAGCATTCAGCGACGGTTCCACCCCTCTTTTCTATGAGCACCCCTGACAACCCGAGAGCCTCGGCTCGCAGCGCAGTCTGCTTGCGGCTTCTGGTCGTAATGGCGGCCGTTTCCGGCGCGTTGGCCATTGCCTTGCACGCCGCCGAGACACCCCTCGGCTGGTGGGTATCGCGGGGAGCGGTCGTTACAACAGCGACGCAAAATGACAACGCAGCAGCCACCGAAGGCCAGCTAAAACAGTTTACCCAGCAGGCAGCCAACGAAATGAATGCCAACCTCCCCGCGCTTGGAGCCGGTAGTGACCTCAATACATTGGTGAACAACTGGGTCACCCAATACCAGACCTTCGGGTACAGCGGAACCAACCCCATGCCCTCGGACTTCCAGGTGGTCAACGTGGGCCAACTCAAGTACATTGGGTCCATGGTCTGGACCCAGTTGCAGATGGCCGGCTACGCCGGTCTGCCCTCGTGGCTGGCAGTGAATCCAGCCGTCGACTCTAATGCCGCCAACCTCGGCCAGCTAAAAACCGTCTTTAATTTCGATCTCACCTACAGCAGCACCGGAAGCTCATTGCCCGATTGGTGGCTGGACCACTATTACGGCGGGCTCACGCTGAACGGCACAGCTATCGATCCAAACGCGCTCGTGGACTGGAGTCCGCAGGGGAACAACGAGGTCACCAACTTTCAAGCCTACCGCCGGGGGCTAAACCCAATCGATTTCTACAACGGCCAGACGCCGACGCTCGCCTACATCAGCGGCGGCGGCCAGGTCGCCACATCCGGCAGTTTCGTCTCCTTGCCTCTCATTGTAAACGTTTCCGATGGAAACGGAAACCCACTAAACGGTGCGCCGGTTACATTCACCGTAACCTCCGGCGGCGGCATGGTCCAGGCGTCCACCGCCAAACCTCCTGCGAACTCCGTCACCGTACTTGCGGATTCCGGCGGTCAGGCCGAGATTTTCTTCAAATTACCCAATATCGTGAACACCACGTGTTCAATCTCCGCCTCAGCCGGTCCGCCCGGTAACCCGGCCACGGTTGCCTTTGCCGAATCCTCGGACGGTGGCAATGGCGGATGGTATCCATCCCCGTTTATACCGTCGAACGTCACCGGTGTCGTGAACGGCGACGGCAGCCTGACGATCAACTGGCAGAACAACGACGAGCAAAGCCCGAATTACATCTATCAACTGCAAACAAGCGGCACCTGGATCGTAACGGGCACGCTGCTCGCGGGCACGATATCGTACACTGCTTCGGCGTCAGTGGTTGCGGAAGGGGCGCTGGAAATTGGGAATAACGATACCCCCGGCGGGAGCACCGGAAACACAGGGAACGGTGACGGAAACAACCCTCCCCCGGGAAATGGCAATCCCGGAATTGCGCCCCTCCTTGCCAATAATCCCGTTCCGATGGCGCACTTCGTCGCCGTCGACATCAGCGGGCCAATCGGTTTTGGCTCGTCCCGGGACACTAAACTGGTCATTGATGATAGCAACAACGTTGCATTTAACGTCGAGAATTGGGATGGCAATTATACGTATTGGGATTCTATCTATGTTTGGCAAAACGGCGTATTGAATTTGAATCAGACTGTTGGTATCATGGATTACGTATATTTCTATGATAATCGCATTCAATATATCGATCCGGCTGGAGATGTATATGTATTGGGTAGCGGGACAGCGGGGGCATACGGATGGCCGCGCGGAACGTATTTACGCAAGGCAGGAAGTAATGCAGGAACTGATGGACCTTACGATTGGATTACTGATCCGAGCCCTCCTTTCCAAGCAGGGGAATCCGACGTCTCGTGCATCGCCGCAAGTGGCGCCTATGCTGGCGGCGGTTCATGGTTAATATCTGGTTCGATCGGTTCTTTCGGGACTTTCATCTCTCTCGCCGGAAATTCTGTAATCTTTTCTCCCGACCAGGTATTTTGGGGCGCACCAAGCCAGAATTTGGTCAATAACTTCTTTAACATTTCCCAAATTAACGATTCTGGCCAAGCCATAGGATCCGAAAGCATCCCAACCCCAAAGCCACCTCACGACAGGGATTACCCTGAAGCCGCCCTCAATTGGGTAAGCACGTTTTGGGACGGCCAGCATTTTCACGATCTTCCCGGCACCCCTTACTGCTTAAACGACCAAGGCCAGGTTTTGGGTGTTGATAAGAATGGCAATGCATATCTTTGGCAAAATGGCGCAGAGACCTTGATCGCGAACTTGGCGCCTGCCTACGCAAGCCAACTCGCGGCAATCAACCCGGAGCTTATTAGTAATGTCGACCCTACAAACAATAATTGTACGCACATTATCTTCACAGCAGGCACGCCCAGCAACCCGTATGCGTGTATTAGCTATGAGCTGACCTATTACCCACCCAATACCAACGGCACTGCCCCAGGTGACACTTTATTCACAATCGACTCCAGCACCTCATATTACTCCATAAACGCAAGCGGCGTCATTGCAAGTAGCGGTGTCAACAACAATGTGGTGCTCCTAGTCCCGGAGGACATAATCCAGGTAGATGCGTTCATTCCTCAGACGTGGGTTGACGAACCTTGGTTCGTTAATCTACTGCCGCCAGCTAGCTACATAGACAATGGAAATAGTCGCAAGAATCCCTTAGATGCCAGCCTTACAAGTGGCTCATCAATATTTATTCAGAACTCCCCTGAATTCAAAGTGCGCGAAACCATAAATGTCTGCGCGTTTCCGAACTATGATTCTGATGGCAGTCAGGAAGTTGCTACCAAGAAAACCACGGTCGGAGAGACGCGTGAATACAAAAAGTCAGTTCTCGTTAACGGCGAGATTCCCGCAAGCACAACGCCGCTCGCATCGGACACCGCTACCCCGAATCTAGATACCGCGACCGTTAGCCACCCATCGGGAACCTCGGTTAAGGCAACGCTTGAGATGGAACTTTCGAACCCTCTTGTTCCCTTCTCATCGCAAGCGCCGATTCACTATAGCACAACAATCACTATCGATAGAAGTAACCCAAGTGCTCCGACTTGCACGGTTACTGGAACAAACTGCCGCTTTCCTGCCTACGAAATCTACATCAACGGTCAACAAGTCTATCACTTCGATCCGGTTCCCCAGGGGTTTGCGCCCATAGATTTGACTCACTACGACCGAACTTACAACACTCCGAATATCCCTCTCAGCAAATGAAAAGAATTGCTTTCTACTCTATCCTTTTCAGTTTTAGTCCGCTCAGCCCACTTCTCTGGGCTTTGGATAGCGGCCAAGTCGCCAATTACAGCCAGCGTATCAGCAACTCCGACCCGGCTGTTAGGCTAAGTGCAATCTCCGAACTTGGAACTCTAGCCGAACGCAATCCGGCGCAGGCGGGCAACGAAGTAGTTTCAATTTTTGCAAAGGGCCTGAGCGATCCAGATGTTAAAGTGCGCGAAAATGCCGCCGCCGATCTACAAAGCATTGCTATGCAAACAGCACCAAAATTCATGCAGGCAAGAGCGGGATTTCCCGATTTACGGAGCTACGGCCCTTTGCAGTCCAGTCTTGAGGCGGCGATGTTCGATTCCGACCCGGAGGTTAGAAGAGCTGCGATGGGCACTTATGCTTTGACATTTGCCACAGCTCCCGAAATGCAAGCCAAGATCATTCAACAGTTTTCGCTCGAAGAGAAGACCGGACTCCAAGCTGGAATAATAGACCTGCTCACCTCAAGTAAAGCCCGCACTCCTGATACAGAAAGGTTCCTGACTCAATTACTTGATGACTCGAAGAACCGTCCTTTTGTCGTTCAAAGTTTTGCGAACACGCCTTCAGCGTGGAATCTGCCCCCTCCACCATCTGCAGCATTGCCGAAACTGGCGGCTATGTTGGCAAATGAGAAGGACAGTACGAAACGACAAACTCTCGTTCGTGCCGTGGGGAAATATGGTGCGCAAGCACGTCCTTACTTGGCTCAAATTGAGCATTTACGAGACAGGGAGTCTGATGCTACTACCCGGTCCAACTTAAAAGCTGCGGCAGATGCCATTCGCGCAGGCAAACCGCTGCAAGATCAATGACAATATGAAGGTGGTGATTGCGGGGAAACTACGGGTCAGGTGGGAAACTACGGGTCAGGCTGCGAATCTTGACAAGAATCCATAGAATCTCTAAAACACTCTGTCATGCCCCGGAGCATCCGCATCG
>Ga0302319_10022650_pt1 | contig 11247 bp, 10 predicted proteins | sample Bog_T0_2_FD_203319 | JGI IMG/M metagenome (GOLD analysis project Ga0302319, IMG submission 203319) | Peat permafrost microbial communities from Stordalen Mire near Abisko, Sweden - Bog_T0_2 | ecosystem: Environmental > Terrestrial > Soil > Wetlands > Peat | place: Sweden: Abisko, Stordalen Mire...
GTCGAGAGTGCGGCCATCAAATGCGAAGACCTCGTGAGGGCCGGGCACGTGGACGGCTTCAGCGCCCGCACCCAGGGCCGGTGAGCGGGTTGCGGCCCGCCGCTCCAGCAGCGACTGTTCGCGCGACCACTGGGTCCGCCGCAACAGTCCATGTACGCGGGCGAGCAGAATGCTGAGTTCGAACGGCTTGGGCAGATAATCGTCGGCGCCGGATTCAAAGCCCTTGAGCACATCCTCCGGACGCGAACGCGCGGTAAGCATGAGGATAGGAACGAAGTTATGTGCGGCGCGGAGCTGGTCTGCCACTTCAAAGCCAATGACTCCGGGCAGCATCACGTCAAGTACGACAACGTCAAAAAGTTCGTTGCGCTCCAGCAGCAGATCGAGCGCGGCCTCGCCGGTCTCCACGGTAGAGACCTCATGACCTTCGGCTTCAAGGTTGAAGAGCAGTCCCTGTGCCAGGTGAACTTCGTCCTCGACGATCAGAATACGCGACATCGCGATAGATGGTAGCGCACGCGATGGGCAGAATGCGAGCGGCGAACTCATTCGGCTAAACTCACTCAACTAAACTCACTCAACCCAGGCAAAAGAAACGGACCGCAGGATGTGCGGTCCGGGAAAACAACGTAGACGATTGGCGAAAGGGGCAATGGTTGGAAAGCGGGAGTTGGCGCTTTCGGCAATCGTTGAGCAACTCGCTCAACGATTGCCGTTTTCGTAACTATCGCGCCGGAAACGATTACCCAGAGAGTAAATCGTTGATGGGCGATTACGCCTTTACGGATTGGCCCGCGCGCGCGAGAGTTGCCATATGTTGCGCGGCTTCCTTGCCGGTGCGAATGCAATCCGGCACGCCGATGCCTTTGTAGAAGTTTCCGGCGATGGAAAGATTCTGCATTTTCTTCAGGGTTTCACCAATGCGCTCGATGCGTTCCAGATGTCCGGGCGTATACTGCGCCATCGCGCGATCCCAGCGGTAGACCCTGACGAACCATGGGGCAGCCTTGAGTCCGGTGATCTGCTGAAGTTCCTTGCGCACCACAGCCGTGACCTCTTCATCGCTGAGTTTGAGCACGCCCTGATCGCCGGCTCCGCCAAGGAAGCAGCGCACCAGCGCCTTGTCATCCGGCGCACGGAAGGGGAACTTGGTATGCACAAAGGTTGTGGCCAGCATGCGCGTGCCTTCGCTGCGGGGCACCAGGAAGCCGAAGCCTGGAGGGCAGGATTTCAAGTCGTCGCGCTTGTAGCCGAGCGTCACGGTGATCGATGAACTGTACTCGACTTTGCCAAGGTCTTCGGAGAGCTGATGGTCGATGTTGGCGAGCATGGTGGAGGCAACGCGCGCGGGAGTTGCGAAGATGACGGCGTCGAAACGTTCAGGGCCGCGTGGAGTAATGAGCTCCCATCCGTCCGCCTTCTTCGAGAGCTGGCTGATTGGCGTGGAGGTGCGCAGGCTCTGCGGATTGAGGTGCGACACGATGGCGTCAATCATCTGCTGCATGCCGCCTTTGAGCGAACTGAAGAGCGGCTTGGCCGCGTATCCCTTAGCCTTGCGCATCTCTGCAAGTTTCTTGCGTCCGGCGAGCATGGCGCGGCAGAGCGAGCCGTAGCTCTCCTCCATCTCAACAAATTTGGGCAGCACGGCGCGCACGCTGAGCGAAGCAGCATCGCCGCCGTAGACGCCGGAGAGTAACGGGTCGGCGAGACGGTCAACGACCTCGGTGCCGAAGTGGCGCTCCACCATCTGGGCAACGGTTTCATCCTTGTGTACAGGTTGCGGCGGATGCAGCAGTTCGCCGAGCATCTTGAATTTGGTTTTCCAGGAAAAGAGACGAGTGAGCGCAGTGGGAATCAGCTTGGTGGGCACCATGAACATGAGACCGTCAGGCATGGGAATCAGGCGGCCTTTGACAAGGATGTAGGTGATGCGCTGCGAGTCGTTGGAGCCGATCAGGTCATTGGCGATGCCGAGTTCAGCGCAGAGCTGGTTGGCCCAGGGCTTTTCGGTAAGGAATGAATCGGGACCGCCTTCGACGACACAGTCGCCAATCTTGTCACTGAACATGACGCCGCCGAGGCGGTCACTGGATTCAAAGAGAGAGTATTCGACGGGAGCGCCGGAAGCGCGCTCCTGTTCGAGGTAATAAGCGGCGCTAAGTCCGGAGATGCCGCCACCGATAATTGCGATTCGCATTATGAAACTCCTTACGCTATTGACCTCCGTAAATGCTGGAGGCTTATAAAAAATAATTTGTCCCCCACATTCGCCAACTGCGGGCGGATATGGGCCACCCTCGACCGCGGGCGCTTCGGCTATTGGCCGGGTTGTGCGGCCAGGGCCAGGCGCGTGCGCGCAAGCTGCGCAACGGCGCGGGCGAAGAGTACGGAATCATTCAACGACTCGGCGCGCGTGAGTATAATTCCGCGCACGGCGGCAAAATTCTTAAAGGCGATATCCACGTCGTAGAGCACTTCAACATGATCGCAGACGAAGCCGATGGGCTGCACAAATAGATATTTGTGACCGGCGGCGGCAAGCTCTTCGATGACGCTTTCGACGGTGGGGCCAAGCCACTCTCCGCCACTCATGCCCTGGCTCTGAAAGGCGAAGCGCCAATGGCCTGCGATTTCGGGAACGCTGGCGGCGACCAGTTCGGCGGTCTCGCGGGTCTGGCGCTCGTAGTTATCTCCGGCCTCAATGGTTCGCACGGGGACGCTGTGGGCGGTGAACAGGACCGGCACGGGCGCATTGGCCTCAAGACAGGCGCGCGACCATCCGTCGCGCAGCTTTTCTGAGAAGGCGCGGATGAGCAGCGGCTCGGAGTGCCACTCGGGCACGAAGTCCAAGGTGAAGGGAGCGCTTTTGGCTGCAAGGGCTGGCGGGTACGCGGCGAGTTCGCCGCTCCGGCCGCTGGCGCTGGGCGGGTACGCGGCGAGTTCGCCGCTCCGGCCGCTGGCGCTGGGCGGGTACGCGGCAAGTTCGCCGCTCCGGCTGCTGGCACTGGCTTCACCGACTACAGCGCGCTGGTAGAGGCCGACGCTGGTGCGAGAGTTATGCGGCGCAAGGCAGATGGCGAGGGCATGGGTGACGCCGTCGGCAGCCATCTGCAAGACGGTGTCACGGATGTATGGCTTCCAGTTGCGCATGCCGACGTAGGTGGGTATGCCCAGTTCTTTGGAGATGTGTGCGGCTTGCTGGAAGGTGATTTCGGTAAGTGGCGAATGGCCGATGAGCGAGTAGCGGTGCTGGATCTCGGCGATCACAGAGGGCGGAAGCGGCCGTCCGCTGGTTACGTTGGCCAGGTAGGCCGGAATCTCCTCAATGGAATCGGGAGTTCCATGCGCAAGCAGCAGGACGGCAGTCTTCGGCATGATTATCGAGTCCCGGCGACGACGCCACGATGCTGCGCCGAATACTCCTGAACGAATTTTGCCAGGCTCTTGACGTTCTCCACCGGGGTCTGGGGCAGAATGCCGTGACCGAGGTTGAAGATGTGTCCAGGGCGTCCGGCAGCCTGATCGAGAATGGCCTTGGCACGCTGCTTGATCTCACTCCAGTCAGCAAAGAGCAGAACGGGATCAAGATTGCCCTGAACGGCGGGACGGTCTTTCATCAGCGCCCATCCATCATTCAGAGGGATGCGCCAATCGAGGCCGATGACATCGGCTGCGGTCTCATTCATTGAAGCCAGCAGCGTGGTGCTGTCGGTTCCGAAGTAGATGATGGGCGCGCCAGTCTTCTTGAGCGCGGAGATGAGTTCCTTCGTGCGGGGCAGAACGTACTTGCGGTAGTCCTCCACGCTGAGGCATCCGACCCAGCTATCGAAAACCTGAATGACGTCGGCTCCGGCCTTGACCTGGTCGGCAACGTAGGCGGCAAGCACAATGTTGAGCTTGCGCAGCAACTCGTCCCAAACCTGGGGCTGGTTGTACATCATTTTCTTGCATTCGACATAGTTGCGCGAACCACCGCCCTCAATCATGTAGCTGGCGAGGGTGAAGGGAGCGCCGCAGAAGCCGATCATGGGAAGCTTGTCGCCCCAGTGCTTGACGCAGGCGGCAATGCCTTCGGAGACGTACATCAGCTCAGGCGCGCCGTCGGTGGTAAGGACATTGACATCCTGCGCACTGCGGATGGGCTTCTCGATCACCGGACCTTCGGAGGCCGAGAAGTGAAATGGCAGACCCATGACTTCCAGTGGAAGCAGCAGGTCGGCAAAGATAATGGCGGCGTCGACACCGAGAGCCTCGGCAGCCGTGATGGTGACTTCGGCGGCGAGCGCGGGCTTCTTGCAGATTTCGACAAGGGAGTGGTGCTTGCGGACTTCGCGATACTCGGACATGTAACGGCCCGCCTGGCGCATAAACCAAACAGGGGTCGAGTCAGTAGGAAGCCCTTTACAGGCACGGACGAAGATCGAATTTGGGGAAGACATGCAGTACAAATTTTATCAGAGTGAGGGAAATGGCGCTTGCGATGGGAGTCACAGAGGGGCGTGGATGCCGGGGACCGGAGGATTCACAGCAACACCCCTGCTTTTGATCAGGAGTGCTGCTGTTTCCAATAGGTTCCAATCTAGTGCCTGAAGTGCCTCACTCCGGTGAAGACCATGGCGAGGTTGAGGCGGTTGGCGGTGTCGATGACCTCCTGGTCGCGGACCGAGCCGCCGGGCTGGATGATGGCGGTGGCTCCGGCCTTGGCGATGACTTCGACGCCATCGGGGAACGGGAAAAAGGCGTCGCTGGCGGCTACGGTTCCGGCCAAGGGCAGGACGGCTTTCTCGGCGCCGATGCGGGCGGAGTCAACGCGGCTCATCTGTCCGGCTCCTACGCCTACGCTCTGGCCGTCGCGGGCGTAGAGAATGGCGTTGGACTTGACGTGCTTGCAGACCTTCCAGGCAAAGAGCAGGGCGCGCAGTTCTTTGGCGGTGGGCGGGCGCTGGCTGACCACCTTGAGGTCGGCTTCGGTGAGGGAGTAGAGGTCGTTATCCTGGACGAGAACTCCTCCGGAGACGTTCTTGAGCACCCATTTCTGCTTGAGCTCGGCGATCTGGACAAGGCGTAGATTCTTCTTTTTGGCGAAGAGTTCGCGGGCCTCGGAGGTAAAGCCGGGGGCGGCGATGGCTTCGACGAAGAGCTTGGCCATTTCGACGGCTGCTTCGCCATCGATAACGGCGTTGACGCCAATGACGCCTCCGAAGGCTGAGACCGGATCGCACTCAAGGGCGCGGACATAGGCTTCCCGGAGGTTGGCTCCGGTGGCGGTGCCGCAGGGATTGGTGTGCTTGATGATGGCGCAGACGGGCTCGGCGAACTCCTGCGCCAGATCCCACGCGGCCTGGAGATCGACAATGTTGTTGTAGCTGAGCTCTTTGCCCTGGAGTTGCTGGCCGTTGGCGACGCCTTGGCCAGTGCCGTCGGAGTAAAGCGCGGCCTTCTGGTGCGGATTCTCGCCATAGCGGAGATCGAGAGCTTTGCGGAAGTTCAGGCTGAGGATTTCGGGGAAGCTGTCGGAAGCTTCGCCTAGATGGGAGATATCAAAGTGGGCGGCGTCATCCATGGTGATCTGGGCGAGGGCGCCGGCGATGGCGGTGTCATAGGCGGCAGTGGTGGCGAAGGCCTTCTGAGCGAGCTTCCACTTGGTTTTGAGCGAGAGTTCTCCGGAGTGGAGTTCCAGCTCGGCGGCGATGGATTCGTAGTCCGCGGCAGAGGTGACGATGGCGACATCCTGGAAGTTCTTGGCCGCCGAACGGACCATGGACGGACCGCCGATGTCGATGTTTTCGATGATTTCCTCGAAATGCACGCCGGGCTTGGTAGCGGTTTTTTCGAAGGCGTAGAGGTTCACCACCAGCATGTCAATGGGCTCAATGCCGTACTCGGCGACGGCGGCAACATGGGCTGGATTGGAGCGGACGTGCAGAATTCCGCCGTGAACCTTGGGGTGGAGGGTCTTGACGCGTCCGTCGAGCATTTCAGGGAAGTCGGTGAGGTCACTGATATCGCGCACGTTGAGGCCGGCTTCGCGCAGAGCGCGGGCGGTGCCTCCGGTTGAGACCAGCTCGACGCCCTGGGCGGCGAGGCGCCGGGCAAAGTCGGAGAGCCCTGTTTTGTCGGTGACGCTTAGAATGGCACGCTTAATTTTCGCCATGATTCCTCACTAAGAATAGAAGCCTTCGGGAACATCCGGAAGGGATGGAGTTGGTCTGCCGTACTGCAAATGCGGCAGACGGATACACGGAAATCGCCTGTGGCGACCGGGCGGCTAGAGGCCCCAAAACAGTGCGCCGGTGGCGCGGGCTAAAAGTCTTTTCGGGGGCGGGCTTTGAGTTGTACCTGGCCGCCCTTCACTAATACAGTGTACTCGACTGCCTGGCAGCCGAACTTGGAACGAATCTGGCTGGATTTGTTCTGCACGAATGTGGCGAAGGAATCAAAGGCGCCAAGTGGCTGGCCGATGGTTTCACGGGCGCGGACCACGGCTTCATAGAGCGCTACGACTTCGATGACATCGCTGGTAAAAATCAGGAAGCTCTCGGGCTCGTGTTCGGGCTCGGCCGAGCGCTGGGCTGGCTCCTCGAGGTGTCCGAAGCCGCCGACGCCGAGGAGGGTGTCTTCAGGACGGCGATAGCCCTCATCCTTAATTTTGCCTTTGCGCCGCCATAGATCGCTGAAGACGGAGTAGCGCTGAGCGATGGCATGGAGCCGGAAGCGCTGGGCGAAAGAGATGCGGGAGTTCTCGATATTGCGACGGATGATGGTTTGAACGCGCGACTCGGTATCCAGCGGAGGTTTCTTGGAGCCTCCGGCGAAGAAGATATCGTACTCGATTTTGAGGCGGCGGAAAGAATCTTCCAGCAGCACCAGCTCTTCATCAATGGTCACGGGATCACGTAATAGCGTCCATGAAACGAGCGAAACGGCGTGGGCTATTGTCTCGCAATATAGCACATGCGGATTAGGGCTGCCCGGTCTCGTAAGGCGGGCGGACTGTGGTGCCGATTGCGCTGCCGGAGGAAGTATTCGCGGAAATTTGTACTCATTTTGTACAAATTTTATGCATATTACGTACGTCACATTAGCCCTTGGCTTGCATCCAAGCTGACATGTTTCATGGTGAGAAGATTCGGGTAGCGGTTGCGGACGATCATGCGGTTCTGCGCGAATCGCTGAGTGCGATGCTATCTTCGCACCGCGATTTTGAGGTCGTCGGGACAGCCGGGGACGGTGAGGAAGCGCTGGAACTGGTGGCAAAGGTGCATCCTCACGTGCTTGTGCTGGATCTGTTCATGCCGGGTACGGATGGATTCGAAGTGCTACGGCAGTTGGACCACGCCAGCTCCGGAGTTGCCAGCCTGGTGCTGACAGGCTCCGAGAACCAATCCGATTACGTGCAGGTGGTACGTCTAGGTGCGCGGGGGTTAGTACTGAAGGGCGAGACGCCGGAGAAACTGTTTACCGCAATCAAGACGGTGGCCGATGGCGAACTGGCCTTCAGCGATGACGTAGCGCAGGGAGTGCTGGTGGCAATGTCAACCGAGATCTCGCAACCGGAACGGGCGACAGATCTGCACCGGCTGAGCGACCGCGAAAAGCAGATTGCCTTCCTGGTAGCGCGAGGCATGAAGAACAAGGACATTGCCGTACAGTTGACGATCAGTGAGAACACGGTGAAACGGCATCTACAGAGCATCTTCAGCAAGACGGGCGCAAAAGACCGGTTGGAACTCGCCGTGATCGCGTTGACGGAAAACTCCAACGCGGCTTGACAAGCGCGAACAGAAGCGGCCAAGAAGAATCGCCTGCACCGTGAGTAGCAGGCAAAGCTCCGGGTGAGCCGCAGACCCCACATCCAGCCTAAGCAGTGCGTCTAACGACCGGCGCTTACCGCCATCTTTTTCACCATCGCCAATACCAGCTTGCGGTCACTGTCATTCAGGGTGCTGGAGTAGCGCCGAATCTGAGAGAGGAAACGTACCTCTTCTTCGCTGAGCTGCGGAAGGTTCTTGCCATTCTCCGCGGAATTGTCCGCAAAGAACTCGCCGAGGGGAATTTCCAGGGAGCCGGCAATCTTGGCAAGGGTGTCCAGGGAAGGAACGGTGTGTCCGTTCTCGACCCGCGAAAGGTAGCAGCGCAGGAGCCCTGTACGTTTCTCGATGTCTCCCTGAGACATACCCTTCTGTAGCCGGAAGTTACGAATGGTTTCGCCAATATTCATTGTTTTCGCTATTTTCTGGCGCGTACACCGACGCGCGAACTGCGTAATATGGGGGAGACTGGATGGTAACCATTCTGCAAACCTGCACGCAAGCAAATTCTTATAAAGTTACTGGCCATCACATAACTGTGTGACGTAGTACCAGAGCTGAACGGCGGACTGTTACATCGTGCGGATTGAAGGCAATTAAGCAACACGAGAGAGCTTCCACAGGGACCGGTCATCATCCAATCCAACATGCAGTTTACGGCTGAAGCGGTGGCCTGTTTCGTGATTGGTTTCCGGCTCCGGGGTTCGGCGCAAAGCAGTGCTTTGATGGAACATTGAGAGAAGCTGTGCTAGCATTCCGCGCCACGGAGGGAAAGTCATGCGGAATGCAATTCTACTTCTGGTAGTTTTGGCCGCGGCGGTATTGCCGGGGATTTCGATTGCAGGCGAAAGCTTCGACGGCACCTGGCACACGACGCTCACCTGTCCCCCGAAAGGGAGTACAGACGGTTACACGTGGAAGTTTGACAGCACCATCCAGAACAGCAATCTACATGGAGAGCGTGGCACCGCCGGCCAGCCCGGCTACTTCATGATCGAGGGCAAGGTGGCACAGGACGGACATGCCAAGCTATCGGCCTCAGGCATTGTCTCCTCAAGAAAGTATGCCCGCGGAGTCTTCGCCGCCAAGGGTGAGGACTACAGTTACAACGTCAAGGCACAGTTCGGCGCGGTCGAGGGCACAGGCACCAGGGACCAAGGCCTGGGCATCGTGGGCCGCACTTGTACGTTTGAGTTCGTAAAGCAGCAGGGTGCGAGCCAGGCTGGCGAACGCTAAACGTTCAGGCCACCTAATCCGATCTCCACAGAACCCGGAATAGCCGTTGGGGACCAGTTTTCACGGGCTCAGAGATGACCTGCGACCTAAACACAAATAAAACCTAGCTGGCGCTGCGAATGGCTGAGTACAGGCGCTCGGCGAGACCGATGATGCAGAGAGCCAGCATGATGTGCAGAACCTGGATCATGCGCAGGGTGTGGAAGGTGACCGGAAGTTGCAGGAAACCGATGACCGGCAAAAGGCATGCGAATACGACGCCGAGGATTCCGGGGAGTATCGCCTTCTTGATCATGGCCACGACGGCGAGTACAAAGACGGCAATGGAGACCAGAAATCCGACGCCGATGTGGGCGGAGAGCAACTGGGCGTGCTCGGCCCAGAGCAGGCCTCCGAGGACGATAGATGCGAGGCCGAGGACGCGAACCAGCATGATGAGAGCTTTCAAAGGTCAGTGCTCCTTCAGAAGAATGTCAATTTGAATTCTACCCGCTTAGATTCAGCAGAGCGGAATTCGACTCCAATATGGGTTGAGTGGGGTGAATAGGAGGGATTCACGATACACTCGGCCATGCGCTTCCAGTGCCAACCCGGATGCATCCGCTGCTGCGAGCAGAAGGGTTTTGTGTACGTGACTCGCGAAGACATTGCGAGACTGGCGGAGCATCTGGGCATTACGCGGGCGGAGTTCAAGCGACGCTACCTGTGCGGAAGCACACCGCCGCTGCGCTTCCGCAAGATGCGCCACAAGCAGTGCCCGTTCCTGCTCTCCAATGGATGCTCGGTACACGAGGTGAAGCCTTTGCAGTGCCAGAGCTTCCCCTTTTGGCCGGAGCTGCTGGACAAGGCGAGCGAGCGCCGGGCTGCGGCGGAATACTGTCCGGGATTGAATCGTGGTCCGCTGGTGCAGTTGGAGATCGCGCGGGAGACAGCAAACGAGGTGCAGCAGGCATTTCCGCAACTCTACGATGGCAGCGAGGATTCGCGTAGCGGAAAGTTTAAGCCGGATCGGGAATAGCGCTGTCACGAGACGCGGCGTTCGTAAATCCTCGTGCAGCGGTGCGGGGACGGAGCGGCTATGGGAAGCGTCTTTCGAGCTGAAGGTTACCTTCCGTTTGCCAGCTTATCGATGATCGAAAAATTGGTATCGCGCGCGGGACCGATGAAGTTGCCGTAGTTCTTTTCCTCGCCGCCCGTGCGGTATCCCCACGCATCGATTCCCGGTGTCCGGGTGGCCTCGACTCCGTCGTAGGCATTGTCCATGAGCGAAACCAATCCCCAGTTTTTCTGCTCGCCGATCATGTCAAGCCACCACCACCACATCATTCCGACGTAAGGATTCGCGCCGGTTGAAGAAGAGGTAAGGGTGAAGAGTGCGTCCAGGCGCTGGCGGTAGCGCTCACCGCGCGCCTCCTGAGTTTTCACATACCAGGATGCGGAAGCCACGTCGGAGTCCTTGTGCCGCCAGCGGCTTGAATCGGGGTTGGCCACCATGCCCTCCCAGATAATCAGCGGGACATCTCCGGTAGCTTTGGTGATGAAATCCAGTTGCGCCTGGCTGCAATCGGTGGTGACGCTGACCACGTCCTGAATTTCTCCGGCAGCCCGGTAGATGGGCGCTCGCGCGGGAGCGAACCATCCGCCGGTGCTGGTGGCTCCGAAGAACAAAGCACTCGGAGCGACTGCCTTGAGAGCGTCGCGATGGACGGAGAGATATTGTCGGGCCATTCGATAGAGGAACTCGTCGAGATCTGCCACAAGACGCGGGTTCGCGCCTGAGTCAGGCGGAAGCTCCGAGTTTCCCTTGCCTAGCCACTTGTGGGAGGCTCTGCCGTTTTCATCGAGCAGTCCGAGACCGTTCGGCCATCCGCCATCGTTGTCAAAGGTTGTGTAGCTGGAGCCCCAGGCTGCATTCAGTGCCGCGATGGTTCCGTATTTGCTCTTGAGGTAATCACGCAGAGCGTATTTTGTGTAAACCTTCTGATCTCCGTACTGCTGTCCGGCAGGCGAGGAGTACGGATTTACGTACTGGACGGGGGCCATGACGAGAGAGACATAGCCGAGGTGCGCGTGAGTCTTTCCCGGCGGGTCGGTCTGGAAGTCGGGACCGGGGCCGAAGCCTCCCAGATCGTCAGTGTCGTCGGCAAACGAGCCGACGAAGTAAGGCGACCTCGACTTGGGGATGAGATCGTTATCGGTG
>Ga0302319_10022652_pt1 | contig 11246 bp, 13 predicted proteins | sample Bog_T0_2_FD_203319 | JGI IMG/M metagenome (GOLD analysis project Ga0302319, IMG submission 203319) | Peat permafrost microbial communities from Stordalen Mire near Abisko, Sweden - Bog_T0_2 | ecosystem: Environmental > Terrestrial > Soil > Wetlands > Peat | place: Sweden: Abisko, Stordalen Mire...
ACGCCGTCCAAACGCAGGCACAGATCCTCCAAGGAGGTCTCGTATGAAGATCGCTTCCGTTATTGCGCGCTATCTGCTCGGGCTTATGTTTACTGTCTTTGGGCTGAACGGGTTTCTTCAATTCATCTCCGCGCAGCCACCGGCGAATCCCCTGGCTATGCAGTTTCTCGGTGCCGTCAGCGCATCGCACTTTGCCGCCTTCTTCTTCGCTGGGCAGCTAGTTGGCGGGCTGCTGCTGCTGTCCGGCTTCTTCGTGCCGCTCGCGCTCACAATTCTCGCAGCGGAGCTCTACAACATCCTCGCGTTCCACCTAACGCTCGCCCCGGGCATCGCTCCTGCGCTGGTCGCCTGCGTGCTTTGGGTTTTGGTCTTCCTCCAATACCGCGAAAGCTTCAACGGCATCTTCATGGCGAAACCTGCCCCGCAGGCCTGACCGGAATCGCGTTGTGATAAAAGTCTGAAGAGTCTTCCGGCCATGAAACCCTTCTTTCTTTTATTCGCTGTCGCCTACACTTCGCTCGCTGCCACCCCCTGCGCATCGCTCCAAAGCGTCACTCTACCCGGCACGCAAATTCAATTCGCGCGGCAAACTGCTCCCACCACCATGCTCGGGCCGGGCGGGTTCTTAATCAAGACGCCCGCCTTCTGTCGCGTCGGCGGAATCATCCGGCCCGTCACCGATTCGGAAATCCATTTTGAAGTCTGGCTCCCTGCGGCAGATTGGAACGGCAAATTTCGCGGCACCGGTAACGGTGGCTTCGCCGGCTCCATCAACTACGCCGAAATGGCCGCCGCCATTCGCGACGGTTACGCCACTGCGTCCACCGACACCGGCCACCGAGCCAATGGCATCGACGCCGATTGGGCTCTCGGCCATCCCGAAAAAATAACCGACTTCGGCTATCGCGCCATCCACGAAATGACCGTCAAGGCCAAATCTTTGGTTCAATCCTTCTATGGCGATGCTCCCAAACATTCTTACTTCGCCAGTTGCTCCAACGGCGGCCGCCAAGCGCTCATGGAAGCCCAGCGCTTTCCTGAAGATTACGATGGCATCCTCGCCGGCGCGCCCGCTAACTTTTGGACCCATCTTCTCGTTGCGAATTTTTACGCCTCCGGCAAGCCCATGCTCGAAAACCCTGCGAGCTACATCCCCAAAGAAAAAATCCCCGCCATCGCTAAGGCCGTACTCGCCGCCTGTGACGCCTCCGACGGTTTGAAAGACGGCATTCTCAGCGATCCCACCGCTTGCCACTTTAATCCCACCACCATCGTCTGCCAAGGCCCCGATTCTGCGGAATGCCTCACCGCCCCACAAGCCGTTTCGCTCCAACACATCTACGACGGCGCCCGCAACTCCGAAGGCAAACCTATTTATCCCGGCTACGAACCCGGGGGCGAAGATGGCCATGGTGGTTGGTCCGCTTGGATCACAGGCGCCAAACCCGGCCTCGCCGCAGGCGTGCTCTATAGCGAAGGCTTCCAGCGCAACATGGTTTTCAATGATGCTGCCTGGAGCTATCAGAAAACCGATATGGCCACCGCCCTCGATGCCGCCGACACCAGGATGGCCGATAAGCTCAATTCCACCGACGCGAATCTCAAAGCCTTCCAATCCCGTGGCGGCAAACTCATCATCTATCACGGTTGGGCCGATGCCGCCATCCCTCCCGTCAACGCCATTCACTATTACGACGCCGTCTCTAAAACCATGGGCTCCGATACCGCCGACGCCTTTGTCCGCCTCTACATGTTGCCCGGCGTACAGCACTGTTCCGGCGGCCCCGGCCCCAACTACCTCGGCCAGACCGGCATTCTAAATCCCGGCGACGCCCAGCACGACATCTTCACCGCCCTCGTCGATTGGGTCGAGCAAGGCGCGACGCCCAAAGCCGTCGTCGCCACCAAATTCACCCAAGACGACCCGAGCAAGGGCGTCGACATGACCCGCCCCGTCTGCCCCTACCCGCAATCCGCCCAATACGACGGCCACAACGACGCCAAACAATCCACCAGCTTCACCTGCAAGTAACTGCCTGCCACCACAGAAACCTCGCTCCAACGCTCTACAGCCACTAGCAGTGCCACGCACGAAGTAAGTGGTTGGTCCAACCGTCCGATTTATCACTCTTTCCTCTCCTCTTCGCTCCCACTTCGCAACGAACTCCGCGCCAACGAACTAATTTGCGCTATGCCCACGGCAAACAAATGGACGAGTTCTTCGCGAAGTGGCTGGCCGAGTATCCAGATCCCTACCCGCAGCGTTATCGAAAGAGCGTGCCGTTTGGGTGGGTGAACAAGAATGGCCTTTTGCTCATGACGCTCATCGATGGCGAAGTTACCTTCCCCGAATCGGCGAGACCAGCGCCATAGCGACAAGCTCAAAGAACGGACCGAGTCTCTAAATCGTGGGGCAGACAATCCTGTCTGCGGCCGCCTTTCTAGGCGGCTTTTTCCTGCCCACGGAACGCAGCCATAAAATGGAACAAACGTGAACCAAAGATTCCCCAAGGCTATGTACTATGAGAACAGGGTTCAAATGGCCGATTTAGAATTGCTTTCCGTGGTAGCTCTGACAGAAGATCTGCCGGCCGAAGGCCTATTGCGTGGCCAAGTGGGCACTATCGTTGAAAAACTAGCGCCATCTATCTTTGAGGTGGAGTTCAGCGACGACGCTGGAAAGACCTATGCCACGGTGTCGGTCGCCGCATCTCTCTTAATGCAACTGCATCACGAACCCAAACACCACGCCGCCTAGCCGATGATCCCCGCCGTCACTAGCTACAATCGGAAGCAATGCAACGTGGTGACTACGGTTACGACGCGCCTTATTTCCCGCTGATCTTTGGCTTTCTCTCTGTGGCCGCCGGAATCGGCGCAATTCTATGCTGGCTGAATGGCGCCATTCGGCCCGCAATGCAGACGGCCGTCTATTTCGTTTTCTTCGCCGCCAATACCAGCAGTTTTCTCTACACAACGCGCCGCGGCAAGTTTGTCGAGTGGGATCGAATTCTGGACGCCCTCCACTTGCGCGGTGACGAAGCCGTTCTCGACATGGGTTGTGGCCGCGGCGCTGTCCTGACCGCCGTCGCCCGCCGGCTGCCGCAAGGGCGAGTCACCGGCATCGATATCTGGAGCACCAAAGACCAGTCGGGCAACGCCATGGCTGTCACTCTGCGCAACGCCTCACTCGAAGGTGTGTCCGATCGGGTACAGATCGAGACCGGCGACATGCGGGCGCTGCCCTATCCGGGTGCAACCTTCGATTTGGTCGTCTCGAGTCTGGCCATTCACAACATCCCATCGAATGCCGATCGCAAGAAAGCGATCCTGGAAGCCTTTCGCGTCCTCAAACCCGGCGGCCAGCTTGTGATTGCCGATATCCGTTCCACCCGGATGTATGCAACCACCTTGCGCGCATTGAGTGCGTCGAATGTGGAACTGCGTCGGCTGGGCTGGCGATTCTGGTGGGGCAACCCGTTCGCCAATACCACCCTCCTCACAGCCTCCAAGAACTAAACCAACCGCCCGCATAGGCGTTAGATGGTGGCGCAGGCGGTTTCGCCCAATGTCATATAGTTTTCGGCGAAGAACCGTAAGCTGTTAAATCATTGTGGCGCACGTACTCCTGCGTGCCGCGTCGGCACTCTTGCCGACGCTTTTTGTTGACGTTGGCGTCTACCATTGGGGAACACGCTGCCTTCCTCAACAAAACATAATGCCTTTAGAATGTTCGGCCCCGCGAAAACTATATGACATTGGGCGAAACCGCCTGTGTTTTTCCGCTTTCACGGCGAGAAGCCGTCGGAACAAACCTGGGGAACAAACCTGGGTCGCGGCCGGCGGCCTGAAACGGCGCAGCCGTGGAATACCAGCCGCTACGTGTTGCTAACGCATCAGGAAGGTCGGATGTTGTTTGTGACACCACACGTGACCGCAGTGAAAGCTCCCTCTAACGGATCAAGAACATAAGCTGCTGCACCCAAACGTTGGGTTTCGAACGTCCGCCGGCTGGTAATCGCCTGCTATGTGAAGCCGCAAACTTTTGCCATACCGATTAGTAACCGGTCGGCGGTGCAAAGCCGGTTTTCTGGTTTGAGCCCATCTGGCAGCAAAGGTGACAATGCCAATCGCCAAAGGTGTCCTTGTAGCAGTTACCGGTCATCGGAACTGCATCGTTCCTGGCGCAGTTTTTACCAGCGGGTGCGCCAATGCTTCCCGCCACGCCGCACTGCCACGCCGTATATGTGCCCCGGATCGGGTACACAGTCTGCGATGGGTCGATTGAATTGTAGGAATCTGTGAGCAAATTGAACGGCCGTCCCTTACCGATCTCCACGGAGACATCTGTCACAAGATAGAGAAGGTCGCCCACCGACCCCGAGCGCTGTAGGCTTTCTGCCTGGCAAGACAAAATCTGCTTCACCTGCGCCGCCGATGGTGCGCCCCGAGTCGGCTCTTTCAACGACGGACAGGCCCTCGGATCCCGGGCTCCAAACCTCTTACCATCACCGGTTGCCGCCAAAGCAATCACGGCAAGCGCGCAAGCCATCAGTGGAAATTCGATTCTCTTCATTTTCTGCTCCTTGTTATTTCGCGGACGCACCACGTCGGCCAGCCGTCAAGACATCGCGGGTCTCCTGGAAATTCCAGCTCCCACCTACATTCTCGGCATCCATGAACCTTCAAAGCGTGTCTTCATTCGGTCGATTCATGATGGGGTCGCCGGTCGAAGAGCAGCCAAAGAGCAGATTCGCGAACAGCTCGCAGCATCCGACAAGTCCTGCAGTTTCTACATTTTCTGACCCACGACTAACCCGTATTTCTCATCGCACCGGATCGCTGACAATCCAGACTAACTCCGAAACCGAGCCGGAAGCGTAAGCGCCCTAATTTGGCGCGCCCCTTTGTCCGTTTCAGAGGCGGCCATTTGAGAGGAGGGACAAACTTGAGTGAGCAGCGGCCGCCGATCCTCCGCCCGGCCAGCGCCACAGCTCCGCTCCCGCTCAGGTCCAACTTTTTATCTCAATTTAAGAGAATCTTAAAGAGAGACAGCTCGTAACACAGGCCGTAATAGCTTCCCTCACAGCCTCAGCGCCGAAAGTCAAAACCTTTCAATGCTTACCTTCCCATTAGCCCGTCATCTCCGCCACCTCTTAAACACATCCCGATAGAATGAATCTTCCATGCCGCCCGCCAGCGCCAAATCGAAGACCAAACCCTCCCCCCGCCGCGTCTTCATCTCTTACGCCCGCAAAGACGGCGCCACCCTCGCCCACCAACTCCGCGACTTCCTCGCCCAATCCAACTTCGGACCCTGGCTCGACACCCACCAAATCGACGGTGGCGCATCCTGGAGCCGCAATATCGAAGACGCCATAGACAACTCCCACGCCCTCATCGCCATCCTCACCGAAGGCTCCTACGTCTCCGAAATCTGCCGCGCCGAACAGATGCGCGCTCTCCGCGCTGGCAAGACAGTCATTCCCGTCCTCGCCAAATCCACCGCCCCCCGCCCGTTATTTCTCGAAACCCTGAATTACCGCCAATTCCCCGCCCAACAAAACGAACTCGTCAAAGACCTCGGAGCTAAACCCACACAAGCCGTCTTGCCGCAGTTACGTTACGACACCGTCCCTTCGCCGCCGCAGAAGTTCATGCCGCGCGAAAACGCCGTCGCCGCCGTCCGCCATCTCCTCTTCTCCAGCGAAGGCAGCAGCGAAAGCATCGCCGTCACCGCCGTGGCCGGCATGGACGGCATCGGCAAAACCGTCCTCACCATCGCCCTCTGCCGCGACCCCACCGTCCGCGACGCCTTCCCCGACGGCATCGCCTGGATCACCATCGGCCGCGAATGGAATGGCGATTTCGTCCCGCGCATGCGCGAAGCGGCCAAAGCCCTCGGCGACGATCTCGCCGCTTACGATAATCCCATCGCTTGCCAAACCCAGTACCGCAACTTGTTGCGCGGCAAAGCCGCTCTTGTCGTGATTGATGACGTCTGGAAAATCCAACACCTGGAGCAGTTACTCGTCGATTCTCCGCGCTCGCGCTTCCTCTTCACCACTCGCGACAAAAGCATCGTTCGGGCCAAGACCAACCGCTTCTATGCCGCGGATGTCCTGAGTACGCAGGAAGCACGGGCTCTTCTGGCCCTCTGGGCTAACGTCGAATCTGGGAAGCTTCCGCCCGCCGAATCCGCCCGCTTCGGAAGACAAAATGCTGAAGGTGTGGGACCTGTAGACCAGCCGCATGCTCCACACGCTGAAGGGCGACTCCGGTTGGATCAATGGCTTGGCGGTAACGGGTGACGGGCGGCGCGCCGCCTCCGCCTCCGATGACCGTAGGCTGGGCGATCCGCTCAGTCAACGATAACGCCACTTGAACGACAACTGGAGCCGCGACTTGCGATCATGTTTTCGTGGACAACCAAGTTACTGCCTTTGTCGCGGAGGCACGTCGCTACTGCGCGTTAATTGACGGTGAGAATGCCAGCGACTCTAGCGTCTTCGAGGTCGAGTGCTTGACCCTTCTACTTCGGCTTTATCAGCAAATCCTCTTGCTTCCAAACGCAGAATCAAGCGCGGGCGGGTTGTTCGAACGAATTTCCTACGAGGAATGGAAAGCCGTGCGGAAGAGGACAGCGGAACGAATCGATTATGACCTTTATTGGGAAGTATTCGAGCCCTTTGCAGAAACTAAGCCTGATCCGACCTGTGGCTCTATCTCAGACGACCTGGCGGACATTTGGCAAGATCTGAAGGTGGGCCTTCTTACCTTCGATAGCGGCCAGCTGAACTGCGTTAAGGATGCTGTGTGGCACTGGCGATTTTCGTTTGGGTCCCACTGGGGCTACCACCTCGCTGGCGCCATCCGTGCGTTAACGACGCAGCGCGCATCCCAGTTTTACTGAGAGCACGGGTGTGGCGGACTATCGGTCGTGAGAGCCGATATCGGACACAAGCGCTCCGGTGGTCTGCAGCGATGCTAAATGCCATCAACTCCAGAGACGAAGAACACGCGCTCCCTCAGCACAGAATCTGGGCTGTAGCCGGTCGGCAGGACTGCCCCGCACTCTAACGAAGCGACCGAACCATTGGCATCTAAATAACTGTGGTTGATTACTTCGACAACATCCGAAAACTCGTACCCTTCCGGCAACTGAAAAAATTCCATGCTCGATGACGACCCATAGGGAAAGAGTTGTCCATCTCTCATTCTGAAGACCCATCCCGTCCAAGCCATCGTGGTTTCGCCGTGAATCTCCGATAGCAGTGAGAGGGGGATTGCATATCGTGACTCGGAACCCGAGAGGACATTGTAGTCTGCTATTTGATTACTGCTGCAAACAAACGATGACACGATCTGCCCATATGGATTTACCATCGATCTCTTCTTTGATTCGCCTCTTCGCGAGATCCACGAGGCGGGACTTCGACTGCATGACGGCGCAAGGTAGAAATGTGCCATCTTTCAGCGTCAACTCGCAACGATATCTTGGTCCGTAAATGCGGTCCTGAATTGGCACGACGCTGGCGCAGATTTCTTTGACAAAACCATCCATGATATGTTCATCCAACGTAGCCAATAGTTCATATAGCTCGATCAGACGCCACTATCGAAACTCCGCAATGACCTCGATCAGCCCGACAATGTTTTCGTTGAATCGTGTAAGATCGTCTGCTGGAACCCAAAGCTCTGTGTGGATGCTCCCGCCGACCTTTTGTTCGGGATATTGCTCGGCAAATTGAGCGTTGATCTGAAAGCGGGTCACAAATCCTGCACCATCGTGGCGGACATTCCAATCTCGAGCAATTTGTGTGGCATATTCTTCGTTGGTAACCGGATAAAAGATCGGCTGATCGGGCAAGCGAGGCGGAAATTTCCGAAAGCCTGATGCCTCGACTAGAGCCAATTCTTTTGGCCCTACGGGTCGGTAAAGAGTCAACAATTCCATCGCACTTCCGTCTTGTTCAACGTAACATTGGCAACCGCCACACGTCAGAAGTCGTCGATGGATCACTGCCAACAGGGCCGATGGCCGTGATCGGTAACTGTAGACGCCGTTTACCGGAAACTGAGAGACCGCACGCGACCAATAATCCTCCTCAATTGGCCAGTATCTGCTTCGCAAGAAACGAAGGCCTAAACCAACGGCAAACCGGGCACCCAAGCGCGTCATAACGCCCCTCCCTCCCCCTCCATTTTTTTTCCGGTCACAAATCTTCCCGATTTTTTATCTCTTTTCTTTTCATCACTATACAGCTCTTTTCCTGAAAACGCGAACCCGGCCCATACGATTCTGGAACCGAAAAGGAGCTTTTCTCATGGAATATTCAAGCGACGAACTAGACGCAGGCAGCACCGCATTTCCCAACGGCATCCCCGTCCCTCCGGTCGTCACCCCGGAATGCCCGTTACCCGGCACGGCGTTAACCTGCCTCAACGGCCTCAAGCACGGCGGCACGGCCCGCATGCTTTTTATCCCCGGCGAGCAACCGCAAGATTTTTACAACCTCCTCGCCGAGTCTTTCGAAACGCACCAACCATCCACCATCGAACACTCCGCTCTCGTCACGGATTCTGTTCTCGCGCGTTGGTTTTTATGGCGTCGTCAACGCGCCCATTCCAAACGCGAATTCGAAATCTTTAATGAGTCCGGGCAAGACGATTCGCTCGTGCCATCCGGTGTCAAAGAGCTCGAAATCTTCGACCGCTATTGCACCGCCGCCGAACGCAAGCTCAGCCGCGCGCTAGCGAATCTCGAACGCGTAAAGAAGTCTGCGCTCAACGAACAGAAATGGCGCGCGCAACACGAGCAGCAAAAAGCCAAATTCGACCTCGATCTCAAACGTTTCGAACTCCGCAAGGAACAAACCGACAAAGACTTCAGCGCCCCCGCTCACATGCACCATCTATCCGATCAGGAGGGCCTCAAAGTCATTGAACAAAGAGTCACCATTACAAAAGAGTCTGAAGAGTTCGTCACCGTCCGGCTCCACCCCTCCAACGAGACCGTGCGACGCATCATCAAGAACAGCGACAAATTTCTATCTCCACCGGAACGCATCCATCGCCTCTACATGTTCACAGACGGCATCGTCCCCGGCGATTACTATTGGGTCATCCACAACCTCGACGCCGAAAACCGCGCCAAACTCTCCCAACCACGCTTCGGGGTCCGCAGCACAATGTCCTTCGAAGCCTGGGAAAAAGTAGTGGCCAAGGACGCCGCGTAAAAGAAAGAAAAATCCTCAAGCCAATCGAAAGGCGAAGCCATGCCCAAATTCCAACCAGAAACCTCGCTCCAACGGCCTACAGCCACTAGCTGTGCCACGCACGAAGTAAGTGGTTGGTCCAACCGTCCGATCTCTCACCCTTTCTCCATGTCCTTCGAAGCCCTGGGACAAAGCAAATTCCAACCAGAAACCTCGCTCCAACGATCTACAACCCCTAGCTGTGCCACGCACGAAGTAAGTGGTTGGTCCAACCGTCCGATCTATCACTCTTCCTCCTCTCTCTTCCCCTCCTCTTCTCCTCCGCTTCGCAAAAATCGCCATCTCTTCGCCTTTTCCCCCTCAATTGTTACCGTATTAAACGTGGAACCCACCTTCCTCATCTCCGCCGGTGAAGCCTCTGGCGACATGTACGCCGCCGCTCTCGTCTCCTCGCTCCGTAAATCCCTCCCCACCGCCCATTTCTTCGGTTGCGCCGGCCCCAAACTCCAAGCCCAAGGCGTTCAACCCATCATCCACGCCGCCAGCCTTTCCGTCGTCGGCCTCGCCGAAGTCATCGCTCACCTCCCACGCATCTACGCCCAATACCGCAAACTCCTCCGCTACACCCGCGCCCATCCGCCCACCGCCGCCATCCTCACAGACAATCCCGATTTCCACCTCCGCCTCGCCCGCCATCTCAAAAAAATGGGCATTCCCGTCTTCTATCTCGTCGCGCCGCAAGTCTGGGCCTGGCGTCAAGGCCGCGTGAAAACCATCCGCCGTCTCGTCACCAAACTCTTTTGCATATTCCCTTTCGAAGAACCTTGGTTCCGCAACCATGGCGTAGACGCCACATATATAGGTCACCCTCTCGCCGGCATGGTCCACACCAGCACCTCCGCCGTCGCCTTTCGCCAAGCGCACAACCTGCCCGCCGAAGGCCCAATCATCACCCTTCTACCCGGTAGCCGCCCTGGCGAAGCCCTGCGCCACATGCCTGTCCTCCTCAATACCGTGCAACTCCTCCGCCAGCGCTGGCCCACCGCCACCTTCATCCTCGCCACCCCCAAAGGCTTCGCCCAACTCGGAGTTTTTTCGAATTTTAAGGAACGAATTGCGGCCTCATCCATCAAAGTAATTGAAAACGAGGCTTGGGACTGCATAGGCCACGCAAGCCTTGCCCTGGCCGCCAGCGGAACTGTCACCATGGAAGCGGCCGTTCTCGGAACACCCATGGTCACCTTCTATAAGGTCACCGCTCTCAGTTGGTGGGCCGGCCGGCGGCTCGTCAAAGTTCCCTATTTATCCATGGTCAACTTAATCGCCGAACGTCTAATCGTGCCAGAATTGATTCAAGATCAAATGACTGCCGAAAATCTGGCCGAGGCCGCTACCAACTTGCTTGCCTCGCCCGGCAAAATGGCGCAAATGCGCGCAGACCTCGCCGCCGTCCGCGCCTCTCTGATCAAGGCCGGAGACGACTCCGCCACCCAGCCCCTCGAGCGCGCCGCCCATATCATCGCTCAGACCCTGTCAAAACTTCAAAGCGTTCGGGAGACAATGAATTAAATGACGCGTGTTGTTCGATCTATCCATTTAGTCCTGTTTGCGCTTGTCTGCGTTCTGCCACTCACCCTGTTTGCCGACGACGTTCGTACCAAAATCAACGTCCAAAAGTACATCATCGACGCAGCCATAAATCCGCGCACGCAATCCATCGAAGCCACCGCGAAAATCGATTTCACGCCGCTCGAAAACGCCAATCAAGTCACTTTCGAATTGAACAACGCGCTCACCGTTTCGAAAGCTGTCGATTCCACCGGCGCCAACATGCCCACCCAGCGTGATGCCACGGATTTCTCCGTGCGCATCATGTTCCCTTACGGCCTCGTCAAAGATAAACCCGCTTCCATTTCCATCAGCTTCGATGGCAAATTCACCGGCCGCGAAGATTCCCCAATCTCCAGCATCACCTTCGCCGCCTTGCAGCCCGATTATGGTTACTTGCTCTACCCGGCTCGCTGGTTT
>Ga0302319_10022653_pt1 | contig 11246 bp, 12 predicted proteins | sample Bog_T0_2_FD_203319 | JGI IMG/M metagenome (GOLD analysis project Ga0302319, IMG submission 203319) | Peat permafrost microbial communities from Stordalen Mire near Abisko, Sweden - Bog_T0_2 | ecosystem: Environmental > Terrestrial > Soil > Wetlands > Peat | place: Sweden: Abisko, Stordalen Mire...
GGGATCGACTACCAGACGTGCCGCAAGCTCAGGCCGGAGATCATCTACTGCTCGGTGTCGGCCTATGGTCGCGACGGCGCGTTTGCCGACCGGCTTGGTTTCGATCCGATCGCGCAGGTCGAGAGCGGCTTCGTTTCCATGAATGGCTACGCCGACCGCGAGGGCGTGCGCGCGTTGTCGCCGGTGATGGACATCAGCACCGCCATGATGGCCAGCAATGCGATCCTCGGCGCCCTGGTCGCCCGCGAACGCAGCGGGCTCGGGCAGGCCGTCGAGGTTTCGCTGTTCGACAACGCCGTGCTGATGACCGGCTATGCGCCGCTGCAGCACCTCTTCACCGGCGCGGATCCAGAGCGCCACGGCAACACCAGTCCGGACACCTGCCCGTCGGGCGTCTTCCAGGCGCAGGACCGCGCCTTCTATATCAACTGCGGCAACGACAAGATCTTTCAGCGGCTGATGTCGCAGGTGATCGGACGCCCGGACCTCGCAGCCTCGCCTGGCTACGCCACCGGGCCCGACCGGATTCGCCGGCGTGACGAATTGTTCGCCATCCTCGGCGAAGTTTTCGCACAGCAGCCCTGGTCGACTTGGCAGTCGAAGATGCGGGCGGCGGGCGTGCCGTGCGGCCAGGTGCGGAGCGTCGGCGAGGCGATTCGCTCGCCGGAAGCACGGGAGCGGGCGATCGTGACCCGGATCCCGCATGACAAGGTCGGATGGGTGCCGAACGTCCGGCTGCCGATCCAGTATTCGCGGACCCCGATGGCCGATCCCGTCGCCGCGCCCGCGGTCGGCCAACATACGCGTGAGGTGTTGCGCGATCTGCTCGGCTACGACGAGGAGCGTCTGGCCGGGCTTGCCGAGGCGGGCGCCTTCGGCGGCCGGCCAACGCGGCCTCAATCGGCGGAAAGCTAGCCGCATGCCCCGGGCCGACCGTAGCTTGCGAGGACGCGTGGCGGTCATCGGGATCGGCGAAACCGACTATGTCCGGCACGGGGCATCGCCGGATCCGGAATTCAAACTCGCGCTGAAGGCCGTCCTGGCCGCCTGCGCGGACGCCGGGCTCGACCCGCGCGAGATCGACGGCTTTGCTTCCTATAGCGATGATCGCAACGAGGCTTCCCGGCTGGCCGCGGCGCTCGGTATTCGCAGGCTGCGCTCCGCAACGATGCAGTGGGGCGGTGGCGGCGGCGGCTGCTGCGCCGCGGTGGCCAATGCGGGAGCTGCCATCGTCGCTGGCCTGGCGGACTGCGTGGTGGTGTTTCGCGCGCTGGCGCAGGGCCAGTACGGCCGCTTCGGCCAGACCACGGGGATCGATAGCATTTCGGGCGAAAAAGCCTATCTGATGCCGTACGGGGTGCTGGCCCCGCCGCAGCGCTTTGCCATGAAGGTCCGCCGCTACATGCACGAGCATGGCGTCCGGCAGGAAGCGCTGCGCGCGATTGCGCTGGCCTCCTATCACCATGCCCAGGCCAACCCGCGGGCGGTGATGTTTGGCAAACCGCTGGATGCGACCAGATATGACGCCTCGCGCTGGATCGCCGAACCCTTTCATCTCTACGATTGCTGCATGGAAAATGACGGCGCCGCCGCGCTGGTGATGGTCGCCGAAGAGCGCGCCGCGGATTTCCAGCACAAGCCGGTCTACCTGCTCGCCGCCGCCAGCGGATCCGGATATCGCGCAGGCGCCATGCCGCATAATGCGCCGGCCTATGCCAGCGCCGGCTTCGAGACGCTGGCGCCGGAGCTTTACAAGATGGCGGGCGTCGGGCCTGATGATGTCGGCGTGGTCCAGAGCTACGAGAATTTTACGGGCGGCGTGGTCATGGCGCTGGCCGAGCATGGCTTTTTCAAGCCGGCGGAGGCCAATGATTTCCTCACGCTGGAGAACCTGATCGCGCCGTCCGGTCGGCTGCCGCTCAACACCAGCGGCGGCAACCTGGCCGAGTGCTACATGCATGGCTTTGAACTGGTGCTCGAGGCCGTCCGCCAGGTGCGCGGGTCCTCGACCAGCCAGGCCCGGCGGAATGACGTGGCGCTGGTGATCGGCGGTCCGATGGTCACGCCGGCCAGCAATCTGCTGCTGGGGTCGGAGGCCGCGCGATGAACAGCAAGCCGAGCCCGAGCTACCTTCCCGAGGGTCTGCCCATCCCGGTCGCCGAGCCCGACGGTTTGTCGGCGCCTTACTGGGCGGCGTTACGCCAAAACAGACTCCTGGTGCAGCGCTGCAGCCACTGCCAGAGTTGGCAATTCGGCCCCGAATGGCTCTGTCATCGCTGTCACGCGTTTGATCCAGCCTGGACCGAGGTCGAGGCGCGTGGCCGGATCCTCAGCTGGGAGCGGGTCTGGCATCCGTCCCATGCGGCGCTCCGGCACCACGGTCCTTACCTCGCGGTGCTGGTGGAACTGCCGCATGCGGGCGGCGTGCGCATGGTCGGCAACCTGCTCGGTGATCCCATGCAGGCTGTCTCGATCGGCGCCGATGTCGAAGGCGTGTTCGAACACCATCGCGAGGCGTCTCCGGCCTATTCGCTGCTGCAGTGGTGGGTACTTTGAAAGGGCGGTCAATTTCAAGGACAGGGCCACGATCCCGTCGTTACTGTAGTTGCGATCCGTAGGCGCCGATCACCGGTCTCGCCGACGAGGACCTGACCATCGGTCTCAACGTCAAGCCCGGCATGGTATCGGACGCCTGGGATCTTATCTGCAATGAGTGCACGCGCGACGCAGAAATTCATTTCGCGGCAAGCGTTGAGATGGATTGCTTCGTCGCAAGCGCTCCTCGCAATGACGCGGTTAAGGTGTGCGAATCTCTCCACCCATTGCGAGCGCAGCGAAGCAATCCACCTCTCAACAGGCGCAATCCTCCTGATTGTTTCGTCTTGGGAAACGCTTGCGTTTACCCGTCGGGCAAATGTGACCAGCCTGCATCGGCGGGCAGACCACCTTCTCAACCTCTAGGAAGCGTGCACCTGGCCCAAAAATAAGCTGACCTGCTCCTGGAGCCGGCTGCTGTCCATCCATAGCGATTGTGCGGACGACTGAACTTCTATCGACGATTCGCCTGTCTCGCCTACGCGACGCATCAAGTCTTCGATATTCGAACTCACCACCAAGGTGCTCTGGGTGGCCTGTTCGGCATTTCGGGCGATTTCCCGGGTCGCAGCGTCTTGTACCTCGACGGCGGCAGCGATCGCGGCTGCGATCTCCGACATCTTTCCGATCGTCGCGCCAAGGCGCCAGCGGATTGGCCGTCCCGGGCTGCCCGCGTCCCTGGGCATCAGGCGCCATGTCTCATCATCAAAGCGCCAACGGCATCTGTTCAGGTCGATCCATCTCTCCACCAGAGAAACCTGAAATCGATACGCCCAGCAACCTGACGGCTTTTTCCATGGGGAAGAGCGCCTTCAGCAGCTCGGCCGATACGGATTTCAGTTCTGCATGGCCGCCGATGGTGCCGATCAGCGTCCGGCTGCGCGTGATCTGTTCGAAGTCGGCGAACTTCACCTTGAGCGTCACGGTCCGGCCCCGTGTGCCCCTTTCCTCGCAATGTCGCCAGACCTTGTCGATCAGCGGCTGCAATTCCCTGAGCAATCCATCGAATTCGCTGAGGTCGGCTGCGAATGTGGTCTCGGCGCCGACCGACTTCCGGACCCGGTTGGCGCGTACCTCGCGGTGGTCGATGCCCCTGGATATCCAGTAGAAATAGGCGCCCGCCTTGCCGAAATGGGCCTGCATGAATTCGAGCGACTGGCTGCGCATGTCGAGGCCGGTGTAAAGCCCGAGCGAATTCATCTTGGCGCTGGTCGCCGGCCCGATGCCGTGAAACCTGCCAACCGGCAGGGTTTCGACAAAAGCCGGCCCCATGTCCGGCGTGATGACATACTGGCCGTTCGGCTTGCGATGGTCGGAGGCAAGTTTTGCCAGAAACTTGTTGTAGGAGATGCCGGCGGAGGCGTTGAGGCCGGTCACTTGCTTGATCTTCGAACGGATCGCCAGCGCGACGTCACGCGCCAGCGGAATCGCCTGAAGATTTTCCGTGACGTCGAGATAGGCCTCGTCGAGCGACAGCGGCTCGATGATCGGCGTGTGCTCGGCGAAGATTTCACGGATCTGTTGCGAGACCGCCTTGTAGACCTCGAAGCGCGGCTTCACGAAGATCAGCTCCGGACACTGCCGCTTCGCGGTCACCGACGGCATGGCTGAGCGTACACCAAACGTCCGGGCTTCGTAGCTGGCCGCCGCTACCACTCCGCGCTCGCGCGATCCGCCGACGGCTATGGGCTTGCCGCGCAGATCCGGATTGTCCCGCTGTTCGACGGATGCGTAGAATGCATCCATATCGATATGGATGATCTTGCGCTGCCGGGGCGGCGGGCCGGCCTCATCGTCATCGCCCTCGCGAGTCACGGCATCGGTCCGGCCGGATCTTCCTTGGCGCCACGGGCGACGATCCGGAGGCTGCCGTCCGGAAGCGGCCGCTGCAGCTTGAGGGCCTCCTCCGGAGGCGCCGTCAACCAGGTATCGACGTCGTTCGGCATGGTCAGGATCACCGGCATCGCCTTCGGGTGAATCGCAGCAACTTCGCGGTTCGGCTCCGTCGTGAGGAACGCGAAGATGGCGTTGGTGGTCTCGCCTTCCCTGACCTTCCGGACCGACGTCCAGTTGGTCCAGATGCCGGCGAAGCAGGCGAGCGGACGGCTCTCGTTCAGCGCAAACCAGATGTTCCCGCCCTCGGTCTTGTTGAACTCGCTGAAGGAGTTGAACGGCACGACGCAGCGGTTCTTGACGCCGAGCCATCGCGTCCAGTGCTTGCTCTTCAGGTTGCGAATGTTGGTCGTCCCGCTATCCGGCTCCATCCGAAGCAATTCGTTGAAATCGACGGTCTTGCCCTTGGCTTGCAATTTTCCTGCGCGTTTTTTGGTGGCCTCCATCAGCGCCTTTGAAGACGATGGCATTCCCCACCGCGCCGTGGCGAGTTCCCGACCCTGTGACCCGCCGCGCACAATGGGCGCCTGGGTGTCGGGAAAAACCCCCGGCATCGGCGCGAGGTTGCCGACATACCGGTTGTCGACGCGAAACAGCGCTATGATCGCCGCCTGGTTGGTGGTGATCGAGTAGAGATTGCACATCTGACGCGAGCTAGAGGTCGATCAAGCCACCGTCGACGAACAATTCGGCGCCGGTCGTGTAGGTCGCATCGGCGGCGAGGTAGAGCGCTGCGGCGGCGACTTCGGCTGCTGTGCCGGTGCGGCCGAGCGGGATGCGGGTCTTGGCGCCCTCGACAAAGGCGTCCTTCATGGCCGGCGTGAACCCGTTCTTGTCCAGGATCGGGGTGACGATCGGGCCGGGGCTGATGGTATTGACACGGATGCCGCGTGGCGTCAGCTCCTTGGCGATGGTGCGGCCGAATGAACGCAGCGCCGCCTTGGTCGACCCATAGATCGTGCTGCCTCCCAGGCCGCCGCTGGCGCCGGCGACCGACGCGGTCAGGATGATTGCGCCGCCGTCCGGAATGACCGGTATCGCGTGCTTGACCAGGAAGAAGGCGCCCTTGACGTTGATGTTGAACTGGCTGTCGTAAAAGGCCTCGTCGACCTCTGCGATCGGCGCAAACCGGGCGATCCCGGCATTGACGAACAGCACGTCGATACGACCGTGTTTGGCCGTGACCTGGTCGACCAGGGCTTTTGTCGCGGCCACATTGCCAGCGTCCGAGAGAAGTACCTCGATCCCCGGAAGGGCCGCCTTGGCCGCCTCCACCGAGCGATCGCTGGAGCCGGTAACCACCACCGTCGCGCCTTCGTATTGAAACAGCCGGGCGGTCTCCGCGCCGATTCCGCTGCTGCCGCCGCTGATCAGGGCGATCTTGCCGTCGAGCCTGGCCATGAAGGTTTCCTCCTTGAAAGTGGGTTGCCCGTGTCCGAGAGATAGGGGGCCCCAACGGCGCGAACAATGGCGCCGCGGTCGGACGTATGCCGGTCAATGATCGACATCGGTGCGCCAAACCGCGCAAAATGCTCCGTCGGGGCGCGCCGCCTTCGCTAGAAGATCGGCTCTCCGACCGCGACACCGCTGCGGGGACCGAGAACGATGACCTTGCCCTCCGCGTCCTTAGCCCCCAAAATGAGCAGCTCGGAGGTGAATCCTGCGATGTTCTTGGGGCCGAGATTGCAGACGCACACGACCAGAGAGCCGATCAGCGCCGCCGGTTCGTAGTTCGTGATCTGGGCGCTCGACCACATGAGCCGATCGGCGCCGACATCGACGCCGACCTTGTAGGACGGGTTGCGCGCTCTGGGAAAAGCTTGGACCTCGACGACCTTGCCTATCCGGATGTCGAGGCGGGCGAAGTCGTCGTAGGTTGCTTGGGCCTTGAGCTCAGTCATCACGGACCTCGATCGACGTTAAGCGGCCTACGCTGCGGAGCAGCAAGCGGGGTCGGGTGCTCGGCGCAGCTTGCCTTATGTGGGTGAACTCCCGATTCACCTGACTAGTAAAGCGATTCCTTGAAAGTTTTCGGCTAGATGATGCCACGCCGGGGTCGGTTCGCCTCTCCCCTCGCGGGAGAGGCCGCCGCGAAGCGGCGGGTGAGGGGGTATCTCAACTATGTCGCTTGCGGTGAACCCCCCTCACCCCAACCCTCTCCCGCCAAAGCGAAGCAAGAGCTTCGCTTCGGGGGAGAGGGGGCCCAGCGGAGCAAGGTTTAATTGAGCCGCAGGGCATCTCCAAGATTGCCATATGTTTCGGACTTCAAAATCGCCGAACTAGGTTTCGTTTTCATATTCGTACGAGTCACAAAATAATTTGCCGTTCCGTCCCCAATCATCTCGACTGACTTCCGTAAAGATAAAGTTGATCGTTTCCGGCCGGCATTTTGCTATTCGCGCAAATTCTCGCGTAAGAACTTCAGCAAGCTCACGCTTCTGTTCTAGGCTCCGTCCAGGGAACCAGTCAACTCGAATAAACGGCATATTTCACCTCGTGTTCGTGCACCAATGGACCCGTCTTCACCTGCGACTCTCGTATTCAGCCACGGCCGTATGCAAGGACTGTGCAAGTGCCTCAGCACCGGGTGTGTCTGAATGAAGGCAAATGCAGTCAGCGCGCATCGGAAATATAGCCCCATTAATTGACTTGGCCTTGCCGTCTGTCAGGACAGCAAGGGACCGACTGACCGCTTCTTCGATATCGCGTCTGTCGTGCAGGCGCGAAATTATCAGGGAGCCGTCATCATTGTAATCCAGATCGCAATAATATTCCGCAAGAAATGGCAAGCCGCGTGCGGTGTAAACATCCTCATGCCTGGTATTGGCCATGCCAAGAACGGGCACATTGAAATGAACGGCCGCATCGGCTACCGCGTGCGCTACCTCCGCATCACGCGAGGCTGCGCCATAAAGCGCGCCGTGTGGTTTTATATGATTCAGAGGCATTTCTTCGATATCCAGGAAGGCCTTTAGGGCGCCGATCTGATACACGATGCACGCAGCCAGTTCGTCGCGGCCCATTTTCATTTCTCGTCGACCAAAACCTTGCAAGTCTGGGAAGGATGGATGGGCTCCGACCTTGACGTTGTGCGCCTTCGCCAAACGCACCGTGCCATGCATCACCATGGGATCCGCCGCATGAAAACCGCAGGCCACATTGGCAAGATCAATATGAGGCATGATGGCTTTATCATCGCCACAACTGAAAATGCCAAAAGATTCGCCCATGTCGCAGTTAATAAGTGCACGGGTTCCCATGGTCGCTTTCCAATATCGAGGTTGTGCACAATCATTTGTGCACCATCAACTTCGTCCACATTCACAACTGAAGTGTGCAAGTGCGTTATTCCGAGTTGACCTGAACGGTAGTCTGCGAACCGGAGAGGTCGCGGTCAATTATGATTTTACGGTACTACAATATCGTAAAAACAATGCACAAGTCGGTATAGCCAATCAACTCTGATCACAGGTATGCCCGCAGCCCCGGCGTTTGAAAGCTGTCTCTAAAGTATTTCCGGAAGAGACGCATCGGCGGCGTGAACTCAACGTTACGCTTCCACGCAAGACCAATGTTCATCGGTGGAACCGCGTCGGATGTGACGATCGTTTCGATACGGTTGCCTTCAAGGGACCAGGGCCGATATACCATGTCCGAAAGAATCGTAATGCCTTGTCCATTCGCCACCATCGATCTCACCCCTTCGACTGAAGAGGTTCGAAGGATAACGTTAGGCTGCGATGCAGACTGCTTCCAGTACTTGACGGTGCTATAGGCCGCCTCATCGATGGTCAGCATGATATATCGCTCCTTCGCAATAAGGTCGAGCGATACTTCCGTCGCGTCCAGCAAGGGATGGCGCGAACAAGTCCAAAGACGCCGAACCGAGCTAAGGAGGGTTTCGGAGATGACTTCGTCGCTCACAACGAGAGAGGTCAACATCACCGCAATATCATAGCGGTTGGAGAGGAGGCCTTCCTCGATACCCTCTCGATTAGCCTCGTGAATTTGAATTCGTAGATCGGGATATCGTTTGCTCAGTCGATCCAGATGGTAGGGTAGAAAGTACCCCATCACTGTGTACATAGCCGCGATCGTGAGCGTCCCCTGAAGCCGATCTTCTGGCGCAGGCATCCGCATGGCGTCGTTTACTTTTGCCAGGATGTCATTTGCATGCGCTCGCAACTGACGTCCTTGCTCGGTGAGTTCCATGCCGGTGGATGAGCGCAGGAAGAGGTTGAAGCCCACGATCTGTTCAAGCTCTTTGATAGCCGTGGTTATCGCGGATTGAGATATCGAAAGGGCAATTGCAGCCTGGGAGATCTGTCCAAGCTCCGCGGTCGCCACGAAGTATTTCAGCTGTCTAATCGTTAGCGACAACGGCGCTGATCCATCTCTTTATAATCGTATTTCCCTATATATGTTGAACGCTATATCCATAAAACAGAATGTAGAAGAGGAAATAATAGGCAGTCAAGCACTGGAACTGCTCTCTTGCGGGGCCTAAATCAAACAGGCCGGGAAACAAGCATTATCGATTTAACTGATATTAAATTATCTAAAAATTCTGTTTTCGAATGGCATATCGCGTTGCTATTGTTTCACCGCAACCTGCGGGACGCGAGTGCTTGGCGAGGGGATCCGAACTGACCTCTCTGGCCTGAAGCACAACCAGATCATTCTCTCGAGGCAGGGGTTGGAGCGATAGACGCCGTCTCCTCTGTCCGTAGTTTTGGGGCGAGCACGAAGGCGTCGAAGGAGCGTCGGAAGGCCATCTCATCAAGGCCCTTCCCAATAATGACGATGCGGGTGCGCCTGTCCTGCGAGGGCCAGGCCTCGAGATGTATTGGCGGGTGTACCAGCTGTTGAACTCCGTGTACGGCGACGGGTGCAGGCTCGCCCTGGATTGCGAGCAACCCCTTGACCCGCAGGATCGTCTCGCCGTGACGATGAAGCATCAGCGAGAGCCAAAGACCAAACGCGGTCCAATCAATCGGACGATCGAAGATGAGATGGAAAGCGCCGATATCATCGCCGTGGCGATTGGGATCGTGTTGGTGCGCCTGCTGGCGTCCGTGATGACGATGGGCGGGTGGATAATGGTTAGGCGCAGATGGCTCGAGCGCGTTGGTTTCGTCCTCAAACCAGCGACGCACTTCGCGTGTCTTGCTGGCGACGTCAAAGAGATCACCGCCGATCAGATCTTCCGGATTGAAAATCTCATCGACGGCACGAATAATCGCCGCGGAAGGGTTAATCCGTCTCAGACGCGTGACCAAAATCTCGACATCCGCAGCCGAAGCCAGATCCGTTTTGGTGACCACCAGCCGATCGGCGACAGCCGCCTGCTTACGAGACTCAGGTTGTCGATCGAGTTGCGCCATCCCATTGACGGCGTCCACGGTGGTAATGACGAGGCCGAACCGATAATGATGCCGCAAAACCGGATCTGCAGTGATGGTCGTGAGGATCGGCAGCGGATCCGCAAGACCCGTGCTCTCGATGATCAGCCGACGATAGGGGGCAATTGTTCCACTCGCGCGTCGTTCGTCGAGCCCCCGAATCGATTGGGCCAGCTCGCCCCTGATGCTGCAGCACAGGCAACCGGACTGGAGCAGCACTATGGTGTCGTCGATGCGCTCAATCAGTTCATGATCAAGCCCTATCTCGCCGAATTCATTGATCAGCACGGCAGTGTCAGCAAGCGCTGGAGAAGCCAACATCCGCTTGAGCAGCGTTGTCTTACCGGAGCCGAGGAAGCCTGTTATCAGGTTGACAGGCGTGAACGCCGGAATGCCGCTTGCTCTCGTCTCAGCCATCGAGCGCCTGCCGTCTCTCTATGACCTCAGGATCAAGCAGGTCGAGCGGAGCTGTTGCTTGAGCGCGGCATCAAATATGACCACTCGCTGATGCATCATGATCACCAGCCCTATTATGTGCGTGTCGGCGACAGCTGGACCAGGATCGACTATTCCAAACATCCTTCAACCTGGATGGTGCCACTCAAGCGTGGCGCAGAGACCGACCTGATCGAAATCCCGGCAAGCTGGTATCTCGATGACCTGCCGCCGATGATGTTCATCAAGAAAGCCCCGAACAGCCATGGCTTCGTCAATCCGCGCGGTATTGAGCAGATGTGGCGCGACCAGTTTGACTGGGTGTATCGCGAATACGACTACGCGGTGTTTCCGATGACGATCCATCCCGATGTTTCCGGACGGCCGCATGTTCTGATGATGCTGGAGCGTCTTTACACCCACATGTCCGCTCGCCCCGGCGTAAAATTCGTCACCATGAACGAGATGGCGGACGACTTCGCCAGGCGTTTCCCGCGCGAGAGCAGCTAGGCAAGGTGGCTCGCCGTTTTCTGAGGAGCTGCGCCGGCGGTCATTCCGGCGATCACCAGTTGCCAGCCGGAAAGCTCGCGGTCGCGGGTGAGCTTGGCGACTTCCGCCGAAAGCTTACGACTTTCTGCCTCAAGCTTGCCCCGCTCTTCCGAAAGCTTTCGGCTCTCCTTCGTTGTACCGCCGCATGCGCGCGATCTGTTCGTCGGCGGCGCCGGTCGGAACGTCTGTCATCTGGGTCACCTCTCATATTTTGCCGGAGCCGGAGATTCCTCGAAGATCGGCTATCGCCCGCGGCAAGTAGATGATCTTCATTCATCAAAACGGCGGAAGGCGGCCTTCGCCTGTTCGGGCGTTGCGCGTTCATCGCGGTTAAGCATAGCAAATCTGATGGCCCTGTAACAATTTTGGCTA
>Ga0302319_10022656_pt1 | contig 11245 bp, 12 predicted proteins | sample Bog_T0_2_FD_203319 | JGI IMG/M metagenome (GOLD analysis project Ga0302319, IMG submission 203319) | Peat permafrost microbial communities from Stordalen Mire near Abisko, Sweden - Bog_T0_2 | ecosystem: Environmental > Terrestrial > Soil > Wetlands > Peat | place: Sweden: Abisko, Stordalen Mire...
TGTTAGCAGGGAGTCACTTGCAAAACTGGAAACCAAGCAACGACGAGTCCCTGACGGCGAGCTTTTTATTTTGGCAAAAGTTTTTGGAACGGCGACGGATGCGCTTTTCCCCGCCGATGTGAACATCAAGAAATTGGGACCAGCCTTTCGGATGCGGTTATCACGCAACCGGGTCAAAATTAAATAATCGTATTGTTGGTTGCACACGGGCAGGCATGAAGTTGACGTGTGAAAGAATTCGTGAACCAAAATCTGGTAAAACGTTTTGGTGGTCGCCTGCTTTGCAGCAGAACGGACCCTCATTTTTACTCGCCGCGCGATTGTTGCATTCTGATTCATCCCCGACTCATGTTTAAACCCGCTAATGGAAAAAACAAGCGAAACGATGTTACCTTCAGGTAACAACTTCTTGCGTGTGAATACATATTTTGGCCCTATTTGCCCTAATTTTGCTGTGCTTGAAAAATATACCAAAAAATTTGATCAGCTCTGGTAAGAAAGTGGCGCATAAAGGAAGGCTGGTCATCCGGTCAATCAGACTTTGTCCCGGAGCAATACTGTTAATGTCTATGCCATGCCCGGTTGTTGTGATTGCTGCCTTTGTTCAACAATCCAACGGAGTGCCTCCTGGGCCACGAAACTGAGCGTTAGCAGGTCATCGCGTCCGAAGGAGTCGGATGTTTTCCATTCCTCGCCATCGCGGTAGCTGCGGTCAAACGTGGCGTTGAAACGAGGGCCTTTGTCGGTCTCGTTTTTCCAGACGGAGCCACGAATTCCGCCAACGCGGATTTCATGCACGGGTTTGGCTGGGGCAGGTTTTTTGCTGGGTATTTGTGGCATGGTGATTTGTCTATATTGGTGGAAGTTTTTCGTCAGAGTCCGAAATCCTCAAGTGTAGCGGCAAGGCCGTCCTCGTCGTCGCCAAGAAGATGGGCCAGCTCCGCCTTGATAATCGCCTTTTCCGGGTCGGGCTTGGCTCCTTTGGGACAAGCTGGGCAGTGCAAAAGCACCATGACCGAAGGGCCAAACTCATACCCCACTGTGGCGAATTGCTTTCGGAAATGGTCGGAGAGCCGTTTCTTGGGCGGGAGTCTCTCCCATGCTTTGGCTTGATCGGTTGTCAGTCCGGTTTCGTAAACGGCGTCGTGCTGGAGATAGTAGGCATCCCAAGGCTCGCCGCAGGTGGTGCAATGAACATCCATAAACTATTCGATTCCCTCCGGGTTCGTTGGCGATTCGGGCGTCCGGCCCAGAATGAACTCCGCCGCGTGTTGCGCCTGCGCAGCGGCAGAGACGACCAGCGATTTGTCGTTTTGCAGCTTTTCAAGCCAGCCCTGAATGTAAGCCGCAGAGTCCGTCATGGTTGATTCGGCGATCCCGGCGTGGCCGCAAAGAAAGGCCGCGCCCATCTCCGCAATCAGTTCCTCTTTGCAATAAGGATCGGACCCAAATCCTTGCGACTCAGTGAGGGTCGGACGGTTCAACCGCGTAGCATGGCCCGATGCGTGGACATGCTCATGGAATATCGTGGAAAAAACGGCATCCTCGGTGGAAAACACCTCGCGCGACGGCATTCCAACAAAGTCCTCTGAGGGAGAATAGAATGCACTACGCAAACCGTATTTGATGGCAGGCCGTTTGGGCATGTTCTCGACGATGGCCATCGGGGCCGCGAGCGTGCCCGTTTGAGCCGAAAGGGGAGGGAGATTTTTGAGATTTTCGCATTGTGACACGTTGAACACCCAGTACAAACGAGCCATCATGCGCCGGCGATTTGCCTCCGGCGTCAACCCCGCCTCTTTGAATTGGTCCTTCTCGGACGGATTGACGGGATTGAGGGATTTCCAAAACACCACCGGCGTTGCCTTTTCGCCTTTGCGGACATGGCCGCCGAGTTCCAGCGCCTGCTTGAACGTCAACCAAAACGGCGACTGATATTGCATGGCGTGTAGCAGAAGCACATTGACGCCACGATATGGCTTGTTGGAAACCAAGTTGCGCGGCCACCCGGCTTTCGCGTTCCACGGTTTGAGCCACGGGACGGTCCCGGCCTCCAATAGCGCGATGATTTGGCTGGTGATCTGGTCATAGACGCTGCCACCCGGCTTTGAAAGTCGTCCCAGAGACGCCGTGGCGGGAACAGTTGTTTGCAAAGACGGATCACTGGTTGTGGTAATAGCGTTTTCAATCATCGAAGCCCCTCCTTGAGCCTCTATTCCAAAGCGCACAGCGACTCGGACGCAACACAAAAATATCCGATTCAATTTGCCGAATTACTGAAGCCGGACACACATTGGGGACATTCAGTTCCATTGAAGCAGAACGGAAACCGGGCCATCCTCTGAATCAACAAAGCATCATCTTATGTTGAATGCACCTGAATCCATCACGACAGCATCGCCCCAAGCGATGCCGGCAACCGCGCCGGTTCCATGCGGTCCCGGAAAATCCGCTGATAATCCAACCATCATCTGCGACCTCGCCGACTCGGATGCTTTCGTCGAAGCTTATCGCAAGCCGCACGTTCCCGTCATGTCTTCCTTCGGCGCAGGCCGATTGCATGTGTGCCGGCTATATGGTTCATTTGATCTGGATAAAGCGGCTTCGGACCACGCCGATGTCCTATTCCGCTCAATCCGCTGGGTCCACGCCCAAAATGCCAAAAAGACCAACGAGTATTGGGATGACCTCACGTTTCAATTTGATTCCCGGTCGTATGTTTACATGGATAAAGACCGGATCATTGGCTTCGCGACCACCCCGGGCGAAGCCGAGGCTATGGCCAAAAAATTTGCCAAGGCATACAGCAAAGCGTCAGCAAAATCAGATGCGGGCGGGGATTTTAATTTAATCCAAATCGAGACGTCGGAAATCAAATGCCACAAAGTATCGTTGCCGCCGGACACCGTTCTGACTGACGAAGCCCTCAACTTCCATTACGGGTCGGGAAGCCATGCCTGGCATCAGGGTTTTGTGGAGAAACTCCGCCTGAAAGATCGCGGCTTGACCCTTTTTGAAGGCCCGCCCGGAACCGGCAAGACCTTTTACATTCGCCACCTCATGGGTGTACTCAGGGAATCGCATCGCTTCTACTTTATTCAAACTTCCAATTTGAAGATTCTGTCCAGCGCAGAATTCATCAAGTTCTGGGCGGAGCAACGCCAGAGCCATTCCGACCAGCAACTCGTCGTCATTCTGGAAGACTCCGATGCGGCATTGATGACGCGTGGTTCCGACAACCGCGAACTGGTTGGCGCTATCCTGAACCTTACCGACGGCCTGCTCGCCGATTTTCTCCGCCTGCATGTCATCTGCACGATCAACTGTTCCGCCGCAGAAATTGATCCGGCCCTGCTGCGGCCCGGCCGCTTGGTTTGCCATCGGGTCTTTAAACGGCTCGACCACACCCAAGCGTCCCGCCTTGCCGAAAGTCTTGGCCGGAAATTACCACAAGCCCGAGATTATTCGCTCGCTGAAGTGTTTGCCGGACAGGAAACGGAGGAAATCAAACGGCCACGTATCGGGTTTACGGCTTGAATCCATGAAAGCGGGAACCATCCAGAACCGCCGACAATTAAATTATGGCCCATTTTGAACAACACTGTGCTGAGGCGCTGAGCAAATTCGGCAAGCCTCATGCCGAGGTCCATCGCTGGCTGGATGAATTTGCGGGCAAACCGCCTTACGGCATGCGTCACCGCAAAAAACGGCATCACTTGGCCGGCATTGAGGAAGTCCGCAAAATGTGGGGTGACGAGGCTGCGGAAGCCGCCCGCCAACATATCCTCACCGATTTGAGAATGGAGGGTTGGCGGGAAACGGACCCGTTTCCAAAAGATGAGGCCCATTACCAAAAGATGGGGTTGTATTGATTATGCGACTCCACGTAGTCAGCGATTTGCATCTCGAAAGCGGCCCGTTCAAGCCCCTGATCGAAAACCCTGATGTCGTGGTGCTGGCGGGTGATATTCATGAAGGCACGGAAGGGGTGAAGTGGGCGAAGCGATGGTTTCAAGGGCTCCCGGTCATCTATGTTCTCGGGAACCATGAGTTCTATAATCATCGTCTCTCCGACTTGGTGAAAATACTCAAACGCGAGGCCAGAGGAAGCAATGTTCATGTGTTGGAAAATGATGTCTTCCAATGGAATGGCTGGTTTTTCCTCGGATGTTCGCTCTGGACGGATTTTGACCTTGGGCCGGCGGACGCCCGCGAGGCCATGTTTATCGCGTGGGGAGAAATGGCTGATTACGAACTGATCCAAAAAGATAGATCGGGTGCGCTGCTGCATCCGCAGGATTTTGCGCGCATTCACGCAAAATCGGTTAAATGGCTGGAGCGGCAAATGTCCTGTCATGACCCTGCCCGGACCATTGTGGTGACTCATCATGCGCCGAGTTCACGCTCAATCTCATCATTCCATGCTGGTGAGAAGTTGAGCGCCGCATTCGCCTCAAATTTGGATTCGCTTATTCACGCCAGCCATGTTCCCCTTTGGATTCACGGCCATACGCATCACAACGTGGACTATAAACTGGGCGGAACGCGAATTTACAGCAATCAGCGGGGTTATGCTTTCGCGCTGGCGCGGGGTTTTGAACCCGGAAAAATCATCAACGTATTATGATTATCACCAGCTTGGATTTTGAAACCGCCAATCACTCACGCGTCAGCATTTGCGCCGCCGGAATCGCGGTCTTTGAAGACGGCATTCTCACCGAATCTCCGTGTTGGCTGGTGCGGCCACCGAAAGGCCACGGCTGGTTTCGCGAAGACTTCATCGCGGTTCACGGCCTGACGCATTTGGATGTCCTGGACGCACCGGAATTTCCCGTCATCGCGCCGGAGATTCTGTCCCGGTTGACCCGCGCCGATCTGGTGATTGCCCATAACGCGGAATTTGACATTGGCCACCTGCGCGAAACGCTGAACCATTTTGACGTGGCCTGCCCGGAATTTGATTATGTGTGTACCTGCCAGCTTTCCCGCCGCGTCTGGCCGGAGATGGAAAACCATCAACTCGGCACCTTGGCGGAGCATATTGGTCACGAATTCAACCACCACCACGCCCAAGCTGACGCTGAAGCCGCTGGGCGCGTGTTGCTGGCAATGATGAAGCAGGTCAACGCGAGCATACCGCGTGAGTTGCTGGATAAACTCGATATGGAGCCGAAGCGGTTTTGCGAGTAAGTGAATTAGTCGCGGCGTCTTTGCTGTAGTGTTGAAGAATTTGATTTGCAACGGGCCGAGCCACGCTTGGGAACAAAAGAGTGGCAACACCGCGATAAAAACTTGCAGATGGCTTTTGCAAAATAATACGATAAAGAAAATATCCGATGAATGCTGACTCAAACCCTTTCAACGTCGAGCTGAAATCGTGGTCGCTGCATGATCTGTTTAGCCAACCTCAATCGCTCAACATTCCCAAATATCAGCGTTCCTATTCTTGGAAAAGCAGTCACGTCCGTGACTTGCTGAAAGATACCTTCGACCGGATAAACCCCTACTTGATGGGGACGCTGATTTTGCATGAAACTGGGGGGGGCCTCGACATAGTGGATGGTCAGCAACGACTGGTTACGATCACAGTGCTCTTGCATGAACTTAAAACTGATCCCCGATTGCTCCCACTGCTGAAAGGAGATTTCAGCGACGCTTCCACTGGCGTCATCCGCAAGGCTCGCAAAACAATTTCAGAGTTTCTTGCCGACAAGTCGGAGGAAAAGAGGGCGGCGTTCCGTGAACGCTTGCTGGCCCATGACCACGACAAAGGTTCCTTGCGGTTTGCCGTGCTCGTTTTGCGTGGGGAAAACGCACTGGATCGAGCATACACGTTCTTCGACAGTGTTAACAGCAAAGGCAAGGCACTCAGTGACTTTGATCTCCTCAAGGCCCATCATCTCATGTTTATTCCGCCAAAGCACGAGACCTTGGCGTCCAAACATAATGATGAATGGCTTCGTCAGGATGAGCTACATTTCCATCTGTTCAGCACGACATTGCGCAGGCTCCGAATGTGGGGTCGAGGCCAAAACCGTGACATAAAGCGGGAGCGCCCAGACTATAACGAGTTCTGCTCCGTTGTGGAGCCAGAACTTGAAACAGACTCGGAGCACATTTTGAATCGCTACATGCAACCCGTCGCTTTCCGCTCATGGCGTCGCGTTGGGGACAAAATAGTGTTGAGCATGGATTACCCGGTTCTCGACGGCGAAACGCTGATTCCTACGCAAGTCACACAGACTATCGAAGGGGGAGACGCCTTTTTCCTCTATACCAAACGCTACCACGGACTCTATGCAACGCTATTTGACAGAGGAGGCGCTGGTCGCCCCTCGACGGCCATCTCCTTCGTTCGCGGGCTTGCAGACTACATGGACAACCCTCATCTCCAGAACGCATTCCGTGCCGTAATTTTGTTGTATGTCGATAAGTTTGGTGAAGACCGATTAATCGAAGTTGGGGTCTGCGCGGAACGCATCATCTCCTTTTGGAGATGGTATGCCAGGAGTTTGCGAATTGAGGGATCACTCAGGCATGTATGCGAAAAGCGGCTCGTCCCCATACTTTTGGAGTCCGTCACCTCGTTGCACGCCTATTCCCAGCTTTTGGGGGTCGTAGGGTCGCTAGACCCTGTCCCGCCGGAATACATGCCTCTTCGGGGCGTTCAACTGCGCTACTATCAATCAATGAAGCGGTTCTACCAGCAGGAACAGTCCAAAATCCTTGACGTCCAGGCTCAATCATCAGCCAACTTCTACTTCGACTAGGGCAAATAGGCTTTCCAAAATGAACAACGCCTTTACACCATTCACTATTGGACCAAAAACTTTCCGCATCCCACTCTATCAGCGGCCTTATGCTTGGGAGGAGCCACAGATCATTCAATTGCTATACGACCTTCGCGACGCCTTCACCAAGACACCGACCCTCGACTATCACATCGGCATCCTTAGTGTTGCGGAAACAGCCGACGACAAAACCCGCTACGACCTGATTGACGGTCAGCAGCGAATCACGACGCTCATGTTAATCGGGAAGGCTGCGAAGGAGTACTGCAATGACTGGAATACATTTCTCGCTCCAGGCCGACTTGACTTATATGGTCGCGAAGGAGATCGGGATTACTTGGAACGCGGCATCGAAACGGAATGCAACCCGAAATTGGTTGCGGCCGTCCATTTGTCCAAAGAATTCTTTGAGAACTCTTCCAACCGAACCATTTGCAAGGCGGACTTCTCACGATACATTTACGAGCATTCCGCTTTTTTCCTTTCAGAAGTACCATGCAATTACTCGCTCATGGACAAAAACCAGCAGTTCGTCCGAATGAATAATCGAGGAAAGCAGCTTGAGAAACATGAAGTCTTGAAGGTCCAACTACTGGCCCAGATTGTTGATCGCTGTGCTCAGACGAATGCCTTCAATATCTGGAATACCATGGTCAGTTGTCTGACGGGAATTGCCGCAGAATCGGACAACCCATACAGATCACTGGGATCAATTCTTAACGAGAACAGCAGTGACGCAAAGGAGTCCGATAGCGAAGAGACGCTCTACACTTCGATTGTGACCGTTCCGGAGTTTCTGTTAATCGCACTGGCCCGCCATTGTAAAAACACCGGAATCGGCGAGGGGTTTTTCAATAAGGATAGACTCCTCGAAACCTTCCGCAATAGTTTGAGGAGTGATATTGATATTGTGAGATTCATGGCGGAGATCGAAAAGCAGGTGCAGCTATTGAAGACGTTTTTCATCTTCATTAGCAAAAGCGGAAATTACGAGTTAGGGATGACTAATAAAGATGAGCAATCGTCATTTAAATTTGGGGAAAGCTCGGATTGCGAAGATCGTTTGATCGCTATTCAGGCGTTTCTCTATGTGAGCACCGAACCATATCACTGGCTTATCCCTGCGTTTGACTGGTGCGCACAATACCTAGGTACGAAACTCGATGCAGAACTATTTGTCAGTGAACTGGAGGAAATCGACAACGCTCTCATTCGTGGGAAAACGCGCCAACTGACACCGATAGACAAATTAGAAGATATGCATTATGGTTGCGTTAGTCACTATTGGTTCTACCGCCTCGACTACGAGCTATGGAAGCTCTATAAGCGACAAGATGAATCACTGCCCGAGGGCGAAGAAGCAAAAACGAATGTGAGTAGGCTAATCCGGGAGTTCCGATTTCGCCAATCCGGTTCTGTTGAACATATTAAACCACGTCACCCGAAAGGCGGGATGAAAGACGGGGAGCAACCTGATAACTCCTTTGGAAATCTCGCTCTCATTTCGAGTTCGCGAAACTCAACCTTTAACAACAACCCTCCTGATGGCAAAAAGGACATCATTTTGCGTTCCTATGCCGAATCCTTGAAAATGCTTCACTTCCTCTGGGGGACACAAGATGCTCACAGCGAAGGAATACGTATGCACGGCATCCTTTCTACGGCAGTAAAAGCAACTTATCGGCAATGATATAAATGATCTCTGAGCAATCTCTGACCATTCTCGGGTGACTTGAACAGTGATCGCCATTTGCAGTAACATCAATCTGTGGAATGATGTCACCCATTAGTGACGCCGGTAAGCCGGAATCCGCGCTGGGGAAGCCGAAAAACCTTCTGGCTTCTGGCTTACTTTGCTGTCAGATGTCAGAGTCTGTGGCTTGCTCTTGAACTCCGCCCGGAGCCGGTTGATGCGTCTGGGACTGGTGCGCACATCCCAGCCCAGCCCGGCGCAGAGAAATTCGTGTTTCTTTTCGCCTTTCAAACCGAGACGCCGAACTTCCAAATCCAATTGCCGTAATTTTTCCGCCGCTTTCCTGCGCTCCGCAACGCCTTCGGCCAGAGCGACACCCTGGCGTCCAGGAACACGGATGCGATGCAGCTTGGCAATGGCATCCCACCGGATGTCGCGCTTGGGGTCAAATGACCAGTAGGCGGGGATGTGGATCATTGTGCCGTAAGCCGTGAGATTGACGGTGAGCTTGAGCAGCAGCGGTTGATCATACTTCATTCCCAAGAGGTTCCACCGCAGGCAAAACGCATCGAACGCCGCGTGAAACGCATCGTCCTGCCGCCGCAGGCTTACGGAGAATGACGGACGCAAATTACGTTCGACGCTCATGGTGCGGCGGATCACGCCCTTGTGTTCCTGGTAGGTGCGAACATCGAAGACGGCTTTGATATCTGCCCATTGCCGGCGCAGTTCGGGGTCGTTTTTGATGGCCTGTTCTTTCTGGTCGTATTTGGCCTGCAACTTGAGCAAATTTTCGTAGTTCCCTTTCTGCACATGCAATTCATGATCTGTCGCCGCCGCGCAGATGGTTTCATCCGGCGGATCCGGTAGCAGTTCAAGAATCAACCGGTGCCGGGCGTTAAGGCGTTTTCCCTCTTCCAAGGTTGTCAGGCAATCCTCCAGCACGTCCTGAATGTTGAACGGCCAGAGCGACCACGGGACGAACACCCAATCATAAAGCCTCCGCAACGGCCGAATGATCGCGGCGTCAAGCTTCGCGGCTGCCGCATGATAATGGTTGAGGCATTCTTCCGCCTCATCGGCCCGGCCAAAGGCAAGGGTCCGGAGTTTTTCCAAGTCGCTGTCGAGAGTATTGCGCATGGTTCTGCGATGGGGATGAGCATTTGCGAAATCCAGCGTTTACGCAAGGATTGTTCCCCGCCAAGATTTCCGGCGACGTCATGCCGGTTCAATTCAACCTTGCCATGGTTGTGGTAGTGGTCATTTTGATCTGCGGTAGTTGTTAAACGGTCATATTAACCCGGTATATTCTGCCAGATTAATGATTCCTGATTTGTATCGCATTTCCAATGGGGAAATCCATTTATTGGGAACCATTCATGGGGGAGGGAAGCGGCTATTCCAGTTCTGGCGGACCGGCAGCGATTTGCAGAATTTCCCATGTGCTGGCTTTTCTCGGTTGTCCATACCTTTTCCGGCGTTTTTCTCAGTTGTCCACACGTTTGCGCGGCGACAAAGGGGCGGAAATTGGGGCCGAAATTGCCGATTTGATTCGCCAAATCAGCCGTGCGGTCGGGTTTTTCCTCGCCTTGCGCCCTTCAAGTTCATCGCCCTTGGCTTCTGCCAGTAGCCCGACGAATTCCGCCGGGTTCATCATGGCCTTGGCCAGCATGAAAAATCGCTCGTTGCCGGCCACTTGGACGGCCGCCTTTTCCAGCAATTCAGTCTCGCAATCGTTCAATGGCTCGGCGTTGGCCAGGCGTTGTTCCAACAAGGCCAAAGGGCGACCACTGGCCATCGCCGCCTGATTCATTGAAGATCGCACGCGGGGCCGCACGGCCGGTAATGGTACCTGTGCGTGTGTCGAAAATCCCGTCCATGCACACCGCGCATGTTTGCAATGAATGGTTCTATGGCAGCGCGCGCGCGCAATCAGGAGCGCCTAGCTTCGAATCCCACGATTTGCCCGAGCAAGAGGTCATCAAAAGCGAAGACTTAGGAGCGCCTTAAATTATCAGTGGTGTTAATCAGGAATTGCGCTCCAAATTGTTTCCTCTACGGACGTTTATTTCATTGCAATTTACGGAGGGGGATCGATAATTTTGAAGGCGCTGGCGACAGTGCGGGACGGAAATAAATTTTGGGGAAAACTTATGATTTCAAACGAACGGTCATCTTCTTTTGGGCTATCGCCCGACGGGCAATCCAAGCTACCGGTTCAAGAATACATTCTCAGATCCGAAATGCTCCAGATTGAACAATGGAGTTATAAACTCACGCTCATGGAAAATTCACGCGGGCGGTTTCTGCGCATCACGGAAAAAGCGGGCGATGGCTTTGGCTGCATCGTCGTGCCCTTCAGCGGGCTGGAAGTGTTCAAAGGACTTTTGGGTGACATGATCGAGTGCGGGAATAAACAATCTTCGGCAATGGTTTCCCGGACAAAAGCGCAACCTCCGAGGGGCGGCGGCGAACATGCCGCCAAATCAGCGATGGCACAGATTGAGCGAAAAAATTTCATCTTTTCGTTTGCCGAAAGCGTTAGCGGACGTCTTCTCCGCGTCACAGAAAACATCGGCATTCGTTGCATGGACATTTTTATTCCCGCCAGCGGTTGGAAAGCATTCCAGAGAGTGCTGAACGAAGTGAGCAAGCCCGCGACGAAAGCGCCAGCAGAAGCGAGGCCCAATGAAGATATTATTAAATCCGCAATCGTGCAAGTCGAACGCACAAGCTTCATGTTGTCGCTCAAGGAAACCCT
>Ga0302319_10022657_pt1 | contig 11245 bp, 7 predicted proteins | sample Bog_T0_2_FD_203319 | JGI IMG/M metagenome (GOLD analysis project Ga0302319, IMG submission 203319) | Peat permafrost microbial communities from Stordalen Mire near Abisko, Sweden - Bog_T0_2 | ecosystem: Environmental > Terrestrial > Soil > Wetlands > Peat | place: Sweden: Abisko, Stordalen Mire...
TCAATATCTACGAGTGCACTGGCTACTACGACAAGAACAGGCCGAACTGGGATCAGATGCAGAAGCTGGCGATCCACGTGTCCGCAGGCAATCCGAAGCCGGTTGGGTTCAAGGTCGGCGCGGGATTTGGCCAGACTACGGTCCGAGTCGTTGAGGACGACGACGAGGAAGCCGATAGCTGCGACCAGGATAATGACTAACAAGTAAGCGCCGGTGGCGCAGAGTGCGGATACTTCAATGGTAGAAGGCCGTCAGAGATGACGGAGGTTGCAGGTTCGAATCCTGCCGTAGGTTGACTGGACCTATGTATAAATGACCGCATTCGAATATTCCCCAGCGAACTTATTTAAGACAACTACGGAGAATCTGACTCTTCGAGTCAGAATGACGAGCTGTCGTAATTGGAAAGAGGTGCGCGATGAAGCTGAATGTTTTGAAGTTGAGCCATCTGGCTCGTCCACGGACGCATGAGGGAGCTTCCGCGGTTGCTGTCTCGCCAGAGCTGGCCCTGCGGCGCAGCGTGCTGGCGTGCATGCTGTGGGAGGACGAGTTCTACGAGGACGGGGTCGCGATTGCAGGGCGCATCCGTGAGCTGGTGCCGAAGGTCGACGCCGCGAAGGTTGCGGCGCTGGCGGTCGAGGCACGGACCGCGATGAAGCTGCGCCACGCCCCTCTGTTGCTGGTGCGCGAGATGGCGCGTCATGCGACGCATCGTGCCCTGGTTGCCGAAACCATGACTCGCGTGATGCAGCGTGCGGATGAACTCGCGGAATTTGTCGCGATCTACTGGAAGGACGGACGTGCGCCACTGTCGGGACAGGTGAAGAAGGGTCTCGCGGCTGCGTTCCCGAAGTTCGACGAGTATGCGCTGGCCAAGTACGACCGGGCGGGCGCGGTCCGGCCGCGGGACGTGCTGTTCCTGTCGCACGCGAAGCCTCGTGATGCCGAGCAGGCGGCGGTGTGGAAGCGGCTCGTCGATGGCGAGCTGACCACTCCCGACACCTGGGAGGTAGCACTCTCCTCGGGTGGCGACAAGCGTACGCATTGGGAGCGGCTGCTCTCTGAGCGCAAGCTTGGAGCACTGGCGCTGCTGCGCAACCTTCGCAACATGAAGGATGCGGGTGTCGCTGACGAACTGGTCGTTTCGGCGTTGGATGCGATGAAGACGGAGCGCGTGCTTCCGTTTCGCTTCCTGGCTGCTGCGCGGTATGCGCCGCAGTGGGAGGCAGAACTGGAGCGGGCAATGTTCCGTGCAGTCGCTTCTGCGGAGAAGCTGGCCGGGCACACCGTCATTTTGGTCGACGTGTCCGGATCGATGGTGGCGCCGTTGTCGCGACGGTCCGAGATGCTGCGGACCGATGCGGCGTACGGACTGGCGGTACTGCTGCGCGAGGTCGCGGAGAAGGTGAGCGTCTACACCTTCTCGGACGAGACGAAGCGGATTCCGGCGAGGCGCGGGTTCGCGCTCCGGGATGCGATGGAGTCGAGTCTGCGGCATGGCGGAACTCGGCTGGGAGCGGCGCTCGATTCGATCTGGTCGGAGCTGAAAGACGATTTCGATCGAATCGTTGTGGTGACCGACGAGCAGTCGCATGATCGCGTGTCTCCGCCGAAGGGCAGGGGGTACATGATCAACGTGGCCAGCGCGAAGAACGGCGTTGGCTACGGGGCATGGGCACACATCGACGGCTGGAGCGAAGCGGTGATTGAGTACATCCGCGAGCTGGAGCGGTCGAAGGTGGAGTAGGGTTGGCGGGCCGGGGATAACCTGGTCCGCCACCGCTTTTCCATCGAAACTGTCGTGGCCGGCTTCCGCGGAGTTGGCAATTTTCATTCGACTGTCATTTAGTCTGGTTGCCTGGGGTCGAACATGTCGCTGAACGCCTATTGGGCCTATGGACTCTCCATTCATGCGGACCTGGTCTGTCCGGAACTTCCTTTGCATCCTGAGGCAAATGCAGCGCCCGACGTTGAGATTCGCCTGCTGGCGCCCGTAGCGAGTGTTTCCGACACGCTGGAGCATGGGTACTTCGAGGTCCGGCCAGGAGTATTCCAACTGGCGGTCCCGGGAGTGGGCCAGTACAGGGTGGAAGAAGGAAAGCGCATTTTCATCGAGCCGCTGGCGGACGCGTCGATCGATAAGGTGAGGTTGTTTCTGCTGGGCTCGTCGATGGGCGCGCTGCTGTATCAGCGCGGCTTGTTTCCGCTGCACGGCAGCGCGGTGGAGACGGACTGGGGAGCGATGATCTTTGTGGGAGCGCAGGGGGCGGGCAAGTCCACGCTGGCGGCGCAGTTCCATCGCAGCGGATACCGGCTGCTGAGCGACGACGTCTGCGCCGTGGCGGCGACGCCTGAGGGGCTGCGGATTCTGCCGGCGTTGGCGCAGTTCCGGCTATGCGCCGACGCGTACGGCCGGCTGGGAAGCGCCGAGGGCGCCCGCTTCGACGTGGACAAATATGTCGTGCCCATGGGCGAGGGATATTGTCCCGATCCCGTGCCGCTGCGCGCGATCCACATTTTGTCCGACCACGACGCGGAAGCCCCGAAGATCGAGGTGCTGCGCGGCTTCGACCGGGTCCAGCGCCTGCTGGAGAACCTGTACCGGCCGCATTACATGAAGGGCCAGGAGACGCAGGCTGCGCTGATGCGGCTGGCGGGATCGATTGCGCAGCAGATCACGTTGCTGTCGGTCGCGCGGCGGCGGGACGCAGCGGGGATTGAAGGGCTAGTAAGCTCGTTGGAGTTGGTGTGGGCGGAGCAGTTTGCCGCGGCCACGGCGAAGGAGAGTATATAGATGCGTCATTTTGGGCCCGAGGACCGGTTGACCCGCACTGAGGACATGTTATCGACGGAACTCGACCAGGAGACCGTTTTGATGAGCATCGATGCGGGAGCCTACTACGGTTTGGAGGGGGTCGCGCGCAGCATCTGGGAAAGCCTGGCGACTCCGCTGACCTTTGCTGTGCTGGTGGACCGGATGGTCAGAGAGTATAAGGTTGCGCCTGAAATCTGCTCCGCGGACCTGGAGAGATTTCTGGCGGAGATGGAACGAGAAGGCCTGCTGCGTGTGGAATAAACTGGGTCGCTTTGCACGGCTTCCTTTTGCGCGGAAGCGCTTGCTTGGGGAGGCGCTGCTGACGCTGGCTCTGGCGCGCGCGGCTATGTTCTGTCTGCCGTTCCGGCGAATTGCTGCGTGGCTCGGGACGCCTGGGGCGGTGAGTCCAGGTGCGGCGACGGATGAGGAGTTACGCATCGCAGAAGAGATTGGCTGGGCGGTGGGGGTGGTGGCACGGCGGGTCCCGTGGGACGGACGCTGCCTGGCGCAGGCGCTGGCAGCTACGGGGATGCTAAGGCGGCGCGGGCTGGAAGGAACGGTGAGTTTCGGCGCGGGCTGGACAGAGGCGGCGGAGCCGGAGTTCAGTGCTCATGCCTGGCTGCAGGTGGGCTCCTGCATTGTGACCGGCGGCCCGGGGCGCGAACGGTTCAAGACCTTGACCAGCTTCGCGCGGAAGCGGCCATGAGCGGAATCTACGGAGTCTACCGGTATGACGGCGCTCCGGTCGATCCCGACTGGCTGGCGCGGATGCGCTCGGCGATGAGCTATTACGGGCCGGATGGAGGAGGCCAGAAGCTCGAAGGCCCATTGGGGTTGGGGCATCTGCTGCTGGAGACCGATCCGCAGGACGCGTACGAGAACCAGCCGGTTGCAGGCAAGCGCGGGCTGGTGGTCGCGGCGGCGAGGTTGGACAATCGGGCAGCGCTGATTGAAGCTTTGGGTCTGTCTGGCGAAGAGGCCGAGCGCGCGCCGGATGGAACGCTGGTTGGGCTGGCTTTCGATCGCTGGGGCGAGGGCGTCAGCACACACCTCGAGGGAGACTGGGCGCTGGCTGCGTGGGACCGCCGGGAGCGCGAGCTGCTGCTGGCCAGGGACGCCTTCGGCAACGCCACTCTTTACTACTGCGAGGGCAAAGGCTTTGTAGCGTTTGCATCGAGCCTGAAGGCGCTGCTGGCGCTGCCGGGCGTGGTGAAGAAGCCGGATGTGCTGCGGCTGGCGCAGGTGCTGGTCTCCTGGCAGCACGATGCGGAGTTGACGGCATACGCAGGTTTCCGGCGATTGGTGTGGGCGCATCGGTTGACGATCGGACCCGCGGGGCCAGGCAAATGCCGGCGTTATTGGTCTCCGGTAGGCCGCGAGCCGCTGGCGTATCGCCGGGACGAAGACTATGTCGAGGCCTTCCTGGAGCAGTACGAGCGGGCAGTAGGGAGTTGCCTGCGCGGGCGGAAGCCGGTGGGTGCGCTGCTCTCGGGCGGGCGCGATTCGGGATCGGTGGTGGCAATGGCGACTCCGCTGCTGGCGCAGGACGGGCGCGAACTAACGGCGTATACTTCTGTCCCGCTTATGGCACCGGACGGAGCGGGACGCGCGCGACTAGGCAACGAGTGGGTGTTGGCGCAGGCAACGGCTGCGATGGCGGGCGGCAACGTGCGGAGCATTGCCGTCGATGCGGCGGGCTACAGCGTTCTCGGGGGCATTGAGCATTTTCTGGAACTTCACGACGGGCCGAGCCACGCAACCTTCAACTATTACTGGATGCAGGCTGTGACCGAGGCTGCCGTGCGCGATGGAGCTGGAGTAGTGCTGACGGGAGCGATGGGCAACGCTACAGTGTCGTGGGCGGGCAATGGATCGGCGCTGCTGGCATTGCTGCAAGGAAGGCGCGACGTGGCCCTGCAGTTGTTGCTGCATGGCGAGGCGAATGTGTGGCTCACGGTAAAGCGGCAGGTGCTGAAGCCGCTGCTGCAGCCGGGGCGGCGTTGGCTGCGGCGTTTGCGCTCGCCGAGCGGCAGGCCATGGACGCAGTATTCCGCTCTGAGTACGAAGATGGCGGAGCAGCTCGATGTGGATGGGCGAATGCGCGCGGCAGGCTACGATCCAACATTCTCGGTCTCTCCGCTGGAGGATGTGCGCCCGCGTTTTTTCGCGCCGGCGTGCGGGATCGGCCCCGGCATTTTGTCGGAGATGGGCGCCCGGCACGCGGTCAGCTTCCGCGATCCTACATCGAACCTGGCGTTGGCGGAGTTTCTGCTGCGGGTGCCCGACTCACAGTTTCGCAGGGACGGCCAGAGCAGCTTTCTTATGCGGCGCGCTTTCCGAGACCGGCTGCCTGATGGAGTGTTAAGCGGAAGGCAGAAAGGACTGCAAGCCGCGGACGTTGGCCATCGGGTCCTGCGTGAGCGGCGCGCGATCGAGGTGTGCCTTAACTCACTGGACGCGGTGCCCATGGCGGTTGAGCTGCTGGACTTGCGGCTTATGCGCGAATGCCTGGCGGAGTTGGCGGCCAAGGTCGACCCCGCGACGACGGCGCGGGCCAATCACATTCTTCTTCGCGGGCTCGGGATCGGACTGTTCCTGCGGGGAATGGCTTAGTCTGTTGGGAAGTCCAGAGGCGCGAGATGAGAATCCGGAAGGACAGGGCAGATGTCTGATGCGGATTGGCTGAAGCGAGCGAGCCCGGCGTTCCGGCTGACGATCGCCACGTCCTGGCTCGCTCCGGACGTATGGCACGATCAGCAGGAACAGACGATTCAGGAAGCCGTTGGCGCGCGCGTCGACTGGGCGGAGTATCTGCGGCTGGTGGACCGCCACCGCACGCCGGCTGTGAGCTGGGCTGCGCTGAAACGTGCGCCGGGACTGGACCTGCCGGAGCGGGTGCAGCGGGAGTTGCAGCGGCGCAGCGATGCGTGCCGCATGCGGGCCGTCGGTCACGCGCTGCTGCTCGCGGACGTGTTGAAGGGATTCAACGGCGATGGGATTGCTGCCATGCCCATGAAGGGGCCGCTGCTTTCGCTGGAGCTGTACGGCGATATCGGCCTGCGGCAGTCCCGGGACCTGGACATCATGGTCGCGCCGCAGGACGTGCTTCGGGCGCAGGCGTGCCTGGAGAAGTTGGGCTGGCGCACCGATGCCAGCAGCTTCCCGATGAGTCCCCGCCAGCGGGAGGCGCAACTTCGCCATGAGCACCACATTGTTTATGTACGACCGCAGGGGACTTGTCAACTGGAACTTCACTGGCGCACTCTCTGGGACACCGCGGACGACTCGAGCCGCAGGTGGGAAAGGAGCGTGGATTGTTCCTGGCGCGGCTATTCCTATCGAGCCATGAACCGTGAAGACATGGCGCTTTATCTTTGCAGCCATGGAGGCGATCACGCGTGGTTCCGGGCAAAGTGGCTGGGCGACATGGCGTGCATGTCCGCGAAGAAGCTGGTCGATTGGGAGGCCGCGCTGAAGGAGGCCCGCGGGACAAACCAGGAGCGGCCCCTGCTGGTGTGCCTGCGTCTGCTGAACGCAGCGTATGGACTTCCGCTTCCATCTTCGGCTGCAAGCGCGAGAGAACTTCCTTCGTTCCTCATCGATGGAGCGGTCATCGATTTGACCGCCGCGCCGGAGCCAGAGCCGATGAGTCCTCTGCGCCGGCTCCGGAGGCGAATTCGCAAAGTCAGGTACGACCGGTTGCTTCGGCCACAAGCGTCGTGGCGGAAGGGCCTTGCCGCTCTCTCGTACAGCCGCCAGGACTTTAGAGTGCTGCGTTTACCGGACGGCTTGTTTTGGGTTTATGCTCCATTGCGTCCATTCCTGTGGGTGTGGCGGCGGCTGCTGGGCGGCGAACCGGCGAAGCCTTCGAGTAAGTGACTGCGGTGCGGTATTCGCGCGACGAGGGCCTCAGGGCGTTGCAGAAATCACACTAGGTAAATAACTTCCATCACCACCTGCAATACTTTTCACATTAAATTTCTCTGATTTAGGCATTGACTTTTGTTCCTGTTGTTGAATAACTAATCAGACATTCCAACGCAGCTTCGAGGTCAGTGAAATGGAAAAGGTTGTAAAGTCCGTCCCTGAAACCAGGAAGAAGTGGGTTGCCCCAAAGCTGAAGAAGGTCGACGTCGAGACACTTACCGCGAGCTCATTTGGCAATCCGAGCGCCGACCTCAGTACCTTCAACAGTTAGGCCCTGTCTCAAAAACCGCACTCGGTCCCGCAAGTTTCCCGCGCTTCTGGACAGTGCAGATTTCTAGAACTGGATTGGCGTGTGCGGCGCCTTATGGCATTGCACGCTGTTGTCTGCGATAGATCATGCGTGGCCGGTTCCAGGCGCGGCCTGATTGTGGCCCTCGCCCGGAACGTCCACACGGCGGTAGCTGGCTCCTGCAGGCCGGGTGCAAGCGCCGCAAGATTGACTACAAGGATGAACCGGGCGAAGACCCGGTTTGGGGACGTTATGCTCGTGCTACGCCGTTGGTTGCGGTTTTCTGCCGTCGTTTCGATTCTGGGTTCCAGCCTCTCCCTCCGGGCGCAAACTCCGCCGACTGTCACCAATCCGTTCAATACGACGGTGAACGTGGGCGGAACTGCGTCGTTTACCGTGACCACCGGCGGTACGCCATCCCCAGCGGTCCAGTGGCAATTTCTGAAGAGCGCCAACAACTGGGTGGCCTTCGAAACTGGCAACCCGACCAGCATTCAGCCGACACTGTCGTTCTCCGTCGTCAGTGCAGCGTTTAACAATTTGCTGCTGCGCGCGTGCGTTACCAACGCCTATCAAGTGGCGCCCGTGTGCAGCGATCCGGCGATGTTGAACACAAACACGCCGGCCACGGTCAGCACTCCGGCCAATGTGACGGTCGACGCGGGCGGCACGGCGATCTTTGGTGTGACGACGGGCGGATTCCCGGCGCCAACGATCCAGTGGGGAATCGTATCGGGCGGCTCGTTGCTGCCTTTCCCGGCATGCAATTCCACAACCACGCAGACTACCCTGGTCTTCCCGCTTACGGGCTGCGGCTCGGCCCTCACGACGGCCAATAGCGGAATGCAAGTGGAGGCGTGCGTCACCAACGCCTATCAGGCGACACCGGTGTGCAGCGGCCCGGCGACGCTGACGGTGAATTCGTCCAGCGCGAATACGGCGCCCACGGTGAGCAATCCCGCCAATTCCAGTGCCGGCATCGGGGGCACCGCGACGTTCAGTGTGGTGACGGGCGGATCTCCGACTCCCACGGTCCAATGGCAGTTTCTGTCGGGCAGCAGTTGGGCGCCTTTCGAGGTTGGCAATCCCTCGAGTACCCAGCCCACGCTGTCTTTCTCAGTCCTCTCCGCAGCCTTCAACAATCTGCAATTGAGGGCATGCGTTTCGAACACGGTGGCGTCGAATGTCTGCAGCGCCGCGGCGACGCTGATGCTGAATACCGCGCCCACGGTCACCGATCCGACTCCTCAGACGGTGAATGTTCTGGGCACTGCGATCTTCAGCGTGACGACGGGCGGATTCCCTGCCCCCACCGTTCAATGGCAGTTCCTGCAGTTGGGAAGCTGGGTGTCCTTCGAGACCGGCAATCCTACGAGCAGTCAACCGACGATAGTTTTCCAGGCCCCCACGGCGGCTTTTAACAACTTGCAGTTGCGGGCTTGCGTTACGAATTCGACATCCACTGTCTGCAGTAATCCGGCGGCACTGACCGTCAATTCGTCGCCCACGATCACGAATCCGTCGAACACCTCGGTGGCGCTCGGCTCAACGGCGAACTTCAGCGTCACGCCGGGTGGGGTTCCAACGCCCACCGTTCAGTGGCAGTTCTTCCAGGCGGGCAGTTGGCTGGCCTTCGAGACGGGCAATCCAACGAGTACGCAGCCTGCGCTCTCGTTCCCGGTTCTTTCTACGGCTTTCAACAATCTGGAGCTGCGGGCGTGCGCGACCAACAGCTATCAATTCACTCCGGTTTGCAGCTCTCCGGCGACGCTCACGGTGCTGACCGCTGTATCGCTGACGCCAAGTTCTCTGACCTTCCCCACGCAGATCGAGGGGACGACGAGCCCCACGCCCCAGTCGGTCACCGTCACGAACAATCAGGCGGTGCCGCTCCACTTTTCCGGAGCAACGATCTCGGGCGCCAACAGCGGCGATTTCGCGCCCACGACGGCTTGCTCCACCGTCGCGGCAGGCGGCAACTGCACGGTGTCCGTGACGTTTACCCCTACCGGGCCGGGAATCCGAACGGCCATTCTCAATGTCAACGATGACGGTCCGGGTACTCCGCAGAGCATCGCTCTCACCGGTACCGGGAATCCGCCGGTCACAGTGTTGCCGGGATCGATCACGAACTTTACCGCGCCGGTTGGGACCATCAGTCCGTACCAGACGATCAGCATCACGAACAACAACTCCTCGATCGCGGTCGGCAACATGAGCTTCGCGTACACGGGCGACTTCAAGCAGACGTCGACGACCTGCGGCGCGACGCCTCCGTACACACTCGCGGCAGGGGCTTCGTGCAACGTGACGGTGAGCTTCTATCCCACCATCGGCGGCACGCGCACCGGCCAGTTGCAGGTGCTTGACGATGCGATCACCAGTCCGCAGGTGGTCAGCTTCTCCGGCACAGGGACCTCTCCGCTGACGATCTCTTCCTCGGCGCTGATTTACAGCGCGCAGAAACTCGGGACGGTCAGCCCGGCCCAGGTCATCACTCTGACCAACCATGAGTCGCAGCCGGAAACATTCTCGCTGACGCCGACGGCCTACTATACGGCGAGCAGCAACTGCGCCACCGGGACGATCGCCGCCGGGGCTTCGTGCCTGATTTCCGTGCAGTTTGCGCCCGCCTCGACGGCGACGCCCGGCCCGATTACGGGCTCGGTTACGATCACCGATTCGGCCCCGGGCGGCTCCCCGCTGGGAGTGTCGCTCACGGGTTCGGCCACCACCAGTAATCCGCCTGCAGCCGTGGCTGTGGTATCGCCGGGCGCGGGATCGGCCGGCACGGTGGTCCCGGTAATCATCACCGGCAACGGATGGACGAACTTCAGCTCGTCCTCGGTCATCACGTTTACGGATACGGACAGCGCCGTGATTCCGTCCGACATCACGGTGTCAATTCCCAATCCGTCGGCGATTACGGCCAACACGATCCTGGCGCAACTGACGATCGGCGCGCAATCCGTATCGAACCCGGTAACCTATGGGGCGCGCAATATTACGGTCACGACCCCGCTCGCTGGCGGAGGGACCGAAACGGCGCAGTTGAATTCGGCCTTCATCATCGCCGATCCGTCCAATGCGCACACCATCACGAGCGCAGCTCCCGCCTTTGGGAAGCAGGGCGACACGCTTAACGTGTCCTTGACAGCGGTGGGCACGCACTTCTTGCAGGGAACGACCTTTGCCAACTTCGGCGATGGGATTACCGCAAATTACGTGACGGTCATCGATCCCACGGATGCGGTGGTGAACATCACCATCAGCAACACCACGACGGGGGGCTATCGTACGATCACCATGGTCACGGGCGGCGAGTATGCCACCTCGGTGCTGTCGCCGACGGGCAACCCGATCTTCCAGATCGGCCCGAACAGCGCGAAATTGCTCTCCATCGTTACCAATAGCTGGGGACAGGGCACCAGCGGCCAGGTCTACCTCAATGCTTCCGGCACTCATTTCCTGCAGAATGCGACCCAGGTCTCGATCGGCGGCGGCGTGATCGTAGGCGATGTGAAGGTGAACAACGATTTCACGGCGACCGTGCAAATCGCAGTCCCGCCGAACGCCACTCCGGGTGTGCAGGACGTCACGGTTTCGACCGGCGGCGAAATCGCAACTCTGAACAACGCCTTCACGGTCGTCGCAACAACCCCCTTCCTGTCGTCGGTTACGCCGAGTTCCGCCAAGCAGGGCGACACGGTGAGCATCGACATCAAGGGCGTCTTCACGAACTTTAGTACGGTCGCGCCTGCCAACGTGCTGGTCGATATGACCGGCCTGATCACGGTGAATTCGGTCACGGTGAAGAGTGCGACGGAGGTGGTGGTGGGCGCCACCGTCAATGTGGTCGCGAACGTGGGCGGGATTACGGCGCGCCTGACCAGCATCGACTCGTCGGGCAACGCGACCATCTTCCCGTTCAACTTCACGATTACGCCTTTGGGCGCCTCCATCGTCAGTGTTACGCCCGCCAGCGTGGCGCAGGGCGCGCAGGTGACGCTGAATGTGATCGGCTTGAATACGGTCTGGAACCAGTCCACGACCACGGCCGCCTTCTATCCGCAGCCCAGCGGACAACCCATCGTCAATGAGGTCACGATCAACGGGGCGCTCTCCGCGAGCCTGAACATCACCGTCCCCACCACCATTCCGCCGGGCACGTATCCGTTCTACATGGCCACGGGCGGCCAGGTGGTCAGTTCGTC
>Ga0302319_10022658_pt1 | contig 11244 bp, 12 predicted proteins | sample Bog_T0_2_FD_203319 | JGI IMG/M metagenome (GOLD analysis project Ga0302319, IMG submission 203319) | Peat permafrost microbial communities from Stordalen Mire near Abisko, Sweden - Bog_T0_2 | ecosystem: Environmental > Terrestrial > Soil > Wetlands > Peat | place: Sweden: Abisko, Stordalen Mire...
ACGGTGAGCAGGGAGCCGGAGACGATGGAGTTGTCCGGGTAGTGCCAGGCCAGCACGCCCGGGCCCATCAGCTCGCGCCCGTCATTGCCTAGAGTGGAGATAACGCCGCGCGTGATGGCCATTGGGGGCTCCGGTGGTGAGCAGGAGGCCGCAGTCTAGCCGGTGTGGGGGGCGGGCAAAAGGAAGGGGGCCTATGCGCCCTGGGCCGGCCGGTCGCCGCTGGCCATGATGGCGAGTATCTCAAGGTTCGGCAGGTAGGGCGACAGGCGCTGGAAATCGCGCCGCGCGGCAGTTTCGCCGCGCAAATGCTGCCATCCGGCCAGGCAGGGCGCCAGCAAAGTGCCGATGATGCTGTGCGGCGCTTCCGGCCCCGGCGGCACGCCGAACACCAGCTTTTCGCGCTGCGGCGCCGGGACCAGCAAGGTGCCGAACATCCAATCGAAAATCGCCAGCGCATTGCCCAGGTTGCGGCCATGATGCGCCGGGTCCACCGAATGGTGCAGCTGGTGGTGCGCCGGGCTGATGAATAGCTTGCCGGCCACGCCGGTAAAGGCGATCCAGACATGCGTGTGCAGCAAGTTCGAGACCAGAAGCACGAAGCCGAATGTGAGCAGATTCGTGCCGAGCGCGATGTAGCCCACGCCGCTATAGCCAAGCAGGTAACCCAGCCCGGCCTGCGTCACGCCCAGCACCAGGCCGGTCATGTTGTAAAACACCAGCGAATCGATCGGGTGCACGCGAAAAACGGTCAGCGGCGTAAGCGTTTCCGCGGTGTGGTGCACGCGATGAAATTCCCACAAAAACGGCACCACGTGGCTGAGATAATGATCGACCCAATAAGCGAATTCCGTGGCGACGAATAATGCCAGCGTGAGCACCACAGCCGCGAGCGGCCGATCGACGGCGCCCGCCTGCATCGGCCCGAACGTGGCTACCAGATGCAGGGTTAGCCAGCTCTGGATTGTCTGCGCGGAGAGCAGCGCCCAGCCGATCAGGCCGCCGGTGAGGAATGTGTTCAGGAACGTCATGTAAACGTCGGCCCGCATGGAGGGGCCAACGAATAACCGGCGGGGGAACAATGCGCGGAATAACAGGCGCGGGCTGATGCGGCCGCGGCGCCTGATGCGCGAAACGGCGATCGATCCGGCGGCGATCAGCAGCGTACTGATCAGCGCGGCTATTTGCATCTGTGTCCGGACAAGATGCGGCAGCGTGACCAGCGCCACCAGCAGCGTGACGCGACCGGGGGTGCACACGCCGCGCACGGCCTGGAACAGATGCGACGTCACCGGTGCGTGAGGTGCATGATCAGTAGTACGCGTGTTCAACAAATCGTCCAATTTATAAGAACGTTCCGGCTGAATCTCGCATTTTTAGCGGCCGGCGTCAATCAGCTTGGGCCAACCGTTGGCTGGCCTTGACGCAGGTCAATTCGCTGCGGCCGGGCCGGGGCCATGAATGCGAATCATGCTGCTCGATCTCGATTCGCTCGCCAACGCGCCGCTTGCCCGCGACCCGTTCCTCTACACGGTGGTTCCCAACTTCATCCGCCCCGCCGACGCAACCGGGATCCGCGAGGATTTTCCCGCGATCGCCGATCCGGGCCTGCTGCCCGTGGAAGCCACCGCCTACGGAAACCGCTTCGGCGCCCTGATTCGCGAGCTGCAAAGCCAAGCCGTGGCGCGCGCCTTCTCGGAAAAATTCGACATCGACCTGGCCGGCCGCCCCACCATGATCACCGTGCGCGGCCGCTGCCAGGCCAAGGATGGCCGCATCCATCCGGATAGCGAAGCCAAGCTCGTCACCGCGCTGCTGTATTTCAACGAAACCTGGGAAAACCAGGGCGGCCGCCTGCGCCTGCTGCGCAGCGCCACGGACCTGAACGACGTGATCGCCGAAGTGCCCCCCGATAGCGGCACGCTGGTGGCGTTCAAGCGGTCCGACTGCTCGTATCACGGCCACGAGCCCTATGTGGGCGTGCGGCGCTACGTCATGATCAACTGGATGGCCAGCGGCTTCGCCGCGCAGCGCGAATTGATGCGCCATCGGCTTTCGGCCCAGGTGAAGCGGCTCATGCCCAGCGGCGCCGCGCATGCATGACGCGGCCGGCATAGCGGCGCATTTCGCCAACAGCCTCGACCACAGCCGCGCCGAAACCGCGCCCTACCGCCACTGGTTGCTGCACGACGGGCTACCGCCCGAAACCTGCGCCGCCATCGATGCACTGCCCTACGCGCCCCCGCCGATCGGCGACACTCACGGCCGCCGCGAAACCAACAACAGCACCCGCCTATTCTTCGGCGCCGCCGCACGCGCCCAGCACGCAATCTGCAACCAACTGGCCCTGGCGCTGCAAAGCAACGCAGTGGTCCAACGCATCGAAAGCATCTGCGGCATCGATCTGACCGGGTTTTTTCTCCGCATCGAATACTGCCTCGATACCGACGGCTTCTGGCTCGAACCGCACACCGATATCGGCGTAAAACGCTTCACCATGCTGATCTAGTTGTCGGACGATCCCGGCAGCGAAGCCTGGGGCACCGATATCTGCGCCCCCGACGGCAGCCTGATCGCCACCACACCATTCGTTCGCAATGGCGGGTTAATATTCATTCCCGCCACCGATACCTGGCACGGGTTTCACCGGCGGAAGATCGAGGGCGTGCGGCGGTCATTGATCGCGAATTACGTGGGTAATGAGTGGCGCGCTCGGCATGAGCTCGCGTTTCCGGAGGAAGCGATAAGGTAAGAAGTTCTTTTTTGAAAAAAAGAACCAAAAAACTTTTGCACGGCTGTCGCGGACTCGCCGGCGGCAGCTGGGAAACCGCGCTGCGATGGGCTCGTCTCGCCGTTCTTCTGGCGTTGCCCAAGCCCAATGCGGGCTACGCTCGCTTGCCCGTATTGCCGGGCTTGCAAAAGGCTTTGCCCGCGGCCTGGACCAAACTCCGGCACTTGACATGCCCTGATATGGATATACATTTATCTACTGTATATCCATGGGCATATCATGCAGGTCGCGAAATGGGGCAATAGCCTGGCCATCCGGCTGCCGGCCGCAATTGTTGACGCGCTGGAGTTGAAGCCCGGCGACGAGATCGAAATCCACCTGGCCGGCGCGCGCGACATGCGCATTGCGCGCAAACCCACGCGCGCAGGGCTCATGGAGCGCCTGCGCGCGTTCCAGGGCCGCATTCCGGCGGACTTCAAGTTCGACCGGGACGAGGCAAATGGCCGGTGATTTTATCGATACGAACATCCTGCTCTACGCCGCTTCCGCCGATGCGGCGAAGGCCGCGGCCGCATGGCGTCTGATCGGGGCCGGCGGCACGATCAGCGTGCAGGTGCTGAACGAGGCCGCTAACGTTGCTCACAAAAAACTAGGCTGGTCATGGCGCGAAATAGGCGCCTTTCTGTCGGCCGCCCGCGATTTGCTCGATGTTGTGCCTGTTACCGCCGCGGTGCACGCAACCGGGTTGGCGCTGGCGGAACGTTACCGTCTCTCGCTCTACGACGCGATGATCGCCGCGGCCGCGCTGCTTGCAGGCTGCGACACCCTGTGGTCCGAGGACATGCAGCATGGCGCGCGGCTGCAAGGGCGGCTGCGCATCGTGAATCCGTTCCGGTAGCGGAGGAAGCAGTTCTTGTTTGAGAAAGAATCAAAAGTTTTTTGCTTCTTTTTTTCAAAAAAGAAGTGCTTGCTTACCCCTTCGCCGGCTCCCGCATTTTCGCAATGATCCCCGTCGTGCTCTGCCCCGGCACCAACTCCGCCAGCACCACGCGGCCACCCGCCGCGCGCACCACATCGGCGCCGACGATGTTGTCCACGCTGTAGTCTGAACCTTTCACCAGCACATCAGGCACCAGCGCGCTGATCAGCTCGAACGGCGTGTCCTCGCCAAACGCCACCACCGCGTCCACGTGGCGGATCGCGGCCATCACCTGCGCGCGTTGCGCCAGCGAATTCACCGGGCGGGTGGGGCCTTTCAGGCGTGCCACGCTGGCGTCGGTGTTCAGGGCCACGATCAGGCGGTCGCATTGGGCGCGGGAGAAGGCCAGCAGGGAGACGTGGCCGGGGTGCAGGATATCGAAACAGCCGTTGGTGAAACCCACCGAAAAACCCTGCGCGTGCCAGCGCGCCACGAGCGCCTGCGCCGCCTCCAGCGAGGTCAGGCCCGGCGTCACGCCAGGGTCCAGCGTGTCCTGCGCGGAGAGCTCGTGCATCACCTCGGCGATGTCGGCTGTCGCGGTGCCGAGTTTGCTCACCACCACGCCGGCTGCGGCGTTGGCGATGTGCATGGCCTGCACCAGCGAGCGCCCATCCGCCACCGCCAGAGCCATGGTGGCGATCACCGTATCGCCGGCGCCGGAAACGTCGAACACCTCCCGCGCACGGGCGGAAACGCTGGTGGTGGCATCGGGCTCAACCAGCACCATGCCTTTCTCACTACGCGTAACAAGTATCGCGCCAAGCTCGGCCTCGGCAATCAGCCGGCGGCCCGCGCTTTCTATTTCCGCCTCGTTGCGCACCTTGGCGCGCGCGGCGCTGGCGAATTCCTTGGCGTTCGGCGTAATGCAGGTGGCGCCGCGATAATCCGTGAAATCGTCGGTCTTCGGATCGACAAATACCGGCACGCCGCGCGCCCGCGCTGCCGCAATCACATGCCGCACCACCGCACCACTCAACACGCCCTTGCCGTAATCCGACAAAATCACCGCCTGCACCGCCGGCAAATGCGCAACCACCGCGGCAATCAGCGCGGCTTCCTCGTCACCATGCAGCCCATCGGTGCTTTCCTCGTCGGCCCGCACCACCTGCTGCCGCCCCGCGATAAACCGCGTTTTGCACACCGTCGGCCGCTGCGCCGTTTTCACCAGCGCCGGTACAATTAGCCCGTTGCCGCCCAAAATCCGCCGCAACCGCGCGCCAGGCTCGTCATCCCCCACCAGCCCCACCAACACGGCCCGCCCCCCCAGCGACGCAATGTTGTTGGCCACGTTGCCCGCGCCCCCCAGCATCTCCCGCGTCTCACGCAACCGCAGCACCGGCACCGGCGCCTCCGGCGAAATGCGCTCAATGTCGCCGTGCAGGAACCGGTCCAGCATGATATCGCCCAGGCAGAGGATCGTAAGCGAGGAAAAGTCCATGCCGCGTTATGATGGGATGGGTGAAAGAAGGCCAGGGGCTCTGCCCCCTGGACCCCCGCCAGGGCGTGCCGCCCTGGACCGTCATTTTATTTAGCCAGTGTTCAGGGAGGGGGCATGACGACTGGTGGAAACAGCGCGCAGGTTGCGCCCCCTCCCTGAACACTGGCTTAACAGATGGGGGTCTGGGGCCTCAGGCCCCAGCGGGGTCCAGGGGCAGAGCCCCTGGCCTTCCTTACCCCACCAGAACATCAAGCAGCACGGACCTATACCCGCTGGCGATATTCATGCCCTGGGTCATGCCAAGCTGGGCCAGTTCGGCGTGCAGCGCGGGAAGGCGGTAGCAGGGGACGGCGATGAACAGGTGATGTTCGGCGTGGTACTGCACGAAATACGGGGCGATGAAGAGACGTTCGAGCCAGTTGGCTTTGGTGGTGCGGGCCACGGTGTAAGGGTTTGGCTCTCGGCTGGTGCAGGCGTGTTCGGCGATGTTGCGAATGCGCGTGACCAACGGATACCAGGTGACGAAGGCCACCAGCCAGACGGTGACGAATTCCAGGGGCGCGCCGCAGGCCCAGTAGATCAGGAACAGCACGGCCCAGGCGGCCAGGAAGCGGCGTGTGGCGCCGGCGGTGTCACCGATAAAGCCCTGGCCGGCCGCGCCGGGTTTCAGCAGCGGCTTGATGCGCTGCTTGAAGAAGGTTTGGCCGGTCAGGTCGCGGATGATTTTGCGGCGCAGGCTGGCCCGTGTGGTGGGGAAGGGGCGGGACAAGCCGAGATCGGGGTCTTCGTCCTGCTGGGTGAAGCGGTGGTGCGTCAGGTGGTAGGGCCGGTAGCGCACCAGGTCGGCGCTGACGGGCGCGGCGCAGAGATATTCGCCGACAAAATCGTTAACGCGCCGGTTCGGGTGCAACGTTCCGTGCGAGGCTTCGTGCATCAGGATGGCCAGGCCGAGCTGACGGCCGCCGACGATCATCACGGCCAGCACCCAGGTCAACGGGTTGGGCCAAATGGCCACCATCGCCGAAGCGGCCGCGATCAGCGCCCAGGCGTGCAGTACAAGAAAAACGCCGCGCCAGGAGGAGCGGCGTGTCAGCCGCCCCCACACCTCGTCCGAAAACAAGGTGAAGGGGCGAACCTGTGTCAGCGCGGCCATTTGGCCGGTAGCTTAGTTATTGCTGGAACGGTTACCCGTCAGCTGCAGCAGCATCATGAACAGGTTGATGAAGTTCAGATACAGGTTCAGCGCGTCGTAAACGCTGCGCTTGGCGGCCTGATCCGGGCCGTCGGCGTAGGCGTAGTTCAGGTAACTCACCTTAATGCGCTGTGTGTCCCACGCGGTGAGGCCGGTGAAGATCACTACGCCCAGCAGGCTGACGGCCAGGCTGATCGCCGGCAGGTGGAAGAACAGGTTCACCAGGCTGGCCAGGATGATGCCGAACAGCCCCATGATCAGGAAGCTGCCCATGCCGCTGAGGTCTTTCTTCGTGGTGTAGCCCCAGATCGACATACCGGCGAAGGTGCCGGCGGTGACCAGGAACGTGCTGGCGATGCTGCCATGCGCGTAAACCAGGAAGATGTTCGACAGGCTGGCGCCCATCACCGCCGCGAAGGCCCAGTACAGCGCCTGCGCCGCGGTGCGCGACAGCCGGTTCACGCCGAAGCTCAGCACCATCACGAAGCCCAGCGGCGCGATCATGCAGATGGTGGCCAGCGCGGTGGGGCGCATGATCACCTGGCCGAACGCATTGGAAACCTCCTGGTAGAAGGCGCCGCGCAACGGCGTATTGGCCACGGCATACGCCACGATGGCGGTGAGCAGCAGGCCGGAGCTCATCCAATTGTAGACGCCCAGCATGTAGGCGCGGAGGCCCTGGTCCAGTGCCGCCGTTTGGGCCGCGCTCCCCGCCGGGCGGGTCGTTGCCCGGAAATCAGGACTGTAAGCCATTGTTGGAATATCCCTCGTTCAGGGCGGATCGCCCATGGTGCGCATCTTGGCAGGGTGCGCGAAACCTTCAAGCATAACCGTGCGCCCGCCCGCGTAGGGCTTATACGCTGTATGTTGGCAAGCCATTGATTTTTCTCAGGCGCGTTTCTGTCCTTCGCAGATTTAATCCGGGCGATAGCGGGCGGATGGGCGGACCAGCTTGACCCCCAGGCCGTCAGCGCGGAGTTTTGGCGCATGAGACTGTTTGTGGCGCTGGACCTGCCGTTCGAGTTGCGGCAACGCCTGGCGGATTTGTCCGTAAGCCTGCAGGGCGCCCGCTGGGTGCCACCGGAGAATTTTCATATCACGCTGCGCTTCATCGGCGAGGTGCCCAGCCACAAGGCCGAGGAGATCGACCTGGCGCTGGCAGCCCTGCGCGGCCGTGGCTTCGCCATGACGATGGCCGGAGTCGGCACGTTCGAAAAAGGCGGGCGCGTGAGTGCACTATGGGCCGGGGTGGAGCGCAATCCGGCGCTGGAGCATTTGCAGGGCAAGGTGGAAACGGCATTGCAACGCGCCGACCTGCCGCGGGAACGGCGCCGATTCGCGCCGCATGTAACGCTGGCGCGGCTGGATAACGCGGCCGAACCGAAGCTGGCCGGCTGGGTGCAGGCGCATAATTTGTTCCGGTCCGAGCCGGTGCAGGTGGGACATTTCACACTGTTCAGCTCGCGGCTGGGCAAGGAGCAGTCGGTTTACGCGCCGGAAGTGGAGTATGCGCTTGGGTGAGGAAGAAGGTGTTCTTTTTTGAAAAAAAGAACCAAAAAACTTTTGCACGGCTGTCGCCGGTTAGTCCGCGACAGCCGCGTAAAAGTCTTTTGCTTCTTTTCTTCAGAAAAGAAGGCCTTTCCTAAAGTTGTTGCATGACGAAATCATCTGGTGTTGGCCGCGCCAGTATTGTCATTTTAACAGGCGCCGGCATCAGCCAGGAAAGCGGCGTGGCGACGTTCCGCGACAAGGGCGGAATTTGGGAACAGAACCGGATCGAGGATGTGGCGACGCCGGCAGCATTCCGGCGCGATAAGGCGCGCGTGCAGGCGTTTTATAACGCGCGGCGGGCGGCGTTGCGTGACCCGGCGATTGCGCCGAACGCGGCGCATCTGGCTTTGGCGCGGCTGCAGCGTGAATACGCCGGCGAGGTAAAGCTGGTGACGCAGAATGTCGATGATTTGCATGAGCGGGCCGGCAGTGCGGCGTTGCACATGCATGGCGCGCTGGCCGAAGCGCGATGTTTGCGATGCGCGGGTGTGGCTGCGTGGGCGGAGGATATTTTGCCGGAGTCGCGTTGCCCGGCGTGTGGGGCGGCGGCGTTGCGGCCGAACGTGGTGTGGTTCGGCGAGATGCCGTTTTTCATGGACGAGATCGAGCTGGCGCTATCGCGCTGTGGGGTTTTTATCGCGATCGGCACCAGCGGGCAGGTTTATCCGGCGGCGGGTTTTATCAATGCGGTGGCCGGGCGGGCGCGGTGTTTCGAATTGACGATGGAGAAGTCAGCGGTTTCGCCGTTGTTCGATGAGCGGCATTTCGGGCTGGCGACGCAGACTGTGCCGGCTTTGGTGGAGCGGTTGTTGGCGGGTTAAGCGCAGCAAAAGTAGGATGGGTGGAGTGAAACGAAACCCACCATTGGTGTAGGCGCGCAGTGTATCGACGCGGGATACTTTCGCGGTGCGCGATGCGTGACGGTTGTGGTCGCGCGCGCTGAACCGGCTTGGTGGGTTTCGTTTCACTTCACCCACCCTACACTACGCCTTTTCGCGCGCGTAGATATCAACCCGCAAACGGTTGGCTCGGCGGTCCATATCTGTTGATGCCGATATCGCTGCGGCGGCATGCCCAATAAATCAGCACGAATATCCCGATGCCGGTTATTGACAGCAAATACCACCAGCCGGAGCGGCCCACATCGTGCAGGCGCCGCACCGTTACCGCCAGGCCGGGCAGGAAAAACACCAGCGTGCAGAGTCCCTGCGCCAGATTGCTGTCGCGCGTCTCATCGATCATGCTCGCCGCCAGCGAGGCCAGCATGTTGAACAGCACGAACCACCAGAATTCCGCGCGTGTCGCGCGGCCTTCGAACTGGGCGTATTTCGCAAATCCGATGCGGATCGCATCGACAAAGCCCACCGGCGCCGGCGCATACCCCAGGCCACCATCGAAGCCGCAATAAGGGCAAACCTGCGCGAACCCCGGCGTTTCCTGGCCACAGCGCTGACAAAATCTCGTGCTCACGCTCCGCCCCCCATCGCCATCGCAAAAAGTTTTTGCTTCTTTTTTCAAAAAGAAGCGCTTTCTTGCTTTACAGGAACTCCACCTCGTTCAACCCCTCATCTTCGCTCACGGTAGACCCGCTCGCCCGCTTGATGAACTTGTCGTAGTTGGCGCGAGACTTGTCGGCGCGGAAAATCAGCTGGCGCAATATGTCGATCACCTGGTCGTGCGCTTCCACCATCATCTGGTCCAGGCCCTGGCCGCGGAACTGGATCAGCACGGACAGCTCCGAAATCGGCTGCATCGAATCCGTGACGTTGAACACGAACTCCGCGCCGCCGCGCGCCTGGCTTTGCATGCGCGCGAACGCGATGCTGTAATTGTTCAGCCCGTCCCGTGGTTTGAGACGATCGTCTACCTCTGGCATTTGGTCCTCCCGCCTTGGGTTGATTTACCGAAAGCTTGGGCACGTGCGCAAGGCGAAATAAAAAGACAAGGGTAGGAAGCGCTTCTTTTTGAAAAAAGAAGCAAAAACTTTTGCGCCTGGCGCACGCCGGATAGTTGCCGCTAACCCCTTAAGGGCAAAAGTTTTTTGGTTCTTTTTCCAAAAAAGAACTGCTTGCTTACTGGTTTACGACGCGCTCGATCAACGCCTGATACCCCGTCAGGTAGTCGCCCATATCCAAATGCCGCTCCGCCCAGGCCCGCGCGTTGCGCCGCAACCGCCGCGCCAGCGGCTGATCCTCCAGCAGCGTCAGTACCGCATCGGCCACAGCTTCGGGTTGCAGGAACGGCACCATCAGCCCGGTTTTGCGGTGGGTGACGAACTCGCGCACGGGCGCCGTGTCGCTGGCCACCAGCGCGCAACCGGTGGCCAGCGCCTCGCGCAACGACCAACTGGCGACGAACGGGTAGGTCAGATAGACGTGCGCGTCAGACCGTTGCAATATTTTAACGTACGTGTCGTACGGCACCTTGCCAGTGAAATGCACGCGGCTCATGTCCAGCTTGTCGCCGAGCTCATCCAGCATACGCTCGCGCCAGGTGCCTTTCGCCGGCCGCATGCCGTAGCTGACATGGTCGCCACCCACCAGGATTACGCGCAGGTCGGGCCGTGCCGCCAGCAGGCGCGGCAGCGCACGCATCATGATATGAAACCCGCGATACGGCTCCAGATCGCGCACCACGTACGTGACAAGTTTATCGGCCGGCTTGATCTTGTAACCGCCCAGCGAGACCACGCGGCTGTGCAGGCTGGCATCCGGCTTGCAGATATCCAGGTTCACGCCTTCCGGCAGCACATCGATATTCGCCTGTGCCCAGACGGGATAAGTGGAATGTTGGAACTGCGTGGGCGTGAAGCCGTGGCCAGGATTGGTCAGTGACAGCAGGTTGATCGCGTTCTTGGCGCGCACGCGTGAGAAGGTTTCGGGGTCCTGCGGAAATTCCGGATCGAAGCCGACATCCAGCCCTGCCTCGTGGTAATAATATTCCTGGTAGCCAAGCAGCGGCGAATCCGGCCAGACATCGTGCAGGTTCAGCAATTCGCCCCAGCCGTGATGGCCGATGATGATTTCCGGCATGAAACCCAGCGCCTTCAGGCTGCGGCCGGCATCGGCGACGATTTGCGCGCGCGTCATGGCCAGTTCGAACTCGCGCGCGTCGCGATGCGCCGTGTGCGCCGGTGCTGCCGGCGTTACGCGCACCAGCTTGCGCACGCCGGCCAGGTTGGCGACGTTATTTTCAGTAATGAACATCAATTCGTGCTGCTGTTCGCGGGCCAAATGCCGCAGCAGGTGCAGGAACTGCGCCGGAAAGTTCTGATGGATAAATAAATAGCGCATAGGGAGTCGGGCGCGGCGGCGGGGTGGGGCCCCACCCCCCCCCGGCCGGGGGGTGTGGGGGGT
>Ga0302319_10022665_pt1 | contig 11242 bp, 11 predicted proteins | sample Bog_T0_2_FD_203319 | JGI IMG/M metagenome (GOLD analysis project Ga0302319, IMG submission 203319) | Peat permafrost microbial communities from Stordalen Mire near Abisko, Sweden - Bog_T0_2 | ecosystem: Environmental > Terrestrial > Soil > Wetlands > Peat | place: Sweden: Abisko, Stordalen Mire...
CGCCGGTAGGAAAGAGGGCGGAGCCGAAGACGGCGATGGCGATGATGAGGGTTTCCAGAATGACGGTGCCGAAGATCCAGCCGACGACGGCGCGGCGGGCGTCGGACTCGCTTTTGGCCGAAAAGAACTTTTGGTACATGGCCTGGTTGCCGAGCATGAGGAGGAGCGTGGGGACCATGAACTCGAGGGCGCGGACGAGGGAGAGGTTGCCGAGGACCTGGAAGTGGGTGGCGGGGAGGGCGGCTCGGACGCCGCTCCAGCCGCCGGCGTGGACGAGGAGAAAGGGCGCGGCGAGGATGCAGGTGACGGAGACGATGGAGCCGATGATGAGGTCGGTGTAGGCGACCGAGGACATGCCGGCGAGGGCGGTCATGACGATGACGAAGAAGGCGATGAGGCAGGTGCCGAGGTTGGCGGTGACGACGTCGGGGAAGATAAGGTGCAGGACGTCGCCGCCGCCCTTGAACTGGTAGCTGGCGATGCCGGTGTAGGCGAAGACGATGGCGATGGTGCCGAGGGCGCGGGCGGTGCGGTTGTAGCGGGCTTCGAGCAGGTCGGGGATGGTGAACTGGGCGAATTTGCGGGCGCGGGGGGCGATGAAATAGATGAGCAGCAGGCCGAGCCAGCCTCCGGCGGGTTGCCAGAGGGCGGCGAAGCCATTCTTGTAGGCATTCTCCGCGCCGGCGAAGAGGGAGCCCGCGCCGATCCAGGAGCTGAGAAGCGTGAAAACGAGGACGATGGCGGGGAGGGAGCGGCCGGCGACGAGGAAGTCGGCTTTGGTCTTGACCGTGGAGGCGCGGAAGAGCGAGACACCCATGAGGGTGACGGCGATGACGGCCAGCAGAATGGCGTAGAGCGACGACATGGATTCCCCCCGCGCAGTATGAGCGTAATTGCGAGTGTAATCGACGGAAGCGTGGCAGGAGGAAGCTGTTCTCGGAATTCTCCGCGCCGAGATTCATGGAATCGCGCGAATCCGTCCCAAACAGCTCTGGCGCAATTCGCGGAGCGGTGCATTCTTAAACTGCCGGAGATGCGCGGGGTGGCAGCCGTTCTTGTTATTCTCTTGTTTCCGGCGATCGCATTTATTGACTTTTTGCCGCGAAGACGGTCAAACAACTTTGCGCGGTAAAGGGAAGCAACGCGAAAGGGCATCCATGACAACGGCATACATCAATCGCATCGTGACGGCGGTTCCGGAGCACGATGTACATCAGGCGTTTATCGGCTTTGCAACAGGTTTGTTACCGGAGGGGACGACGCGGAATCTGTTTCGGCGGATGGCCCGGATGTCGGCGATCGAGCATCGCTATTCGTTTGTGCATCCGATCCCGGCCGAAGACGGTTCGTGGCGGGATGCGGAGGGCGTGTATGTGCCTGGAGACTTTCCCGCGACGGCGCGGCGAATGCAGCTGTTTGAGAGCTATGCGCCGCGCCTGGCACGCGTGGCCCTGGACAAGCTGGCGCTGAGCGAAGAGGAGCGGCGCGGGATTACGCACGTGGTGGTGACCAGTTGCACCGGGCTCTACGCGCCGGGGCTGGACTTTGAGGTGGTGAACTATCTGGGACTTTCTCCCTCGGTGGAGCGGACGATGATCGGCTTCATGGGCTGCTACGCGGCCATCAACGCGCTGAAGGCGGCGCACCATATTGTGCGCTCGGAGCCGGATTCGACGGTGCTGGTGTTGAATCTTGAACTGTGCTCTCTGCACTTTCAGGAGACCCATGAGCTGGAGCAGGTGCTTTCGTTCCTGCTGTTTGCGGATGGCTGCGCGGCGTCTTTGGTGAGCGCGCGGCCAGTCGGGCTCGGGATCGACAGCTTTCTGGCGGTGGGCATTCCGCGGACCAGCCATCTAATTACATGGCGGATCGGCGAAATGGGGTTTGACATGCATCTGTCGGGCGAGGTGCCGGGAGAGATTGGCCGGGCGCTCAAGGAATCCGGGACGGAAGTGACGCGGGGGCGCGATGTGGCTTCGGTGGAGTTGTGGGCGGTGCATCCGGGGGGGCGGTCGATTCTGGATTCGGTGGAGAAGGGGCTGGGACTGAACGCCGACGCTTTGAGTTGCTCGCGCAGCGTTCTGGCGCGGTACGGGAATATGTCGTCGGCGACGGTGATGTTTGTGCTGCGGGAGATCATGGAGCGGGCGCAGGCGGGGCAGAGCGGCTGCGCCATGTCGTTTGGGCCGGGGCTGACGGCGGAAACGATGCTCTTTCATGCGGTCTAGGACGCAGTCCAGTACGCGCTCCGGCACGCCGGATTTTCGCTTTCGGGCGCGGCTTACCGAGCTGATGGACGAGCCGTGCGGCCGGGACGAGATGCGCGCCTGCCTGCGCGATCTGGCCTGGACGAACCGCTGGACGCTGGCCTACTGGCCGGTGCTGCGCTGGCTTGAATCGCTGCGCGGCGCGCGGGAGGCGGGGCCGCTGCGGATCCTGGACGTGGGCTGCGGCTATGGCGACACTTTGCGGCGGATTGAGCGATGGGCGAGCAAACGCGGAGTCGCCGTGGAACTGACCGGGCTGGACCTGAATCCGGACTCTGTGGCGATCGCCAAGGAGGCGAGCCCGGCGGAGAGCAAGATCCGCTGGGTCGCCGGGGATCTTTTTGATTATTTGCCGCCGGAACCGGTCGACGCGGTGGTTTGCTCGCTGTTTACGCATCATCTTGATGAGGAAGAGATCGTCCGGTTCATGCGATGGATGGAGCGCCAGACGCGCGTGGGGTGGTTTATCTCCGATCTCTCCCGCGCCGCGATTCCATATCATTTCTTCCGCATCTTCTCCAGAGTCGCCGGGTTGCACCGCTTTGTGCAGCACGATGGGCCGGTTTCGATTGCGCGGTCGTTTGTGCGCGCGGATTGGGAGAGGATGTGCGCCGCGGCGGGATTCCTGGCGGGGGAAGTAAACATCCTTAGCTACAAGCCGGCGCGGCTGTGCGTGAGCCGGGTGAAGGCGGGGCTGGCGAGGGCTGGGGATTGACGCCGTTTGCGGGGCTGGCGATGGCCGCTTGTTCAGCGCGGCTCTTCGAGCGCGGCCTCGGCCTGGGCGCGGGTGATGCCTGTGAGATGAAAAACCTTGCTCCGCGAAAGCTCGCCGGAGAGGATTGCGACGGCGGATTTGGGGATTGAAAAGGTTTTTGCGAGGAAGGCGATGAGAGCCTGGTTGGCGCGGCCTTCGATGGGCGGGGCCTGGACGGCTACTTTGAGCTGCGCCGTAGCGCCTTCGCCGTAGACTCCGAGAACCGCTGTCTTCTTTGCGCCGGGCTGGGCGCGGAGGGCGAGGGAGACGCCGGTGGCCGTTTCGCGAATCATGACGGGGAGAGTGCGCGGCTGCCGAAGATGGCCGTGCCGATGCGGATGCGGGTTGCGCCTTCTGCAATGGCCAGCGGGAAGTCGCCGCTCATGCCCATGCTGAGGACGGGCAGGTGAAGGCGCGGATGGCTGGCGCTCAATTGGTCGCGCAACTGGCGGAGGGCGCGGAAGCAGGCGCGGGTTTCATCTTCGGGGACGCCGAGCGGGGCGATGGTCATGAGGCCTTGCAGATCGAGGTGCTTGAGATCGGGGAGGCGCTCGAGCAGGGTGGCGAGTTCCGGGGAATCGGGGGCGAGGCCGGCTTTGGTCTCTTCGTGGCTGAGCTTGATTTCGAGCAGGACCGGGAGTGGCACTCCGGCGCGGAGGACCGATTCGGCGCGGGCGGCGTCGAGCCGTTCGGCGAGGCGGAGTGAGTCGAGGGTGTCGATGGCGTCGAAGACTTCGACGGCTTTCGCCGCTTTGTTGGACTGCAGGTGGCCGATGAGGTGGACCTGGATCTGGCTGCGGACGGTCGCCTCGTGGCCGGGATTCGTGCTAACGGCGAGAGCGGCGGACTTGCCGGCGAACTCCTGGACGCGATTTTCGCCAAAGAGATGGAGGCCGAGGCCGACGGCCTCGACGATGGTCTCGGCCGGGTGAGTTTTGGAGACGGCTACCAGCTCGACCTCGCCGCGCGGGCGGTTGGCGGCGCGGCAGGCCGCGGCGATCCGGTCTTCCACGCGGGCCAGATTCTGGGCCAGGACGCCGCTCCCGCTCATGGCCGCCCGCCCCGAATGATGCTGACTGGATTGCCGATCACCGCGCTCACCTCTGTTAGCAATTATCCCGCATGGAGGGGCTCCGGCGCCGATTTGCGGCAGTGAGCTACCTTGAGCAGACGGCCTCCCCGCAGGGCTCCTACAGTTGGTTTTGTCAGACCGTGGAGGGAATATGAACCAGAGCAAGAAGGATGAGTTGGCAGGATCGCTGCACCAGGCTGCCGGGGCAGTGAAGACAACCGTGGGCAAGGCAACCGACAACCCGAAGCTGACCGCCGAGGGCCAGACTGAGAATCTGTCCGGCAAGGTGCAGAGAAAAGTCGGCCAGGTCGAGCGGGTGCTGGAGAAATAAACGGCGCGATTGCGCCCGCCAGCCGGAGGCTTCCGAATGCCGGGCGCAACCGCTGAAACGCCTCTGAACTGTTCCGTGAAAGGAAGTAGAACATGTTGATTTTGATCATCATTCTGATTCTCGTTTTTGGCGGCGGGGCCGGGTACTACGGGCATAGCCGTTATGGATACGGCGGCGGAGCCGGATTTGGATTGGGCACGATTTTGCTCGTCCTCGTCATTTGTTACTTCCTGGGTGTCTTCCACTAGAGCGAGACCCCATCCGGTCCGCGTGGGCGAGCCCGGCGAGGATGAACCAGCCCGGGAAGCCACGCGCCCTCAAAACACTCTCCAAGGAGTACGATGATGAGTTTCAAGCCGCATTTCAGTATTTTGGTCGTTCTCGCGGTCGAGGTGGCCGTCGGTTCGTTTTCAGGCTGCTCCTTGATGGGAACGAAATCGCCCGATGTCTCCGAGAGCATTCGCAAGTCCCTGGACCAGGCTGGGCTGAAAGATGTATCCGTCAGCGAGGACCGCGACAAGGGCGTAATCACCCTGGGTGGCAGCGTGAAGGCCAACACGGACAAGGCGGAGGCGGAGACGATCGCCAAGGGATTCGCGCCAAGCCAGGTGGTGGCCGACGAGATCGCCGTGCTTCCTCCCGGAGCCGAGAGCGCGACCAAGGCCGTGAATTCGGACCTGGACAGCGGCATTGAGAAGAATCTGGACGCCGCGTTGATTCAGAACCGGTTGCAGAAGCGGGTCAAATACTCAGTCAAGACCGGAGTGGTGACGCTCACGGGTGAAGTCGAGACTCAGGTGGTTCGGGCGCAGGCCGAGAAGTTGGCGACCACGGTGCCCAACGTGACGCAGGTGGTCAACGATCTGCAGGTCCGGGAGCAGAAGGCGACTTCTTCCAACTGAGCTGAATCGGCGATGGTCGGAGTGGATTTTCGGCGCGAACGATTCAGCCGGCAATCGCGAGCGCTGGGGTTGCCGTTCTGGATTTGCGCGGATTTGGGAGAAGCGCCGCGCAAGGCGCAGGAGACCGAGATGAACATCCGAGCCCACGATGTCTGTACCATCAGTCCGCGGTTCCGCAAATCGATCGAAGACCGCATCGCTCGCCTGGAAATGGATGCGGCCCAGGACGTGCTGGTGATGGCCGAATTCAATGACAAGGACCAGATCATCCGGCATCAGGATCTGATCGACTCTCAATGTGCGGAGGCGCTCCGTATGCGTCTTTTTCTGGACCAGATGTCTATCCTCTTTCAAATGCCCTGAACCGGGACCGGTTCCGCCGATGCTCGATTCGGGGGAGGAAGCGACTGATCATCGCCTGAGCGGCTTGCAAGAGGCTTCCTTCCCATGCGGGCCGCGTTCCGGTTAGTGACCGTGATCTTCGAGGTACTTTTCGGCTTCGAGGGCGGCCATGCATCCGGAGCCGGCCGCGGTGATGGCCTGGCGGTAGCGCCGGTCCTGCACGTCGCCGCAGGCGAAGACGCCCGCGATCTTGGTGAGGACGTTGGAGTGGGTCTTGATGTAGCCGTCGTCGTCCAGGTCGATTTGCCCCTTGAACATTTTGGCGTTGGGCTCGTGGCCGATGCCGAGGAAGAATCCCGTCACCGGCAGGGTGGTCTTTTCGCCGGTCTTGACGTTGCGCACCACGGCGCCGCAGACGGATTTCTCTTCCACGCCGAGAACCTCCTCGACGACGGTGTTGGTGAGCAGCTCGATCTTGGGGTGGGCCATGGCGCGCTCGAGCATGACCTTGGAGGCGCGGAAGCTCTCGCGGCGGTGGACGATGGTGACCTTGGAGGCGAAGCGAGTGAGGAAGAGGGCCTCTTCCATCGCGGTGTCGCCGCCGCCGATGACGGCGATCTGCTGCTCGCGGAAGAAGAAGCCGTCGCAGGTGGCGCAACTGGAGACGCCGTGGCCGATCAGCGTCTGCTCGCTGGGCAGGCCGAGCCAGCGCGCGCTGGCGCCGGAGGCGATGATGAGTGTACGGGTGTGGATGTCGCCGTGGGTGGTTTTGAGCCGGAAGGGATGCACGCTCAGATCGGCAGAGACCAGGTGATCGGTTTTGAATTCCGCGCCGAATCGGGCGGCCTGCTTCTTCATGTTGTCGATCAGATCGGGGCCCTGGATGCCGTCGGGCCAGCCGGGGAAGTTCTCGACCAGGGTGGTGATGGAGAGCTGGCCGCCGGGTTCGTGGCCCTCGAGGACGAGCGGCTTTAAATTGGCGCGGGCGGTGTAGATGGCGGCGGTGAGGCCGGCGCAGCCGGAGCCAAGGATGACGGTGTCGCGGGTTTCTTCCATATGCTTTTCCTTCACGATTGTAGCGGAGAGCGGCTGCAATCTGCCCGGTCCGGCCACTTCCGCTCGGACCCGGCCGCCCGGATAGAGATAAGATGATGCTCATGGCCAACTTGACTCTGATCTATGGACTGCGTTTGCTGCCGGAAGGCGAAGTCGCCGCGGTGGAGGACGCCACGCTCAAACTCGCCAACGGGCATGAGGCGCATGTGACGATGCATGTGCTGGAGGGCTCGCGGGAGGAGATCGAAGGGCAACTGCGGATGAGCATCGACGCGTTTTTCGATTTTTATCCCGAGATTTAGGGCGCTGGGAGGATGCGGGGGCGTTTTTCCGGTTTCGGCCGCTTCAATGGAGAACCGTCTCCCGATGAGGCGAGCGGGAGTGGGTGTTGCGGGCCGGAATTTGCATTAAAGAAAGTGTATTAGACTTTTTTATTACTTAGAGAATTCTCGTTAGAGCCGTCTTAAGCCGATGAGGAAAATGTGGCGAATCTAAGGAAATTGGCGGGTTCCATGAGCCAGTTTCCTTCCGCGCTCCACTGATTCTCTCTCTGAAGGCTTTGGCGATGAATTGGCTGCTCCGTCGTTCCCGCAATGTTGTATCTTCCTCAATTATTGCTAATCTTGTGGCGATCCTGGCGTTTGGTCTTGTCACTGCCGATACCGCGCTCGCCGGGGGGCCGAAGTTCGTCGCCGGGACCAGCTATTTCAATCCAGCGGTGGTGGGACAGCCGGTGGTCTGGGCCAATGGCCAGGTGAACTATTACGTCGACCAAGGTCCGCTGAGCGCTCTGGTGAGCAATCAGCAGGCGCGGGCGATGGTGGATGCGGCGGCCGCGGTGTGGGACGCGGTGCCGACGGCGGCGGTGACGCTGAAGGACATGGGCAACCTGGCGGAGAACGTGGACCAGGCGAATGTGGTGGCGGCGAACGGGGTCTTCGAGCAGCCGGCCGATCTGACGCCCGCGGCGGTGGGAACTCCGGTGGGGGTGGTGTTCGATGCCGATGGCTCGGTGGTGAATGCGCTGCTGGGAGCGAATGCGAGCGAGCCGGATAATTGCGCGACCAACGGGGTGCTGGTGTGGATCGACAACATCAATCCGAACGCGACGTTTGCGCATGGGGTGATTGTGCTCAATGGATTGTGCGCGACCAGCCCCGGCCTGATCCAAATGATGAGTTTTCAACTGGAGCGGGCGTTTGGGAGGATTCTTGGCCTCGATTACTCGCAGGTGAACCTGAGCGCGGCGGCCGAGGCGGCGATGCCGGCCAACGGGCCGCTGGGCTGGCCGGTGATGCTGCCGGTAACAGGCACCTGTGCGGCCAAGGGCGGGGCTTGCATTCCCAATCCGGGCGCGCTGCGGCTGGACGATATCGCGGCGCTGAACCGGATGTATCCGGTGACGGCGGCCAATCTGGCCAACTTTTCGGGAAGCCAATTGACGGCGGCTAGCACGATTTCGATCCAGGGAACGATCTGCTTTCGCAACGGGGTGGGGATGCAGGGGGTGAACGTGGTGGCGACGCCGCTGGACGCGACGGGCAATCCGCTGAGCCAGTATGCGGTGAGCTTTGTTTCGGGGGGATATTTTGCCGGCAATCACGGAAATCCTGTTACCGGGTGGAACGACGCCCTGGGCAATCCGCTGAGCCAGTATGGGAGCGCGAACCCTGCGCTGCAGGGGTTCTTCGATTTGAGCGGGATTCCGCTGCCGCCGGGGGTGACGATGGCCAGCTACCGGGTGACGTTTGAGCCGGTGAATCCGGCGTTCTTTGGGACGGATTCGGTGGGGCCGTATGTGCAGGGCTCACCGGAGCCCTCAGGGACGATGCCGGTGTTTACGGAGAATTATCTGACGGCGGGAAGCGCGCAGACGCTGACGGCGACGGTGGCGAACTCGGCGAGCGGACCGGTGGCGACCGCGGCGAATGCCTCTACGGTACAAGCCAGCCAGCAGGCCTGGGGGGTAAAACCGCTGCCGGCGAGCGGCGCGTGGACCAGCCGGCTGAACACGATTGGGCAGACGGACTGGTTTGCGCTGCCGGTGCGGGGAAACCGGATCTTTACCGTGGTGACGCAGGCGCTGGACGAGACCGGGACGCCGACCGCGGCGAAGGCGATGCCGGCGCTGGGAGTATGGGATGGGTTCGACCTGGTGGGCTCGGCGGCGGTGGGCTTTGCCGGGGCCAATAACGGCCTTGTGACGGGGGAGACTTGGCTGCAGGTAGCGACGCAGGGCAACGATGTGGTGCGGCTGGGAGTGGCTGACCAGCGCGGCGACGGCCGGCCGGATTATATGTATCGCGGGTGGGTCTTGTACGCGGACACGGTAAGCCCGGCGCGGCTGCCGGCCGCGGGGGGGATGATTACCATTCGCGGGATGGGCTTTCACGCGGGAGACACGGTGACTGTTGGCGGCGTGGCGGCGGCGGTGGTTGGGATTCTGCCCAATGAAATTACAGCGCTTGTGCCGGCCGCGGCGGGAAAGACCGGCTCGCAGGATGTGACGGTGAGCGACGCGGCCAACCTGACAGCGGTGGCGACGATTCCGGGCGGGTTGAGCTATGACTCGGGAAATGGCGACCTGATCGGGATCAGGACCGCGCCGATGGGGCAGGTGCCGACGCAGGTGCCGCAGGCCTTCTCTGTGGCGGTGCTGGGGAGCAACAACCTGCCCGCAAGCGGGGTGACAGTGACCTATACGGTGACGGGCGGGACGGCTGCGCTGGGGTGCGGGCAGCGAACCTGCGCGGTGACCGCGACCGGAGACGGCCTGGCGACGATGCCGGTGACGGCGACGAATGCGCAATTGGCCATTGTGACGGCCGCGTTGACCAACGGGGCGAGCATTCAGGCGCAGTTTTACGGGGTTGCGCCGCCGGTGGTTTCGTCGATGACGCCGGTGCTGCATCTGGCGGCGGGAGCGACGGCGAGTTGGCCGGTGCAGGCGGTGGTGCTGTCGGGCGGAAATCCTGTGGCGGGAGAAATGGTTGGGTGGCAGAGCCGGGCGGGGATCGGCGCTTCCGGCAATGTGGCGACGAGCGCCGCGGGCGTTGCCTCGGCCACGCTGGCCGTTGGCCCGATGGCCGAGGGGCAGACGGCGACGACGCAGGCCTGCCTGACGGGCGGGGCGAGCTGCGCGAGCTTCAGTGTCCTGGGAGCGCGGCCGGAGTATGGCTGGCTTGGCGCGGTTTCGGGGACGAAGCAGAGCCTGCCGGTGAGTGGAACTCCCGCTCCGGTCGCGATGCGGGTGCTGGATATGGATGGTTATCCGCTGGTGGCGGCGACGGTGACGGTTCATGAAGCGCTGTATGCATGGACGCCCGCTTGTCCGCCCCATGGGCGATGCGCGCAACCGAAGCTGCTGGCGACGCAGGCGCTGACGCTGACTGCGGGGCTGGACGGGAGCGTGACCTTTACTCCGCTGGGCCAGGCGGGGGTGGCGACGAATCTGGTGGGGGTGGCGGCGACGGGGAATGCGAGCAGCCTGAGCTTTGCTGTGGAGATGCATCCTTGAGACAGGGAATAGGGACTATGGACCAGGGAACAGGGAATAGGGGATAGGGAATAGGGAAATCTGGTTTGGTTGAGGAAAATACTGGATTGATTGCCGCCTTTTTGAGTTTCAGCGCATCGGATGAGCGGAGGCAGGCGATGGCACAGGTGGATGCGCGGTTCAGGGGCAACTTTGGTGAACGGCCGCGAGTGGTGATTGTGGGGGGCGGGTTTGCCGGGGTGAATGCGGCGATGGAGCTGGGCAAGATGGCGGTGGACGTGACGGTGATCGACCGGCGCAACCACCATACGTTTCAGCCGCTGTTATACCAGGTGGCTTTGGCGGTGCTGTCGCCAGCGCAGATTGCGCAGCCGATCCGGACGATTCTGAAGCAGTTTCCAAACACCGAAGTGCTGATGGACGAAGTGAAGTCGATCGACTGCGCGACGCAGACGCTGACGCTGGCGAGCGGGGTGATGATGCCGTACGACTACCTGGTGCTGGCGACGGGGGCGACGCACTCGTATTTTGGACACGACGAGTGGCAGAAATTTGCGCCGGGGCTGAAGACGCTGGAGGACGCGATCGAGATTCGGCGGCGGGTGCTGCTGAGCTTTGAGCTGGCCGAGCGGCAGATGGTGGAGCATGGTTGGCATCCGGCGCTGAATTTTGTGATTGTGGGAGGTGGGCCGACGGGGGTGGAGTTGGCCGGGGCGGTGAGCGACATTGCGCGGCTTTATATGAAGAGCGACTTCCGGCACATCGATCCGAGCAAGGCGCGGGTGCTGGTGATTGAGGGTTCGCCGCGGGTGCTGGGGACGTTCCCGGCGGATCTCTCAGCGAAGGCGGAGGCGCAATTGAAGGCCATTGGCGTAGAAGTGCGGACCAGCGCGCACGTGACCGAGATTGGGCCGGGCTGGGTGAAGGTGGGCGAGGAGCGGATTGAAGCGGCGGTGACGCTGTGGGCGGCGGGAGTGCAGGCCTCGCCGCTCGGGAAGATGCTGGGCGCGCCGGTGGATAAG
>Ga0302319_10022666_pt1 | contig 11242 bp, 12 predicted proteins | sample Bog_T0_2_FD_203319 | JGI IMG/M metagenome (GOLD analysis project Ga0302319, IMG submission 203319) | Peat permafrost microbial communities from Stordalen Mire near Abisko, Sweden - Bog_T0_2 | ecosystem: Environmental > Terrestrial > Soil > Wetlands > Peat | place: Sweden: Abisko, Stordalen Mire...
CCGCGATTGGGTGGGCGAGCAAGCGCTTCCCGGCGGGAGGCAGCCCAAGCCCTTACTTGACAAAAGCTCATTAAAAAAATGACATTATTCGGGTCCGGGCACCCATTTTCCTGCGTCATAGTAACATTTAGGTAACAGCCCACTTTGTTCTTGTTGGTGATTAAAGCCGCCGCCACTTTGTTGGGTAATAAACAGCCAAACCAGGAAAAAATATGCCACGCAGAACGAATCATCCCATGGCGCAGCCGGTGTTTGAAGAACCCCGCTTCGGCGAGGGAGGAACGATCTTGCCAGACCCCGGGAATTTTGCGGTAAAGCATTTGTCCGATCAAACGATTTACAACCAATTGGATGCCACGAACGCGCTCCAGCATGACGTGGTCTCTTTTGACCAATCACGTTTGCCGGACGGAGCGGTTTATCCGCTGCAGAATGCCTTTGGCGCCCCAGGGGTCGATTTTGTAAACAGCATATCCAACAGCGGAAAAATTATTTTCCATTTGGTCGGGGACACCGGCGTGACGCAAGCGGGGAAAATTTATAAGAACGAATTGACCGTGGCCGACCAGCTCAGCGCCGAATCCCGCGCCGAGAAGCCGGAAGATTGCCCGGCGTTCTTATTTCATTTAGGCGATGTCGTCTATGATTTCGGCGAAGCCGAGTATTACTACGACCAATTCTACGACCCGTTTCGGAACTACGCCCGTCCCATCTTCGCCCTTCCGGGGAATCATGATTCTTTTATTGTTCCGGGCACCGTGAGTGCGGATGAACCGCTGCGCATTTTTGAGCGGAATTTTTGCGCCACCACTCCCAATATCACCCCCGAGGCCAAATCGCTTCACCGCACCGCGATGATGCAGCCGGGTGTCTACTTCACCCTGGATGCTCCGTACGTCAGAATTATCGGCCTGTTCAGCAATTCGCTGGAAGACCCGGGCGTCATCTCCAGCGAAAACGGACAATGGCCGGACGTGCCTGATTTTCAATTGAGTTATTTGCGGGCGCAGCTCGCCAAAATCCGTGACGAAAAATATAGTGGAGCTGTCCTCATCGCCGTTCATCATCCCCCATTTACCTACCAGCCACCAGGAAACGGAAAGAGCAGCGATCACAGTGGAAGTCCTGCGATGCTCCGTCAAATCGATTCCATCTGCAAGGAGGTCGGAGTTTATCCGCATGCGTTTTTGTCGGGCCACGCCCATAATTATCAACGCTATACCCGGACGATCAGCTTCCCCAACGCAGCGCAAGATTACGAGGTGCCGTTCATTATCTGCGGCAACGGCGGCCATAATGCGAGCCCGCTCATCTTAAAAGATTACCGCCGCCTGCAAGACCCGAACGCCGGGGCTGATGTCAGCTACCTCGAGGCACAACCGGCGGTGACCAGCAAGAAATTAACGATCGACTATTCTGACGATTATAATTACGGCTATCTCAGAGCCACGGTGACCCAAAACCAGCTCAGCATCACTTACACGCCGACGGGCAGGCAAGGCGGCAAGGTGCCCGACACCGTCACCATCGACCTCGCGAGCCATCGCCTCGTCCAGTGACGAACTGAAACTGGTCATTCGATGGCCTCCTGGCATGCATCCGGGAAGATAGGGATGAGACTCAACTTGTCCTGCGGCGGGCTTGATTCGCGCGACCGCAATGATCTCTTGAAACTTCTCCAAAGTCAAGTCTGACCAGCCGGTCGACTTGCAAAGACCCTCATCCCCTCCGCCGCAACTTCTCTCTCCTATTTTGGTTGGCCATTTTGCACCAAGCTCTGGTGGCTTTTTAAACCGGCCGGGCAGGTGACGGCGCGGCGGTGGAACAAGCTCTTCGGGTTGGGGTGGGGAAAAGTCGCCGCCTGCTGAAGTTAAAATATTTAATTGACGCGGTTGTGACCAAAGGTTAATTCTTATTCGTGTTGAGTGCGTGTTTTGAACCAGGGATGGGCATGCCGGTGTGGCTGGCCTTTGTATTTCAGTTTGTCGTGTTACTCTTCTTTTTTCGAGAGGATCAGCGCCGCGGTTTACCCGTCTTCGGAAGATCATCGCCGCCACCGCTTCGTTTCCGTTAGAAACAGAACCGGACTGGTGAAGGGATGGAATCTTAGCCGGTGGCAGCGAGGATCGCCAACGGTTTAGGCTTGCCGCCCTTGTTTCATCCGCATTCATGAATGATCGGAAACATCAATTTTGACTGATGAAAATAGTTGACCCCAATTCTGCCAGTTCAACGGCGTATTACCTGATTTTATTTGCCGTTCTTCTTTTGGCGGGCTTGGCCGTTGCGGTCTTCGTGGCGTGGTGGAAACTTTCGTTTGAAAAGGGCGGCAAATTGCGGCATAAGCAGGGAAAGCGCCGCCACGGTGGCAACCATCGCGGCGGTAATGCGGAGGCGCCCCTGCGGGGCACGGGGCGGACCCTCGCGGAGCTGGAGATGAAAAAATGAGAAACGAAAGCGCTTTTCACTCACCGATCCATCCCCAGGACAGTGAAATAAAGACCTTCGGATGCCGTCACGCCACGCCTGATTTTTGTGGAAAGAACGGGATGCCGAAGATCTGTGCTTTTGTCCGGGCGGATAAATTCTGCCTTTCCCCGCCGCACGGCTGGCCAAAGCAATTTCTGAAACTGAAGCAGACGGAATTGCCGGGAAACCAAACTTCCTGAACGGTATCAGCAACATTTGTGTTCGCCGACGTCAACCGTGGGCAACCCCGCGAGCCGGTTTTTGTCGGTGCGTTCTTCTGTTTTAAGGTTATCGATGGCACCGCCTGATGCCGGAAACGTTCGCGGATGGGCCCGCCGCTGCCATTTTTCCGACAGACTTAAAATCGGAAACAACGTCACCATAAAGTTGCTTAAGTCGTCTGAACGTCACTTGTTATTTTTTGGGCAGGGATGATATCGTTTAAAGAGTCTTTTGGCGGTATCTCCCGGGCGCGCCTCCAACTGACGTTAAATTATATGAATGGTTTTATCAAAAAAACGGTCATCTTTATCGCTGTGATAATGGCGGTAGGCTTGGTCGGCTGGTTTGGACGAAAATTATACCAGAAGACCACCGAGCGCCATTTGGTGTCCGAGGCCCGGGCATTTCTGGCGAAAAAGGATCTGCGCAACGCGAGTTTGTGCCTGCAACGGGCGCTGCAGATTAATTCTCTGAACGCCGAGACCTGCACGCTATCCGCCGATATGTTGGAAGCGGATGGTTCACCCGCGGCGTTGAGCTGGCGAATCCGGGCGGCGCAATTGCAAACCAACAATGTTTCGTATCGTTTGAATTGGGCGGAGACCGCGTTGCGCATGGAAAATCTTCCGAGCGCCGTGGAGGCCCTGCGCGGAATGGATGAGAAAACGCGGACGACTGCCGCTTTCCATAAACTGGCTGGCACCCTGGCCTGGGATTATCACGGAGCCGCCGATGCCGAAAAGGAATTCTCCGCCGCCTTGAAACTGGAACCCACCAATCAGGTGGTGCTCCTCAATCTGGCCACCGTCCATCTGGTTTCGACGAACCAGGCGGTGGTCGAGGGGGCGCGTCATTTTCTGGAACAAGTTCCTCCCGCTTCCCCGCTCTACCTAACTTCGGTCCGATACTTGGCCGCGGATGCGGTGACGCACAAATCACTGGATCGCGCGCTTTTCTTTTCCCGGGAGATTATCGCCAACACTAACGCGAATTTTGGCGATCGCCTTTCCCAACTGAAGCTCTTGCGCGAGACCGGGAATACGGAGTACGGTGACTATAAGAAATCCGTTGATAAGGAGGCCTTGGAATCGCCGGGTAAAGTGCTGGCTCTGGCCCATTGGATGCAGGCGCAGGAAGGGGCGGCAACGACAATGAACTGGTTGCAGGGTCTGCCGCCGACTTTGCAGACAAACCAACCCGTGCCTTTGGCGGTGACCGACTGCCAGATTGCCTTAAAGGATTGGAATGGATTGCGGGCCACCACCGATCGACAGGATTGGGGAGAATTAAACTATTACCGGCTGGCGCTGGGCGCCTTGGCTTCCCGAAATTTGGATGACGGGCGTCGGAGTGAGGCCGAATGGCAAAAGGCGCTTCAATTGTCTTCCCATCGCCTTGATCGGCTGCAACGCTTGAACCAAATGACTTCTTCGTGGCAGTGGCCGGCGGAACGCAAAGAGGTCTTGGAGGGGATTCTCAGCCAGTTTCCCAAGGAAATGTGGGCGGGCGACCAGTTGGTAGCGATGCTTTATGCTGATGGCAAAACACGGGCGATGGCTGACGTGCTGGCCAAAATGAATGCGGCCAATCCGACGGATGGCAAACTGAAAAACAATCTCGCGTCGGTGTTGTTGCTGTTAAAATCCGACCTGGACAAAGCGAACCGGCTGGCCTCGGAATCCTACGGGCTTTCGCCGAATGATCCGTTTGTGGACTGCACCTATGCGTATTCCTTGATTTTGCAGGCGAAGCCAACGGAAGCGGTCAAGGTGGTGGATCAGATCAATGCAGAATATTTGAAAAACCCGTCGGTGGCGGCATATTACGGCGTGATTGAGGCGCTGGCGGGGCATAAGGAAGCGGCGCGGGCGCCTCTCAAACTGGCGGAACGGGCGCATTTGTTGCCCGAAGAACTGGATTTGGTGCGCCGCACCGAATCGCAGCTGTAAATTGAATTTTTCAGAATAGAATCAACTTGGGGGGAATTTTTACAAAATTCGTTCCGATAGCGGTCGAGCTTTGACCAATTGTTACAAACAGGTTACGAATCGGATTTGCCTGATTGGAAATGCCGACCAGGCTAGGTGCACACTGACTATTTGTCTCATTTTCTCCTTTAAAAGGGAACACTTCCTGCTAATTTATAACTTGCTGGTAGTCCGTTGAATGAATGTCCTGAATTAGGGCGCGGATGTCCGTCCAAAGGCGGAAAACCGGTTCATTTATGTTATCGTATATTAAGTGTCATTGTTATCAAGGAACAATGAGCAAGGTAACTCTGACATGAAACTTTATCGAATTTTGAAACAAATTGAGTGGAGGTAAAAATGAAATTATCGTCTTTTAAGTATGCCTTGACCGGGGCGGTCTTGATCACGGGCATGTCGGCCATGGCCAATGTTGAGATGGAGAGTCCGGTTTACTACGGTACGGCAGCCAATCCCATTGATATTGGGGCGGCGGATATGCCCACCCTGGAAATCCCGACATTTAATACCAGCCTGGGAACACTAGATAGCGTCCTGATTACGCTGGTAGCCAATAATAGTCTGGAATCCTTGGCGGTGAATCTGGGAAAAGCCACGAGTTATCAAAATCTTTCCGCGGCGGCCACCGTTACGATTTCCGGCCCCGACGGTGTATCGAGCTCGACATCGCTCAGCGTCGGTCCCACTTCCGGATCGATCGCGGCGGGATCTTTTACCGCGCCGGTGGCGGTTACCCCGGCCTCGACGTCCCAAAGCATTACCAAACAGTTCTCCGTGAACGATCTGTCCACGTATGAATCGACCGGTAATAGCACCTTGGATTTTTTGCTGCATGCGGCGCTCACCGACATCAATAATCCCGCTTCCGGTATTGCCCTGCTAAATTACGGTTTTGACGCGTTTTCTTACGGGTCGGTTGAGGTGGATTATACTTACAGCCCGTTGGTGGCCGTGCCGGAAACTGGCACGAGGATGGCTGGACTTTTTGCCTTGGGCTTCGGTTTCATTGCGGTCTGCCGGTCCCGCGTTCGTTGCCAATAAAAGAAAGTTTCCCGGGGTTGGCGGGCAGAGGCTGCCCGCCGTCTTAAAATTCTTACTGAGTGGCGAGACCGACCTTCGTAATATCCAGTTGCTGCAGGACGTCGAGTACCGCCACCATGTGCTGATAATCGACTTCGTCAGCACCCTTGACCACCACCGCAAGTTCGGGATCCGAGGACTGCAAGTCCTTCAATTTGGATTTTAAATCCGCCGTGGTGACCGTAACCCCGTTTAAAGTGGTTCCCCCGTTGGCGGCGATCTCGATGCGTTGGATTTTCGGCTCCTTGGGTTTCTGCGCTGGCGGCTTGCCTGAGGGAAGCGTCATCTCCAAATTGTTCATCAGCTGCGGCGTGGTGATGATGAAAATCACCAGCAGCACGAACACCAAGTCCAGCAGGGGAGTGATGTTCAACTCTGCCATCGTACTGTGGCCGCGTTGGGTGGTTTTCTTCATGGCAAGACGGGTTCGGTCATTTCCTGCACGTCGAAGCGGATGGTCACTTGCGGCGGAAAATTGGTCGGCGGCAGACGGTCGATGTTTTTTACCACATCGAACACGGCTCGTACGCTGGCGTCCCAAGTCGCATCCCCGGATCCTTTTTGCCACACGGGGTGACTGATTTGGCCGTGACGATCCACATCCACCTGGATCAGCGCCACGAAATTGTCATCGGGCAGGTTTTCCGGGCGGTTCCATTTGTCCCGCAGCACATATTCCATGTAACCCTTGTAAAGCTGGACCGGATCGGACTCGCTCACGACGGCCGCGCCTCCGCTAAACTCAAAGGAGGGAACTTCCGTGTTCGCTGGAGCCACTACGGGGGCCGCCGCAGCGGGTGGGGCTTCCGCGACCTTCGGCGGTTCGACCGTTTTCGGTTGTTCGACCAGCTTCGGGGGTTCCGCTTTCGGCGGCTCCACTTTCTTTTCGGGTTCCTTCGGCTTCTCCGGTTCCTTTTCCTTCACCATGGTGACGGAGATTTTTTGCAGCTTCTTGCCCAGAAAACCTTCGCGCGCCGCGAAATAAATCAGGGCCACCACGATGACCGTGTGGACACCCAAGGAAATCGCCAGGTTGACCTTGGACGAATTCTTTTTCTTGCGGGGTTGGGTTTGCGGAATCATTTGGCTATCTCCGTCGCGAGATCCACTTTGGCCAGATTCGCTTTTTGGCAAATGTCCAGGACAGCGCGAATCCCTTTGTAATGAGTCTGGGCATCGCCCCGGACGATTACGTTCAAGTCCGGATCAGCGGCGCGAAGGTTAAGCAGGCGCTGGAGCAGGTCGTCCATGGGCAATTCCTCCTGATTGAGGGTCAGTTTGCCATCGGCTTGCAGGGATATATACAACGCCTTCCGGGGCGGATCCTTCTCGTGCTTGGCGGCGGTCGGCAGCCTGAGATCCATATCCTTCACCGGCGGAATCGTCGTGATGATGAAGATGACTAATAATACAAACGCCAAATCTAATAAGGGCGTGATATTCAACTCCGTCAGCGATTCGTGCGCACTGCGCGAACACTTTTTCATGCGGTGCTGGCTGCTAGAACTGACGAGTTGCTTCAGACTGCTCATGGCGTTTTAGCGCCCCGGCGATTTTATCTTCAATGTCACGGTTATCGACGAAGTTGTGCTCAATCTGGGTGGCATAACGGGCGGAAAAACCGTCCAGTTCCTGGGTGATATGCCGGATGGTGGTAACCATGAAATTATATGCGAACATGGCGGGAATGGCGACAAGCAAACCGGTGACGGTGGCGATCAACGCGCCGGCCACACCGGGCGCCATGGCGGTCAAGCTGGCCTGATTGGCCTTGGCAATGCCCGCGAACGTTTCCATAACGCCCCAAACTGTGCCGAGCAGACCGATGAACGGACCGCCGGCCACCGCGGTGGAAAGAACGATCATACCCTTTTCCAAGGTCATTGCCTGAGCCGCCGCCGCCTCTTCCAAGACGACCTTGATGGCTTCAAAGGAGTTTAGGCTGACCTTGATGGGATTGGCGCGGGCGATATGATCTGTATTGCCTTCACCGGTGCTTACAATGGGCAAACCTTTGACTTCCACGGGGTTATTCTTAAGGTGGTAGGCCAATTCGTCCGCGGCCCGGATATAGATTTCATATGCTGGGGCTCCGTCAAATTCTTCGCCGCGTTTTTTGATGTCGAGCGGATCACGAGTGGCGATATAGGCAGCCATGAATTTTTTGGTGGCCCGGCGGGCGATGATCAACTGGCGAAGCTTCGTAATGATGACGGTCCAACTGAACATCGAGAGGATGAACAATGCGCAGATGGTTGTTTTTCCTTCGGGCGTTGCCTTTTCGAAAGCGAATTGCAGTGCGCCGGCCGCCAGGATCGGATGGATTAACATGTCTTTAAATGGTTATATTAGTTTAACAGCCACTTTGGGCAAAATAAATGCCGCCTGAGCGCACCGGTCCACTGCTCCAGGTGCGAACACACGACTACATTTCAAGCATAGTACCTGATTCACGTCCGGTTTTGCGTTACAAGCTTGTGACGATTATTGGTCGAAATTGCCGGGCGCAGTCACCTCGGCGCAGGGGCCGGCAAGAAAAAATCCTTTGATAAAGGTCCGGGCGGCGTGGGGTCTTTGCTTCGATGATTTGCCTGAAAATACCGTTTCAGGGCGGCAAAAACCCTCGTTTTTGCCAAATATTTTCCTGATTGTGACCTGGCCGACGTGGAATAGACACAGACCGGCCGCAGCTTCATTTTTCATGCTAGTGGATTGCCCCTTGATTTTGCGAGAAGTGACGCTGACCCCGTCCGGGGAATGGTCGCCCTCCTCCGAGGGTTGGAATGTCGTTCACATTGTCGAAGGCGCTTCCTATTGTTTTTATAAAGGCCAGGCCAGTGAAATGAATGCCGGCGATGGCTTTATCGCTTCGGACAACGCCAAGGTTCTGGTTCGCGCCAGTCAATTGGGCTCGGTCCAGCTCCAATTTTTCCAAGTACAACCCCGTCTGATCAATGGACTGCTGACCATCGCCGAGTCCCACCAATTGAGCTCCACCCAAGTGCGGGCGCCTTATGTGACGTTTTTCAAGATGGCGGATCCCATCGGCCAAAAATTTGCCCGGCTGTCCAAGCAGTCGCGCATGGAGCGATTGGATAACCGGTGCTCACTGCTGCAGCTTTGGGCGTCGGGGATTGCGGGATTGTTTGAATTGCCGGTCGATGAGCCGGGGCCGCGCCAGTTGCGGGATCGCTTCCGTCAGATGGTGGATCAAATGCCCGAGGCCGAGCTTTCCGAACATTCGCTTTCCGAGCTGGCGCAAAGGTTGCAATGCAGTGAACGTCATTTCAGCCGCTTGTTTCGCGAGGAATTCGGAGTCGCCTTGCGGTCGCGGCAGATTGAGCTGCGCTTGCAGCGCTCCTTGCAACTGCTGACCAATCCCAAGATCAAAATTTCAAATATCGCGCACGAGAGCGGTTACCGCCACATCGGCCTGTTCAATTCATTGTTCAAAAAGCGTTTTGGTCTCACGCCAAGCGAATGGCGCCGGAAACATTTGACGGAGGAGGAGGCGGCCCGCCGCCGGAATGCCGGCCAAAGCACATCCATCGTCGCGACCACCACCGTGGAATCAAGCAAGCGCGTGGCGTAGCCGGGGGCATCATTGGCCCGGAGATATTTTCAACCAGGGTTTGGGCCCGCGCGAGTGTTTCCGGCATCGGCCTTCAGGGTCAGGCGATTTTCCGCAGCTTGGTCACGCGGCCGACCTCGACCCATTCAACAACGAAGATGTTTCCTTCGGCGTCAAAATAGGCGCTGTGCGGCGCGACAAACTGGCCGGGCGTGAAATGGTCGCGCGTCTTGTCCCGCAAACCGCCGTAGCCGGGTCCCTGACCCAGATGCACGATGAGCTGGTTGTTTTTGTCGAGCAAGGTGACCCGCGATTCCAGGTCAGGCAGGACCATGACGTCGCCGCGCGTATGGAAATGGCAGGGCGCGTGCATCTCGTCCGTCACGAAATTGATGTGCTGCCCCGCGAGCGTGAAGTTTTGCAGGCGCCGGTTACTGCGGTCGGCCACGACTAGCACGGGTTGTTCGCCGCGCAAATCCACCATCAGTCCGTGCGGACAATCCGTTTGCCCGGCCTCTTTTCCCTTGCCACCAAAGCTGCGAATGTATTTGGCATCGCGGTCGTATTCGTGGATGAAGCTTTTCCCATAGCCGTCGGCCACATAAAAGTTGCCGCCGGATGCAACCGCAATGTTCGTCGGCACGAATTCATCCGGCATCGTGTAACCGGTGCATTGTTCTGGCGCCCACTTGCGCCAAAGCTCCTTGCCGTCCAGGGTTGTCTTGGCGAATTCGTGACGCTTGGTGTCACACAGATAGAAAAACTCCTCGCTGCCTTCCTTGCTCAAGTGCAGGCCATGCGCGCCACCCTTATATTCCTTGCCCCACGAGCGGACAAACTTTCCCTCCGCATCAAACACGACGACCGCGTCGTCAATGGTGGCGCCATTGCCGACGGTGTGTTTGATGTGAATCTGGCCCTGCGCGTCCACGGCGACGCCATGCGTATTGCCGTAGACATGGCCGGCGGGCAGATCGCCCCAGTCGTGAAGGCACTCATATTGATGGTCGCCCACGCCAATAATAGGCGGCTTCGCGCCGGTTTTGTCGCTGGCCAATATATAGGGCGCGACGGCACCGATGGCAGCGACGGCGGCGGTCTGTTTCAAGAATTTACGTCGGTTCAAGGGGGAGGAGCTCATGGGGATAGTTGATGATGGTTATCAAGCGATTAACTGGTCAACCACGTTCGCCGGCACAACGCCGGTGAGCCGCTGGTCGAGGCCTTGGAAACGGTAGGTGAATTTCAGATGGTCAAACCCGAGGAGCTTTAGCGCCGTCGCATGAAAATCGTGAACGTGGACAGGGTCCTTGATGATGTTGTAGGAAAAATCATCCGTCTCACCGTGAATCAGGCCGGGTTTGGCACCACCCCCCGCCATCCACATCGTGTAGCAGCGCGGATGATGGTCGCGGCCGTAATTATCCTTCGTCAACTCGCCCTGCGAATAAATCGTGCGCCCGAATTCGCCGCCCCAGACGACCAGCGTGTCGTCGAGCATGCCGCGCGTCTTCAGATCCTGGACCAAGGCGTAGCACGCCTGGTCCACGTCCTGGCATTGGGTCGGCAGCCGGCCGCCGACGTTCGAGTGGGTGTCCCAGTTGTTGTGATAAATCTGCACGAAGCGCACGCCGCGCTCGACGAGCCGCCGCGCGAGCAGTGCGGTGTTGGCGAAGGTGCCGGGCTTCTTCGCGTCGTCACCATAAAGGGCGTAGGTTGCCGCGGATTCGTGCGAGAGGTCGGCCAGCTCCGGCACGCTCGACTGCATGCGAAATGCCAGCTCGTATTGATGAATCCGGGTGTGCGTTTCCGGGTCGCCGACGGTGCGGAAATTGATTTCATTCAGCGCCTTCAATCCATCCAGCGTCGTGCGCCGCACTTTCTCGTCCACCCCTTGCGGATTATTGATGAA
>Ga0302319_10022668_pt1 | contig 11242 bp, 8 predicted proteins | sample Bog_T0_2_FD_203319 | JGI IMG/M metagenome (GOLD analysis project Ga0302319, IMG submission 203319) | Peat permafrost microbial communities from Stordalen Mire near Abisko, Sweden - Bog_T0_2 | ecosystem: Environmental > Terrestrial > Soil > Wetlands > Peat | place: Sweden: Abisko, Stordalen Mire...
GTATTCCGGAGGCGTTCGAGATATATCGACAATACTGCGTCGATCGTTCTCATGACGTCGTCTCTACTGCGTTATTCGGCCTGGTCTTTTGGCAGGATCCAAGAGTGATCCCATATCTTGAGTCACTGGCTTTCGGCGCACATGGGGAAATGGTGCACGAAGCAATAAGTGCGTTGCGAAGCAGAGATGTTAAGAAATACTCGCCTTACTTTCATGATGCCGTTGGAGTGTGGCGGACACCGGCATAGCAGCGCCGCAAATCGCACGGTGATCATGGCGATTGAGAGATCCTGTGGGCACGAAACCGCTTACCCAATAGTAATCCGAAAAAGCAACCTCGTTGCGAAATCTTGGAGTTTGTGGAGGGACTCGATAAGAGAGCGCATCGACAGCGAAACAAGTGAGCAACTGCTTCGGATGACTGCGGAGCATTCGGGTGCAAATGCCCGAAAAAATTAGAAGACCGCTGCTCTGCCGCCGGCGGATTTGTTTGCCGTGTGAGCGGCGGGCCTTCGAGTAAAAAGGGCCAGAAATGTGGGTTTCCTAATCTTTGGGCTCTTTCGCGGCCATTCAATTCCTGAAGTCTACGGCCGCAAAGGAACGCAGAGAGCACAAAAGATGAATGACGAATTGGTGTGTGTTCCCTTCTCGATCTTTGCGCCTTTTGCCATTTTGCGGCCCTTCCTTGTCGTCGTGATTGCAACGAATGCCTCGGCATCGACGGAGCGATGCCCTCCAAAGTCCGTCTTAGTCAAAGTGGATCAAGGCGAATCAAAGTAATCTGATGTCTTGCGGCGCGTTGAAAGGCGGGCGCGGCCGTGGGTCCCCGACGCCGCCGCCTTGGATGGCGGCGGCGCGGGGTCGCGCGGGCGGGATCGGCGGCGCGTTATTCGTCCCGCGGTAGCGGGATTAAGATTTCAAAGAACAAATTCTGCTAAAGGCAGACAGGGTGACGGGGCTCGGTGGGGAGGCGTGTTGTCGGGTGAGAATCAAGGTGAATCAAAGCGATCCGGGCGGTTTTGAGGGACAGAGCCGCGGGGAGGGGTGGAGTGATGGAGTGAGGGGGTGAATCGGCTGAGGCCGGAAAGGTGGCGGATCGCAGCGAGACTCCCGAAAATCAAACCGATCAAACCGATCAAACCGATCAAGGCGATCAAAGTAATTCGAGGGTTTTTTGGGACGGAGTTTAACGCAGAGACGCGGAGACGCAGAGAAAGGCAAAGGGGGAGAGGAGGGGGTGACAGGGGGAGTGGGTGAATGGGCGAATGGGCGAATGGGTGAATGGGTGAATGGGTGAATGGGTGAGAACGAATGGGCGCCACAGCGGATGCGGGAGGGTGAATCCGAGCGATCAAAGTGATCAAAGTGAAATCGTGGAAATTGATGAGGAATGGAGGAACTCGGGAATGGCTGAGTATCGAGGCCGCCTTTCGGTTTCTCGGACGGCGGGTCGAGATTTGGCGTATCCTGAGGAGTTTTCCGTGGGGCTGCCGACGGCGGAACGGAAGGGGTTTTCGCGCTCGGATTGATTGGCTTCCGACTGGGTGAATGTGGTTTCTGTGTTTTCACGATCGCGGGCCATGCCGACAGCGATTTGAATGTCCAGCAAAAAAGTCAGAAAAAAACGCCTTGGGTATGACGGATTAAGGCACGAAGCCGAGGATGAGCGTGTTCGAGGGATTGCCGCTCGAACGCCGCTGGACCTGGACCAAACCGCACGGAGGACCGGAGAGCGGAAGTAATGGCCGCAAAAGGGCGCCGTTTCGACAGGCCCTTCGGCTGGCTCAGGGCCTTGAGCTTGTCGAAACGGCTCAAGGCCCTGAGCCTGTCGAAGGGCAAAGAGCGCAAAGATCCGGAGGGATCAGTGAGGAAAGCAGTCCCGCAGTCGCGCGAAGGAAAAGCGAATGCGCGTGGCGGGCTGGCGCTGGCGGAGATTGGAATTGGGGGCGCTGGGCGCTTATACTCTTCACCGTGACCGGAGACCAAGATACCGGCGGGACACTAAACTCGCTGTATGCGACGCAGGGAGGAGTGACTTCCGTCTTCTCGACGAAGGCGGGGGATTACGCGGCATCACGGCCGGACTATCCGGCCGCGCTTTTTGACGCATTGGGGGCCATTTGCCCTCCGACGGCTGGCGGCAGGGTCGTGGATATTGGCTCTGGCACGGGGTTGCTGACGCGAGGGCTGCTGAAGATGGGATACCAGGTGGCGGCCATCGAGCCCAACGCGGAGATGCGCCGGGCGTCGGATATCCTTTTGGGCGGAATTGACGGCTACAGCAGCGCCGATGGCTGCGCTGAATCGATCCCGCTGGAGGCGGCTTCGGTAGATCTGATTACGGCGGCGCAGGCGTTTCATTGGTTTGAAATCGAACGGGCGCGGGCCGAATTTCTTCGCGTTTTGAAGCCGCACGGACAGGTGGCTCTCATTTGGAACGACCGGGCGATGGAAGATCCGCTGCATGGGGCGCTCGACACGGTGTTTGGCGAATTTGGCGGCTCGAAACGGGCGGCGCTGGTGATTCGTGAGGATCGCTCGAGTGTGCCGCGATTCTTCGGGTCCGCCGAGCCCCGGGAGTTCTGCTGGCCGCATGCGCATCAGCTCAATGAAGACGGGCTGCTGAGTCTCGTGTTCTCCCGCTCGTACATGCCGGGCAGAGAAGGTGATGATGGCCGCAGGATCGTGGATCGTGTGCGCCAGGTGTTCGCGCGGTTTGCTGTCGATGGAAAGGTGAGGGTTCGGTATCGAACCGTTGCATTCGTGGGACGCCCCGCGGCGGGTTGATTGCGCCCTTTCTGGGCTGGGGAACATTGCCGATTACCCAGAGCGTTGCTCTGGGTAATCGAATCTCGCGCCTTTGGCGCTTCCTGAGGCTCGCTCCAAATCCGCGCTGGAGCCACCGAGCATTGTCGCTTAACCTTCCATCGCATACGGAAATGAGAGGGCTGGTGAGCATCCGTGACGCTGTTATTGGCGAATCATGATCTGCACAACCATGTGCCGCTCCCCGGAGCGACAACCACCATTCAATCCGTTTCATGAAATTCCGCGCCTTCCTCTTTACCATGGCATTTACCAGTCTTTTCGGATTCAGCCTCAGGGCTGAACCTCTCGCCATCGGCGCCAAGGCGCCGGAAATCACGGCTCCAGACGAAAACGGGAAGCCGGTGGATTTCGCCAAGGTTTACGCCCAGGGGCTGACGCTGGTGTATTTCTACCCGAAGGCGAGCACGCCGGGATGCACGGCGCAGGCCTGCTCGCTGCGGGATGGGATCGCGGACTTAAAGGCTGATGGGGTGACGATTCTTGGGGTCAGCCACGACACCGCGGAGGCGCAGAAGAGTTTTAAGGAGAAATACCGCCTGCCGTTCACGCTCATCGCCGACCATGAGGGGAAGGTGATCAAGGCGTTTGGGGTGCCGACGATCGTTTTCGGAATCGCGAAGCGCCAATCTTTTTTGATCAAGGATGGGAAGGTGGTCTGGCGTTCCTTGAGCGCGGAGACCAAAGACCACGCGGAGGAAGTGCGGAAAGCCGTTGAGGCGCTCAAGGGATAGGCTGGAGCGGTGCAGGTAATGGCGTGCGGTGGGTGTGATCCATTGTGGCGCAGCCATCCTGGCTGCTTGCGGTGATTTGTGCGGGCTGGCTTCTCGCCCCTTTCCTTCGCCACCGCCAGCACCTACCCCGGAAGGCGAATGGCGCTTACTTAAGACCGATTTGGGACGACTCCGCGGGGAGGTGGCGTTAGAGGAATACGTGATATTTGAGATTCTTCGATTCCGCTCTGGTCGTGGAACTCCCAACGCTGCACTCAGAATGACAGCGTTTTTTGGGCGGCGCGCGTTGGGTTTGTGGAAGCGTTCGCCAGGGTGCGGCCGCATTCTAAAAGCGGCTTAAGTAAGCGCCATTCCCCCGGAAGGCTCGGCCCGCACCACAGCGGGCCGTCCCTGCACCGCGTCTGTTCAGACAGGCGCGCGGGGCGATCGCGAGGCGGATTTTCACTCAATTCTTTCGCTGCGACGCTCAGATTTCGGTGCATTGTTCGGGATTCACCCAATGAATATCAAAACTTGTCTTGCGATCACATTTTCGTGGCTGGCTGCCTGGCAGCTTCACTGCTCGGCTGAATCGCCGAAAACCGATCCCATTCCGGTCATTCCGGATGCGGTGAAAGTCCCGATGACGGAAACGCTTTCGTTCGTGGCGAATGCGAAGGGTGCGCAGATTTATGAGAGCCGCGCCCGGAAGGATGATCCCTCGAAATACGAGTGGGTGTTCAAGGGGCCCGATGCGGATCTGTTTGACGCGCAGGGGAAGAAGGTGGGCCGGCATTACGCGGGGCCGACTTGGGAATCGACGGATGGCAGCAAGGTGGTGGGCGAGGTCAAAGGCAAGGCGGACGCGAAGGATCCGAGCGGAGTGCCGTGGCTGTTGCTTTCAGCGAAGGCGCATGAAGGCAGCGGAGTTTTCAGTGCGGTGACTTATATACAGCGGGTGAATACGGTTGGCGGCAAGGCGCCCGCGGAATGCGATGAGAAGTCCGCGGGGAAGGAGTTCAAGACGCCTTACACGGCGGTGTATCTATTCTATGTTCATAAGGAATAGAGTTGCAGAGAGGCTCCGAAGGAGGCGCTTCGCATTTCCCATGTTTGAGCTGGCGGCGAAATATGGACGAAGTTCAACTTCGTGACTAAGTGCGTTCCCATGTCAAACATGGGAACGAGGCCCGAGCATCCGCCGTTGCGTCCACGGAGCGATTCGGGGATGGAAAATGGAAGATGGAAAAGCGCTAGGCGAAGACTTCGGGGGCGGGGGCGCTTTTGTTTCCGATGGTGAAGGGGCGGCCATTGGGCGCGACGACGACTTGATCGATCGGCAGGCCGGCGGCCCAGGCGATGGTGGCGTGGAAGCTGCCAACGGTCATGTCTTTTTCGGTGGGTTCGGCGCCCAGATCGTCGGTGGCGCCATGGACGTAGCCGCGCTTGATCCCCGCGCCGGCGAGCACGGTGGAGAAGGCTTTCGGATAGTGGCCGCGGCCATTTCCGCTGAAGTCGGGCTTGCGGCCGAACTCGGTGGCGACGACGACGAGGGTGCTCTTGAGCAGACCGCGCGAGTCGAGGTCGCCGATCAGCGCCGCGAAGGCCTGGTCGAATTCCCCGCCGACCTCGGTCATCCGTTCCGCGAGACCGGTATGCATGTCCCAGCCGCCGCCCACCACTTCGATGAAGCGGACGCCGGATTCCACGAGACGGCGGGCGAGAAGGCAGCCCTGGCCGAACTTCGATTTCCCATAGGCCTCGCGGAGACTTGCGGACTCGCCATTGAGGTCGAATGCCTTGAGGTCGCTGCTCTTCATGAGCTGCACCGTGTTGTCGTAGAAATCGTTGTAGGCTTTGACGTTTTCATCCGGGAAGCGCTCGCGGAAGCTTTTGTCGATCTCGTTGACGAGTTGGAGTCGCTTTTCCACGACATCGTTGCCCGCGGCGGCGACGGCGTTTTGCAGGCCGGAGTCCGGATCGAGAATGGGGAGCGGGCTGTAAGTCGCGGGAAAGAATCCGTTGCCGTGATCGGAGTTGCGGTTCACGCAGACGGAGGAGGGCAGGGTCTTATGGCTGGGCCCGAGGTAGTGCTGCGCCCAGGCGCCGAGGTTTGGGTGTTTGATCGTGCCGCGCTGCTCGTAGCCGGTGCGGATGACGTATTGCGCGGCGGCATGCACGCCGACCTTGGCGGTCATGGAGCGGACCACGGTGATCTTGTCCGCGATGTCCGCAGTCTTGGGCAGGTACTCGGTGAGCTGGAAGCCGGCCTTCGTGGAGATGGCGCCCTTGGGGCTCTTGGACGCGCCGGTCTTCGGGTCGAAGGTATCGATGTGGCTCATGCCGCCGGTGAGCTGCAGAAAGATGATGTGCTTCGCCGTGCCGAATCCGGGGCGGCTCGGGGACATGGCGGAAGACTGCGCCGTGTCGAGGCCGAGCGACCGGGCGCCTTCGAGGAAAGGCAGGATGCTGAGGCCGAAGGCCGCGCGGGCGCAGCGCTCGACGAATGAGCGGCGCGAGTGCGAATCGAGGGGAAGGAAGTCGTTGCTCATGGTAAGGGAAGTTTTTTGCGGGCCGCCTTCGCTGGGGCTACGGCGTGCCAGGGTTACTGGATGAAGACCGGAAAGCGGAGACTGGAGACCGGAAAGATTACTGGATGAAGATAAATTCGCGGGAATTGAAGAGGACCCAGGTGAGATCGCCGATCGCCAGGCCGGAGCTGAGCGTGCGGCAGGCGGTCTGGGTTTCCGGGATGGATGGGCGGCGGCCAAGGAAGCTGAAATAGAGCGATTCCACCTTGCGTTCCGGGGTTTGCTGCCGGTTGGCGTCCTTGAGCACCATGGAACCGCTGCTCGCGATGACTTTCTGCACGTTGCCATTCATCATCATGAGGACCTGCGGCACGCCGCCCTCGAGGCTGTTGCCATCGGCAAGAGTTCGGTCGGATTGTCCGAACATCCGGAGGAAATGCGCTTCCCTGGCGGGTTGCGGCAGTTCGGAGGCGCGGGCGAGGGTGAGCCCTTCAAACTGCGGCGGCGGATTGCCTTCGTATTCGTCCGGGGTCACATCCGTTCCACCGCCGGCCTTCTTGTTGGCGACTTTGCCCCCTTGTGCCTTGCCCTTTTTCGGCGTGTCGCCGCTGGCCTGAAGTTCCCTGACTTTTGCGATGACCGCTTCTTTGGAGAGAGCCGCGCCGGGGATGGCGAGCTTGCGAATCTCGTCGCCGCGGCGGAGCTGAAATTGATCGAGGTCCGGGCCGACGACGAGAGCGAGCACGGAGTCCCAGGCTTGCTCGGCGGTCATGCGGCGGAGGAGCGGACCGGGAAAGAGGTAGGGGCCTTTGCCGAGATCCGGGGTGAGGCTGGCCTGCCGCTGATAGGCCTGGGTGTTATAAATGATGCGCTGAAATTCGCGCAGATCGAACTTGACCCGCTTCATGTCCGCGGTGAGTTCGGCGAGGAGCGCGGGATTGAACGCCTTCGACAGGTCATCGAGATCGGTGACGGGCTCCTGAACGGCGAGGCCGAAGGCGCGCTTCCAAAGCCGGTTGGCGATCGCGGTGGCGAAGCGGGGGTTGTCCGTGTGAGTGAGCCAGTTGGCGAATTCCTCCCGGAGGCTTTCGGGGCTGTTGGCGTTGATCGCGTAGGCGGGGCTTTTTGAGTCGCCCTGGCTCCACTCGATGAGCTTGGGCTGCACGGGCGCCCCGGGTTTGGCGTCGCTGTATTTGTAATCCTTGGGAAACGTCAGCGTGTCCTTGTGCATGTCCTCGACGCCCGCGGTGTTGGAATTGACCACCTGCTGAACGAGCTTTTTGGGCAGATCCGTATTCTTGCCAATCTGCTTGGCCTGCTTCTTTCCGCCCTTGGCGTTGCCGGTATCGGTGGCGCCGAAAAATGCGGCCATCTCATAAAAGTCGCGCTGTTTCCAACTGGCGAGCGGGTGATTGTGGCACTGCGCGCAGGCGACGTTGGCGCCGAGGAAGGTTGTGAGCGTATTGGAAAGGCTGTCCAGCGGCATGCCTTTGTCCCGAAGGAGATAGCCGACCGGGCCGACCTCGCTGAGGCGCCCGCTGGAGGCGAGGAGATCCTTGACGATTTCATTCCAGGGGCGATTCGCGGCGATCTGGTCCTTCAGCCAGTCCTCATAGACGTAGGTCTTCGTGCCTTTTCCGTAATCGTCTTCCACACGGAGCATGTCCGCGAGCCAGTTAAACATGTGCGAATTGTAGCCCTCGGAGGCGAGGAGGCGGTCGATTAGCTTGGCGGTTTTGTTGGGCGCTTTGTCATCGACAAACGCGGCGGTCTCCGTGGCGGTCGGAATGCGGCCCGCGATATCGAGATAAAGACGGCGGACGAGTTGGTCGGCGGTCGCCGGCGGATTTGGCTTTTGTCCGGCCTTGGTGAGCCCGGCGAGCACGAGCTGGTCGATCCTGGCCGTCGCGCCGCTGACCGGCATGGCCTTCGGCTTCGACCCGTCCATCTGGTTCGCGAAGTCGCGATCCGCCGGGACGAGCTTGGTGAGATTCAGCCGGTAGGATTTCGCGTCTTTCGTCTGGACGGTGACGTAATCGCCATCCAGCGTCCGAAACTCGGCGTAAACCGTGTGCCCTTCCGGGTCACTCCACACGTGCCACGGGCTGAGCGCGGCGCCGCCAGGAGTCGTGAGCGGTTGGACGGGCGCAATGGCGGCGATGGTGGAGGGGCGGAGCGCCACTTGCTGGGTCTGCGCCAAAAGGGAAGGAACGAGTCCCGCGAAAGCCAGGGCCGAAAACAGCGAAGTGCGAAAGGGTGAAATACACATGGCGCTTGGAGGAATGAGGCTGGAAACGAAGCAAAACGAAGCCTGGATGGCGGCGATTAAACCCGAGGGATTGAAAAAAGTTCCATTTATCCTGTGTCACCGCGCGGAATGAAAATTCTGAATGAGGAATAGCCGCAAAAAGGCACAAAAGGCGCAAAAAGCAGAATTCGTATTTCGCCATCATTTTTGAGCCTTTTGCGCCTTTTTGCGGCCCAATGCCTTTCGTCATTCCCCGTGGAGGGGTTGGGTGCTGTCGACGAAGAGGATCGATACGCAGATGAGCGCGAAGCCGCAGGAACAGATCCAGAAGATCTCGCGCTGGTCGGACCAATGGAAGGAGGACGCGAGCACCATGGGGATAAGCTTCGAAATGGCGGAAGCGCCCAGATTTCCCCACATGTTGCTCCAGGCGAGCGTCACCGCCGCATGGTTGCCGCCAATGTCCTGGCCAAGCGCCCAGACGGCCGGATTCATGGTGTCCGCCGCGAAAGCGACCACGCCCGCCGCGACGGCGACCGCGACCGGGCTGCCGAGCCAGGGGCAAACAAGATAAGCCGCCATCGATACCGCCGCTCCCACGATGAACGGCAGCCGGCGCCCCCATATGGGGCCGAACCAGCGCGTCAGGGCATCGCACCACCAGCCGCCAAACAGGATGCCAGCCATGCCGGCGATGAGCGCGATGGAGACGTAGCGGCCGGCGGTGACGGCGTCCAGCCCGCGGACTTTGACGAGGTAGCTGGCCAGCCACGTAACGAGAAATGCCCAGCCGAAATTCGATCCGAAGCTGGCGAGATTGAGCATCCAAAGCCCGCGATGGGTCAGCAGTCCGCGCCAGGGAAAACGGTAGGCGACTGGCGCCTCCGGCGGCGGTTCGCCGCCGGAAATGTAGGCGCGCTCAGCGGCGTTGGTCCAGGGATGAGACGCCGGATCGCTGCGAAACACGAACCAGGTGGCCGCGGCGAGGAAGAGGCCGATGGAGCCGTAGATCCAGAGCACGGGCCGCCAGGAGCCCAGCCTGACGATCATGGCGGCGGTGAGCCAAAGCGCGATGGCGTTTCCGATTCGCCCGCCAAAGGAGACGGCGCTGCTGGCTCTGGCGCGCTGGGCAAACGGGAACCAGCGTTTAACGACGCGCGCGCTGGCCGGGTACGCCCCCGCCTCGGAAAGGCCGCACGCGAGCCGCATCCCCAGGAGCATTGCCAGGCCCGTGGCCAGGCCGGTGAGGGCGGTGCAGCACGACCAGAGGAGAATGTAGACCACGAGCATCCGGCGCGGTCCGAACCGGTCGGCCAGCCAGCCGGCGGGGAGTTGCCCCAGGGCGTAGGCGAGAAAAAACGCCGCGAGCGCGTCACCCACGCGATCCGGAGTCAGGCCGAGCTCTTTCTGGAAGCTGCCCGACTGCACGACCGCGCTCATGCAGATCCGGTCGAGATAGAGCAGGAAGGCGTTTGCCGTGGCGACCGCCAGCAGAATGTAGCGCACTCTGGTCGGGCGCGCGGCGTTCTCTGCGATGGGAACCGGGGCCGCCATGTCGGGAGTGGGCATGTGGCTTCCGGTTCCGGCGCGCGCGTTCAGCCGAGATTCTCGCGGAGGAAGCGCAGGAAATTGGCTTGAAGGATGCCTTCGATGTCCTCCGCGGAATAGCCGCGCGCGGAAAGGAGCGGGCTGAGCGTGGCGATATCCGCGATGCTGTTGAGATCCATGGGCGTCTGCTCGTTTCCGAAGCCGCCATCGAGATCGGTGCCGATGCCGACGTGGCGGGCGTTCCCGGCGATCTGGCAGATGTGGTCGATGTGCTCGCAGATCTTCTCGATGCGCAGTCCGAATTCCGCGGGCGTGGAGCGCCGATGCGCCCAGCCGTGGACCATCATGATGGCGTCGAACGCCATGCCGATGACGGCTCCGCGCGCGATGAGCGCCTTGATCTGCGCGTCGTCAAACTGGCGGTTCCAATTGGCGAGCGCGCGGCAATTGGAATGGCTGGCCCAGACCGGGCCGGAGAAATGATCGAGCGCATCCCAAAAGCTTTCGTCGCAAAGGTGGGTGGCATCGAGGATCAAGCGGAGCCGCTCCATTTCGCGGAGGAGTTCGCGGCCTTTCGGCGTGAGCGGCCCTTCGTCATCGGTGCCATGGCCGTAGATGCCCGGCCCATAATGCACGGGGCCAATGGCGATGAGGCCCTCCGCGCGGGACTTTTCCAGGCATTTCCAATTGAGGATGGAATCGGCGCCTTCGAGACTGAGGAGGTAGCCGACCGGGAGCTGGGCGGCCTCCTCGGAAGTCGCGTTTTGCCACAGGTCCGCGTGGGCCCGCACTTCGGGCCAGGTCCGGAGCTGCTTCATTTCACCGAGCTCTTCCATGACGCGGTAATAGGCGAGCTGCCCCTGGGTCTGCGCCCAGGCTTGCTCGGGGCTTTGCCAGCCGGGAAGCTTGCCGAAGGGCGGCGTGTAGCGGGCGATTTGCGTGGCCACGATAATGCCGATCCGGCCGCGCCGCAGCTCGGGAAGGCAGACCGTATTCCGCGTGCGGCCGCGAACGCCATCCGGCGCGATTCCCTGGGCCACGGTCTCGGCGCGACGGATTTTCTCGAGCGTCCAGCGCTGATCGCGATTGAACTCCAGCGCGTTCATCGAGATGTCGAGGTGACAATCGAAGATCAGGCGCGGGGGAGAGGCGAGGATGCTCATTTGGGTTTGGGTCAGGAGGCTGCGGAGCGGACGGCCACGACTTCGATCTCGTATTTGAGCGTGGGCGGCAGGCAGTTTGTGATCGTGGTGCGCGAGGGGTAGGGTTCCGTGAAGAACTCACGGTAGAGCTGATTGTAGAGCGGGAGATCGGCGGGGTCGCGAACGTAGTTCCGCGTCTGGATGACGTGGGCGAGATCGCTGCCGGCTGCTTCC
>Ga0302319_10022669_pt1 | contig 11242 bp, 10 predicted proteins | sample Bog_T0_2_FD_203319 | JGI IMG/M metagenome (GOLD analysis project Ga0302319, IMG submission 203319) | Peat permafrost microbial communities from Stordalen Mire near Abisko, Sweden - Bog_T0_2 | ecosystem: Environmental > Terrestrial > Soil > Wetlands > Peat | place: Sweden: Abisko, Stordalen Mire...
AAATCGCGGGCTACAGCCAAATGAATGCCGAGGCCGCCGCCGGTAAGGACCGCGATCAGGACGCCGGCTGCATAAGTGGCGACCAACTGTCGCGGGACGGCGTGGGGGGCGGAGAAGATGAGCGAGCCGGTGGAGAACATTGCCTCGCGGGTGCCGAGTTGGGACCAGATGAGCAGGGGCCAGAGCCATGCGAAGACGATGACTCCGGAGCGGGCGGCTTCGAGCGGGGAGAAGAGGCATCCGAGGAAGGCTCCGGCTGCGCCGAGGTACCACCACCAGGCATGACCGCGCAGCAGGAGTTTGAACTCCGCGACGACCATGGTGAAGAAGCGGGTGCGGGAGCCGGTTCTGGCGAGGGGCGCGAGGTGGGAAACGGACGAATGGCGGCGGGGGCCATCGGCGAGACTGCCTACCGGGAGCTTTGGCAAACGGAGATCTTGCGGGATGGGCAGCGCATCGGCTGGGATGGCCTTCGGGGCCTTTGGCTTCTTTTGGGGGAGCCAACTGGCTCGCGCGGGGTCGAAGCGGTCGAAGAAGAGCGCGGCCAACAACGCAAGAGCGAAGGCCACGGCGAGGAGCATGAGCCGGCTTAGCAGGATGGGCGCCGTCCAGCGCGTTCCGGCCCAGAGAAAGGATTTTGTGATGCGTTGCGTCGACCCGATGCTGAAGGACGCGCCGTTGTCGTATTGCGGATCGAGGCCTCGGACCTGGCTTTGCATCTGCGACATCACGGAGATGATACCGGTGAAGTCAGTAAAAGGGCGGGCCCGATCAGGTGCGGTTCCGTGTTCTGTCGCGCTTGCGCCAAATGCGATGAGGAACGTCCAGAGGAAGAAGTAAAGGACATTGCCCACACCTCCGCGGAGCACCGGAAGGCTCTCAAACAGGACGGCCAGGGCGGCCGTAACGGCAAGGGAGCTGAGCGCGAAGATGAAGATTGGGGAAAGGAGCAGGACGAAGTCGATGTGGGTATTGGAGCCGCTTGATAACTGCACGACGATGGCGGAGAGCGCGAGCACGCCCGCCATGGCGGCGAGCACAGCGAAGTTGCTGAGCATCTTGCTGACGGTATAGAAGCCTTTGCTGATGGGAGTGGTGGCAAGAATCTGGCCGACGCGGATTTGGCGGTCGCGCTGGATTGTGTTCTTGACGATGTAAAAGCCCACCAGCGTGAGCCAAAGCGAGCCAACCAGTCCCATGACAGAGCCGAGCCAGGCGGAGTTGTTGACGCCCTGGTATTGGCCGAGGTGGAGGACGATGAGCCCCGAGTAAACCGCATAACCGAGATAGATGGAGAAGGCCAGCGTGAGTAGGAAGCTGTAGCGACGGACGCGCTCGAGGAAGTCTGCCCGGACCATGTGGTAAAGCGCGCGGCTGCTGCTCATGCGTGAGCTCCGAGGATGTGGCGATGCTGAGAGAGGCAGTACAGGTAGGCGTCTTCAAGATTGGGCGGGACCGGTTTGGCGCCGGCGGGTGGAGCATCACCCAGGACGCGCGCATGGACACCGTCACTGCGGCGGGTGGTGCTGCTGATGAGGAACTGCTGCTTGGCGGAGTTCAGTTCCGCGCTTGAAACGACCCACTCCCAGACTTTGCCTTCGACTTGTTTGAGCAGCAGTTCGGGGGTTGCGTGTGCAACCAGAGAGCCTTTGGCGATGAGGGCGATGTCGGTTGCCGTTGCCTCTACGTCGGAGACGATGTGCGTGGAGAGGATGACGATTCGCTCGCCGGAGAGATCGGAAAGGAGATTGCGGAAGCGGACGCGCTCTTCGGGATCGAGCCCGGCGGTGGGTTCGTCGACGATGAGCAGCTGGGGGTCATTGAGCAGGGCCTGGGCAATGCCGACTCTCTGCTTCATGCCGCCGGAGAAGCCGCCCAGGGGGCGCTTACGCACGTCCGCAAGGTTTACGAGTTCCAGCAATTCGTCGATGCGGCGGGCCGAGGTATTGGCGTCGAGGCCCTTGACCGCCGCGAGGTATTGCAGGAACTCGGCGGCGCTGAGGTTGGGATAGACGCCGAAGTCCTGCGGTAGAAAGCCGAGGACGGAACGGAGCACGTCGGGGTCGCGCGCTACATCTACGCCGTTCCAGAGGACGTGGCCCTCGCTGGCCTTGGTGATGGTGGCCAGAATGCTCATGAGCGTGGTTTTGCCGGCACCGTTGGGCCCGAGCAGACCGAGCACTCCTGGCTTGAGTTCCAGGCTGAATTTGTCCAATGCAAGGACGCCTCGGCGATAACGCTTGGAGACTTCCTGGATTTCTAGCTTCACTTGCCCTCCACGGTTGTCGGGTGCAGATGCAACTTACGCAATTGGCGTGGAGAAGTTCCGCGGAGCGGTACGAGGAGGGATTTTTCGAGCTTGTTTGGGGATGCGAAAGGCCTAGACGGATTGGAGTTCAAGGAGGATTGCGGCGCCGCGGGGTTCGAGGTTTACAGCGGAGGCGCGGCCGTTGTGTTCGCGCAGGATGGTGGCGCAGAGACTCAGGCCGAGGCCCGCTGTCTCGCCGGACGCCTGGGCGGGGACAAACGGGTCAAAGGCTCGGTCGGGGTGGAGGAATCCTGGGCCGGAGTGGGCGATGAGGATCTGGACCAGGTTGCCTTCCGCAGTGGCTTCAAGGCGAACAACTTTCTCGTCGTCGCCGGCGCCGGCAAGGGGCTGGCTCTCCACCACTTCAATGGCGTATTGGAGGCAGTGGAGCACGGCCTGGCGCAGTTGCTGGGCGTGGCAAAGAACCTTAGGCAGGATCGGCGCAATGCTGAGCCGGAACTCGATGGAACGGCGGAGAAACTCGGAGCGATGGAGCTGCTCCATGTCAGTGAGCATCTCAGAGACCGAGCACACGGTGAACAGCCCGCTTTGGGGACGGGCGATGCGGGTGAGGCTTTCGAGTGTCGAGCGCATGCGCCGGGCTTCGGTGAGGATGGACTCGACACCTTTTCGCTCCTGGGGGTCGAGGGACGAAGTTTCTTCGAGCAAGGAGGCGTAGCCGAGAATTACGGTGAGGGGATTGTTGAGCTGCTGGGTGACATTGCCGGCCAACTGTCCCAGGCCTGCGTACTTTTCCGAGTCGATCAGCTTTTCCAGCATCATGGTTTGGCTGCGGGTGGCCTGGATGCGGGCAGTGAGCATTTCGATAGGGAGCAAATCGTCAGAGCGCAGCGGCGCCCTGTTGAGGCTGGGCATGTAGCCGGACGCCAGGTGAGTGGGCGCATTGCGCATGCCGGTCAGCAGGAGAACACCCTCAGTGGACGTGCGCCCGGGCATTGGGACGGCGAGGACGGAGGTGAACCGCAGGCGCTTGAGGTCGTCACCGGGCTGCATCCACGGGGTGAGATCGAGGAGTACGGTCTGGCTGTGTTCGATAGCCGGGGGCGCCGAGCCGGGTTCGAGGAACCCTTGGACAGGAATGCGGGCGGACAGATTCTCAAGCGCGGGGACAATTGCTGGATCGAGCCCGGTAGCGCCGGCGAGACGAAATCGGCCGGCATGTTGCAGGAGCAGGGCGACCTGGGCGAAACGGCTGTGTTTGGCGATAGTCTGGCAGATCTCCGCGGCCTGCTGGTCGAAGTCTTCTACGCGGCGACGGGAGAGGATGAGGCTGGTATAGGCCTCAAGTTCGAGGCGCGCGCGGCGTTCCCGCTCCTGGCCGGTCTGGTTGACGCCGAGCTGGTCTTCAAGCGCCAGCAGAATCAGGCCCACCGCGGCCACAACTTTCCCCATCACGAGGATTCGGACCAGCGCCGTATCGATGACCATGTTTTGACTGATGGATGGAAATATCTCGAGGATAGACAAGGACCAGGCCGTAAAACCGAGCACTCCGAGGACCAGGCCTGGTGAAATGCGCCGAAACACGGTGATCAGGAGTAAAGCCGTCATTGTGCGGTTGGCGCACTCCACAAAGATGAGCGGCCAGTCTCCGCCAGCGTAAAAACAAATCCAGAAGGCGAGGCAGCCCGCGATGGCGCAGATGGTTGCGCCGATCCAGGTGGGCATGCTTCCCTTGGCGGCACACCAGAAGAAACCGACCAGCAGCGAGCAGGCGCCGAGCAGGGGGAAGATCCAGAAAGCGGGCCCCTTGGGTGATACCCCGTGAAAGACGCCTTCAAGGAGGATGGAATAAACGACGAGCGGAATGGCGTAGGGAATGACGTAGAGGAACTGGAGCCTGCCCACGCGAAAGCGCAGCGGCGACAGCGAGGCGAGGAACAGGGCCGCGCTGATCTGCATGGCAGTGGATCCAACGGCTTGCAGCCATGGCGGCGGGCCAGAGGGGAAATTCCATAGCCCCAACCGGTAAAGGAGCAGCATGCGGATAATGGCCAGCAGAAAGCCCAGAAACCAGAGGAGGGTGCGGGTGTCGCGGAAACGGTGGTACAAGTACCCGAAGGCGGGCAGCAGCAGTGCCGTGAGAATGAGAGCTGGTGCCTGGTAATAGTCGGGCATGAGAGCCGAGAATCTCCTTCAACCTTTTTGGTGCACATGCTGACCGCTTGACCGTTTGCCGTGGCAGCTGGATATGCTTCGCATGAAAGCCGAGATTTTCGGAGGCCCGATGAATCCAAGCAGAACACGGTCAAGGGCCGCGAGTCCAGCGATTCTTTTGGCCGGCGGAAGGGGCGGCAGCCAGCACCGTCCGCAGCTTCCCTTCTCTACGATTCTGGGACCACCCCATGGAGCAGTCCATGCGTCTAATGTTGTAGTTGAGTGGCAATGACTCCCGGATTGTGACAAATGTTCCGTAAAGATGAACAGCGGTGCCGAAGGAGAAGGTTCAGCGTGCGAACAGGATTGTGGATCGCGATAGGGATGGCAGCGAGCATTGCGCTGACTGCAGGCGCGCAGAATAAGGACAGTATTACCCCCATGGCGCTCGACGCCGGATTTGGCCGCATGGACCTGAACCCGCCGGCCATTCCGCCGGAGAAGATCATTGAGGAATTCGCAGCCAAGGAAAGCGAGTTTCAGGAGGCTCTGAGCCACTACACCTATCGCCGGACTGCCAGAATCCAGACCCTGGACGATGATGGCAAGGTGGATGGGGAGTATTTCCAGGTGGACGATGTCGTGTTCGATTCCAAAGGAGTGCGCACGGAGAAGGTTGTGTTTGCGCCGCAAAACACACTGAGCCGGATCAGCATGAGCCCTTCCGACCTTCAGGATCTGCAAACCGGATACAACTTTTCACTCAACAAACAGGATATCGGCCAGTACGACGTGAAGTATGTGGGCAAGCAAAAGGTGGATGAGATCGAATGCTATGCGTTCGATGTGAGTCCAAAGATAATTGAAAAGAAGAAGCGCTATCTGCTGGGGCGCGTCTGGGTGGATGCAACCGATTTGCAGATCGTGGTGACGAACGGACACATGGTTCCTGACGACACCCGCAAGAACGACGATGACCTGCATCCACCCTTCATGACATGGCGGCAGCAGGTGGACGGCCACTACTGGTTCCCGGTTTATAGCAAAGGCGAAGGGATTCTGCACTTTGCCGGAGGGCGCGGCTACATGAGTTCCGACGTTCACCTTCGCCAGGTCGTGAAGTATTCGGACTACAAGCGGTTTGGATCGACGACGACGATTCTTTATAACGGGCAGGAGATTCCGGCCGCCGGGAGCCAGCCCGCACCGGAGACGAAGCCGCCACAATAGGGTGGTCTCAAACTCAGGTGGCTAGCTGAGTCTCGTTAAAAGCGGAGGGAAAGGCAGCTTAGGCCGCCGTCCATTTTCTGGAACTCGCTCATATCGAGGATGAGCGGGTTGAATCCGCGGGCCTTGAGGGTCGCAGTCAATTGCGGGAAGCGCTTGGCTACCAGGACACGGTCGTTGACCCGGACGCAGTTGGCGGCGTAGCTTTCTTCCGGGCTGATTCGGATCAGGTTGAATTGCGCGAATTGCGGGTTGGCGGCCATTTCATCCATGACCACGAGGGTGTTGTCTTCGATGTAGGAGATCCCACTTTTGAGATGGAGGATGGTGGTCATGTGCCGCACGTCGATGGTTGAGGAGGTGTAGCCAAAGCCGGCCAGGTGGGCAGCCAGTTGCTGTGCGCCGGCCTCGTTGGTTCGATGCGAAAGGCCTATGAAGAAGTGGGTGCCAGCCTCGCAGATGTCGCCGCCGTCGACAGTGCCGGGGGCTTCAATGGTCATAGGATTGGGAAAGAACTGCAAGACGGAGGAGCGGATGGCTTCGACTTCACCCTCGCGGCTGGGTGCGCCGGGCCGGGTTAGGACTGCGCCATGCGGGGTAAGGATGGCGGCGTCTTCGACAAATGTGGAGTCGGGAAAGCTTAGATGGGCGTCGAGGGTGGTGAGGGCGAGACCGCAGTCGACGAGGGCATGGCAGTAGCGGGTGTGCTGGGCGAGGACTTGTTCAAAATTGGGGCGGCCGAGCGAGACGGTGGTGAGGCCGGAGTCGAAATTGGGGCCGGGGATGCGAACTATAGCGCGGGTGAACAAGCGGGAGGACCTCTGGGGGAATGATTTCACAAGCGACGCGGCAATGGAAAAGAAGCCCGGACCTGAAGACCGCCAATTCGCGCTTGATCAACTCATGGGCATGAATGCCCCTGCTCCCTCCGTCCTTCCCTCGTCGGTCAGTTTCAGGCGAAGAGGGTCGGGAATACTCGTGAGGATTAATAAAACAGGTACTTGCGCCAGCGGTCGTCGCCGCGGCCCAGCATGCGCATGATCTGGCGGCTGGTGTGGAGAGAGAATGGGCGCGGGTCACGCATGAGGGCCATGTCGTCGAGTTCGTGGAGCATGCGATTACCCTTGCGGCGGTTGCAGGAGTGGCAGCATGCTACCAGGTTTTCCCAGGTGGAGTTGCCGCCGCGGGACCTGGGGATGACATGATCCAGGGTCAGCTCGCTGGAGGGCAGCACTACGCCGCAGTATTGGCAGCTGTTGCGATCGCGGAGCAGGATGTTCTTGCGCGAGAGGGCGCGGGTTTGGTGAGGGATGCGCCGGTACTCGAGCAGTCGGATAACCGACGGCATGGGGACGCGGCTGCGCTGGGCGTGGAGCATGAGGCCGTGCTCCTCCTCAGTGCGGGCGATGCCCTTGAGCACCAGCACCAGGGCCCGGCGCGCGCCGCAGATGTTGATGGGCTCATAGGATGCGTTGAGCACCAGCACCGGCAGTTGCATCATGTGTGTGGGTTGGACTTGCGCGTAATCGCCCGCGCAGGCCGCAGCCTTGGCGATGGACTTTTGCTTGCGTGCATGAATCATTGCTTTTCCCAGCGACATCCTTTAACCCCTCGTCAAAAAGATGGTTGGTGGTGCGATGAATTCGTCCGATGAATTGACGTTTGCCGGTGGAACCGCCGCCGCTGGCGCAATGCCGGCAAGCGTCGTGGTGCTGACTGTCTCGATGGGATTCAAAACCCGGGAAACCTCGTGAATGCGTCGCGCACGGGCCAGTGTAGCCACCCAGACCGAAAGCGCTCCCGCCCGCAAAAGTGCCTGCGAAGCCGCACGGGCGGTAGCGCCGGTGGTGAAGATATCGTCGATGAGGAGGATGTGCTTGTCGGTAATCGCCTCGCCATCCGCGACGACGAATGCTCCGCGCACGTTGATGCGGCGCGCATGCGACGAGAGGCCGGCCTGGGTCTCGGTGGCGCGCTGGCGCAGGAGCGTGGTCGAGGCCATGGTGAGGCGCCACTGGGGGTGGGATTTGCGAAGAAATTCAAGCGCATATTTGGCCAGCGCACGGGCCTGGTTGAAGCCGCGCGCAGCGTGCCGGGCGCGGTGAAGCGGCACGGGGACGACCAGCATCTCCGCCGGGGCTTCGTCTGCCAATTGAGCGATTGCCTGGGCCAGCATGCGACCGAGGCCGCGCGCCGCCGGATGGAGCCGGTTGTATTTGAGCGCGTGAATGGCGGCCTTCATGCGCCCCTGGTAGAGTGCAAAGGCGACGGCGCGCTCAAAAGGCGGCGGGGCCAGGCGGCAGATGCGGCAAAGTGCGGAGCCGGAGGGGTTTAGGTCGGTAATCGGGCTGTCAAGAGAGTCGCCGCAACGGAAGCACGAGGGGCCGGTCTGGAGCGGGAATTCAAGCCAGCAGGACGCGCAAATTGGCACATGGGAAAGCTGCGGCAGGGGCGAGCCGCACAGACTGCAAGAGGCAGGAAGGAGGGCACAACTCAGGGCATCCATGGGACTTCGAAGCACGCGGGCCACTGCGCGCCAACGGGAAGCTCCCGATGGGGTAACGTCGAACGTCAGTGAACCGGAGTCCCTGCGGAAGACGCACCTCACTCCAAGCTGGCGCCAGCCGTGAACGCCGCTCACGGTAAGTATACCCGGATCGGACGTTAGCGTGGGTGAACATTTGAGGGTCGCGATGAGCGGGCAAAAGAAATGGCGGCGCGAACTTCCATGGATTCAACAGATGCATGGAGGTCGACGCCGCCGGAATTGTATTAACTGGGAACGATGGCGCCGGACTGGGGGGTCCGGTCAGCCGGTTCCCTAGCGGCGGGCGTGCTCGAGATGCTCTTCCCGCTTCTCTTCCCGCTTTTCTTCGCGAGCGTTGTGGTCGATGTTCTTTTGGGCGTCGTGTGCGGCGTCTTTCACATTGCCGACAAGCTTCTCGGTCTTGCCCTTGATCTGCTGTGCTGCGCCTTCGACCTGGGTCTTGGTATCGCCAGTCCACTCGCCGACTTGGCGCTTCGCACGGCCTGCCGCGTCGTCGATTGTGCCTTTAACTGTGTCCTTGTTCATATATCCCTCCTGGGATGAGTTGAGTTACTGTTCACTTACGTTGGAGTTATGCTCGGAGCCAAGGCGGTGGAGTAAGTTTCAACTACTTACTCCCAGCTAAACCACCGGCCTTCTGCCCGACAAAAGTTGGATAACAAGAACCACGAGCGCAAGTACAAGCAAGAAGTGAATGTAGCCGCCCAGCGTGTAGGAGCTTACAAGCCCCAGCAGCCAGAGAACGAGCAGGATTACAAAGATGGTCCAAAGCATTTGCGCCTCCCTTTGCGTCGCTGCCTTTCAAAGTCGGCAGTGTTGGCAACAGGAAGTTGGAGGGCTTTGTTGGCAAGATGGTTGTGCGTTCCGTGAATATTTTGAGAGTTCGTGGCTAGTTTTGACCACTCGAGAAGCTTGTATCTTTTGAGGTAGACACGGGCCAGCAAGTTTGCATCAAAGTGCCGCACATAGCGAAGGGCTGGTTGAGTGGAAGGAACCGGCTACGGCCGCAGAATGCTTCCAGAACGCGGCACATCTGTTGCGGGCGGCGTGGCGAGGTTATCCTTCAATTCTCCGACGGTTGACTCGACCTTGCCTTTGATTTGCTGAGCGGCGCCTCCCGCCTGGGTTCCAAGATTGCCGGTTAACCTGCCGATTGCGCTCTTGGCGCTGCCCACAGCCTGGTCGATAGCGCCATCAATCTTCTGCTTGTTCATGGTTTGACTCTCCTGAGGTTAGGGTATGTGCTCACACCGTATGGATGGCTGTATCAAAGTGACCGCGGAACGAAAGGGAGCTCTCATTTGGGGCCTGGGGCCGCCGGGGCCTTTGCCTGGCGCTCGATCCAGGCGGTCTTCACTTTCTCATAGTGCCCCTGCAGAGCATCCAGTTCCATATCTGTCAGCCGTTCAATGTCGATCATTTGATTGCGCGCTGTGTCCATGGCGCGAATCAGCTCATTGAGTTTCAGGTTGACGGCGCGTGCGTTGCGATTCTGGGTGCTTTGGATAAGGAAAACCATCAGGAAGGTTAACAAGGCTGTTGTGGTGCTAATGACTTGGGCCCACTGGTCGGAGAAATGATAGATGGGTCCGGTGGCAGCCCAGGTTGCGATTACCAAACCTGCCACGGCAAATGCCCATGTGGAACCGAGCCAGGCGGAAGTGGCGGCGGCGAATCGGCCGAAGTGGTCGTGGACAGTTGGCGCTTTCGGCTGCGGGAGTTCCCCTGGCGCCCTGGGTGATTCATTGCTCATGAGTGCGGTCTCCGTCGGTTCGAACGATCTTTGACGATAGCCCGGCAGCCGTCGTGCGCGCTGTCCGTAATTGGACGCGCCCGGACACAGCCGGGCAAATGCCTGTTGAGATACACTGCAACGCGTGGAGGATTTCCGTTGCTGTCTGGCTTTCGTGGGATTTTTGCCGCAAGTTTGATTACCGCGCTTTCGATCCCCGGCGATTGCATGGCGGCCACCGTGCTGCAGGAAGCCACTCCATCTGGGCAGGCGGGGCAAGCGGGACAAGCGGGGCAAGCGGGACAAGCGGTTCCACAACAGGCCCCCGCTGGACAGAGTCCGATGGGTGGGATTGCCGGCGGCGTTGGCGCGGCGCCTGTTTACGACGAGCTGAAACGCCCCATCACGGCGGGCGGGTTTGTGGACACCGGTGCGGTGGTCTTTCAAGACGTCACCAAGCAGGCGGGGCTTTCCGGATGGGTCCACAAGATGGGCGTGCCGGAGAAGAAGTTCATTGTGGAAACGAACGGGTCTGGCGTTTGCCTGATCGACTACAACAACGACGGGTGGCTGGATATCTACCTGGTGAACGGCGCCACTTTTGACGCGCTGGACGGCAAGGAGCAGATGCCGCATGCGGCGCTGTTCCGCAACAACCACGACGGAACGTTTACCGATGTGAGCGCGCAGGCTGGGGTCGAGAACGATCGCTGGGGCTACGGCTGCTCGGTTGCCGACTACGACAACGACGGCTGGCCAGATCTCTACGTCGGCAACTATGGCAAGAACCGCCTGTACCATAACAACCACGACGGAACGTTTACCGATGTTGCGGAGAAGGCGGGCGTCGCGCTTGGCAACTGGTCACCGGGTTCGGCCTGGGGAGATTTCGACGGCGACGGACTACTGGACTTGTATGTCAGCGGCTACGTCCACCTTGACCGCGACAACCTGCCCATCGCAGGGACAAAAGCGGTGGGATATGCGCAATGCCAGTATCGCGGGGCGGCGGTGAACTGCGGTCCGCGCGGGCTGGAGGGCGAGCCGGACCACTTGTTCCGCAACAAGGGAGACGGTACTTTTACCGACGTGACGGTGAAGGCCGGCGTGGAGGACAAGGACAAGTACTACGGCTTTACTTCGATCTTTGTTTCGCTCAAAGGCAACGGCAAGCCGGACCTGGTGGTTGGCAACGACTCCGAGCCAAATTTCCTCTATATCAACAAGGGAGACGGCACGTTTGACGACCAGAGCTATGTTTCCGGCTTCGCGCTGAACAAGGATGGGCGCGAGATTGCGTCGATGGGGA
>Ga0302319_10022673_pt1 | contig 11241 bp, 4 predicted proteins | sample Bog_T0_2_FD_203319 | JGI IMG/M metagenome (GOLD analysis project Ga0302319, IMG submission 203319) | Peat permafrost microbial communities from Stordalen Mire near Abisko, Sweden - Bog_T0_2 | ecosystem: Environmental > Terrestrial > Soil > Wetlands > Peat | place: Sweden: Abisko, Stordalen Mire...
AGCTGATGGCTGTAGACCGCGCGGCGTGGCGAAAAGAAGTGATGGCGCACGAGGAATTGTTCATCAACCTGCATGACAATTTGCCGCCGGAGATGATCTACGAGCGGGAGCTGCTGATTTGCCGGCTCTAGATCTCGCAAAAAGACCATTGATTCCAAATAGCTTCTGAATGGCTACTGCGATTCAACAGATTTTCATTTATATTAGAGAGTCCAGCGAACCCCAGGCGCAGTGCGGTCCATATTGATGGACCTCTTGAAAGAATTCTTTGGCGATTCCGAGTACGGGCCGCTATGGCGGTTGTGTATTTAGGAGTCTGAGCGGCACAGTCGAATCTAATTTGCTCATCAAGAAGGTGGCCATGGATCCATTGGGTCGATCGAACAGTCGTCACCGCATTCCGCAGCCGCAAGGGCTCTATCATCCGCGCCAGGAGCACGATGCCTGCGGTATGGGGCTTGTGGCCAGCATACGCGGGGAAAAAAGCCACGACATCATCCGCAAGGGGCTCGAGGTTCTGATCAACCTGACGCACCGCGGCGCGGCTGGGTGCGATCCCGAGACGGGCGACGGAGCCGGAATCCTGATCCAGATTCCGCATGTCTTTTTTGCGCGCGAGTGCGGTGAACTGGGCATTCATCTGCCAGAGGCCGGCGACTATGGCGTGGCTATGTGCTTTCTGCCGGTGGACAAGAGCAGCCGCCTGCAATGTGAGGGTGTGTTCGAGCGCATTGCGCAGGAAGAGGGCCTGACCGTGCTCGGCTGGCGCGACACGCCGGTAAATGGCGACGCGATTGGCCGTGAAGCTCGGGCGTCGCAGCCTTACATTGAGCAATTGTTTGTGGGGCGTCCGAAGGACCTGGACGAAGAGGCTTTCGAGCGGCTTGTTTACCGCGTGCGCCGCCGGACCGAGAACGAGATTTTCGAGTCTGAAATCGAAGGCAAAGACGATTTTTTTGTGCCGTCATTTTCGTGTCGCACCATCGTCTACAAGGGGCTGATGCTGGCTCCGCAGATCGAGAAGTTCTACTTCGAACTCGCCAATCCTCTTGTGAAGAGCGCACTTTGTCTGGTCCACCAGCGCTTCTCCACCAACACATTTCCGAGCTGGAAGCTGGCGCACCCCTATCGCTATGTGGCGCACAACGGCGAAATCAATACGATTCGCGGCAATGTGAGCTGGATGAATGCGCGCCAGTCGGTGCTCGAAAGCCCACTGCACGGCGATCAAATTGGAAAGCTGTTTCCGGTAATTGTGCCCGGGGGAAGCGACTCCGCTTCTCTCGATAATGCAGTTGAATTCCTTTATCAGTCGGGCCGTTCCCTGCCTCACGTGATGGCGATGCTGATTCCCGAGGCATGGTCGGGCAATCCCGATATGAATGAGGACAAGCGCGCCTTCTACGAATACCATGCATCGCTGATGGAGCCATGGGACGGGCCGGCGGCGATCGCGTTTACTGACGGGCGCGTAATTGGGGCAACACTCGATCGGAACGGGCTGCGTCCGGGCCGGTACATCGTGACCAAGGACGACCTGGTGGTGCTGGCATCCGAAGCCGGCGTGCTCGAAGTGCCTGCGGAAGATGTGCGGAAGAAAGGCCGCCTGCAACCGGGCCGCATGTTTCTGGTTGACACGGTGCAGAAACGGATTATCTCGGACGATGAAATCAAGGGGGAGTTAGCGGGGCGCCAGCCTTTCGGGAAGTGGCTCGAAGAACAGCAAGTCTCTCTGGAGCAGCTTCCGGAACCTTCGCGCACCATCGCATCGAATCCTGAGACATTACTGCGGCGGCAGCGGGCATTCGGCTACAGCGAAGAAGACATGCGCATTCTGCTCGGCCCGATGGGGGCGAAGGGCGAAGAGCCTGTTGGGTCGATGGGCACCGATGTGCCTCTGGCATGTCTTTCGGATCGTCCGCAGCCGCTGTTCAACTATTTCAAGCAGCTTTTTGCGCAGGTCACGAATCCGCCCGTCGACCCGATTCGCGAAGAGCTGGTGATGTCGCTGATCAGCTACATTGGCACGGAGCGCAACATTCTGGACGAAGCGCCCGAGAATTGCCACACACTGAAGCTGCCGCATCCGCTGCTCACCAACCGCGATCTCGAGAAGCTGCGTCGTGTTTCTTCGGGCGACCTTTTGGCTACGACGCTGCCGGCACTGTTTCGCGCTGCCGATGGCGAAGCTGGTCTGAAGCATTCGCTGGATGACTTGAGCAACCGCGCGGCCCATGCTGTGGCGTCGGGCTATACGCTGCTGATTCTCTCCGACCGCGGCGTCGATCCCACCTACGCGCCCATCCCCAGCCTGCTTGCAATGGCTGCAGTTCACAATCGCCTCATTCGGGAGAAGACCCGGACCCAGGTTGCGCTGATCATTGAGAGCGGCGAGCCGCGCGAGGTGATGCACTTCGCGCTGCTGATCGGCTACGGGGCCAGCGCCATCAATCCGTATCTTGCCATCGAGTCGCTGCACGATCTGAAACGGCGCGGTCTGTTGCCGCACAACGTCACCGGCAATCACGCGGAAAAGAACTTCATCAAAGCCATCAACAAGGGCTTGCTGAAGACATTCTCGAAGATGGGCATCAGCACGCTGCAAAGCTATCGCGGCGCGCAGGTATTCGAAGCCGTGGGCCTGAGCCAGCCTCTGGTAGATGCCTACTTTGCCGGAACTGCTTCACGCATTGAAGGCGTGGGACTCGAAGTGCTGGCGCGCGAAGCACAGATGAAACACAGCTATGCTTTCCAGCCTTTGACGGAGTCGGAGACAGAGCTTGTGGTTGGCGGCCACTATCAATACCGCGAGGGTGGTGAATATCACTTGCTGAATCCGTTGACGATCAGCAAACTGCAACATGCGGTGCGGCAGAATAATCCTGCGACTTTTCAGGAATACACAGATCTGCTTGACGATCAGAATCGCCACCTGTGCACGTTGCGCGGACTGCTCAAGCTGAAGTATGCCGAAAAGCCGATCCCTATCGAGGAAGTCGAGCCAGCGAAGGAGATCGTGAAACGTTTTACGACCGGGGCAATGAGCTTTGGATCGATTAGTAAAGAAGCGCACGAGACGCTGGCCATTGCGATGAACCGCCTTGGCGGGATGTCGAACACCGGCGAAGGCGGTGAGGAGGAGGAGCGTTTTAAGCGCGATGCCAACGGGGACTCGCGGCGCAGTGCCGTGAAACAGGTGGCGAGCGGCCGGTTCGGCGTGACAACCAACTACCTTGTGAATGCCGACGAGTTGCAGATCAAGATGGCGCAGGGCGCGAAACCTGGCGAGGGTGGGCAGTTACCCGGCCACAAGGTCGACGAGGTTATTGCGAAGACGCGGCATTCGATTCCAGGCGTGGGTCTGATTTCGCCGCCGCCCCATCACGATATCTACTCCATTGAAGATTTGGCCCAGCTCATCTTCGACCTGAAGAATGTCAATCCGAAGGCGCGCATTGCAGTCAAACTCGTTTCGGAAGTGGGCGTAGGGACGGTAGCCGCCGGGGTCTCGAAAGCGCATGCAGATGTCGTGCTCATTTCGGGCGACAACGGCGGGACAGGCGCTTCGCCGCTGAGCTCGATCAAGCATGCAGGATTGCCGTGGGAACTTGGCCTCGCGGAAACGCAGCAGGTGCTCTTGCTCAACGATCTGCGCGGGCGGATCAAGGTGCAGACCGATGGCAAACTTCAAACCGGCCGCGATGTGGTGATTGCTGCGCTGCTGGGAGCCGAGGAATATGGCTTCGCCACAACTCCGCTGATCACGATGGGCTGCATCATGATGCGCAAGTGCCACCTGAACACATGCTCGGTCGGTATTGCGACGCAGGACCCGGTGCTGCGCGCGCGCTTCACTGGACAGCCGGAGCACGTGATCAACTTTTTCTTCTTCATCGCCGAGCAGATGCGGCAACACATGGCGAAACTCGGCTTCCGCACCGTCGACGAAATGGTGGGCCGCGTGGATAAGATCGACGCATCAATTGCAGATGCACATTGGAAAGCCAAAGGCATAGATCTCTCTGCGATTCTCTATGTTCCGACGGTGCCGTCGCGCGTGGCACGCCGCAAGGTGCAGGCCCAGGATCATGGGCTCGACCAGGCGCTTGATCATGCGCTCATTGCCAAGGCGGCTCCAGCGCTTGAGTCGAAAACGCTGGTCACTGGCAGTTTCGCTATTCGCAATGTGCACCGCACAGTTGGCGGCATGTTGGGCGGTGAGATCGCGCGGCGTTATGGCTCGGCTGGTCTTCCGGATGGAACGATTCATTTCAAGTTTGCGGGGTCGGCCGGGCAAAGTTTCGGCGCATTTGTCCCTAACGGCGTGACGCTCGAGTTGGAGGGCGATGCCAATGATTATGTGGGCAAGGGGCTCTCCGGCGGGCGCATCATCGCCTATCCGCCGAAGACTTCAAGCTTCTTGCCGGAAGAAAGCATCCTGGTCGGCAATGTGGTTTTGTATGGCGCGACCAGCGGCGAAGCTTTCCTGAATGGAATTGCCGGAGAGCGATTCGCGGTGCGAAACTCAGGCGCGACGGCTGTGGTCGAAGGCGTGGGCGATCACGGCTGCGAATACATGACCAACGGCCTCGTCGTAGTGATTGGCGCGACGGGCCGCAATTTCGCTGCCGGCATGAGCGGTGGACGCGCCTTTGTCTACGACGATCAGGGCGACTTCTCGACCCGCCGTTGCAATAAGGCAAGCGTGGATCTGGAGCCGCTAGTGCTCGATGAAGACGTTGCCGAGGTCCGCGGCTTGCTCGAACGTCATCGAGACCTGACTGGCAGCCCGCGCGCCGCATGGATCCTGGAACATTGGGCCGATGCGCAAGAACGATTCATTAAGGTTTTCCCGCACGAGTACAAACGCGTGTTAGGAGTGCCCCGCGTGGAGTCGGAATATGCGCCACAGATTCTTTCGTCGCCTCCGGTGACGGCAACTGCGGAGGCTCATCATGGGTAAGGTCACAGGATTTCTTGAGATCGAACGCGAACAGCCGGTACGCCGCAAAGTAGAAGACCGGGTGCAGGACTGGTTTGAAATCTACGAACCGTTCCCCGAAGAAAAGCAGCGCGACCAAGGCGCCCGATGCATGGATTGCGGTGTTCCATTCTGCCATACCGGTTGTCCGGTGAACAATCTCATTCCCGACTGGAACGATCTCGTATACAACGGTCGCTGGCAAAGCGCCGTTCGCCGGCTGCACGCGACCAATAATTTTCCTGAATTCACCGGACGCATTTGTCCCGCGCCTTGCGAAGCATCCTGCGTTCTGGGCATCACTTCGCCGCCCGTCTCGATCAAACTCATCGAGCGCAGCATTGTGGAGCGTGGATGGGACGAGGGCTGGATTCATCCCGAGCCGCCCGAGCACAATACCGGCAAGCGGGTGGCCGTGGTGGGCAGTGGACCTTCTGGTTTGGCGGCAGCGCAGCAGTTGCGACGTGCCGGGCACTCGGTGACCGTCTTCGAGAAGAATGACCGCATCGGCGGCCTGCTCCGCTATGGAATTCCCAACTTCAAGCTGGAAAAACACGTCATCGATCGACGCATTGAACAGATGCGCGCGGAAGGTGTCACCTTCCTGACCAACGCGCACGTCGGCGTGAATGTGCCGGTCGATGCGCTGACCGGGCACTATGACGCGACTCTGCTCTGCGGAGGTGCAGAGCATCCGCGCAACCTCGCAATTCCCGGCCGAGAGCTCAAGGGCATTCACTATGCCATGGAATTTCTTCCCCAACAGAATCGCCGCAATGAAGGGGATTTCATTGATCCCGAGGCATCCATCACTGCCGAGGGCAAGCGCGTGCTGATCATCGGTGGCGGCGACACAGGGGCAGACTGCCTGGGAACGAGCCATCGCCAGGGCGCGAAGAGTGTGCACCAATTCGAGATTATGCCGAAGCCTCCGGAGTTACGCGCTGCCTCAACTCCGTGGCCGCTTTGGCCGCTACAACTCCGAACGGAGAGCGCGCACGAAGAAGGCGGCATCCGGGACTGGAGCATCAATAGCATCCGATTCACCGGGAATGAAAGGGGCGAGGTTCAGCAGTTGCATGCTACACGTGTGGGGTCGCCGCCTAAGTTCGAGGCAATCGCGGGTTCCGAGTTCACTCTGGACGTCGACCTTGTTCTGCTGGCGATGGGATTCCTTGGGCCCGTGCGCAACGGAATGATTGAGCAGATGGGCGTGGCGCTCGATGCGCGCGGCAATGTCGCTACGACGGATTACTCGTCTTCGATCGAAGGTATCTTTGCGGCGGGCGACATGCGTCGGGGCCAGTCGCTGGTGGTCTGGGCCATCTCAGAAGGACGCAAGGCGGCCGCAGCAGTCGATAGCTACCTGGTTCAGAAGGAGACCGCACCGCCGTCGCAAATTCATCGCGCGCGTGCGTGACGATTTGCGAACATCCTGGTTGCGCATCCCCAAAGCACCATCAGTTGGTCTTTAGGCCGGGTTGTGATGCTGACGCAGATGCCAGAGAAAAATGGCTGGCCTCGCACGCCTCCTTGTAAACCTCGCCGGCTGCCTCAGCGTCGACTGGTTTTGAGAAGAGGTACCCCTGCATGAAGTCGCAGCCCAACTGGCGCAAGATGTATTGCTGTTCTTCCGTCTCCACACCTTCGGCGACAACTTCTAGTTTGAGGGAGTGAGCAAGTTGCATGATTGATTTCACAATATCCACACTGCTATTTCCGGCACTCAGATTACGGATGAACGAGCGGTCAATCTTGAGATCGTCGAATGGCAACCGCTGGAGGCGGCTCAGCGAGGAGTATCCCGTTCCGAAGTCATCAATTTGGAGCCGGATGTTCATCACATTCAGCCGCTCAAGGATCTCCAGGGTTTGCTTGGTATCTCCCATGATGGAGCTTTCGGTCATCTCAAGCGCGAGCAACTTCGGATCCAGTCCCGATTCGGCGAGCGCGAACTGAACGTCTTCCATCAGGCGGGGATCGCTGAATTGCCGCGGGGCGACATTCACGCTGATTGTGAGAGAAGGGCCCGAAGGAAAGCTCTTCTGCCATTCAGCCATTTGGCGGCAAGCTTCGACCAGGACCCAGCGCCCGAGGAGGACGATGAGGTCGCTTTCCTCGGCGACAGGAATGAATTCCCCCGGAAGAATGAGCCCGCGCACGGGGTGATTCCAGCGAACCAGTGCCTCCAAACCGCAAACTCGAGTATCGCTCCCCGAAACAATGGGCTGGTAGTAAAGAACCAACTGGTGAGCGTCGATGGCTTTGCGCAGGCCGGTTTCGATCTCAAAGCGGGTGACGACCAACTTGCGCAATCCCTCATTGAAAAATTCAAACCGTGCTTTGCCGTTCGTTTTGGCCTGATACATGGCGGTGTCCGCATTGTGAAGAAGTTCTTCGGGTGCATCGCCAGTAGAATTAAGGGCAATGCCGATGCTGGCCGAGACAAATATCTTGCGGCCTTCGACATAAAACGGCTCGCCAAGCCGCTTGAGAATGCGGGTAGCGATCTTGGAGGCGTCGGTCTCACGCTGGATTTGCCCGAGTAAGATCGCGAACTCGTCTCCGCCGATACGGGCTACTACGGATTCAGCTGTGCCGTTTCGACGTGAATTGGAGCGGACGCCGGCACGCAGCCGCCCGGCGAAATCGATGAGCAACTCATCGCCGGCTGCATGTCCAAGGCTGTCATTTACCTGTTTGAACTGGTCGAGGTCGACGAACAGAACAGCGAAGAGCTTCTTCTGCTGACGCGCGTTCTCGATCGCAGACCCGAGGCGATCCATGAAGTAGGGGCGATTGGGGAGGCGAGTCAGCGGATCTGCAATCTTGCCCTCAGTAATATCCGTCTGCGAGCCGGCCATGCGGATTGCCTTGCCGCTCGCATCGCGGACCGCGATACCGCGACTCAGCGTCCAGATATAGCCGCCGGATTTCTGGCGCATGCGGTATTCACTCACGAATTCCGGAGTCTTGCCTTCTCGATGCGCCTTAATCTCAGAACTAACCCGCTCACGATCATCGGGATGAATGTGGCCGAACCACTGTTCGGGCGTGGACCAGCTCTCACTTTCTCCGTAACCGAGCATCTGGCCCCAGCGAGGAGAGAAGTAGATTTCGCCGGTAACAAGATTCCAGTCCCATAGACCGTCATTGGCGCCACGGGCGGCGAGGGCGTAACGCTCTTCAGTTTCCTGAAGGGAGCCGAGTGCATCTTTGAGAGCCCGCTCGCGCGATTCGATCTGGGAGAGCATTTCATTGAAGGAATCGACGAGAAGGCCGGTTTCCCCGCCTGCGATTCCAGCACGAACGGAATAGTCCTTGTCTGTCGAAATGCGATGGGCCACCGCGGCCAGTCGGGCCAAGGGATCTGCAATGGAGTGCGCAAGTCGTAACGAGGCCAGAAAAGTGGCAAGGACTGAGACAAGAAGGACTAGAGCGGCAATCTTCGCATATTCGAGGAGGCGGGAGCGGAATCCGCGCAGGTCGAAGACGAGAGCAATGGATCCAGTGCGCTCTCCCTTGAGAACGACACCGCGAAAGAGAGTGAGGGATTCGCGATCATAGTAGGCTCCGTCACTGCGCAGCGAAGGAAGGAGCGGCGTGTGTGGTCCCGGAGACCTGCGATAGTCCGCAAATACCCGACCCTGATTGTCGTAGAGACAGGCGACGAGAACACTAGGCTCGGTAGCAAGGGCACTCAGCATCTCTTGGGCGGTGCGCTGATCGTTGAAGGCAAGGGATGCTGCTGTATTTGCGCCGAGGGTGTCGGCCAGGGCGGTGAGTTCGCGGACTGCACTTGCGCGAAAACTCTGCCACTCGTAAATGGCGAATCCCAGGGAAGCAAGCAGGACGGCAAGCACGCTGGTGGAGATGGTGAGAAGGCTCAGGTTGAATCGGAAGGAGAAGTCCCGGATCCTCATGGCTTCACCTCCCCCGATCCGCGGTGCCGCTCTGAGTCACCAATGTGGCTAGAAGCAGCAGTCTGGAACTGATTTTGAGATGGGACGATTCGGCGCCACCCAGGTTGATGTCAAAGCGAATCTTGTCATCCTCGATGTGGAAGCGGATCATTCCTCCGTCGGAGAGGAAGTTGGAAGTTTCTCCCACGGTGAGAACGGGCATTCCACGGAGGCTCTTCAGGATTGCAGTTTGGCGCCGGACTTCGTCGCGGCTGAGGAAGAGGATGTTGCAGCCCTGTATCTCCTGCGGTTGGCTTATCAAGCGAACATGGAATACCCGGACTCCGATACTTTTCCCATCAATGGTGGATTGAAACTCCTGCCGGCGCGGCTCGTCGTCGAAGATGCAGAGATTCAGAGTAGGATCGCCGCTGTTCAGGACACTTGCAGGCCAATCGACGAACTGCGCGAAGTGGAAGAGAAACGCAGCTTTCACCTGGTACTCTTCAGGAGCGGATTGGGTTGCGGCAGACTGCGGCAGCCCAGAAACCAGCAGAACGATACACCCGAGTACGAGTAGCCGAGCAGAAACGCAGCTTCGCCCAAAGGACATTTGCAAAGCCGAATTGTTCGGTCCCGGATAAATAAACGGCCTCCTGCTCAGAAGGACCACGCGATCTTGCCGTAAGCCACACGCCGCATCAGGCCGGACTGCACGGTGGTATCGACACCGGTGAATTCTGGGTGTAGGTCCTTCAAGAGGTTTTGCCCTACCACGCTCAGTGAGACACGCTCTTGCGCGCGCCAAGTGAATCCGGTGTCAAGCCGTGTGTACGAAGGAATGGATTGCGCCGGGAGTCGGTTGACGAAGTACGCCGAGGCATTCCACTGAAGTTTCCACGGCAGGTCCAGGCTGGAACGTAACTGCGCCTGATGATCGGGAGACCCGCCTTCCGTTTCGGGGACAGACCCGGAGTCCTGGCTACCAGCGAATTTGTGAAGGTGCAAAGAGAAGAACGAATAGCCTGGACTGAGAGTCCAGAACCCTGTCACCTTCCAGTTTGCGAAGGCTTCAATGCCCTGCGATTCTCCATAGAGACCGTTGCCGAAATAGGTAGGAATGAGCAGGTGAACTGGCGCGGGATTCGTCTCGACACGCTCGGCTCCCGGTTCTACCGAAACCAGATCGCGATAGCGGTTGTAGAAGATGCTCAAATCCATCGAGAACCGGCTGGTCGGTGCAGCGCGATGGCCTATTTCGAAGGCCGTCAACTGTTCATTCTTCTGGTTTGGGTTCCCAAACAGACTAACGAGGATGGGAATGTTGCCAGGTCCAGGAAGGGCCTCGAGGTTCACGCGGAAGTTGGTATCGCTACGAGGGGGAGTGCGGTCGGCGCGGGAGGCCGCTGCCCAGAATTGCTTCTTGCTGTCGGGAGTCCACACGAGGCGGACCGAAGGTTGGAAGTCAAATCCCGTGTAATCGTTGTGCTCGGTCCGCGTGCCCAGGCTCAAGTTAACACGATCCGGGCGAATCGCGATTTCATCCTGCACAAAGCCACTGAAGAGCTGGGTAGTGCGGTTCTGCGGCGTAGCAGAGATTCGCAGTTCCGGATCAATGTCGTCCGCAGTGACGCGGTAGCCAATCCCCCAGACGATATCCTGTCTAGCGCGCCAAGCGAAGTTGTGCTGAAAGTCAATATCGAAGGTGTTCTCGCCACCGCCATAAGACAAATCGCCGCGAGTGGTGCGGTCGAAGTAGACCTGAAGAGATGTCTGCGATCCCGTCGAAAGGGTGCGATTCCACCGGGCAAGCCCATTCCAACCCGAGTAGCGGTCGCGCAGGGCGACAGTGGCGCTCTCGGGCGGCATCAGAGAGAGTGGTATGAAGGCCAACTCGCCTGCATTGCCCTGGTAGATTTCTCCCTCGGTGGTGAGGGAATTCTTCGCGGAGAGCGAGGTATCGGTGCGGAAACCTCCATGAACGAGTTGCCAGTCGTCCTGGCCGTCGAGCCCGGCCCAGGTAGGAAGAGCGTTGACCTCGAAGCCTTCCGCAAATACACGATAAGCCCCGAGGTGGGCAACCTTTCCACCGTAACCGATTGTCTCCGGTCCAATACTCCCATTCCCTGCGCCACCGGCAATATAGGTTCCCTGTGTATCTCCTGAGCTCCTGGTAATGATGTTGATGACTCCGTTCACGGCATTCGATCCCCAAATGGCGGCGCCGGGGCCGCGAATTACTTCGATACGCTCAATCGTTGCGAGAGCAACATTTTGGGAGTCCCAGAAAACGCCACCGAAGATGGGGGTATATACCGAGCGGCCATCAACCAGGACGAGGAGTTTGTTAGAGTACTG
>Ga0302319_10022674_pt1 | contig 11240 bp, 16 predicted proteins | sample Bog_T0_2_FD_203319 | JGI IMG/M metagenome (GOLD analysis project Ga0302319, IMG submission 203319) | Peat permafrost microbial communities from Stordalen Mire near Abisko, Sweden - Bog_T0_2 | ecosystem: Environmental > Terrestrial > Soil > Wetlands > Peat | place: Sweden: Abisko, Stordalen Mire...
TCGAGCCCGCGGAAGTTCCGGAAGCGCTGGCGCTGAATGTTCCTTCGACGGCCTGCCTTGTGCAGTCTCCGGAAGGGGATGCGCAGTTCACGATTCCAACGTCCGTGAAGTTTCCGACGCTGCCGACCAGTTGCACCGTGGACCTGCAAGGCGCGATGCGGAGCAACGCCAATGAATGGACAGTTGTCCAGGCTGGCGTGGCCGTCGTGGCTGCGGGTGTGCAGACGGTTGGGCCACTTGCGCAAATCTCGCTTCAGCGCGAATATATCTACCGCTTCAACGCTTCCGCGCTGACCGGGACGGGAACTATTATCGCGAAGATCGGCGGATAACATGGCAATCGCAAGGGACGATAGGTGGCTGACAGACGCTCTAGGCCGAGCACTGGCCGGTGCGCAGGTCTTTTACTGCACGCAGCCTGCCGTGACCACCACGGTGCCTCCCAGCCCGCTGGCGGCGGTCTACAGCGACCTGACCGGAGACGTAATTGCGCAGCCACTCATCACGGATGGTTTTGGGCACTCCGTGGCCTACCTGGACAACACCGCGCTCTACACCATCGTCTTCGTGCATCCGCTCTTTGGGCCATATCCGGTTGTGCTCATCGACCAAGCGATTTCTGCGGGGTCGGCAGGTGGTGGAGCAAGCGGCGGTCTGCCTGCTCCGGTCATTCCGACCGGCACTCCCAACGGAGTCCTGCGCACCTTTGGACTATCCTTCGCGCCGAGTCACCCGGCGAACGGTCAACTGTTCGTGTCTGGGTCGTATGCGCGGTACGGCGTGGACTACAACATCACAGGCGCAAACATCATCTGGATTGGCGTGATACCGCCGCAGATCGGAGATAATCTTGTTTACTTTGGTTCGTAGGATCACACTTGCCGCCCTCCTGGCGCCGCTTCTCGCGCTTGCGCAGGGTTCACAGCCTCCCAGGTTCACCGTGGCTACCCTGCCGGCCGCAGCGTCCTATCCTCACTATTCCGTGCTGGTGATCGACGGCGCAAACTCGACCGACTGCGCAGTTGGCGGCGGAGCAAACAATGTTGCGTGCGTGAACCTCGCCGGGTCATGGGTTTCTATCAGTAGCGTGAGCCCGAAATTCACCGGCACCGTTACGGTCAACTCTGCGCCGACCTACTCGGTGAACATCGGTCCGCTCAGCACCATGACAGCCTCATGGAACTTTGACACCACGACAGCGGCTAGCGCCTGCGCAAGCATTGGGTGCTCAACCGGAGGCGGAACGGTTACCACCTTCGCCGCGCCGTCCGGTTCGTGGCCTGCCTGGTTGGTGCCGACCGTGACGAACTCGACCACTGCGCCGTCACTTGCGGTGGCGTCGTCCACGATACCAGTATCCTATGGGGGTACAGGAACAACCTCCAGCACTGGGAGCGGTAGTGTCGTTCTTTCCACAAGCCCGGCGCTTACCGGAACGCCCACAGCGCCGACAGCATCGCCTGGCACCAACAACACACAGGTCGCTACGACAGCGTTTGTCTCAGCACAATTCCCCGCCTTTTACGCTTGCTCTATTTCGGTAACAATACCGGCCGCCGGTACTGAAGTATGTGGCGGAACCGCCATGGGGCAATCTACATCGGCTGTAATTACAACTTGGCAGGGATATTCGGCCACATATGCCCCGTTGATCGTCAACACATACATCTCCGCGCTAGGAGTCCCTTACGCTACCGTTTACAATCCGACTGGAGCGGGGATCGTTGTAAATTCAACGCTTACTGTTCAAGTCATTTATCAGTAAAGGTTGAAAAATGAAACTTCGAATTTGCGCATTTGCTCTACTCTTGATCGCAGCAACATCCCTAACCGCGCAGGTGCAGATCGGCAGCGGAGGCTCGGTGCTGATTGGCGCTAACACTACCATCAACGGCTGCGGCGCGGGTCCCGGGAATTGCACGATCACCGGCAACCTCAACGTCTCAGGCACCGTCGCGGCTGGCGCTATCACCTCAACGACTCCGGTTCCGGTATCGAGTGGCGGAACCGGGGCGAACTCGCAAGCAGGGGCCTTTACGAACATCGTGAGTCCTGGGGGTGCTCTTAGCGGGCCACTTAGCGGGCCAAGTATAAATTCTACAGTTTACGTAGATGGTGTTGTGCATCCTAATATCGCATCTGCAATCGTGGCCCTCCCGGCATCTGGGGGAACCGTCATGACTCCCCCAAACTACACAGAGACGCTGACCACCTTGGCTATAGGCTCCCCTACCCAAGTAGTAACGCTACTCGCTAGTACTGGAACTACTATTACGGTTACTGGCAACTCAGGGGTTACGATTGCTAGCGGGTCTTCCATGATTTGTCTTGGTTCGGTCGGGAATGCGTCTTCCGTGGGAGGATGTAACTTGGTATCAGCTCAAGTTGGGTCTCCTGTTTCTCTACTCACAAATCTTTCACACAGTACAGGGCAAGAGTTTTTCCTTGTGCAAGGGTGGAACATAAACTGCAACGGTCATTCTCCTACCAACGGATGCGTAGATCTTGATAATCTGTATGTACCATCTGCTCTCCGCGACGATCTTATTTATGGGTTCGCCTCATCTGTCGGACTTCATATTCGCTCGGACGCATTCGCAGTTGGTGGCTTAAACGTTCTTTCTTTTAACAACGTATGGGTGAACGGATCAGGAAATACCGGAGCGCAGCCTGTAGTTATCGACTACACAGGTACGGGTCAAATAAGCGCGGTAAGCTGGTTCGGAGGGGCGATAGAGCACGCTGGATCGGGTAATAACGAACTGTACGTCAATGGGTCCGGAAACAGTGACAAGATGTACAATATCGCTTTTTTTGGGACTCAATTTGAGGGTTTTTCTGGTAATACTACTGGGGAGATTCTTGTTAAAGATGCCGCAAACGTCGCGTTTTATAATCCAAACTTTTCTTACCACACAGCTTCTGCAAACCAGCCTTGTATAGAACTGAGTCAAACCGTATCGGGTCAGTTGAGGGGAATCACCGTGGAGAATGCACGGTGTAGTGCCTCCGCAGGAAATCCGGCGGTTAAGAACGATGTAACAGGATACGCTACTACATCGGGGAACTACATAGAGCCAGCCTACTACTACACACAAGGACCTACAAATTCCGTAGAGCCTTTTACCATCGACGGCCCATTGAATGTCAATTTTGGGTCTGTTGGTACGCCCGTCCGACTAGCCCTTTGGGGAGGATCACCGACAGCTAACTCAACCAGCACCCAATCTGCATTTTTTCAATTTACTCCAACATCGAGCATCACAATACTCAGCATAGATGTTGGCTTTAACGTGCAGGCTGTCGGGTGTACCGCTGTCACAGTCGGTGTTATTGATAATGGATCGTATACCGCGATTGGAACCATCTCGAACTCGGTTGCTTCTCAGGTTATCTCCACAACTCCGTATGTGGTTGCGGCTGGGCACACCATCAAACTTGCCATTAATTCTCCCGGCGCATCTTGCACAACTACATACCCAACCGTAAGCATGATGGGCCAGTACAAAATGACGGGGATGCAATAGACTCCGGAGCTAGATAACCGCTACGTTACCTGAACGCGAAGGACGCAAATGAAAGGAATCGCATGACGCCCGGGCAGATGGCAGAGCAACTCGCAACGCACACAGAGCAAATCAAAGAACTCATGCTGGGCGTCTCTAACTTTCGCGCGTTTCAGGTAGAGTCCCGCGAATTCTACACCGAATATCGCGCAGTGCGCCAGGAACGCGAATCGGCCGAGAAGAAGCAGGAAGCAGAGCGCAAAGAGCGGGAGGCGCGCGCCGATGAGCGGAGGAAGGAAAGGCGCTCAAACCGGATCGCCATTGCCGGCATACTCACGGTGATCTGCCTGCCGCCTGCAAGCTGGGTGGGCATGCGAGTTATTTATTACGCGTCGGACATTTACCAGATTGTGCAGGAGTGGGAGACTGTGCACAAGTCGGAGATTAGACAAAAGAATTCGACTGGGCAATCTGATCCAGCGTATTCTATGAACAGGAACACGCAGACCACAGAAGGAGAAAACTAAATGCCCAAAAAGATCGTAAAGAAGACCAGCGTAAAGCCGAAGCCAGCAGACAAGCCGTACCCGTTTGGCAAGCCTCCCGGCCCAGTCAACGCATGATTTTCCGCACTACAACCCGCAAGCAACGCCCCGCTCGACTTCCGCAGCCCGTTAGGTGGCCCCGGCTCATCGGCGACCACCTACCGTGCGTTCTATGCGCTGGAGTGCCATGCCATTGCGAAGCTATGCGCGAGTCTGACAAGGAATAATCTACTTCGGATTCTGGTTGTTGTGGTTTAGCCATGCATATAAGGCTTCGACTGCAATTGGCTTTGTGTCCTCATATTCGCAATGGTCGCCCGGAAGGTCTGCCGCCATCATAACTCCATCTAAAGCACTCGCCAGTTGCTTGGCCAGCGCTTCGATCCGCGCCATATCTACCCCGCTTTGTGCGTGCTGTTGCGCCAATGTAACCAGCGCATCGTCCTTTCGTTTGATTTCTTCGGTGTGGTCTTTGCGTTCGCGCTCCAAGTCGAGCGCCCACCCACAACAGCACTCACATTCTGCCATCCCGGTATCCGAATCGACGTAATGCTGGTTATGCTCACTCACTGCTCACCTCTTCTTTCTGGCACTCTGCGCAGTTCATCGCGTGTACCGCCTGCATACGCTGGGCAACGAGCGCCCACTGCGCGTAGAGCGCCTGCAAGTCTTTTGAGGGCATCTCACCTCGTCGCGTGTTGGCAAGCCAGTCTCTTGCATGAGCCTCGGCCATGTGAATCAATTTCATTTCTCTGCACATATCAATCCTCCTTGTCGTGCCATGTGCTTGAACTTCCGCTCTCGTAGCGGTCCACGAATCCACCCCACGGATTCGCCTTAATCCCAATCGGTTCTATCCCTTGGAGTTCGCGCATCTTGCCGATAAAGCAGAAGTCCTCTCCGGTGTAGCGCTTCTCTTTGCGCTCACGGTGTAGCAATAGGATCATCTGCGCGGCCTGCTCGAACTGGCTTGCGCCGAAGATCATCTCAATGTCGGGGTACAGGTTCAGGTCATTCGGTGGGCTGCGGCGCAACTGCGCCAGCGCAATCGTGCGGCAGTAGTCGCGGGCGATGTGCCGCAACGTCTCCGCTTGCTTTGGCGCGGCCTTGATCGCGTCACCCTTCGCCGTGGGCACGATAAGAAGCTGCGCATAGTCCACGAGGATCAGATCCGCCTTCCAGCGCTTAGTGGCCAATACCGCGCGGGATCGGTAATCGCTGCACGTCAGTTCGTGCGTGTCATCAATGAAAATCGGCAGGTCTAGAAGTTCTTCGCGGGCGTTGCGGATCGCCTGGCGCTCTTCCGGCCGCAAGCACCGAGGATCACGCATATGTGAAACTGGTATCCGCGCCATGTAGCGCAGCATCCGGCGCACAAGCTGCCAGCTTTTCATCTCCATTGACTGAAAATGAACGCGTAGCCCATTCCGCGCATTCTCTACCGCGATCTGGATTGCTGCCTCAGTCTTGCCTTGCCCTGGGCGTGCGCAAATCAGGCAAAGCTCATTGTCTTGCAGGCCGGCTGTGATGCGCGAAAGCTCTGGCGTAAACAGGCTGGCGCCAAGAATCCCGGTAAACGGCGCGTCGGCCTGAGCCTCGAACCGCATCGCGTCCTCGACCACGATAGCGTCGATCTGCCGCCCGTGGCTGGAAACGCGCGAGGATGCCTCCAGAACCGCGTCTGACATTTCCCCCGCTAAATCCTGCGCTGGAGTTCCACCGTCCGCAGCGCGGTCCTGCACAGCCCCGGCAATCTGCATCAGGCGACGCGCTAGTGACTTGTCGCGCACGATGCGGAGGTATTCGGCGATTACTGGCCTGCGCGGAAGCCCCTCAGTGAGCGCCGCGATAAAAGACACGCCGCCGACCGATGCGAGCTCCTTGGTGCCTCTCAGTTCGTGCGCAAGGGTCACGAGGTCAACAGGCTTCTGTGCGTCCATCAAGCGGCACATTGCGGACCATGTGCGCTGGTGGCTGTCGAGAAAGAAGTCCTGCGCCTCTATGCCGGACTCTTGCGCCTCGTAGAAGGCTTGGTTTTCGAGCATGATCGCGCCAAGGATAGTTTGCTCGGCTTGTGTGTTGCAGGGCATACCTGCGTCTAGCGTTTGGTCGGTCATGCCGCACTACCTGGCGCACTCAGTATGCGCGGCTTCGAGTTCATCTCCCCGAGGATCGTGCCAAGGTCAAGCAGCGCGGACTCTCCATCTTTGCGCGGGCGCTCCCCTAGATCCTTCAGCGCCCGGAACACTCGCGCTAGGTCTTCCTGCGCAAGTCTAGCGCTCATCAGGTTGAGGTACATCTCGTTCATCTGCGCCCCGCGATAGCAATGCACTTCCGTCAGTGCGTCCATTATTTTCAAGACTCGCCCGGCAGGCTGCGAGGATTTCGAGATTTGATTCGATCTTTCCAGTTTGTTTTCCATTGGTGCCTCCGTTGGTGATTGTTCTGCCGCTATCCTGCGATCGCGTAAGCCATGAAACGATAGCCCGGTTTATTCCCTTCGGAGTTTTCTTCCGTGTGGGGTTAGCGTCCATCCAGACTTTCGTCCGCTTCAGCTCTGATTTCACATCTACGCCCGGAAACGCCTGCTGCCATTCGGCCATTTGCTGCTTGGAAATCTCGTACATATCCCCTCCGAGTAGCGGAAGGGTTCCTGCCAGTTCTTCCGGCGGAACGCTCCGCGCAATAGTCTTTTTCTGTTCTATTCTGTTCTGTTCTGTTCTGTTCTGGTGCGTTTCATTTTGCGTTTCATCGCGTTTCAGAAACGTTTCAGACTGTTTCAACGCTTGTTTTGCGCGGAATTTGTTGACCCTTTCCGTGCTTGAGTCCGACACAAATTGGCGCTTATTCCAGTTCAAAACAGCCCAATTTTCATCGATAAAACCCTTCGCTTGAAACGCTAATTTTGTTTCAAGAAACGTTTCATCATCGTTACATCCAATTCCATATTTCAACTCGTCATAGGAAAGCTTTTCGGTGAGTCCGGAGCTGCGCAAGCAGAACAGTCTAACAAGCCGAATCTGTAGTACATCGCTCATGGTCCGAATTTTTGGGTCCGTGGAGAATTCAGCGTACATCCTGAACCACTGGTTCATTTCGTTCCCTTCTAAGTGGGGCTGGCGAGGAGAGCCTTAGAAACTCTCCTCTGCCACTTTCGGCTCCGCTGATCAGGCAGAGCGCCGTAGTCCTTCGCAGGCGCGGCGGACAGGATCAGTTTGCACCTTTGGTCGCGGACTGTCTTGGACAAAATGCTGGGCGGGATACTGCGCTGATTCCCGCCCGGTTTGCGTGTAGGTTGCCTAGCTGATAATTGGCAGATTCGCCAGTTCAGCCACTTCGGACGTTTTGATGCGGTTGCGCAGCCATTCGGAAATCATCCCAATAGCCGCAATCTTCCAGGCCCCGCCGTCCGCTTCGAATAGCGCCAACTGCGCCCCATCCTTCACGCGAAAAATGAAATCGCTGGCCGGCTGATCCAGTTCGCGGAACGTGCGGAAAGGTTTCAGTGTGACGCGCGCCTTTACTTCGACGCTTTCCTTGAAGGCGGAACCGCGCTGGACGGTTACCTCCTGAGTGATTCCGCTGTCTACCTGCTTCACGGTTTCCTTGCCGGTGATGTGGCTGGCGAGGTCGAGCAGTCCGGCGAGGTCAGGGGTGCTCTGGAAGTGGGATTGCAGGCCGATGATGAAGTCTTCTTGCGTCCCAAATCGATTGAAATATGGGAAGGTGGTTACGCCCTCGGTCAGTACCGCGGTCACGTGTGCAATGCGGCGGCCGTAGCTGTCCGCTTTGCGCTGAACGAGATCCACGCGGCCAAAGGTTGTGATGTGGATCAAACTCCCAGCAACTTCGAAGCCATCCACGCCAGATTCGAGCAAGTTGACAAATCCATCCAGCGTGCCGACAGAGAGCGCCGGAGCCGATGGGGTGGGAATAAGCGTGAGGGCGCGCGTCCCATAAGGCAGACCATGAATTTGGATCTGCGTTGCGGGCGCAAGGTCAACGATTTTCTGAATGAATGCTGCGGATTGGTCCAAATTACACCGTCTCTTTCTGCTGTTGTTCTGCTTCGGTTTCCCCTTCAAACAGGTCGATTTGGCTGGTGTCCTGCGTAAAGGCTTCGATAACGCCGTCAATCTTCTTGAGGTAGATGGTGGAGTCCACACCATTGACCGGTGACAGTTTGGTGTCAACCGAGCACACGACAGCGGCCCCGGAGCGGTCCTTGTATGGGACAAACTCGAAAGTCAGGGAAATCTTGCGGTGCTTGTCGAGCAGCGTGTTTGGGTCTTTGATGTTCGCGTTGACCGCCTCCAGAGCGTTCTGGAAAAGCGGATGCGCAGCGCCCCGGCAAATCGTGAACAGGTCTACTTTGGGAGCTTTCATTTCTGTCTCATTTCTGCGAATTCCATCGCGTGGGTTATGCGGCCACCTTGACGTTCAGCGCGTTGCAGTCCGCGTGCTTCTTCGTCCAGCAGTCCGGGCAGAAGAAGAACAGCACCTTGCGCCGCACGCGGGCCGCGCCTTGCACTGTGCGGTGGCCGCAATGGTTGCACGGTATCTTGCGGCCCACCAGGGGCTTGCGGCGCGGCTTCACTTCGTCACCGCTGCGCCGTGTTCTTTGCGCAGGTAGCGTTTCAGCCACATCGCCAGGGTGCGGTCGTCGGCCTCTGCGAGCTGCTTGATGCGCGCGTAGACCTCCGGGCAGTCGGTCAGATCGACGGTGATGGTCTTGCGCTCCGGCTTGGTGGGCTTGCTGTTGTGGGATGTATCCAGCGGAGGCAGGTCTTTGGTCTCCTCGCGGATTGCATTGATCTCTGCTGCGAAGGAGGGTTTGTCTGCGCTCAGGTTCATCGCTGCAACTCGCGGTGCGGCGGCCTTGATTGTCTCTGCGTCGTATTCAGGTGCGGGTGTGTGCTGCATGTTCATCCTTTCTGGTCGAGAAACTGTTGAAGCTCTTTCAGGCACTCTGTGATTTCCAGTATTTGCATCTTGCAGAGGCGCGGAGGTAACTGCATCATCTCCAAGCTCTGCTTGGCAATGTGCGCCGCTCTCAGGGCTATCCCGATCTGCATTGCGCTGTCTGTTTCTGGCATGATGACCTTTCTATTCTGCGTTTGTGCGCTGATCAATCTCTTCCGCGCGGTAACGTTTCAGCTCTGCGGGGCCGGACTTCATCGCATCAATCCGCCTTTTCAATAGAAATTACAGTGCGTTCTGGCAAGCCATAGTGCTTGACTGCCTTGATGCCTACGACCTGGCCGTCATCGACATACAGGATGCCTGTCAGCGCGTCCAGGGTGGCCCGGCATAGCTTGTCTATATCCGGCTTCGTTGGCGGGTGCGTCCATGTCTTGCGGTGACCCTTTGGGCGCTTGATGTAGAAGTCGCACTGCACAGAAACTGCAACGTGTGGGCCTGCGAAAATCGCATCACTGTCCCGCGCGGCGAGTGCGGCATATCCGACCGCTTGGCGATAGGGAATCGTGTGCGCGTTGTCGCAGGTGAGCTTAGCTTTACCGTTGACAACATAGCCACGCATACTTCCTTGTGGCGCGGCGCGTCCGAGTACTTCGAACTTGATATAGTCACTCATGCGCTCACCACCTCCACATTGAATGCACGCGCTTGCTTGTCCTCTTGAGGAACACGCCCAATCAGACCCTTTACGCGCGCGCCGATCTCTGGAACAGTGCGCGCCTTTGCATAGTTTTTGTGAGAGAACAGAGTCTCTCCCGCGTCTGTGAGCACCCAGAAAATGTCTTTGTGCGGTAATGCATTCTCTACCACCCCGGTAAACTTCTCGCTTTGTTTGTGCATGATTTCCCTTTCTTCTGTTAGTCCAAGAATGCAAGATCAGAATCCGTAATCCCAAGATCGCCGAAGTCATCTGTATCGCGCTGTATAACGGAAACCGCGGCAGGCAATTCAAATGGCCCGCAAATAGATCGCAGTTCTTCGATTGCCTGATCTGCTAGTTCGTTGAATTCGGAAACATTCCACTCTATCTCGGCGATACGTTTATCGTCGCGAAAACGGCGAATCGTCACCAATTGCATTTCTTTAGGAACGAGAGGGCAGAACATAGAGAAATCCCACCATTCTCGCTCGAAAACAGCTATGCAGGAGTCGATCTGGTCAATGTGATCTGGAGGTATGACCTGACTGCGAATCCAACGCTGATGCGTACTTGGTTTTGGGCACTTCAATTCCAAGCCTCCCGATAATCCGATCAAGCCATCTGGCGAAGCGCCGAACCGTGCAATAGTTTCATGCATCCCAAATCCAACCTCTTCTACCATCACATCTTCCTCAAGCTCATACGCGGCTCGCCCTGAAGCTTCGCGCTCTATACCGTCCATCATCTCCGTGCTCACGTAGTTATCTTGGACAACGATACCGGTTAGAAGTTCCCCGATCTTCCGATCAAGGTATGCTTTGCGCTTTGCTAGTGGCTCCCCGCCGCGCACTTCTCCGCTCTTCAAAACTCGCTCCTTGGAGAAACTAAGCAGAGCGGCCATACTTGATGCGGTTACAACTCCGCAGTGAGCTTGAAACCATGCGGGTGATAGTTGAGCGCAGTTGATAAGCTTCATGGAAGTTCCTCAGTACTGGATGCAGATGTTTGGGATTTCGTTCTTTGCGATGGCGATGAGCAAGTCTTGAGCGCGGTCCATTGGAATGTCGAGCGCAACAATTGCGCCCAATACCTCGTTGTCGATCTTGAGCCGGTGCGCACGGTTCTTTGCGCGCTTCTCAGCCTCTTCGAGTTCCTCTTTTTGCCGCGCCGCTACCCGCTGGCGCTCAGCCTCGACCGCCGCATACCGTTCGCGCTCTGCCTTTGCTACTGCTGCGCTGGCTGCAAGTTCTGCCGCTTCGGCCTCAGCTACGCGCCGCGCCTCAGCATCCCGTAGAGCTTGTTGCGCGCGCTCTTCCGCTTCCTCTGCTTCGCGGCGCTCCTTTTCCAATTGCGCCTGATAGGATTCGGCCTCTGCTAGGCGCAATGCTTCTGCGCGTAATTCCGCTGCGATCTTCTCCGCTTCGGCCTGCTTCGCGCGCGCTTCAGCATCCCGTAGAGCTTGTTGCGCGCGCTCTTCCGCTTCCTCTGCTTCGCGGCGCTCCTTTTCCAATTGCGCCTGATAGGATTCGGCCTCTGCTAGGCGCAATGCTTCTGCGCGTAATTCCGCTG
>Ga0302319_10022678_pt1 | contig 11240 bp, 13 predicted proteins | sample Bog_T0_2_FD_203319 | JGI IMG/M metagenome (GOLD analysis project Ga0302319, IMG submission 203319) | Peat permafrost microbial communities from Stordalen Mire near Abisko, Sweden - Bog_T0_2 | ecosystem: Environmental > Terrestrial > Soil > Wetlands > Peat | place: Sweden: Abisko, Stordalen Mire...
CTCGAGGTGACCATGGGTGCTCCAATCGGGTTGTCTCCCAAGCCCCCTGAGTGTACCATGGACTGTGCGGCCATTTCCATGAGCGACCAGGCCATTATCATTGTCCACATGGATGGCAGTCGGCGGATCCTCGAGCTCAAGGACTCTGTGGAGGTGGTGGCTGCTCTGGCCAAGAAAAAGGACGGCGATCTCAAGACAGAAGAGGACAAGGCCAAGTCGTTTCTTCCCGGGGAGGCCACAGTGAAGCCTCCTCCACGTGTGGTCAAGAAGCGGTTTGTCAGGACGGTGAAGAAGTGAACTCGCTTTTTTCACTGTCTTTTCCTCCTCTCTCCCGCCCCGTCCCGTCCCATCAAACGTAGGGACACGGGTTAAGACACACCAGATACTCTGCACACCACGACACAAGGACACTGTCGGGGTTGTTGGGGTAGACAGGCCTCGTTGTGTCCCCCGACTCCCCATAATGAGTCCACACGTTGGGATTCAAAAAGGCCCACTTGTCCTCGGGAGACAGGCACCTGATGGTGTACCCGTTTTCAAAGACAAAGCGAAAGTGATGGTAGGCCTTGGAGACAGGATTGAAGACATTGGGCCACCAGGTTGCTTCCACGAGGATAGCCGTCACGCGCCGTTCCTTGATGAGTTGCATGGCTCCCGCAAAGGCCTTGGGTTCGAATCCTTCAATGTCCAGCTTCAAGAGGTGGATGTGACGGGTGCTGTCTGCAAAGAGGGTGTCCAGTCTCACAGTTGAGAGAGGCACGGAACCCTTCCAAAAGATGCTAAACGCCCCATCGCATCCTCCTGGACCAGCCCGTTCAGCTACCTTGAAGGTGGTGCCATCTTCATCGTAGAGCGGGCTGGCCACAATGGGTGTCTCAGGGAAGATGCTGTTGATACGCTCCGTCATTCGCATCATCTCCGAGCATGAAGGCTGTATCTCCACCGTGATCACATCACATCCTCTGGCCCGAGCGAGGATGGAGTAGAATCCCACGTGGCCACCTGCATCCACAAAGAGTGGTCTCTGATTTCCCGTCCCATTGCAAGGAAGCCTATCAAAGACACGCTTCACGTAGGGTTCCTGCTCGTGGACCACCTTGGCCCCATGCGAGAAGAGCAACTGTCTCCCCGATATGGGATCGCTGTGCACCCACATGGGCCAAATATCGTTGGCCCCCGGACCAAACACAGTGGGCAACCATTGCTCTGGGCCAGCCTCCTGATAGAGATAACGTGCGGCCACTCCATTGTTGGGGTCACTGCTGGATAAGTCCTCCACATACCACTGGCCAAGGATGCGGGTACCAAGGAAAAGTCCACCACAGAGGGCCACCAGCACGAGCACAGCAAATTGCCAGGGAGTGAGCGGGCGGTCCAGACGCTGGTTAAGACGGGTGAAGAAGGAAAAAATTTTCTCCCGTTTCCAATTCATCGAGAGTGAAGTCAACACCGGGAGGGTGTCAATCTTTTTTCAACGACTGAGGGTCTTTGTCTTTCTCACATCTACAACAGCGAAAAATGAGCGAGGCAGACGTTGCGATTCCTGTCCCCAGTGAGAATGCCCCCGCCACGGTCCCCATCACCAACGATGTCGACACTTTTCCCGTCGTTGTGAGAGTCTTCAGCTACGACACGGACAAGGGATTCACCTTGCAGGAAAAGGTCACGCTTCCCCTTGCCGGTGATGACGCTCCCAGTGCCCCACGCGATACTGAGCTCGAGGAAGCCGTGACGCCTCCCCTTCCACGAACACCCACTGAGCGCACCTGCGGACGTTGCTCTGCTGTTCTTCCTGGCCTGCCACCCACTTGCTTGGAGTGCGGGACCAAGATCTACCACCAGTGTTTGTACTGCGCGAAACCCGACCACGAACCCATTCGTTGTCACTACGCTTCGAGGCACCCTTTCAACAAGGGAACTTCCCTCTGCATTGGCTGTGCCATGGTCTGCGACAAGTGCGAGGTCGACATTTGCGCCGACTGTGGACGCACCTGCTCCGAGTGCGAGGACCATTTGTGCTGGGGATGCTGGGAGGTGGATGAACCATCTCGCGTCGGGGATGTCTGCCCCAAGTGCCAGGCCAAGCAGGGGAAGAAACCTAAGACAGACGACCAGGGAGCCGAGGCCAACGTAGAGGCTAACGTAGAATAAAACACAAAGGGGAAAATTTTTTTATCGGCCCGGAGAAAATATTTCCTGCTGGGCTTCATCAGTTTGCCTTTGTTGAGGTGTTCCGTCATGTTGTCGTCATCCTCCTCTACCGTTATCAGTCTCCATCCCCGTCCCCGTTCCGTTGTGTTCCAGCCCCGTCCTCGTAAACTCTTTGTGTCCCCCGTGGATGAAGCCAAGGCTACCATCAAGAAGAGGAGCCGCGATGAGTTGGAGAAGGAGTACGGCAAGGAGCACATTGACGAGTTTGCCGAGGTCTGTGCTTCTGTGGCGGTGACCATGACAGAAACCAAGCATGCCCGATGGGAAGACAAGGGTCCCACCTTTGACTGCGACCTCTGTGGGAATCCCGTGTCTGTCCATCAGCACAAAGACTCGGCCAACCAGTGGTGTGGATGTTCCGCCCACAAGGGCCGCATCTGCCGCGGTCACACTCTCTACTGTATGCACTGTGACAAACCCGAGTGTACCGAGTGCATCCAGCTGTGTGTGGTGTGCCAGGCCGACGTCTGCGAGTCATGCGTCAATCCTCCCTGCCCCGACTGCGGCGCCATTGTCTGTGTGGCTGTGCCGTGCGAGGACAAACACGTGTGCCCCGGGACGAAGAGGAGGGGATAATGAAAAATTTTCCCCCTTTTCACACAAAGTCGATGAAAAACTTGCTGGGAACGAAGAGGGGGAGACGGTGAGAGGGGTCAAACACGCTGGAATGAGCACCCTTGATGACCTGGAAGCCCTGCTGGGTCCCAAGGAGGGCACCAAGAAGCTTTCAACGGAGCCCGCTCGGGAGATTAGCAAGGAACAGCGTGTTGCAGCCCTCAAGGTGGCTGTGCGGTATGAAACCCCACAGGAGAAGGAGAAGCGCCAGCGGGAGAAGGAGGAGATTAAGCTTTCCCTCCTGAGTGATGAGGAGAAACAGAAGAGGGCCCGCATTGAACGCGAGGTGGCTGAAAACACAGCATTCTTGCTGGCCTACGAGGAGGAGGAGCGCAGGCAACTGGAGATCAACACGTTGGTCCCGGATGGATCGGAGAAGCCTGCTACCTCTAGTACGTGGAAGGCTGAAGAGGAGGCCAACGTGCAGGCTGCCGACGAGGCCAGGGCTGACCGTGCCGATTCGGTGTTGGATCTGGGTAAGTATTATCGAGAGCGCCTTTTCCCAGTGGATGCCGTGGTCCAGTACGCAACACGGAACGGTCGCATCCCCTTGCGTCAGTGTGAGTTTGCAGTCATCACACAAAATGATGTTTTCTGGAGGCATCGGCACTTTGAACGCACAGATGGACTGCGGAACTGGCTTGCCGATGTGGGTCCCAAACGCTTGGAGATTGGTCCTTGGCACGTTCAACTTAGCAAGGTCTCCATGGGCAAGGAACGCTACGAGATGCTTCCTCTCCAGCGCTACTTGGCCTTTGACTTTGATATGTGTGACTTTGTGCCTGGGGACAAGGATGCCGAGAAAGAGGGGTACGTTCGCCGATGCCGATGCAAGCTCATCAAGAATGGCACTTGCAGCTACGGCTGTTGGTTCTACATGAGAGTGGGGGTGCAGGTCCTCACGTATCTGATGCGCAAGTGCTTTGGAGCCGAAGACGTGTTGGCTGTGTTCAGTGGGAATCGCGGAGTGCACGTCATCTGCCTTGATGAGAAGTTTGTCAAGCTCACGTCTGAGGAACGTCGGGGAGTGCTGGAGCGCATCAAGCTCTTTGCCGACCCTGCAAACGGATACCAGCACCCCGAACACAGTCCTTACATCTACGAGTACCTGATGCGGCCAGCGTTTTATGACAACTGGCTGGATGGACAGGTACTTGTCATGGAGAACGGTACCACCCTCAGGATGCTTGTCATGTGTGCCGGTCTCGAGGGTGCAGCCCAGCTTCCTCCCGAGACTGTTTCCATTCTTGTGAAGATGTCCAACGTCAAGTACCGTGAGGCACGCATCGAGGCTTGGCACGAACTGTGTCATGTCATGGGCAGGGGGGATGGACCCTATTTTGAACGGATATTTATCCATAAGGTGAGTGATTATTCCTTCTCATGCGGTCATCGATCCTCATACCATGTCTTAGGCCATGTTCCCTCGCCTGGATGAGGCCGTTACCACCAACATGGATCACTGTCTCAAGGCTCCCTTTGTGATTCATCCCACCACACGCCGGTGCAGTGTACCCATCCCCAACATTGACAAGTGGTTGCCTCACATGGCACCTCGAGCATCCGAGTTGATTCCCTTACCACCAGATGAAAAGGTTCCTCTCTGGGTTCAGGAGAGGGAGTCCAAACGCTGTTCAACCGTGCTGGCAGAGTACGTGCAACACTTGTACGCTGTCGTTCACCGGGCCTACCCCCTTGCGATTATTGATCCCATGGCCCCAGAGGACGAGGAGCAGTACCCCGATGAATATGACGGGTACGAGGATCACCTGCTGGTGTAAGATGGGATTAAAACAAGTTTTGTGAATCCTCCGCCACCACAAGGCGTAACCCCTGGCCTGGGATGGAACCCATTGAGCTGGCCCAGCCAGAGTCTGCTGAGGCTAAGAGACAGAGGATTGGTTTCTACCTGGGCCAGGCCAGGGAACTGCTGGCACACTACGAGGACCACCTGAAAGATCCACGCTGGAAAATGGTGGCCTACGACAAGGACCCCAAGATCACCTGCTACGAGTTTGAAGGGGGACCGGACGATGTGGAAGGCAATGGATACAACCTCAAGGCAGAGTGCATCATCGAGGGCAAGACTGCAGATGTCATTGCAGCAGCCCATCGTCAGCATCAAGCCATCCCACGCCGAACCTGGGATGGAGACGACATTCATGATATTGGCCTGCTGGAGACGGTGCGCAGCCAAGACATCTCGTCCACTGTGAGGTTCGAACTCAATGTGCAGTTTGCTGAACACAAGCCTGGCATCCCCACTGTGGCTACGCGGGAGTTTGTCTACCTCGAGGCCAGCCTTTGTGAGACAAGCTTGGCAAACCACACGGATAAGAAATGGACCATCCTCACTCGCGAGACACAGCACCCCAAGCGTCCCGTCAAGGCTGACCCCGTCCGTGCCCTGTCGCGCACCATCATGGTCCTCACACCGCTCCCGCCCATCCAGGATGTTGGGTTTGCAGTGCCCCGTACTGCTGTTACCCTTGTGGCATACAAGGTGAATCCTGGAGGGTCCATCCCGCTGGCCGTCATCAAGATGTACAAGACAAAGCTGGCGGACCGCTTGGCCTTTTTGAAAAAGACCATGTTTGTCTGAGGGAGGGAGGGCCTGGGAGGGTTTTGTTTGATGGGTGTCTGATAAAAGGGCAAAATGGATCTTGTGCAGCGGATCCACTTAAATCTCTCCATCGTTAGAGTATCCCTTTCGGGTGCCATTGCCAAGTTGCTGGCCCGTGGGGAGACCATTGAACACATTGAAGCCGTCTCTGCAGCCGTGTGTGAAAGCGGCAAGGCCTTTGAACGGGAGACTGAGAAGCAAGTGTCTACCCCTTGGCAACGGTGCTGTGGTCGTGGACGATGGGTTCAGTGGGTGTGTCCCTGTATCCCTCTCTGTGGCTGGCTTGGAATCACCCAATGGATGACACGGTGCTATCATGATGTACGAGAACGGACATGCTTCATTTCAGAGTGACTCGGACAACTCGGGACGGTACTTTTTCACCGGGGACTCAACCGCTTGGGCTTCCTCCCCCGCTTCCTCTACCAACTCTAGAGGGAGTATCGCATCAATGTCATCGTCCTCCGCGGGCAAGGCAAGTTCAGCCTCTACCCGGACCGCTGGTAACAATGGAAGTGCCCCGAGTTTCTCCCACGGTGGTTCACTCTGAGGCGAGTGGTTGACCACGTGGGCATACAGCTTGGCCTGTACCCTCTTGACGTAGGCCTCGAGTACTTTGATGGCTTGAATGTTACCCTTGAGCAGCAGTTCCTCAGAGGCGGCAAAGGAAGCCCACGACAAGGCACAGAGGGATGTGGGCTTCAGGTAAGGTCTGCGCTGTGACTGGTCGTAGATGTCCTCAAACTTGTCCAGCAACTCTTCGTTGATCATCCCGTGGACATCGTGTTCATGCTTCTCTTTCCAATCCCAGCCCCCATTCTCTTCCCCAGGTGGAGTGACAGTGGCAGTCCGGAGGCGAAGAAAGAGACCCGTCAGCACTGGACGAGGATCTCGCATTACGAGGGTCTGGATGTCCTGCAAACGTCCCACCACTCCCAGCCAGTCAATGGGACGCGACACGGCCACGTAGAGACTGCTGCGATCAAACTTGGAGTTTCCAATGGTTCTGGGCACGTAGACACACACATTCTTGCACTCGCCTCCCATGGACTTGTTGCTTGTGATGGCCCAGGCTGGATCAATGGCAGAGGGATCCACATGCAAACGGCGGTTGATGAGGAGTCGCGTGCCCTTGACACACTGTCCCTTGGGTTCGCAGTCTACCACCCACGAGTCGGCTGCAGAACCCTTGACCCGGATCATCTTGATGGATCGCACCACCTCAATCTGTCCATTCCTCGTCTCACTGTACACCGTGTCTCCATCTCCGGATGCCATCCGCTTCCTAATCGCAGCCTGAGCAGAAGGCTTCTTCTTGTTGAGTCCAGCAGGCTTCAGTGACTTGTGAGGCTTGAAGGGGGCCGTAATCATAAACTTGAACCCGGGGTACATGAAGAGTCGGTTGTTGATCTTGCACCCGCCCCGACGATGGTAAGGCTCGTTCAGTTCCATCCACTTTTCCACAATCTCATTGATCTGCTTGACTCCCACCCCTTGTTGATCAGGCTTGAAACCATTGTAAAAGGTGACCTTGGGGGGCGGAAAGGTTAGGCAAAGTCCGACAAGAAACGCGGAGCGACATGTCTGCCTACCAATTGCCAGGCGTGCTCATCTTTGTTGATGCCCTGCCGCAGTCGTCTAATCATGGGGTTAAGGACCGCTGACAACTCCGTGACTGTCTCTCTCTCGGGAGGGTCCACACGTAAGAGGGCACCACTGGGCGAGATCCAGCAGATTGCACGAGGCTGCTTGAGCCTAACGTTGGTCACCACGTCGTGAATGGCCCGAGCATTCTCCTGTTGTCTCATGTTCTCGCTGAGGATCACCACGTGTTCGGGGAAAGCCTTGGCAATGTCCATGGCAGGGGTCCCGGCACCCTCTTCCCCGGGGATCGGCATAATTTGGTCGGGATCGCCGATCAACACGACACGAGAGCCATTGAGGGCAAGGCTGAGAGCCATCTCCATGGTATGTTCATCGCAGTTGTACACTTCGTCGATGACCACAATCTCAATCCTCTCCGAATACTTGACCCGCAGCAGGGCCTCGTGTGACTTCTTCTGTCGCTTGTGATGAGCACTGTGAATGGTGCTGGCATTCTCCCGGCACCCTCCCAGTCTGTCACAGAGACTGACTGCCTGGCGTCCCACGTGGGTGTACACGGCAATCTCCTGGAACAGACACGACAAATGCTCAGCTCCAAAGGCGGTCTTCCCACTGCCGGGGCCACCCTGGATGATTGTCAAGGGATTGTTGAGGACGTGACGGAGGGCTTCGCACTGCATGTGATTGAGAGGGCCCTTGGGAGCAGCCACAACAGGACTCCCGGGGTCTCGAGGGGTGAACTTGCCCTCGGCCACTCGAAAGTTCTCGTGGATCCTCCGCAGATGCCCCAGGATTCGTTCCTTGAGCAAATCGTCTCGAGGGAACTGCACAAAGTAGACGGGGGACGGTTCGTTAAAGACCTCGGCTCTCTCCACATACTCGGCATCGTGACTCAAGGGAAGCAGGTGACCCTCTCGAAAGAGCCAGTGCAGGCAACCCTCTGCTGGGTAGGTGGGGTGTCGCTGCTTAAAGTTGCTGATCCAGACGTCCTTGATAAAGACCGTGTGACCGTTGTACATGCGCTCCTGTTTGAGCATCTCGTAGAAGCACGCAGCTCCCATGCACACCTTGTTGGTGGTGGCAGCCGTGGTCATGCGCTTCAACGAGTCAAAGGACATCTCGCCCAGTCCATAATGACGACTGTGGGCGTAGTAGCACAGGTTGTGAGGTCGAGCTGTCAGATCATCCGCCAGGCACTTGAGCTGATCCTGCTCCAGCTTGCGAATGGGTCCCAGCGAAGCAGGCCAGGCATCCCGAGCCCGACAGATGCCCTCCATACGGTAGTAGTCACTCTGGCGGTGGTGGATCAGAAAGGTACAGTGAGAGAGTGCTTACAGTAGCAGGTCGGTACCTTTCTCCTCATATCGCGGTACCAGGGCTGGGGCATCAACATGGCCTCGGTAATCTCCGGGACGTCGCTCATGGCCTGGAGTCCAAGGTGGGCCAAGATGTTCCAGAACTCTGCCTCGGGACTGGCACGCTCCAATTCGTGCTTGAGGATCCAGCCCAGCGTGTCCCAGGTCAAGGGCAGTCGTTCTGCTCGTCGGAACCCGCTGTCGGGGATAATCTCGTACTCTTCACGGTCGGATTTCTCCACACGCTTCACCCTCAGCAGGTAGCGAAAGGCCGGGTTCAGTGAGATCATCTTGCCCTTGATGGTCACCTCGGCTCCCTCCATAAAGCGACCCACACGCATGGGGTGTACCATCTCACGCACAATGAACTTGCTGATTTGGTAGCCATCAAAGTCGGCCACATCCTTGGGAAAAAGCACACAGTGAGAACCTCCGTATGATACCCAGCATTCGATTTGCGTCATGGGACCCTCTTGGGGATAAAACTGGGGAATAAATTGTCTGGCTCACGAAGGATAACAGAGGAAAAAATATTCTCCCTTTTGGCTGGGGGGTTTATTCTTGGCTTCTCAGCTTTGCAACGACTTGTGCACCCGGTGTGCGAGCATCCCCATCGTAAGCCGTGCTGATCTGGAGCGTGTCCGTGCTCAGGTTCATCTTCATGTTGCGGCCTTGAAAGTAATCAATGTGACCGGCGGCAAGGGCTTCCTTGGCAAGTTTCTCATCCCATTGAGGAGCAGCTTGTGGCATGTTCTCATAAAAGCGAGCCACACGTTGGTTCTCCCAGAGGGCCTTGAGCAACTGGAGCTTGTCGATGCCCTTGATATCCAAGTTTCGGTCGCTCATGATTCTTTTGGCACCTCTTCTCACAGTGAAATTCAAATGGATAATTTTTGGTCCCCTCGCCCTGAGGACTACAACATCCATCGGGGAAAATTTATTCTCCTCTCACGTCGCCTATCCCGCCACCATGACAAAGAGGGCCTGTGATGCCATTGAGCAAGTCGGGTTTCCGCCCTGTGGGCCCGTCCCGGTCCTGAGACGTGTCCTCTTTGACCCGCACACGGCCTGCCACACAGTGGGAGCCTGTCAACTGCTGGAACTCGACGACCTCTGGAACCTGTACCAGACCTCCTCTGGGACGCTGCGTGCCCTAGCCAATCACCCCGACATTATTGTGTACCGCAATGCCCGCCTCATTGAACACGGGGACCTCAACGCTCCACTCTGCAAGGCTTTCACCGTGTATCGTGACCACCGTCTGATGCGCTCGTTTCGTCATTACATTGCCATGTACCCCAAGTTTGACCCGGGCAATCGTCAGATGTCGGCGGGCAGGAGGAAGCTTGCGTGGCGTCTCGCTTGTGGCGTGTCCCTGGAATATGCTGAGCTCATTTGGGGGCATTTCCTGGGGTCGGATGCGTCTCTTCTCCTTGAGTATGCGTGCTGGTCGGCACCTGTCTTGCTCATGTATGCCATTGCCCAACGTTATGACCAAGCATGGCCACCGCGTAGTTACACTCGAACGAGTTGCATCAGTCTTGCTTCAGCCGGAGGCAATGTGGAACTGCTCAAGTTTTTTGAGCAGCATCCGGATCCCCTACCCGAACCGGGGGACGAGGACGTGTACCTCCCCGACCGCAAAGGGGACTACATTTTCAGCTCCGCCTTGTACAGCATCCATGACGAGTGCGCGAATTATGCTTTCACCGAACATGCCGATCGCGTCATTGCCCTCATCAAATCGGACTTGTGCTGGCAGCGTCTTCCATGGAACCTGAACACGTTGCAGCGTATGGGTTCCGTGTGTCAGAAACACGGCGTCTCCATTGACTGGGAACACCTGTACGTCCGTTACATGGGCGAGCAACACACCGACATGGACAGCGAGAAGATTCTCTCATGGCTGGCTCCTCTTGCCCGCAAACAGTTCAAGGGGCGTTTGAGCCGAGACAAACACGCCAAGCCCCTCTTTATGGACCCCAACACGAGGACGAATTTTCGTCAGTACAAGCTTTCCCTGCTTGGCCTGGATGAAGACGGAAGGGGTAGCATCTGGAATCGATACCCCGCCAATGGGGACGCTCGTCATTACATGTACGCCCAGGATCAGCGTGACACTGGTCCGTTTGCTGTGAGCCTTGCCGGCCATTTGGGTCCACTGGGTCCACAGGTTGTTACTGCTTCACGTCTCGTCCGACAGGGTGCCGCTCTGGTGCTGGAGCCGATGGAAGGGAGGGAATAAAGATTGGCTGAAGAAGTGGTGGGAGAGGATGAGAGACGGGTTCATTTGCGTCCCTTCACACAGCCCTGGCAGTTGCCTAGTTAGAGCAATGACAAGGACCACTCTAGTGAATGAACTAGCTTGCTGTTTTTCAGGGTGCCAAAATTACAGGTCACAAGGCAGTCCTGCATTTGTTTGAACAAGGTCATCTCATCCCATCCTCTGCCCCATGGATGCCTTTGCAAACGATTCCGATGAGGATCGCTACGACGTGGTGCACGAAGTCGACTACGACCACCCCAGTCTCGCCCCTTTGAATCCGCACGATCGCTTGAGGCTGGCCAGGGGACCCGATTGGGATACACCCCCTCCCATGCGACAGCGAAGGGTTAGACGACCGGCATCGGCAGAGGAAGTGCGTCGCATGCAGTTTGAGACGGCCAGACGCATCATCTTTGGATCCAAAAACGTCCACGGTTACTCAGCAGTTACGGGAGGCCCAATGCCAGGCAAGGAGCAGCGTGAGGCATGGACCACTGCTGGGTTTGTGCGCCCCGATGAGATCTCCTATCAGACTCCCTTCCAACTGGGAAGCGTGACCCTCATG
>Ga0302319_10022680_pt1 | contig 11240 bp, 18 predicted proteins | sample Bog_T0_2_FD_203319 | JGI IMG/M metagenome (GOLD analysis project Ga0302319, IMG submission 203319) | Peat permafrost microbial communities from Stordalen Mire near Abisko, Sweden - Bog_T0_2 | ecosystem: Environmental > Terrestrial > Soil > Wetlands > Peat | place: Sweden: Abisko, Stordalen Mire...
AGTGGAGGTCGCGCTCTTGAGCACGGCCTTCAGTTCGGCGCGCACCTTGGCATACTTCGCCGACAGGCGGATGCGCTTCTTGTTACGTTCGATGGCGGAAGTCTTAGGCATGAGAGGCGGATGGTTAGGCGGCGGCGGGCTTGGGCTCGACCGGCTTGGCCGGAGCCGGCGTGGAGTCGGAGCGGCGGAAGGGCATGCCGAGGAGGCGGAGAAATTCGCGGCCCTCGTCGTCGGTCGTGGCCGTGGTCACGAGGCAGATGTCGAGGCCCATGGGCTTCTTGACGTTCTCCATCGTGATTTCGGGGAAGATGGTGAAGTCGGAAATGCCCAGGTTGTAGTTGCCCTGGCCGTCCAGCTTGGTCGACACCCCGCGAAAATCGCGGATAGAAGGAAGTGCCACCGCCAGGAGGCGGTAGAGGAACTCCCACATCGAGTTGCCGCGCAGCGTGACGCTGCAACCGACAATCTGATTCTCCTTCAGCTTGAAATTGGAAATGGCCTTCTTCGTGCGGTTGAGCAGCGGCTTTTGGCCGGCGATGTTGCCCAAGTCCCGCGCCACGTCGGCGATCTGGTTCTTGTCCGCCTCGGCGTCGATGCCGGTGTTGAGAACGATCTTCAGCAGCCGGGGTACGCGGTGCTTATTCTTATACCCCCGGGTCTTCACCATTTCGGGCGCGACCTGGTCGAGATAGATTTTCTTGAGGGAGGGAACAGTGCTCATGACGTCTTAGTCGGGGCCGAAGCCGGCGCGCTCTTCTTGCTCTTCCTGCTGTCAAAGCGCGTTTTGAGCATCAGGTTGGACATATGGATCGATCCCTCGCGTTCGACGATCGAACCCTGGGGATGCTCCTGTGATTTCTTGAGATGGCGCTTGATCATGGCCAGACCCTCGACCCGGGCGCGACCGCCCTTGGCCAGAATCTCCAGAACCTTGCCTTCTTTGCCTTTGTGCGAGCCCGCGATCACGATGACCGGGTCGCCGCGTTTGATATGGGCCTTTAACATGTCAGAGGACCTCCGGAGCGAGGGAAATGATCTTCATGAAATTCTTCGCCCGCAGTTCGCGGGCGACGGGACCGAAGATGCGGGTGCCGCGGGGATTGCCGTCGGCGCCGAGGATGACAATCGCGTTGCTGTCAAAGCGCAGGTAGCTGCCGTCATTGCGGCGGACGGCGGCGCGGGTGCGGACGACGACGGCCTTGGTGACCTCGCCCTTCTTCACCGTCGCATCCGTCGTGCTTTCCTTGATGTGCACGGTGATGATGTCGCCGACCCCCGCGGTGTCGGTGTTCTGACCCTTCTTGCTGATCATGGCGGCGCGGCGAGCGCCGGTATTGTCAGCGACATCGAGAATGGAACGGAGTTGAATCATGATTTAGTCTCCTTGGCGGCCGTGACCTTGGTCGGGACCTGGGCGGCGACATCCGCCTCGGAAATGGCGGCGGCGGCGGCGTCCTGGGCGGCGGTGATGACCTTGACCACGCGCCAGCGTTTCAGGCGGCTGATCGGGCGGGTTTCCATGATCTCGACGCGGTCGCCGACCTTGGTCGTGTCCGCCTCGTCATGGACGTGCACCACCGTCTTGCGGTTGATGACCTTGTGGTAAAGCGGATGCGGCGTCTTGTACGGAATCGTGACCTTGACCGACTTGATGCCGGAACGGCTGGTGACGAAGCCGATCAGGCTCTTGCGCGGATTGCGGGAATTGGGACTTACGGAGGACATACGGAGGAGGGCTATCAGGCGGAGGCTTTGGCCGGAACTTTGGCCTTTTCCCGCTTGATCGTTTCCAAGCGGGCGATGCTTTTGCGCAAGACCCGCATTTCGTGGGTTTTCTCGACCTGGCCGGTCTGCTTGCGCAGGCGCAACTGCAGGAGCTGGTCGCGGGATTCACGGAGTTTGGTGTCAAACTCCGCGACGGAAAGGTCTCGAATTTCTTTAACGTTCATCGGAAGCGTCGGGTTAGAGATGGAATCAGGCGGCAGCGCTTTCGCGGACAATGAAGCGGCAGCGGAACGGCAGCTTGGCGTCGGCCAGGCGGAAGGCCTCTTTGGCCACGCCGGCGGGGACGCCGGCCAATTCGAACAGCACGGCGCCGGGCTTGATCACCGCGACGTAGTACTCGACCGGGCCCTTGCCCTGGCCCATGCGCACTTCGGCCGGCTTCTTCGTCACCGGCTTGTGGGGGAAGATGCGGATCCAGAGCTTGCCCTTGCGCTTGAGGTGGCGGGAGATGGTCACCCGGGCGGCTTCGATCTGCTGGCCGGTCATGGGGCCGCGGCTCAGGGACTGCAGGCCGAATTCGCCGAACGCCAGCGTATTGCCGCGCTTGGCGTTGCCGGCGCGGGAGCCTTTCTGCGACTTGCGATATTTGGTGCGGGCGGGAGCGAGTGCCATGGTAAGGGTTCCGGTTAAACGGTGGTGTCAGCCTCTTTTTTGCAGATCCAGCATTTGACGCCGATCTTGCCGTAGAGGGTCTGGGCTTCGGAAAATCCGTAATCGATGTTTTCGCGCAGGGTGTGCAGCGGCACCCGGCCCTTGCGCTGCCATTCGCGGCGGGCGATGTCGGAGCCGCCGAGGCGGCCGGAGCACTGGATGCGGATGCCCTCGGCGCCGAGCGCCATGGCCATCTCGACCGCTTTCTTCATCGCGCGCCGGAAGGCGATGCGACGCTCGAGCTGCAGGGCGACGTTCTCCGCCACCAGCTGGGCCTCGATTTCCGGCTTCTTCACTTCCTGGATGTCGAGAAGGATCTCGCGGCCGGTCAGCTTGGTCAGCTGGGCCTTGATGTTCTCCACTTCCTGGCCCTTGCGGCCGATGACGATGCCGGGGCGGGCGGTGTAAATCTTGACCCGGACGCGGTTGGAGGCGCGCTCGATGAAGATGCGCGGAACCGAGGCCTGCTTCAGCTTCTCCATCAGGAGAGTGCGGATGACTTGGTCTTCCAGCAGGAGCTTGGGGAAGTCTTTCTTGCTCGCGAACCAGCGCGACTGCCAGTTGCGGCGGACGGCGAGACGGAAGCCGATCGGATTGGTTTTTTGGCCCATGGTCGGTAAATCAGTTGGTCCCACCATCCGACAGGATGATGCGAATGTGGGCCATTTTCTTGCGGCGAGGCATGGCGGTGCCGCGGGCGCCGGCCTTGAAACGCTTGAGGACGGGGCCGTTCTCGGCCACCGCGCTCTTCACTACCAAGGAGGCGGCGGAGAGGTTGGCGTTGTTCTCGGCGTTGGCGATGGCGCTCTTGAGCGTCTTGGCGATCAGGCGCGCGGATTTGCGCGGGATGAGATTGAGATAATCCAGCGCGGCGGACGCGGGCCGGCCCTGAATGATGCGCGTGATTTCGCGCACTTTCTTCGGCGACATGCGCGCGTAGCGGGTGAGAGCTTGAACTTCCATGGATGCGGTCCTTCGAGGGTTAAATTTCCTTACGGGTCATGCCGCCGTGAGCCTTGAAGACCCGGGTGGGAGCGAACTCGCCCAGCTTGTGGCCGACCATGTTCTCGGTGACGTAAACGGAGACAAAGGCTTTGCCGTTGTGGACGTTGAAGGTGTGGCCGATGAAATCGGGCGTGATGGTCGAGCGACGGGACCAGGTTTGGATCGGCTTTTTCGCGCCGGATTTGTTCGCCTTCTCGATTTTCTCGAAAAGGTGATAATCGACGAAGAAGCCTTTCTTGATGGAGCGGGCCATGGAAGGGTGGGAGTCTTACTTTTTGCCACGCGGCTTGCGGCCGTTGTGGTGAACGATGATCGACTGGTTGGAGAGCTTGGACCGACGCCGGGTCGGGAATCCCTTGGCCAACTGGCCCCAGGGGGAGACGAGTTGCTGGCGGCCGCCGCCGCCCTTGGACTTGCCCTGGCCGCCCCCGTTGGGGTGATCGACCGGGTTCATGGCCATGCCGCGGACGTGGGGGCGCTTGCCCAACCACCGGCGACGGCCGGCCTTGCCCAGGGACTGCTTGTTGTGGTCGCCGTTGCCGACCGAGCCGATGGTGGCGCGGCACTTGCAATGGACCAGGCGAATTTCGCCGGAAGTCATCTTGAGCTGGGCCTGGCCCTCTTCGATCGCGATCAGTTCGACGGCGGCACCGGCCGAGCGGGCGATCTGGGCGCCGCCGCCGGGCACCAGCTCGACACAATGGACCAGGGTTGAGGGCGGGATCAGCTCGAGCGGGAAGTTGTTGCCGACCAGGAAATCGTTGGTCGTGGCCTTGTCGGAGGCGAAGATGCTGGTCCCGATCGTCAGGCCCTCGGGCGCCAGAATGTAGCGCTTCTCCCCGTTGCCATAGGACACCAGGGCGAGGTTGGAGGTGCGGTTGGGATCGTACTCGATCGCCTGGACCTTGGCGGGCTGGTCGAGGAGGTTGCGCTTGAAATCGATGACGCGGTAGAGGCGCTTGTGGCCGCCGCCGCGATGGCGCGAGGTGACCCGGCCGTAGACGTTGCGGCCGCCGGACTTGCCGTAGGACTCGGTCAGACTGCGTTCCGGGCGCTTCTGGGTCAGGCCCTTGCGCTGATTCAGGGAGGTGAAACGGCCCGAGGGCGTGAGCGGACGAAATGATTTGATCGGCATGGGAGCGGTGGAGTTGGGCGGTCTGGGCTCAGACCAGTTCGATCTTGTCGCCGGCCTTGAGCGTCACGATGGCCTTCTTGTAGTCGGAGGTCATGCTGGGACGGCCCTGGCGGCTCTTCTTGTTCTTGCCCTGGTAATTCTGGGTGTTGACCCGGCGGACGGTGACCTTGAAGGTCGTGGCGACGGCGGCCGCAATCATCGGCTTGGTCGCGCGCGAATCGACTTCGAAGGTGTACTGGCCGAGTTCGGCCGATTGCTTGTTCGACTTTTCGGTCAGGCGAACGGTGCGAAGGACTTGGTCGGGATGCATCAGTTGGTTCCCCCTTGGACCCGGGCGACAATCGTCTCCAGCGCTTTGCTGCTAACGATGATCAGCTTGTACTGGGAGAGGTCGAGAGTGTTGAGTTTGGCCGCGTCCTGGAGGGACACGCGCTGGAGGTTGCGGGCGGCCCGCGTCGTCTCGGCGGTGAAGGGCGCGTCGACCAGGAGGACTTTCCCCTTGGGCGCGATGCGGCCGACCACCTGGTTGACCACCTTGGTCTTGGGCGTGGCCAAGCTGAAGGCCTCGATCACGGCGATCTCGCCGGCGGAGGCGCGGTCGAAAAGGGCGCGGCTGAAGGCGAGGTTCTTCACCTTGGCGTTGATCTTTTTGGAGTAGTCGCGGGGCTTGGGCCCGAAGACCACGCCGCCGCCGCCCCACAGGGGGGAGCGGATGGAGCCGGCGCGAGCGCGGCCGGTGCCCTTCTGGCGCCACGGCTTCTTGCCGCCACCGCGGACTTCGCCGCGGGTCTTGGTCGAATGGGTGCCCTGGCGGCGGTTGGCCTGGATCGCGACGATCACATCCTTGACCGCTTGCACGCCCTTATCGCCCTCGAAGGTCGGGAGGCCGGCGAATTCCTCGTCGCGGCTGCTGGTTCCGTCGGAAGTAAATAGCTTAAGTTTCATAGCGGCGGTTCCTCGGTTCAGGCATGGGCTTTCGGCTGCCCCTTGATGGCGCTGCGGACGATGACGTCGTCGCCATTGGCGCCCGGAATCGAGCCCTTGATCAGAAGAAGATTCTTGTCCGCGATCACCTTGACGACGCGGAGATTTTGCATCGTGCGGCGCTCAGCGCCCATGTGGCCGGGCATGCGCTGGTTCTTCCATGAGCGGCCAGGGGTCTGGCGCATGCCGATCGAGCCAATGCGGCGATGGAACATGGAACCGTGGGCCGCCGGGCCGCCGCCGACGCGGAAGCGCTTGACCACGCCCTGAAAGCCCTTGCCCTTGCTCACGCCGATGACATCGACGATCTGGCCCTCGGTGAAGGAGGTGACGGTGACGACGTCGCCGACCTTGAGGGTCGGGGCCGCGGTCAGGCGCACTTCGCTCAGGACGCGGGGGGCATGGTCGAGGCCGGCGGCCTTGGCATGCTGCAATTCGCCCTTGCTGGCGTTCTTGGTCTTCTTGGCCGCGAAGCCGAGTTGGACGGCATTATAGCCATCGCTGGCGACGGTCTTGACCTGCACCACGGCGCAGGGACCAGCTTCAACCACGCTGACCGGGATCAGGACGTTTTGAGCGTCGTAGACCTGGGTCATGCCAATTTTTTTACCGAGTAAGGAGGAGATCATGGGCTAAGCGGTAGGTGGAAAGGGTTTTCCGTTTTGAGACCTACATTAGAGGACCGCCGCTGTCCGCGGAAGCGGACGAAAGGCGGGCTAACTGCTAACTGTGGACTTTAGACGTTGATGGAAATGTCGACGCCGGAAGGGAGGTTGAGTTTCTTGAGTTCATCCACCGTTTGGGCGGTGGGCTCGATGATATCGATCAGACGCTTGTGCGTCCGGGTCTCGAACTGCTCCATCGACTTCTTGTCGACATGGGGGGAGCGGTTGACGGAAAGCTTCTCGATCCGGGTCGGGAGGGGAACCGGGCCGGAGACGCGGGCGCCAGAGCGCTTGGCGGTCTCGACGATGTCCTGAGCCGACTGATCGATGATGCGATAGTCGAAGCCCTGGAGCTTGATGCGGATGCGTTGGCCTTTCATGTGCGATAGTGCGCTTAGCTGCGGGCCGGGGCCCGGGTCGTGGTTTCCACGATCTTGGCCAGGAGGGAATTGGGCACTTGTTCGAAGTGCGAGGGAGTGATGGAGGCGCTGGCCCGGCCCTTGGAAAGGGACCGGATGTCGGTGACGTAGCCGAAAAGGGTCTCGAGCGGCACGGTGGCGGTGATGATGCAGGCGCCGGACTTGTTCTCGATGCCGCTGACGGCCCCGCGGCGGCGATTGATGTCGCCGATCAGGTCGCCCTGATACTCTTCCGGGGTCGTGACCTCGACGCCCATGATGGGCTCGAGCAGGATCGGATTGGCTTCCTTCATCGCGTCCTTGAAGGCGAAGATGCCGGCCATCTTGAAGGCGAGTTCGGAGGAATCGACTTCGTGGAAAGAGCCGTCAACCACGCGGACGATGACATCGACCACGGGATGGCCCGCCACGGTGCCGTTGTTGCAGCCTTCCTTGATCCCGGCGATCGCCGGCTTGATGAATTCCTTGGGAATGGAGCCGCCGACGGTCTCGTCGAGAATCTCGACCCCCTTGCCCTTTTCGTTGGGCTCGAGCTTGATCACGACGTGGCCGTACTGGCCCTTGCCGCCGGACTGGCGGATGAACTTGCCCTCGCCGTCGGCCGGCTTGAGGACGGTTTCACGGTAGGCGATCTGGGGCTTGCCGAAGGTCGCTTCGACCTTGAACTCGCGCTTCATCCGGTCGCGGATGATGTCGAGGTGCAGTTCGCCCATGCCGGAGAGAATGGTCTGGCCGCTGTCCGGATCGGTCGAGACGCGCAGGGTGGGATCTTCCGCCACCAGGCGCTGCAGGGCCGAGCCCATCTTTTCCTGGTCAGCCTTGGAATTCGGCTCGATCGACATCGAGATGACCGGCTCGGGGAAGGACGGCGGCTCGAGGCGGATGTCGAAATCCTCGTCGCACAGGGTGTCGCCCGTGATGACATCCTTCACGCCAACCAGGGCGCAAATGTCGCCGGAGTAGGCGACGTCGATTTCCTCGCGGTCGATCGCGCGCATCAGCACCAGGCGCGAGACGCGCTCGCTGCGGCGGGTGCGCGGATTGTAGAGGGACATGCCGCGTTTGATCTGGCCGGTGTAGATCCGAAAGAACACCAGCTTGCCGACGAAAGCGTCGGTCCAAAGCTTGAAGGCCAGCCCGGCCAGTTTGCCTTTGTCATCGACCGTGGCCAGGACCTCGTTGCCGTCGCTGTCCTGCCCCTTCATCGGGGGGACGTCGATCGGGCTGGGGAGATAATTGACCACGCAGTCGAGCAGGCGCTGGACGCCCTTCTTCTTGAAGGCGGAACCGGGGACGACGCCGCAAAAGCCGAGGGAAATGGTGGCCTTGCGGATCGCGAGGGTCAGCTCTTCGACCGAAATCTCGGTGCCTTCCAGGTACTTGGTGGCCACGACGTCATCGTAGTCGGACACCGCCTCGATCAGTTTCTCGCGGTAGACCTTCGCTTCCGAGAGCATGTCGACCGGGATCTCGCTCGTGGCCGGCGTGAGGTCGAGGGAGGTTTCGTGGTCGGCCGGGAAAATGTAGGCGACCATCTGCACCAGATCGACCAGGCCGGTGAAATTCTCTTCGGCGCCGATCGGGAGGAAGAGTGCGTGGCCGTTGCCCTTCAGCTTATTGCGAATGTCGTCGATCGAGCGGTGGAAATCGGCGCCGACGCGGTCCATCTTGTTGATGAAGGCGATGCGGGGGACCCGGTACTTGTTGGCCTGGCGCCAGACGGTCTCGGACTGGGGCTGGACGCCGGCGACGGCGTCGAACACGGCGACCGCGCCATCGAGCACGCGCAGGGAGCGCTCGACCTCGGCGGTGAAATCGACGTGCCCGGGGGTGTCAATGATGTTGATCCGCTGCTTGATCCCCTTCCAGGGGCCGCAGGAGGCGTTCCAGGCGCAGGAGATGGCGGCGGCCGTGATGGTGATGCCGCGCTCGCGCTCCTGTTCCATCCAGTCGGTGACGGTCGTGCCTTCGTGCACCTCGCCCATCTTGTGGACGGCCCCGGAGTAAAAGAGGATGCGCTCGGTCGTGGTCGTCTTGCCCGCGTCGATGTGCGCGGCGATGCCGATGTTGCGGGTCCATTCCAGCGGGAAGGGACGGCTCGGTGCATTGACCGAAGCAACCTTGGCTTTGTCGGTGACGACAGTAATCTCAGGAATGACGGCAGCGGACATAACAATCTTACCAGCGGAAATGAGCAAAGGCGCGGTTAGCCTGCGCCATCTTGTGCGTGTCTTCCTTCTTCTTCACCACCGTGCCGGTGTTGTTGTAGGCATCGATGATCTCGGTCGCGAGCGCCTCCTTGAGCGGCACGCCTTTACGGCTGCCGGCGGCGTCGACGATCCAGCGCAGCGCCAGGCTCTCCTGGCGCTCAAACGAAATTTCAATCGGCACCTGGTAGGTGGCGCCGCCGACCCGGCGGCTCTTGACCTCGAGGCGGGGCCGGGCGTTTTCCAGGGCTCCGAGCAGCAGGTCGACCGGGTCGCCCTTTTCCAGCTTTTCGGACACCTTGGCGAAGGCGCCGTAAACAATGCGCTCGGCCAGGTTCTTTTTGCCGCACTTCATCACCACGTTGACCAAATGGGCAACGAGGGGACTGCGGTAACGGATATCGGGGGCGACGACGCGCTTAACGGCTCTGTGACGGCGTGACATGGATTAAAGGTCCCGAGGGATTATTTCTTGGCCTCTTTCGGGCGCTTGACGCCGTACTTCGAACGGCTGCGACGGCGCTTTTCCACGCCCGTGGCATCCAGCGTTCCGCGAACAATATGGTAGCGCACGCCGGGCAAATCTTTGACGCGGCCGCCGCGGACCAAAACGATCGAATGCTCCTGCAGATTATGGCCTTCGTCCGGGATATAGGAAATCACCTCATTGCCATTGGTCAGACGGACTTTCGCGACTTTGCGGATGGCCGAATTCGGCTTCTTCGGCGTGCGGGTCATGACCTGAACGCAGACGCCGCGCCGGAACGGATTCCCGTCCAAAGCCGGCGATTTCGTTTTAGAAACGGCCTGACGGCGACCCCGGCGGACCAGCTGACTAATGGTTGGCATGCGAAAATTTAAGAGTGGAAATTTGGGAAAAGAGGAAAACCCTACTATCTGCTTCCGGCGCGGCAAGAACTTTTTGGCGAAAACTCACCATCTTCGCGAATTCCGGGATTTTGCCCTGGCTCGCGACGGTTAGCGCCAGCGGCTGGAAGCCGACGGCGCGCGGAAGAAGAAGAGGAAAGGGAGATGAAATTCGATCCCCTCCCCTGTGCGCAAGCACATTTTCCACGACCGCGGAAACTCCCTTGTGATGGCGTCCATCGAGAGCCTTTTCAAATGCCGCCCGCCGTTTCTGGAATGCCATTTCGGCCGTTCTCCCGGAGGTACGCGTGTTTCGCCTGAACCGAGGTGCCCAGCCCTAACCCGATGGCAGCGCCAAGTGGGGATTGATCAGCCAATACGTTTGGATGCCCTTGACTAGCTCATTGAGCTCCACGGGGTTAGGCGGCTTAACTAGAAAGGAATTAGCCCCCATTGAATAGGCCTCCTGGATGTCCGAATCCTCCCGGGAGTTCGTTAGAACGAGGATAGGAAGCGAACGCAAGGCAGGCTGGGCTCGGGTCCAGCGCAAGACTTCCAGTCCGGAGGCGCGAGGCAGCTTAAGATCGAGGCAGACGATGATCGGCAGCGGGTAGGCCTGGCGGTCGCCGTAAATTCCCCGGCCATCCAAGTAGTCGACGGCAGCTTGGCCGTCGCTGGCCACCTGCACAGCGAGGCCGATACCGGCAACAGCAATGGCACGGCGCATGAAAAAGATATCGTCCTCGCTGTCTTCGACCAAAAGAAGGCATCGGGAGTTCATGTTCCTCTCGGATTTACCAGGCTGGCCTCTAGTTCCGAGACCCCGGGACGAAACCCCGGGCTAAAACCCGCCCTCGGAGGGTGGGGCAAGCCCCCGTTGACCCTCAATAAAATGCTACCCTGGTTCAACCGGATGGAAGCGCCAGACGGGGGTTATCCAGCCCATAGGGCTGAATCCCCTTTACTAGCTCGTTGAGCTGCCAAGCATTAGGAGGCTTGATGAGGAAGGACTTGGCGCCCAAGGCATAGGCTTCCTGAATGTCCGTCTCCTCGCGGCGGATCGAGATCCTGGACCAGGATGTAGATCAGTTCGGCGTTGCGCGCCAGGTTGCCTAATAGCTCCGTAGAGGCCTCAAAGCCGCCAGGGCCCCCCCCAGTCTTGAAGGAGGCGGCTGGCTTGAACGGGACCGATGCCCGGTCCACGCCGGGCCTCTTCGCCGGAGGGGGAAAGAATGGTGTCGAGTCTGGAAGTCACGACGCAGCTATGGATTCCCGGCCGGGGCCTCCTGTTCCGCTCCTGGAAAAAAAGCGATGGGGAAACCACTTGGGCGGGAATCGGCCTCAGAGCGCGGCCGGCGCCGCGCCGTCCACCGTTTCGGTGTAAATAAAACCGCCCGGCCTTGAGGGCCGGGCGGTAAAATCTCACGGAGCTTGGCTCGACATGAGATTTTTGGCGGGAGGAAGGCCAGATTGGGGCCCGATGGCCTATTTGCCAACCCTTTTCTGGTCCCGCTTCGCCGCC
>Ga0302319_10022682_pt1 | contig 11240 bp, 8 predicted proteins | sample Bog_T0_2_FD_203319 | JGI IMG/M metagenome (GOLD analysis project Ga0302319, IMG submission 203319) | Peat permafrost microbial communities from Stordalen Mire near Abisko, Sweden - Bog_T0_2 | ecosystem: Environmental > Terrestrial > Soil > Wetlands > Peat | place: Sweden: Abisko, Stordalen Mire...
ACGAGGACGCGGGAGTCACGGGAACCGTGACCTGGAACAACCTCGATGATTCAGCAGGAAATATCCTTGCCACAACCGTTGTTTCCGGTCAATCGCCGGTGACAGCTCAGAATGGCGGCAGCACCGATTCCGCCTGTACTTATTCTGACGAGCAAGGCGTCACACCAAACCATTGGAACGGCGCCATCGCCATGTTCAGAACGCAGCCGGCGGCCCCTTCCTGTCCCGCCACTCCGCCGGTACCCTCCATGGCCGGTTGCGCGTATAGCCAGAGCATGGGAACGCAGGCAATCGGTTCTGCTGCTCCGGCGCAGGCGGTGAGCGTCTCCGTTGCCGCCGGAACGACTGTGGGCAGCATTGCAGTGCTCACCACCGGAATTGCAAACAAGGACTTCACCAATACAACCGCCGGCACATGCACGGCGACGACCTACGCCACAGCCACGAGTTGCGCGGTCGATGTGAACTTCTCGCCCCTCGCTGCCGGCTTGCGTCGGGGTGCGGTGGTGTTTTATTCCGGCGCCAACAACACCGGCACAGTTCTGGCATCGGTGCCAATCGCCGGCATTGGCAGCGGCCCGCAAGTGGCTTTCGGGCCTGGCGGGGCGCAGAGCAACGTAGGGAGTGGGTTCACCAGCCCTCAGGGCGCGGCAGTCGACGGTGCAGGAAATGTGTTTGTCGCCGATCCCGGCGTCCCGGCCGTGTACAGGATTGCACCGGGTGGCGTGCGGACGGTGGTGGGCAGCGCATTCAACAAGCCTTCGGGCGTGGCCGTGGACGGCGCCGGCAATGTTTTCGTCGCCGACTCGGGTGCGGCGGCAGTTTATGAAATCACACCGGGCGGAACACAGACCGAGATCGGCAGCGGGTTCGGCAAACCCGTTGGCATTGCGATCGACGAAGCCGGCAATGCATACATCGCGGATGCAGGGAAGGCGCTTGTGTACGAGGTGACTCCGGGCGGGACGCAGACCACCGTGGGCAGCGGGTTCATCGCTCCCGCAGGTGTTGCAGTGGACGCGGCGGGCGATGTATACGTGGCCGATTCCGCTGCCCCAGCTGTGTATGAGGTGGCGGTTGGCGGCGCAAAAACCACCGTCGGCAGCGGATTCAGCCAGCCGCAAGGCGTGGCCCTCGATGCTGCTGGAAATGTTTATGTCGCGGATGAAGGAACCGGCACTGTCTACGTGGTTTCGCCGAGTGGCACACAGGTCTCTGCCGGCAGCGGCTTCGACGTTCCGATTGGATTGACGATCGATGGAGCAGGCAATCTTTACGTCGTCAATTCCGGAAACGGGTTGGTGGTGAAGGTCGATCGCGCCGATGCTCCCTCGCTGAGCTTTGCATCCACCGCGGCGGGTTCAACCAGCACCGACAGCCCGAAGATCGCCGAACTGGAAAACATCGGCAATGCGGCGCTGACTCTGACCGCTCTTGGTTATCCAACTGACTTTCCTGAAGGCACCGGCGACGTGAGTGCTTGCAGCGCCTCGACCGGCCTAAGTCCCGCGGAGCAGTGCGATCTGCCCATCGACTTCAGTCCCTTGTCGGTCGCGAGTCTGAGTGAGAGTGTGACGCTCATCGACAACGCGCTGAACGTGGTGGGAGTGAAGCAGTCGATCGCGGTAAGCGGCACAGGAACGGCCGTGAGCGCGACGCTCACCTCTCCAACGCCGGGCGCCGTGCTCTCGGGTTCCCCTGTGAACTTCAGCTGGAAGACCTCTGTCGGCGCCACTGCATACTCGCTCTGGCTGGGCTCGACGGGCGTCGGCTCGGTCAACCTCTATGACTCGCATGCGATCAGCGCAACATCCGTAACGGTTGGTGGCCTGCCCGTCAATGGCGCAACCATCTACGCGCGCCTCTATACCATCTTCAACGGCAAGGCTGTTTACAACGACTACACCTACACTGCCGCGACGCAAGTTCAGGCAGCCATCACGTCACCGCAGCCCGGCAGTGTGCTTACCGGTTCCGCGGTAACATTTTCTTGGAGCCCCGCCGCCGGCGCCACCGCATACTCGCTCTGGATGGGCTCGACGGGCGTCGGCTCGGTCAACCTCTACGACTCGCATGCGATCAGCGCGACATCCGTGAAGGTGACTGGCCTGCCCACCAACGGAGAAACTGTCTACGCGCGGCTCTATGCCATCTCCAACGGCAAAGCAGTTTACGCAGATTACACCTACACTGCCGCGACGCAAGTTCAGGCAGCCATCACGTCACCGCAGCCCGGCAGTGTGCTTACCGGCTCCGCGGTAACATTTACGTGGACCCTCGCCACCGGAGCCACCGCATACTCGCTCTGGCTGGGCTCGACGGGGGTTGGCTCCGTCAACCTGTACGACTCCCATGCGATCAGTGCAACATCCGTGAAGGTCATCGGCCTGCCCACCAACGGCGAAACCATCTACGCGCGGCTCTATGCCATCTTCAATGGAGTTGCCAAATCCGTCGACTACACCTACACCGCACAGTAGCTCAACCGGGCAAGACTCCATGCGCCGAGTATGGCGCGATGTCTAACCTCTGAACCGATGTCACCTTCACGCGTACGTGCGGACACTGGGAAGTCGCGTCGAGTTGAGTCATGTTTTTGCGAAGTCGTTTCTCCGTGGTTGCCACTGAGTCAATGGGAGAGATGCGGCGGGAAAGCAACACGCATATGAGCAGTTTTTCATGACCACGATTCAGGCATTCTGCTGAATCATTCCCTGTCCTGGAAAGGAAGGCAAATGCCGGCATCTTTACAATCAGGCGCCGATCTACTCCGAATCGATCCCGCGAGCGAGGTAGATCGCATTTCAAAGATTATCCGGGATGTGGTTATCACCCGGTTCAAGCGAAAGGGCGCGGTTGTCGGCGTCTCGGGCGGCATCGACAGTAGCGTCGTCGCCGCGTTGTGCGTGCACGCGCTGGGGAAAGACCGCGTCTTCGGTCTGTTTATGCCCGAGTCGGAATCTGCATCGGAGAGTCTCACCCTGGGTCGCCTGCTCACTGATCATCTGGGCATGCGGGCTGTTGTTGAGAACATCACTCCGATCCTTGACGGTTCTGGCTGCTATCGCCGCCGTGACGACGCAATTCGCACTGTTGTTCCCGAATACACCGACGCGTATAAGTGCAAAATTACCCTGCCCAATCTTCTCGACGATGACCGCTATGCAATCTTTTCAGTCGTTGTCCAGTCGCCGCAGGGCGAGACCAAAAAGGTTCGTTTGTCCCTGAGCGCATACCTGGGCATTGTGGCGGCCAGCAACTTTAAACAGCGCGCCCGCAAGATGATCGAGTACTACCACGCGGATGCTCTCAACTATGCCGTTGCCGGAACGCCCAACCGCCTGGAATACGATCTCGGCTTCTTTGTAAAGGGCGGCGACGGTCTTGCCGATTTCAAGCCGATTGCGCACCTCTACAAATCGCAGGTGTATCAACTGGCAGACTACCTGGAAATCCCCGAGGAAATCCGAACCCGCCCCCCAACGACGGATACCTACTCCCTGGCCCAGTCGCAGGAGGAGTTCTACTTCTCGATGCCCCTTGAACAGATGGATGTGTGCCTTTACGGACGGGATCACGACAAGGGTCCTGAGGAGTTGGCGCCGATCCTGGGCCTGACTGAAGACCAGGTTAAACGCGCTTTTGCAATGATCGACGCCAAACGCAAACATGCGCAGTACCTCCACGCGTCTCCAGTCCTTATGTCCGACCGCGGCGGCGAACATGAGCCGGCTCTCCAGGCCGGTTGACGCTGCATGCTGCACCCTGCTTCTCAACATTCAGTCTTGATCAGGAGATACTTCAATGCCCTTGCAGTTGGTTAGTTCGCATATCGGTGGAGATGTGGTCGTGATTGCGCCCACTGTTCTGGGTGACGATCGCGGCTTCTTCATGGAGACTTACCGCCAGGACAATTTCCGGGATCTGGGCCTGCCCACTGAGTGGGTGCAGGATAATCATTCCCGCTCCTCGAAGGGGGTGCTCCGCGGGCTTCACTTCCAATGGCAGCCGCCAATGAGCAAGCTGATGCGCGTCACACACGGCGCGGCCTTCCTTGTCGCCGTCGACATTCGCAAGGGCTCGCCAACGCTGGGCCAATGGTTTGGCATGGAGGTTACTGCGGAGAACAAGAAGCAGGTTTACGCACCCTATGGGTTCGCGCGCGGCTTCTGCGCCCTTACCAACGAGTGCGAAGTGCAGTACAAGTGCACTGGCATTTACAACTCAGGCGCCGAATCCGGCGTCTTCTACCGGGATCCGCAGATCGGCATTGAGTGGCCGCTCAGCGACGTAACGGTGTCTGGCAAGGATGCGAAGGCGCAGTCGCTGAAAGAGTGGCTTGCCTCCCCTCTGTCCGACAACATTGTCTATCAAACAGAATCAACATTTGTTGGAGGAGTAAAGTAAAATGCGCATTTTAATTGCTGGTGGCGCGGGCTATGTCGGCTCCGTACTGATTCCGCATCTTCTGGATCGCGGGTATAAGGTCGACGTGGTCGACTTGTTCTGGTTTGGAAACAACCTGCCGAGTGATGCCGGCATCCTTGAAAAGGACATCTTCGATCTGCAAGTGTCCGACCTTGCCGGTTACGATCAGGTCATTTTTCTGGCGGGGCTCTCCAACGATCCAATGGCGGATTTCTCGCCGGCCAAGAACTTCATCTTCAACGCGTCGGCGCCGGCGTATCTGGCGTACATTGCAAAGAAGGCGAAGGTCAAGCGGTACATCTATGGCAGTTCATGCTCGGTGTATGGCTACACGGAAAACGAGCTCTTCGACGAGGATTGCCCGGTCAATTCTTCGTACCCTTACGGTATCTCCAAGCTGCAAGGCGAGCGCGCAGTCATGCAGATGGTCGACGCGGAGTTCTCCGTCATTGCTTTGCGCAAGGGAACTGTCTCCGGGTATAGCCCGCGCATGCGCTATGACCTGATCATCAATACTATGTTCAAGTGCGCCATGAAAGAGGGCGTGATCTACGTGAATGATCCCGCCATCTGGCGACCCTTCCTCAGCATTGAAGATGCTGCCATGGCCTACACCCGCGCCGTCGAGGCCAATGAATCGCTCAACGGCATCTACAACATCGCCTCAGGCAACCATACCGTCGGCGAAATCGCTGATCTTGTCAAGCTCGCCGTTGAGGAAGAGTTCGGGAAAAAGATTGCCCTCGACATCAAGCACATCAGGGACGCGCGCAACTACAAAGTCTCCATTGAGCGTGCCGCCACGATCCTGAGCTTTCATCCCCATCACAGCGTCAAGTCCATCGTGAGGAATATCATCACCAACATGGACAAGTGCAGCGACTGGGACAATCCGGCATACTATAATATCCAGGTTTTCAAGGCGCTCGAAAAGCAGCAGCCGCTTGAATCCTATGCACTGCCGCAGCCCGTTGGAGGCGCACGATGAAGGTTGCTGTACTTGGCGCCAATGGCCAGCTGGGCAGCGACGTTTGCGCAGCGTTTGTGCGCAACGGCGATCAAGTGTGCGGGTTCACGCATGCGGATATCGAACTGACTTCGGCCTCCTCGGTCGAAGCCGGTCTGGCGGCCGCTTCGGCTGAATTCATCGTCAATACAGCAGCGATGCATCATGTCGACAAGTGCGAAGCTGATCCCGTCGGCGCCTTCCAGGCCAATGCGGTCGGTGCCATGCATGTTGCCGATTGGGCCCAGCGTGCCGGCGCAACCGTGGCTTATGTCAGCACCGACTACGTATTCGATGGCAAAAAAGAAGCACCTTATCTGGAAGCCGATCTTGCGGCTCCCCTCAACGCCTACGGCGTAACCAAGCTGGCGGGAGAGCATTTCACCTCCGCCCATGCCAACCGGCACTTCGTACTGCGGGTCTCTGCGATCTATGGCCACCAACCATGCCGTGCCAAAGGCGGATTGAACTTTGTGGAACTGATGCTGAAGCTATCGCGCGAACGCGACGAATTGCGTGTTGTTGATGATGAGTTCGTCACGCCCACCCCCACCGTGCAGATTGCGGAGCAACTGGTTGCGCTGAGCCGCTCAAACCACTACGGCCTTTACCATGGAACAGCAGAAGGGAGTTGCTCCTGGTATGAGTTCGCCCGCGAGATATTCGCGCTCACCGGTTCGAAGGTTCGACTTGAGAAAGCGCGCCCCGGAGAGTTTCCAGCGAAGGTTCCCCGGCCCAAGTATTCTGTGCTTGAAAACTGCGCATTGAAGGCAACGCAGTTGAATCAATTCACCGGATGGCGGGATGGCCTTGAGCAGTACCTTCATGCTCGTGTGGATGCGGCGGTGGCCGCTCGGTAACGATGGAGAAAGGCTAGCGCTCCAAATGGACGACCAGCATTGCGATGTTGCGATTGTGGGAGCAGGCATTGTCGGCCTCGCTGTCGGCTTGCAACTCAACCGTAAGAATCCTGGACTAAAAATCATTCTGTTGGAAAAGGAGGCTGAGGTAGCTTCCCACCAGACCGGGCACAACAGCGGCGTCCTGCATTCCGGCCTGTATTACAAGCCTGGGTCGCTGAAGGCCCGCCTATGTGTCGAGGGCCGGGAGGCCTTGGTGCAGTTCTGTCAGGAGCAGGGAGTTCCGTACGAGATTTGCGGCAAGATCATCGTCGCAACCGAAGAGAGCGAGATACCGGGACTCAAAGAACTTCTGCGGCGCGGCCGCGCCAATGGCGTGGCGGGCCTTCGCGAACTGAATCGTGAGCAGATCCGCGAGATCGAGCCTCATGCCGCAGGCCTGCAAGGCGTCCATGTGCCCGCGACTGGCATTACCGACTTCAAGATGGTCTCCCAGAAGTATGCTGAGATCATCAAACGAGGCGGTGGCGAGGTGCTTACAGGCGCCGGGGTTCTTGGCATCGTGCACGAGCCGGGCGGTATCGCTTTGGAAACTGCGCGTGGAGTCGTTCATGCGCGCTTTGTGGTCAACTGCGCAGGATTGCACAGTGATCGGATCGCCGCCATGGCAGGCGCCAGTCTTGGGCTTCGCATCATTCCGTTCCGCGGCGAGTACTATGAGCTCGTTGCCAGCAAGCATCATCTGATTCGGGGTTTGGTTTATCCGGTTGCCGATCCGCGTTTTCCGTTCCTCGGCGTGCACTTCACCCGGCGCATTCACGGAGGGGTCGAAGCGGGGCCAAATGCGGTCCTCTCCTTCAAGCGCGAGGGATATTCGCGTACCGCATTCAGCCTTTCGGACGCATCCTCGACGGCCCTGTTTGCCGGCTTCTGGAAGATGGCCGCGCAGAACTGGAAGAGCGGAATGGGAGAGATGTATCGCTCCTGGAGCAAGCAGGCTTTTACGCATGCGCTCCAGAAACTGCTGCCCAGTCTGACGGAGCAGGACATCCAACCCGGGGGATCAGGCGTGCGCGCGCAGGCGCTCGATCGCAATGGAAAGCTGCTGGACGATTTCAACTTCGTGCATCAGGATAGAATTCTGCACGTTTGCAACGTGCCATCCCCAGCGGCGACGGCTTCTTTGGTGATCGGCAGGGAAATAGCGTCAACGCTTGACGGCATTGCCGGCTTCAAGAGTGTTCAGGTTGAAATCAGTCAACGGATCCCAACCGTCGCCTGCAATTGAGTCGGGAGAGCTCTGGACGCGCCAACGCCTGGCCCTCTGCGGTCATGGCCGGCGCCACTGACTACGACTTCAGGCGAGCCAGAGCCGACTGGACATCCGCCGCATCGCGGTAGTGGGGAGCGATCTTCAGGACACGATCAAACTGTTGCCGCGCCAGCGCCGGCTGGGCACTCTTTTCGTACGCTAGTCCCAGGTGATAGTGAATATCGGGATCCTCTGGCAGCCCGTTCTTGGCTTGCAGCTGCAGCGCTTGCTGAAGATTACCGATGGCCAGCGGGTATGCGCCCTGTTTGTAATAGATCCACCCCATGGTGTCGACAACGAGCGGCGAATTCGGCATTTCCCTTCGCGCGGTCTGCGCCAGCGCTAATGCGGTGTCAAGGCTTCCGCCAATCTGAATCAACACGCGGGCAAGGTCGTTGGCTGCCTCTGGATTCTGTGAATTGAGGGCCAGCGCATTCTGATACGCATCCTGGGCTTTCTTCCAATCGGACTTGGACTCATACAGAGTGCCAATCAGGATATCCAGATTCAGTTGCCGCGGATTGTCGCTCAAGGACTGCGCGCCCGTCGCAATGGCCTGCTCCGTTTCTCCCTTTGCGGCGCGTACCTGGCACAGCTGAAACAGAGCGTCGTAATTGTGGTTGTCGAGCGCAGTCGACTTCTCCAGCGCAGTTTCGGCTCCGTTGAGATCCTTTTTGCTGCGAAAGAGCACGGCTCCCAGCAAACTGTAAAAGCCGCTGTTGTTCGGTTCCTTGCTGATTTGCTCTTTCACGCGGGAAATGGCTTGATCGACCTGATGCTCTGCCACGTACGCGTTGACTATTCCGCGCAGCGCATCTTTGGAGCTGACATTCCGGTCCAGGGCGTCCAGATACGCCTTTACAGCATCACCATATTGCTTCTGAGCGAATCGCAAATTGCCCAGTTGCACGTAGCCAAATGAACTCTCCGGAGCAGCTGCGATCGCTTTGCGCACATCCTGCTCAGCCTCGGCGTAGTGGGTACGATTGATGTTGGCAACGGCGCGCAGTGCATAGCCTTCCGGAGCTCCAGGTTGGAGACGGATCATCTGGCTGGCGGCGTCTTCCAGGGCATTCATGTCGCCCTGCATCATGGCGGCGTTGGCGAGGGAACGCTCCGCATCCAGAAAATCGGGATTCAGCCGCAGAGCTTCCCGCCATTGCCTCTCCGCACTGTCAAGATCGCCCTGCTTTTGCAGTGCGATTCCGAGAGCAAAATGGGCCTGCGTGTTGTTGGGGGAGCTATTCACCACCATTTGCAGCGTCTGGGCCGCGCCATTGACATCTCCGCTCATGATCTGTAACTGGCTGCGATGGACCAGTGCATTCTCGTCTTTGGGATTGGTCTTCAGTATCTCCTCGTTGAGGCTCCGCGCCGTGTCGTACCGGCTGGCTTGAATGAGAAGTTGAACGTACTTCTCCTTTACCTGCCGGTCTCCGGGCCGCTCCCGAAGCAGCTCGCCATACGCTGCTACAGACTTGTCCAGGTCGCCCGTTGTGAAATAGAAGTCGCTCAGCGCAAGATAGGTGTCGGGGTTGTGAGGCAAATCGCGTTTGGCTTGTTGAAGAACAGTTTCCGCCTCAGGTTTTTTGCCCTCGGCAACATAGAGCCTGGCCAAAGCATTGCGGGGCGCAATCGTGCTGGAATCGATCGCCAGTGCATCGCGGTACTGGCTCTCTGCTTCGCCGAACCGCTTTTGAGATTGATAAAAATTGCCCAGCATCAGCCGCGCGGGAGCGGCCTTCGGATTCAGTTCGATAACCTTCTTGAAACTTGCTTCCGCATCAGGCAGGTCGCTGATCCTGTTTTGCAGAATCGCCAGGCTCAGGTAAGGTTCCCAGCGGCCGGGGGCGAGCGCGATCGATTTCTGCGTCTCGGCGATTGCGTCAGGGAATTTTCCCTGTGCCGCCAGTAGGTTGGAGCACATCGAGTGGACGCCCGGATCGTCGGGGCGCTGCTTCAGCAACAGATCGGTTTGTTCCTGGGCCTGTTGAAAGTTGCGAAGCTGGATCAGCAGGTTCGTCAGCTCCATTCGAGCCCGGAAGTCGAGCGGGCGCAGCTCAACGGCTCGGGTAAGTTCCTGGTATGCACGGTCACGCTGCTGCAGGCGCAGGTAAGTCTCGGCGAGCTGCAGGTGGGCGTCGGCGTATTCCGGGTCCGTTTGGATGGCTTCAGTGAACTCAAGTGCAGCTTCTTGATATTTACCTTGATCAAAGTATTGCTGGCCGGCCTGAAAGTATTTTTGCTTTCGCGCATTGGGGTCGAGGGAGCAGCCAGAAAGAAGAGCACCAGTCAGAGTCAGGACCAGCACAGGGCGCCAATTGAGCGAGAGTTTCATCTCGAAGCCTCCACTTGCAGATTGCTTCGCAAGGACCGCACGAACACTCTGGATTCTATCGCGGTCATGGCCAGCAGGCGCGCCGGAAGGAAAGCGCTCGCATCCGACGTGTCAAACCTGCCAACACGCGCTTGGGAAATGCGACTGAGAGGGAGTTTGAGACCGCCGCGCGACTGGCATCGGATGCAATCGATTTGGCCGAGCGAAAAGCACATGATCGCCCTGTTGCAAAGTTTTGCGACCATTTGCGGAGGAAGGCTGGAGTTATGCAGGGCTTAGCCGCGCCAGTGGTGGAAAAGGCCGAAAATGGCCAGGCTGGATCGAAATGGACAGCATAATTCGGTCCGTGCGGTGTAACCCATGGGTAACTCCTCCGGGTAACACTCAAGAGTACTGTTTGCAACAGGTTGCAAAAAGTTTCAATCTTGACAATTGCGAGTGTCAAGTTAGAATTGAGCATCTGCCAAAGACATGTGCAGATGTGCCCCAATTGCATGACGAGTTGATGACGGCCGGAAGTGAAAAGGAAGGTTAAGCATGAGAATGAAAGCTGAAAGATTGGCAGCAGTTGTTGGTGCCGTGGTTCTCTATTTCGGAGTGTCGGCATCGGGGCAGGGAACACCGGTCACGATCAACCTGACAAACGTCAATGGTGACCCGATCGTGAACGTCGGTGGAGAGGAAGTCTACGCCGGGGTCTATGGCGGAACGTCCAATCTTGCAGGCGCGAACACCGGAATTATTTGCGACGACTTCTATGACGAAGTCGGCGTTCCGGAAACCTGGTCCGCCACTGCATATCAGGCCTCAACGTTGACAAGTTCCAATCTCTCCGAGGTCCTCTTTGGTGGCAATAACGCCTCGGGCTATCTCGGCATTGGGCTTTCCGGGTACGCCGAAATGGCCTATCTGGTGGAACTTTCTTTCAAGAGCTCAGGCAATCCGACGCTTCAGGGCGATATCTCCGAGGCCATCTGGTCGATCTCCGATCCGGCCATCTACAGCACACTTGACGCGGCCGCGAAAGCTTTGGTCGCGCAGGCAATCGCCAACGCCGCGGCCACGGGCGACAGCCTGAGCCAGTACGCGAACCTGTGGATTTACACGCCCAGCCCGCTCATTGGTGCAGGCGAGCCGCAGGAGATGTGGGGAACGGTGCCGGAGGGTGGAGCGACGTTGCTTTATCTGCTGCTGGCTGCCGTCGTTTGCTTTGGTGCGATGCGCTTCCGCTCCCGCAACCTCGCTATGAACAGCAAGACGGCCTGACAGCCGCTCCTGGTTGAGCTATACTATCCG
>Ga0302319_10022685_pt1 | contig 11238 bp, 5 predicted proteins | sample Bog_T0_2_FD_203319 | JGI IMG/M metagenome (GOLD analysis project Ga0302319, IMG submission 203319) | Peat permafrost microbial communities from Stordalen Mire near Abisko, Sweden - Bog_T0_2 | ecosystem: Environmental > Terrestrial > Soil > Wetlands > Peat | place: Sweden: Abisko, Stordalen Mire...
CTCCTGCCGAACTGCGGCAGACGATTGTCGACCTCGGGCGATCGGACTCGGCAGCATTGGCCTGGCGAGGTCCCCGCGATTAGATCACCCCTCCCTACAGTAGTTGAGTTTATCACATCGTCGCCGTTGCGATGACCAGGAATTCGGCGTTTTGGTGGGGCGTCGCCGGAGCAATCATTCCAGAAGTGTTGCGATTCTTTAAGGTGGTTTCGAGCGGGGCCGCAACCCCCGCGTTGAACTGAACCCTGTACGCAATTCTGTTATTCGGATTCTCCATCGCCGCGGGTATCGTGTCCATCGCGTGGAAGCCGGATTCAGAATGGAAGGCTCTCTGGGTCGGGGCATCCCTGCCATCGATTGTCGCAACTCTGGTCCAAACTGCTCCCCCCTTGGCGAAGTGAGCAGCCCCGCCAAAACCGCTCTTATCGCAAGCTTAACCCCCCATCAACCGCGATTAATTGACCCGTCACGAAGTTTGTGGCATTCAAAAAGTAAAGCACAGCGTCCGCAATCTCCCCGGCTGTCCCAGCGCGTTTAGCTGGAGTCGCGTCCACCATCTGCTGCGCCCTCGAATCCAGACCCCCAAACGGAATCACCCCGGGAGCCACGGAGTTCACCGTAATCTCTGGCGCGAATGCTTTCGCCAGAGCTTTCGTCAGCATAATCACGCCCGCCTTCGATGCACAGTAGTGGGCATGCTCGGCCCAGGGCCGGATCCCACCCAGCGAGCTGATGTTCACGATCCTGCCGCCTCCACACTTCTTCATAAGTAGCGCCCCCTGCTGACAGCAAAAAAACGTCGCCTTGAGATTCACGCTATGAATGAAATCCCAATCCTTTTCAGTAATCTGCAGCGGATCGAACCGCGTGAACCGGGCGGCGTTGTTCACCAGCGCGTCCAGCCTCCCCAACCGTTCGCCGACGGCTCGAAACAGCTCTTCAATCTCGCCCACGTTTTCCAGGTTGGCTTGAAACAATTCCGCCCCCCCACAATCGGCCGCGGTCTGCTCCGCCTCCTTCCTCGATCCGTTGTAATGGATCCCGACCCGATAGCCCGCTTGCGCCAAGCGAATCGCGATGCCGCGCCCGATTCTCTTCGCCGCGCCGGTTACCAGGACGGTTTTGGTTACCATAGCCGCATTCTACGCTATGGCACTGCAATTGCTCTCATCCAGGCTGAAATGCAATCTGTAAACCACTCTTGTGCTCTGGCCGAAACTGCCGAGCTTTACGCTTTGAACCGCCTCCCTCCTTCAGCGGCCCAAGCCTTTGAAAATCATCTAGATAGCTGTGCCCACTGTTCCAATACGGTCGACTTCGCCGACGAGTTCGTAGCCCTCCTGCCAGCCGAAACAATTTTCTAACTTAAGCATCTTTTCTATGAATGAGAAGAAATAACGGGGGCAGCTCCGACGCCCCCCATGTGGCGGCTGTCGAGAGCCCGTTAACCGACGGTCTGGATGGCCGGGAACTGCTGCGCGTCCTGACCGCCTTTAAGCGCGGGGATTTCTCCGTCCGGATGCCGCCCGATCAAACGGGGCTGGCCGGTAAAATCGCGGATACTTTAAACGACGTCCTGGAGTTGAACCAGCGCATGACCCAGGAATTCGAGCGGGTCAATAAGCTGGCCGGTAAAGAAGGCCGAATCAACCATCGCGCCTCGCTCGGACAGACCTCCGGCGATTGGACTACTTGTGTCGAATCGGTCAACGGCCTGATCACGGACCTGATTCAGCCGTCCACCGAGGTTGCGCGGGTGATTGGCGCGGTAGCCAAGGGTGACCTGACCCAGACGATGGCCCTCGACGTAGACGGGCGTCCGTTGCGGGGCGAAATGCTCAAAAACGCCCGCATCGTGAACACCATGGTGGAGCAGCTCAATTCCTTCGCTTCAGAAGTAACGCGCGTGGCCCGCGAAGTGGGAACCGAAGGCAAATTGGGCGGCCAAGCTGAAGTGAAGGGTGTCGCCGGAACTTGGAAGGACCTGACCGACAGCGTCAATTCCATGGCTGGGAACCTGACCAGTCAGGTCCGCAACATCGCCGACGTAACCACCGCGGTCGCGAATGGCGATCTGTCAAAGAAGATCACGGTAGACGTTCGCGGGGAAATCCTGGAGCTGAAGAACACCATCAACACCATGGTCGATCAGCTCAACGGTTTCGCTTCGGAAGTCACCCGCGTCGCCCGCGAAGTGGGAACCGAAGGCAAACTCGGAGGCCAAGCCGACGTCAAGGGAGTGGGCGGCGTTTGGAAGGACTTGACCGACAGCGTCAACTCTATGGCCGGCAACCTGACCGACCAAGTCCGCAATATCGCTGAAGTCACCACCGCCGTTGCCAATGGCGACCTTTCCCGAAAAATCACGGTCGCCGTCCGCGGTGAAATTCTGGAGCTGAAAAATACGATCAACACCATGGTCGACCAGCTTAACGGTTTCGCGTCCGAAGTCACCCGCGTGGCTCGCGAAGTCGGAACAGAAGGCAAACTGGGAGGCCAGGCCCAAGTCAAGGGTGTCGCCGGAACCTGGAAAGACCTCACTGACAGCGTTAATTCGATGGCCGGCAACCTGACCAATCAGGTCCGCAACATTGCCGAGGTCACTACGGCTGTCGCGAATGGCGACTTGTCCCGCAAGATCACTGTAGATGTGCGGGGCGAAATCCTGGAGCTGAAGAACACGATTAACACCATGGTGGATCAGCTCAACGCCTTTGCCTCTGAAGTTACCCGCGTGGCCCGCGAGGTCGGCACTGAAGGCAAACTCGGCGGCCAGGCCGAAGTGAAAGGTGTCGCCGGCACCTGGAAGGACCTCACCGATAGTGTCAATTCCATGGCCGGTAACCTGACCAGCCAGGTTCGCAACATCGCCGAAGTCACGACGGCCGTCGCTAAAGGCGATTTATCCCGCAAGATCACCGTCGATGTGCGCGGCGAGATTCTGGAGCTAAAGAACACCATCAACGTCATGGTGGATCAGCTCAGCTCCTTTGCCTCCGAAGTCACTCGCGTGGCCCGCGAGGTCGGTACAGAAGGTAAGCTGGGTGGTCAAGCCGATGTGCGCGGCGTAGCGGGTACCTGGAAAGATCTTACCGACAGCGTGAACTCTATGGCAGGAAACCTGACCGGCCAGGTCCGCAATATCGCCGAAGTGACCACCGCTGTCGCTAAGGGCGACTTATCCCGCAAGATCACCGTCGATGTGCGCGGCGAGATTCTGGAGCTGAAGAACACTATGAACGTCATGGTGGACCAGCTTAGTTCCTTCGCTTCGGAAGTAACGCGCGTCGCACGTGAAGTCGGCACCGAAGGCAAACTGGGGGGCCAAGCGGATGTTCGGGGCGTTGCCGGAACCTGGAAAGATCTCACCGACAGCGTAAACTCCATGGCCGGCAACCTGACCGGCCAAGTCCGCAACATCGCCGAAGTAACCACCGCGGTTGCGCGTGGAGACTTATCCCGCAAAATCACGGTCGATGTGCGCGGCGAGATTCTGGAGCTGAAGAACACCATCAACGTCATGGTGGATCAGCTCAGCTCCTTCGCTTCGGAAGTAACGCGTGTGGCTCGCGAGGTAGGTACGGAAGGCAAACTGGGCGGCCAGGCGGACGTAAAAGGTGTCGCCGGGACGTGGAAGGATCTTACCGACAGCGTAAACTCGATGGCCGGTAACTTGACCAGCCAGGTCCGAAATATTGCCCAAGTCACCACCGCTGTTGCGAACGGCGATCTTTCGCGGAAAATTACGGTCGACGTGCGCGGCGAAATCCTGGAGCTGAAGAACACCATCAACACGATGGTGGATCAATTGAACTCTTTCGCCTCAGAAGTAACCCGCGTCGCCCGCGAAGTGGGTACGGAAGGCAAACTGGGCGGTCAGGCGGACGTTAAGGGCGTCGCCGGAACCTGGAAGGATCTTACCGACAACGTCAATTTCATGGCGGCCAACCTGACCACCCAGGTGCGCGGCATTGCGAAGGTAGTTACCGCCGTTGCGAATGGCGATTTGAAACGCAAGCTGGTGTTAGAAACGAAGGGAGAAATCGCCGAGCTTGCCGACACCATCAACGGCATGATCGATACCCTCGCCACTTTCGCGGATCAGGTCTCTACCGTAGCCCGCGAAGTGGGAATCGAAGGCAAACTGGGTGGTCAGGCGCGGGTGCCCGGCGCGGCCGGCATCTGGCGCGATCTCACCAACAACGTCAATCAGCTCGCGGCAAATCTCACCACCCAGGTCCGCGCTATCGCGGAGGTAGCCACCGCCGTGACCAAAGGCGACCTCACTCGATCGATCAAAGTTGAGGCGCAAGGCGAGGTCGCCAACCTAAAAGACAACATCAATGAGATGATTCTCAATCTCAAGGAGACCACCCGCAAGAACACCGAACAAGATTGGTTGAAGACCAACGTCGCCCGCTTCACCAACATGCTGCAGGGTCAGCGCGATCTGATCGCCGTCGCCCGGATGATCCTGTCGGAATTGTCGCCGCTGGTGAAGGCGCACCAGGGCGTCTTCTACATCAACGAGAATTCGGAAGGCCAGACGCTTCTTAAATTGCTGGCCAGCTATGCCTACAAGCAACGCAAGACTCTCTCCAATCAGTTCCGGCCCGGAGAAGGACTGGTCGGTCAATGCGCGCTCGAGAAAGAGCGCATCCTGATCACCGACGTACCGCCCGACTATGTGAAGATCAGCTCCGGCCTCGGCGAAGCCACTCCGCTCGATATCGTGGTCCTGCCAGTCCTGTTTGAAGGGGAAGTGAAGGCAGTGGTCGAACTCGCTTCGTTCCACCACTTCAGTGACATCCATTTAGCGTTTCTCGACCAGCTCACTCAAAGCATGGGTATCGTGCTCAACACGATCGCCGCCACCATGCGCACGGAGCAACTGCTGGCGCAATCGCAGGCGCTCGCCGAGGAACTGCAGAGCCAGCAGAAAGAGCTGACGGAAGGCAATCAACGCCTCGAAATGCAGGCCCGCACGCTGCAGGCCTCCGAGGAATTGCTTCGCACCCAGCAGGATCAGCTACAGCAAACCAACGCCGAGCTACAGGAAAAAGCCCGCCTTCTCGCCGATCAAAAGGCGGAAGTTGAGCGCAAGAACCGCGAAGTGGAGCTCGCCAAACGCGCCCTCGAAGAGAAGGCGGAGCAACTTGCCCTTACTTCGAAATACAAGTCCGAGTTCCTGGCCAACATGTCGCACGAACTGCGCACGCCGCTCAACAGCCTGCTGATTCTCGCGCAAATGCTGGCCGAAAATACTGAGGGCAAGCTGTCTTCGAAACAGGTGAAGTTCGCCCAAACCATCTATCAATCCGGCGCGGAACTGTTGGCACTGATCAACGATATCCTCGATCTCTCGAAGGTAGAGTCCGGCATGATGGCGGTCGATCTCGATCAGGTGTTTCTAACCGACATTCAGGAATATGTGAATCGCACCTTCCGCCATGTCGCCGAAGAGAAGAGTCTCGAGTTCGAAATTGAGATCAACCCCAGTGCGCCAAAAACGGTCTACACCGACCCGAAGCGCCTCCAGCAAATCCTTAAAAACCTCGTCTCAAACGCGCTCAAATTCACGGAAAAAGGCAGCGTGGTTCTGGACATTCACAAGGCTGAATCGGGTTGGTCGGACGATCATCCGATTCTCAGCCGCGCCGAAACGGTGGTGGCATTCGCTGTCCGCGACACCGGTATCGGGATCGCCGAAGAGCAACAGGGGCTGATCTTTGAGGCGTTTCGACAGGCCGATGGCGGCACCAGCCGCAAGTACGGGGGTACCGGCCTGGGCCTTTCGATCAGCCGCGAATTGACGCGGTTGCTGGGTGGTCAACTGACGGTGGAGAGTAGGGCGGAAGAAGGCAGTGCTTTTACGCTCTACTTGCCTTCCAATTACAATTCGGCGCCCGCGACCGCCGAAGCCCCAGTTCGCAAAAGCACTCCTTCGTGCGAGCTGCAATCGCCGACGCGCGTCCTGACAACTTCGGAAAGACCAAAGCCTGCGCCCGAACAGAAGGCGCCGGTCTCGGCCTTTCACTCCGCAGAAATTACGGACGACCGCGAGAAGCTTAAACCGGGCGATAAAGTGTTGCTGATCGTCGAGGACGACCCCACTTTCGGGCGAATCTTATGCGACCTGGCGCACGACATCGATTTGAAGGTCCTGATGGCCTTGCGCGGCGATCGCGGGCTCGCGATGGCGCGCGAGTTCAAGCCTAGCGCCATTACTCTCGACATCCGTTTGCCCGACATGGCCGGCTGGAGTCTTCTCGACCGCTTGAAGCACGATCCGGAGACGCGCCACATTCCCGTCCATGTTATCTCCATCGACGACGACCGCCGCCGCGGCATGTCGCTGGGTGCTAAGACCTATCTCGAAAAATCGATCGACAAGCAAGCTCTAATCGACGTTTTCCAGAAGGTGAAAGATTCGGTTGAACGCAACGAACGAAACTTGCTGGTCGTCGAATATGATGAGAACCAGAGGAAGCGTTTGGAGAGCTTGATCAGCGCCCAGGATATCCAAACTACTTTTACGGAAACCGGCCAGGAAGCGCTGAACATCACCCGCGAAAAGGAATTCGATTGCGTGGTGATCGATCTCAAGCAGCCCGACATGAACGCTTTTGATTTCATTCACCGGCTACAGGAACAGCCCGGCGGCCGCGAATTGCCCGTGATCGTCTATACCGGCGCCGACTTGTCCCGCGAAGATGAGCGGAAACTGGCCGAAGCGGCAAAAAGTACTCTGGTCCGCGGCGTCCGCTCGACCGAGCGCCTGTTGGAGGAAACAGCTTTGTTCCTGCATCGCGTGGAGGCCAATATCCCTGAAGACCAGCGCAAAATTCTGGAACAGGCCCGCCGGCAGAAAGACACCTGGATCGCCGGCGGGAAAGTCCTGATCGTGGATGACGACGTACGCAACATATTCGCTCTGGCCAGCGTGCTGGAGCGCCACAATCTGAATGTGGTCTATGCTGAAAGCGGTAAGGAGGCTCTTGGACTGCTCCCCAAAACGCCCGCCGTTGAGCTCGTTTTGATGGACATCATGATGCCTGAAATGGACGGTTATCAAACCATGCGCGCCATTCGCCAAATGCCGCAGTTCAAGAGTCTGCCGATCATTGCGCTAACCGCCAAAGCCATGAAAGGCGACCGCGAAAAGTGCATCGAAGCCGGCGCCTCCGATTACATTACCAAGCCAGTGAACCTTGAGGATCTCATCTGGCTGCTGCGTGCATGGTTACCCAGGGTTAGCGAGAAGCCCGCTCCGGTCAAGGATTTACAATGACTCATTTAAGCTCGCGGCTGCGTCTAATCGACGATGATAGAGGGACCTTCCGTGCTTGAGGAAGCCCCAGCGAGGGCCATGACCAGTACCGGACAAGTGCGCGATCTCGATCTCGCGCCGCAAAACCAACGCGTCAAAATACTGCTGGTGGACGACCGGCCTGCCAATCTTCTCGCTTTGGAAACCATCCTCGAGGATCTCGGTCAGGAGTTGGTGAAGGCAACTTCGGGTAAGGATGCCTTGCGCCAGATCCTCAACGAAGACTTTGCGGTTATTCTGCTGGACGTCAAAATGCCCGGCATGGACGGCTTTGAAACCGCTACGTTGATTCGCGAGCGCGAGCGGTCCCGGCACACTCCCATTCTCTTCGTTACCGCGCACAAAGACGACGAGCATCTTTTCCGGGGCTATTACGCGGGTGCTGTTGATTTCCTCTACAAGCCGATTAATCCGGAGGTGCTGCGCTCCAAAGTAGCAGTGTTCGTCGACCTGAGCCGTAAGACCGATCTACTTCAGAAGCACGCCGCTATCCTGGAAGCGCGCAACGCCGAGCTCGAACGCACCATTCTTGAACGCCATCGCGCCGAGGAGGAAGTTCGCCGTCTGAATGGGGAGCTGGAGGTACGGGTCGCGGACCGCACCGCCGAACTGGTGCGCGCCAATGAAGAACTAAGGCAGTTCGGCTATGCCGCTTCTCACGACTTGCGCGAACCGCTGCGGACCGTCGCCAGCTACACTCAGCTTCTGAATCGCCGTTACGCCGCTCAGTTCGACGATGAAGCGCGCGAGTTCATGACTTATATTACGGACTCCGTGCATCGCATGGACACGCTGCTCAGCGATCTGCTGGCTTACTCCCATCAGCTCAATGCGCGCCAACAGGTTCTCGCGCCCGTGGATACCGAAGCCGTGCTGCAAGGCGTCCTGTTGAACCTCGATACCTCGATCCGCGAAAGTGGAAGCGTGATCCAGGGCCGCGATCTTCCCGAGGTGATGTCGGACTTCGCGCAAGTGGGCCAGGTGTTTCAGAATTTGATCGTGAATGCGATTAAGTATCGCTCGGCCGACCCGCCGCACATCGAGATCTGGGGGGAAGATACCGACGATTTCTGGACGTTCTCCTTCCGCGATAATGGCCTGGGTATTGAACCCCGTTATCACGAACAGATATTCGGTATCTTTAAGCGCCTGCACGGGCGTGAGTATCCAGGCACCGGCATCGGATTAGCCTTAGTGAAGCGGATCATCGAGCGGCACGGCGGACGGATTTGGGTGGAATCTGAAGCCGGCAAAGGTTCTACGTTCAAGTTCACGCTGCCCAAATAAGCCCGGCTTACCCCTCACCGACGTCGTTCATTAACTCGGCAAAGGTTACAGCCGCGGTTCCCAACTTTCCCACTACGACGCCACTGGCGTGATTAGCCAAGTGAGCGGCTTCAATCGAGTGCGCTCCCGCAGCCAAAGCGAGCGTGTAGATCGCGATAGCGGTATCGCCCGCGCCAGAGACGTCAAAGACGCTCTTCGCACACGTGGGAGTGTGGTGCGGCGCAAGTCCGGCTCTACACAAAAGCATCCCGTGCTCCCCTAGCGTGATCAGCAATTCGCGCGCTTGCCATCGCTCCATCAAGCGGCGGCCGGCTTCGAGCAGAGGCTTATCGGACAGCACCGGCAGCACCGCGTCCGAAACCGGCATTCCGGCGGCTAGAAACGCTTCCAACCGGTTCGGTTTGATCGCCGTCGCGCCCTGCCAATTGAGCTTCGAGTGAGGATGGGGATCGATGGTTAGAATCCGTTCGTTCCGCCGGCAGAATTCAGTGATCCCATCGGCAAAGAACTGGGTTAACACGCCTTTTCCGTAGTCTGCGACAATCACGGCGTCGACTGGCCCCATCTTCTCCAGCCAGCTCAGGGACAGGGCTGCCTGTTCCGCTGTCAATGCGCTGGTGCATTCGCGGTCAACGCGCACTACCTGCTGGTTCCGTGCGATGATCCGGCTCTTAACTGTGGTCGAGGTGCTCGAATCCTGCAACACGCCCCGCGTATCGATACCCGACTCGGCCAATAGCTTTGTTAACTGACGCCCGTAGGTATCGGTGCCGGTCCGTCCCATCACCATCGTCTCGGGAGTGAATTCCCGGACATTGCGGGCTACGTTCGCGGCGCCACCGGGATAATAGGACTCGCTCGCCACGTTGACCACCGGAACCGGAGCTTCGGGCGATATGCGGGTGACTTTGCCCCAGATAAATTCGTCCAGCATCAGATCGCCGACAATGAGTATCCGCTTATGCTGAAATTCGCGAATGAGCGCTTGCAGCCGCGCCGGACGGCAATCGGGTGTCATTCCGGATCCAGAGCGAATGGTCATGGGATCTGTTGCCATAATGTCACCGATGCAAGAGCTTCGTTAGTCGATCTTTCAAGCTGGCATACCAACTCGACCCGCTCTTCGTCTCCACCTGCGCCCGTGTGGCTAACATACGCGGTTGTTTATCCGTCACCTGCGACGGTGCAACATGAGGTACGCTGTCTACCAGCGACACTCGATAGCCGTTGAACGTGAACGTCTTTTTCCGTAGACTCCCATCGTCGCCCTCGAGAATCAGCGTAAACGTCGGTTCCTCTTTTGACGTGTCCACCACCACCGGATAATGTCCCACGACGTCGCGTTGAACGTACGCGGTCTCGTAGCGATGATGCCGCTTGCTCCAGATGAAAAATCGCCAACTATCGAACTCATAGTTCTCCACACCGCTGCGGACTGTGGTCCACAGATAGTTGTACTTAACCTGGTCGTCGTCTTGCACCTTCCCCATCGGGAAGTACGAAGTGATCCGGCGTCCTTCCGCATACTGTGCTACATCGTCCGGAATCGACATCGCCAGCATGCGCGAGAGGACCCAACCCGCTTGACCGTCCTTGGTCCGGATCAGTGTCCAGTCGTCCATGTGAACCGAAGCGGCGGGAACGGCGTTCGCGGCGTCTTTTTTCGGCTCCTCCGAGCCCGTTGTTGGCTTCGACATTTCCAGCCAGTTCGCGGGCGGTTTCGGTGCCGGGGGCATGGGCGGCGGCGGTATCTTCGACACGCCTCGTTCCTTCGTCCGGTGGCGTGGAACACGTGGTTTTGGCGGCGGAGGCGGGGGCAGGGTCGTCGGAGCCTGGGTCCGGGGTGTCACCTTATGACCAACCACGTCGACTTTGCCCCCTTCGGCAATTTGTACGAAACTCGGCGACGTTCGGCTCGGTTCCGTGTGAACGTTAAGCATCTCGAACGCCGACGCTACCCCCTGCGACGGACTCGATAATGCCAGATCCGAAAGCCGCCGCAAATCGGCCATTTGCTCCGGCGACAATAGCTGCTTAGTATCCGTCCAACCCGCGATACCCCCGGCCGTCCTCACCTTGATGAGTCGCCGCCTGTATTCGAGAATGTCCAGCGCTTCCCCGTGATGAACCGTCGCCGTCACCGGCGATTTCGTACTCAGGTCCTGCCGCAGGGTCAACGTGGTCGGACCTGCGAATGCCTGCGCCAGGGCAGGTGTGCGATCCCGTTGAGAATCACACGAAACCAGCACGAGGACAACTGCGAATAAAGGACCTTTGCGACCGGGGATCACGCCTTGCAGAATTCTACTGTTAGTGTATCAATAGTGCCCGAACCGCCCGCTTCCGGATACGATCTCTACTGCCCGCGATGCAGGCGCCCGGTGAACGACCCGCTGGTGTGCGGTGACTGCACCGCCGTCATTTGCCGCGTCTGCGGAACACCACTCGAGCAAGCAGACGAACTGGGGATAGGGTAATCTAAAATAAAAAGCAACGCCGTTCATGAGTTGGAAGTCTATGTGCTAGTGGAAAGTCGATGAAGGCGTGTCCGCCGTTAGTTCGACCGATATCGGCTGGTCTGGCTGTTGTCACTTTCGGCTGCTTATTTTCGCCTGTCGATA
>Ga0302319_10022687_pt1 | contig 11238 bp, 9 predicted proteins | sample Bog_T0_2_FD_203319 | JGI IMG/M metagenome (GOLD analysis project Ga0302319, IMG submission 203319) | Peat permafrost microbial communities from Stordalen Mire near Abisko, Sweden - Bog_T0_2 | ecosystem: Environmental > Terrestrial > Soil > Wetlands > Peat | place: Sweden: Abisko, Stordalen Mire...
GTGGGCTGCACAGCAGCCCATCCTACGCGCGTTGCAGCCTCCGTAAGCCTTTTTGCAAGAACACCCGCGCGTCGAACACACCGAAAAGCTGCGCCAGCGCACCATAGGCCGTCAGCCCCGTCGCGATCAGCAGGCACAGCGCCACTACAGGCACGTGGTGGCCCGGCACCGGAACAAGCCCGTGGCGCGCCGCCAGCAATGCCGCGGACATCACCGCGGTGGCGGCCGTCATTCGCGCGACGCGCGATATCATCACCCGGTCCGGGCGCCAGTAGTCGCGGCGGCGCAGGAACACACCCAGCAAAAACACGTTCAGCCAGGCCGCGATTGTGGTTGCCAGCGCGGGCCCCACATGTTTCAGCGGCCCCATCAGCGCCAAATTCAAACAAAAATTCAGCGCCAGCACGAAAACACCGAGGCGCACCGGCGTGGACGTGTCGCCGCGCGCGAAAAACCCGGGGCTGAATACTTTCACCAGCACGAAAGCCGGCAGGCCGGCGGCGTAGGCGGCCAGCGATTGCGCGCTTAGCATCGCGTCGTGATGCGTGAAGGCGTGGCGTGCGAACAGCACCTGCATGATCGGGTCGGCAATGATGGCCAGCGCGCAGGCCGCCGGCAACGTCAGCACGAGCCCATATTCGATGGCGCGGTTTTGCGAGTCGTAGGCGCCCTTGATGTTGCCTTCGCTGAATTGCCGGCTCAGCAGCGGCAGCAGCGCGGTGCCAACGGCGGTGCCCAGCACGCCGAGCGGCAACTGGTTCACACGGTCCGCGTAATACAACAGCGAAACGGAACCGGCCGGCAGCAGGCTGCCGATGAATACGTCCATCGTCAGATTCAATTGCGTAATGCCGGCGCCCACCAGGCCTGGCGCCATCCGACGCATCAACAGGCGCATGCGCGGCGTCAGGCGCGGCCGCGGGAAATGTAATTTCATGCCAGCCCGCCGCACGGCCCAATACAGCAGCGCCAGTTGCGCCACGCCCGACAACGAAACGCCCCAGGCCAGCGCGTGGCCCACCGTCGGCACGAACGGTGCGATGGCGAACATCGCGCCGATCGCGAACGCATTGTACAGCAGCGGCGCGGCGGCGGCGGCCACGAAACGATCCAGCGCGTTCAGTACGCCCGACAGCAACGCCGCCAGGCAGATCAGCAGCAAATACGGAAACGCGATGCGCGACAGCGTAACCGTCAGCGCGAATTTCGCCGGATCGCGCGCGAATCCGGCGGCGATCACATGCAGCACCTGCGGCATGAATATTTCGCCGATCAGCGTCAGGATCAGCAACCAGAACGCCAACGCCGCCGCCGCCTCCTCGGCAAACCCCCGCGCGGTATCCTCGCCCTCGGTGTGCAGCAGGCCTGAGAACACCGGCACGAAGGCGGAATTGAACGCACCTTCGCCGAACAGGCGGCGAAACAGATTGGGCAGCCGATTGGCAACAAAAAACGCATCGGCAACCGGCCCGGCGCCAATGAACGCGGCGATCAACATATCGCGCACAAACCCGGCAACCCGGCTGGCGGCGGTCCAGGCGCCGACGGTGAGGACACCTTTTAGCATGCGGACGAAGGCATGCTTGAACCAAGGAAAGGTGTTCTTTTTTGAAAAAAAGAACCAAAAAACTTTTGCCAGTTTGGCGCACTGGCCAAGTGGCAAAGGTTTTTGCTTCTTTTTTCAAAAAGAAGCGCTTCCTTCATTAACATAATTGCCTACTCATTTTTCATCGGTCGAGACAGCAACCGCCCGATCGCCTCCGGCAACCCCACACGCCCCGCCAGCAAATCGGCCACCGCCCGGATCACCGGCAAATCCACGTCCGGCGCCCGCACCAGCAAGGCCGACGCCGTGGCCACGCCCTCGACCACCGGGCCGCCCGGCGGCAGCAGATCGGCCAACGCGCGCCCCTGGCCAAGCCCCAGGCCCAGCGCGAAATTGCGGCTCGTCGGGCCCGCGCAAGTCAGCATCAGATCGCCCAGCCCGGACAGGCCCGCAACCGTCTCGGCGCGGCCGCCAAGCGCGACGGCCAGGCGCGCCATTTCGGCCAGGCCGCGCGTAATGAGCGCGGCGCGCGCGTTCTCGCCCAGCCCGGCGCCCGTCACCGCGCCGGCCGCGATCGCCACCACGTTCTTGGCCGCGCCGCCAAGCTGCGCCCCCACCGCGTCGTCATTGCCGTACAGCCGGAACGCCGGCGCGCCGAGCAGCGCCATGATGGAAGCACGCAGCGCCGCATCGCCGCCGGCCACCACCGACGCCGCGGGCAGGCCGGCGGCGATTTCATGCGCGAAGTTTGGCCCGGTCAGCACCGCGGCCGGCACGCCGGGTGCGGCAACGGCGGCCACCTCCAGCGGCAGCAATCCGGTGCGCAACTCCAGCCCCTTGCAGCATAGCAGCAGCGGCGCCGGTGGCTTCAGCCGCTCCAGCAGCTCGCGCAAATGCTGCGTCGGCACCACCACCAGCGTCACGTCCGCCGGTTCCACCCTGCCGGTCACCGTCACGCCGGCGGGCAGCACAATTCCGGGCAACCGCACATTCTCGCGCCCCACAAGCGCTGGTGACCGTGCCCACAGCGCAACGCGATGCCCCTGGCCGGCGGCATGCACGGAAAGCGCGGTGCCCCACGCGCCCGCGCCTAAAACCAGCACGTCACTCATCGACGATCCGCTCCACCGTAACACCGGCGCCCGGCTCACCCCCTCCCAACCGATCGAGCAGCGCACCCAGGATCGCCGGCACTTCTGCCTCGAACTGCCAGGGCGGATTAACAACCACCAGACCACAGCCGCTTAACCGGCCGGCGTCCAATGGCTCCCGCAGCAAAAACTCCGCCGCCACAATGTCGCGCAGCCCGGCATTGCGCAGCGCGGTGTGGAAGGCCCGCACCGGCGCGCGGTGCTTGATCGGATACCACGCGGCAAACACGCCGGTGGGAAAGCGCGCATGCCCGGCCCGCAGCCCGGACACCAGGCGCTCGTATTCGTCCTCCGCCTCGTAAGGCGGGTCGATCAGCACCAGGCCACGCTTTTCGGCCGGCGGCAGCAGTGCGGTCAACGCCCCGTAGCCGTCACGCTGGTGCACGAAGATCTGCCGGTCGCGCGCCGTGCGGCGGCGCAGCTTGCCGTATTCCTCTGGGTGCAACTCGCAACAGATCAGCCGGTCGCCCGGCCGCAGCAGGGCGCGGAACAGCACCGGCGAGCCCGGGTACAGCCCCACCTGCTTCACCACCGCGACGTAATCCGCCAGTGCGGCCGGCGGATCGTCCAACAGGCGCAGGATGCCGCAAGCCGCCTCGCCGGTGCGAAGCGCCTCGTCGCTGCTCAGGTCGTACGCGCCGGCGCCGGCATGCGTATCCAGCACCGCGAACGGCGCCGGCTTGCGAGCCATAGCGCGCAGGAGCCAAACGAGCACCGCGTGCTTCATGCAGTCGGCGAAATTGCCGGCGTGGAAGGCATGCCGGTAATTCATGCGGCGGCTCCCAGTTCTTCCAGCGGCCAGCGCGGCCGTGCGCGCGCCTCCATTCCCGCCGCGATGCCCAGCCGCAACCGCTCGATCGCGGCCCAGGCCACCATCACGGCATTGTCGCCGCACAGCCGCAACGGCGGCGCGGCCAGCGCCAAATCATGCCGCCCCGCCAGGCTGGTCAGCGCCGCCCGGATCGCCGCGTTCGCCGCCACGCCGCCCGCCACCACCAGCAACCTGGCCTCCGGCATTGCCTGCAGTGCGTGCTCCGTCCGGTCCGTCAGCACATCGCACACGGAAGCTTGGAACGACGCGGCGATATCGGCCGCATCCCGCGCCGGCAGTGCGCCGTCGTACGGCGCCAGCAAATGCGAAACCGCCGTCTTCAGCCCGGAAAAGCTGAAATCGCAACCCGCGCGCCCCAGCATGGGCCGGGGCAGCGGCAGCGACGCCGTCCCGCCCGCCGCCAACCGCTCCAGCGCAGGCCCGCCCGGCCAGCCCAGCCCCAGCATTTTCGCCACCTTGTCGAACGCCTCGCCCACCGCGTCGTCGATCGTGCCGCCCAGCCGCCGGTAACGCCCCACGCCCTCCACCGCCACCAACTGGCAGTGCCCGCCGGACACCAGCAGCAGCAAATATGGAAACTTCGCGCCGTCGGCCGTCAGGCCGGGCAGCCGCGCAGTCAGCGCATGCGCTTCCAAATGGTTGACCGCCACGAACGGCTTGCCCGCCGCGATCGCCATGCCCTTGGCCAGATCCGTGCCCACGATCAACCCGCCGATCAGCCCCGGCCCAGCCGTCGCCGCCACCGCGCCCAAATCGCCCACCGCCAGCCCGGCCTGGCCCAGCACCTGCCGCACCAGCCCCGGCAAATACCGCAAATGCGCCCGCGCCGCGATTTCGGGCACCACGCCGCCAAACGCCATGTGCTCCTGCTGGCTCAGCACCGCCTCGCCCAGCACCGCGCCATCGGCCGACAGCACGGCCACCGCCGTCTCGTCGCACGATGTTTCGATGCCCAGAACCGGACCGGGAACTGGCCCAGGCGCCATTCCACCGAAAGCTGTCATGCATCCGCACCCGGGCAGGCGCGCCGCGCGGCCCTTGACGGACCGGCTTCGTAAGGTAGCACTCTCCCGCCATGGTCAAGCTGGAGTGCATAAGCGTGCGTCAATCCATTCATATGACCGGTCATAAGGCAGGCCGATGACGCTCGCCCATCCCCAGGACGAAAATCGGACCGTTTACGGCCGGCAGGTCGTCCGCGTCGGCACCCGCGGCTCGCCGCTGGCGCTCGTGCAAACCCGCGCTTTCATGCGGCAAATCGCCGAGTACTGCGCCACCGCCATCCCGGACGAAGCCAGCCGGCCCACGTTCGAGGAAGTGCAGATCCGCACCACCGGCGACCGCGTGCAGGACGTGAAACTGGCGGAGCTCGGCGGCAAGGGCCTGTTCGCCAAGGAAATCCACGAAGCCATGCTCGATGGCCGCATCGATCTGGCCGTGCATAGCCTGAAGGACCTGGAAACCGAATTCCCCAGCGGCATCGAACTCGGCGCCACATTGACGCGCGAAGACCCGCGCGACGTGCTGATCCTCGGCCCCGCCTGCGCAAAACCCGATCCGGCTGATCCGTTCGCCTGCCTACCCCAAGGTGGCACTATCGGCACCGCCAGCGTACGCCGCCAGTCGCAACTTCTGCACCGCCGGCCCGACCTGAAAATCGCCCTGCTGCGCGGCAACGTGCAGACAAGGCTGGAAAAAACCGAGCGCGGCGATTTCGGCGCCAGCCTATTGGCCTTCGCCGGCCTGCGCCGCCTCGGCCTGGCCGACCGCGCCACCCTGCCGCTCGATCCGGACGCCATGCTGCCGGCCGCCTGCCAGGGCATCGTCGGCGTCACCGTCCGCACGGCCGACTCCGGACTGGTCGAATTGCTTTCAGGCCTAGAAGACAAAGTGTCTCGCGCCGTCGCCACGGCCGAACGCTCCATGCTGGCGTTCCTCGACGGCTCCTGCCGCACCCCGATCGGCGGCCACGCCCGCATCCTGTCCGATGGCCAGTTGCAGCTCACCGGCCTGGTGGCGCGCGAGGACGGCACCTTCCTGCTGAAGCGCAGCGTCACCGGCGCCGCCGCGGACGCAGCACCCATGGGGCGCGCAATGGGGAGCGAACTGCGGCGGGATAGTCCAACGGACTTGTTCGCCTGAACTTAAAGCCAGACAGGCAAAGTAAGAGTGGGGGAGACGTAGCCGTTCCCCCCACGCCCCCCGTCTTAATTCGCTCCACCAAAGTACTCATCACACGGCCAGCGGAGGACGCTGGGGCGACAGCCGAGAAAATATTAGAATTGGGCTTCGTCCCGGTGATTTCGCCTGTCATTGAAATACGCCTTCTGCGTCCGGCTCTTCCCCAATCCGTGCAAGCTATTCTGGTGACCAGCGGCAACGCGCTGCCCGGTTTGCCGCCGTCACCGACGCCGCTTCTCGCCGTCGGTGACGTAACAGCCGCACGCGCCCGCGCGCATGGCTTCAGCAACGTGCTCAGCGCCGGCCGCGACGCGGCGGCGCTGGCGGAGCTCGCCGCGTCCCGGCTTTCCCCGACAGCCGGCCCGCTGCTGCTCGCCTGCGGCCGCTCCCAGGGCCACGCAATTTGCGGCGATTTGCGTGCGCGCGGATTTCGCGTGCTGCGCCGGGTCACCTACGCGGCCGAACCGGTGCGGGTTTTCCCCGACACCGCCAGCGCCGCCTTGCGCGGCGGCGATGTGCACGCAGCCATTTTTCTGTCCGCCGAGACCGCGCTCATTTTCAAGCGGCTTTTACCCGCTTCACTCGCGCCGCATTTGCGCGACGTGATGGCGCTGGCGATTGGAAAATCCGCCGCCGAGGCGCTAAAGGCTCTGCCGTGGCGCCAGGTTCGTCTGGCGCACACCCCCAAACTGGACGATGTTCTGGCCCTGTTATGAATAATCCCGATTTCACGTTCGCACCGAATGATCCGCCGGCACCGCCCGGCGCCCCACCGATCGTGAAAGATCGTCCACCGCCGCGCGCGCGCCGGGGTTTTCCGTTTAGCTCGCTGCTGCTGTTCCTGATCCTGGCCGGCGGCCTGTACGTGGTCTGGGCCGATCCGCCATCCGTGGGCCGCGCGCTGGGGCAGGCCGGCATAGGCGATTACGCCGCCATGGCCGGGCTGGCGCCGCAAGGCGCTGTCGATTCGCTGCGCGAACGTGTGGACACACTGGCCAATCAGGTGGCCAGGTTCGCCGCGCCCAAGCCGGCACCGGATAACACCGCCCAATTGCAGGCCCTGTCGGACCGGCTGGACAAACTGGAAAAGACGCTGGGGCAAGTGCAGACGCAGGTCGCCGCCACACCGGCGCAATCCGCGCCCCCGGCGGGGGGCGCCGCGCCCGATCTCGGCGACATACTGAAACAGCTGGCCGATCTATCGGCACGGGTGGATGCGCTGGCCAACCGCCCGGCGCCCACCCAGGCGGCCTCCGACAACGGCTCCTCGCCGCAGCAACTGGCCGATATCGTGCAAAGCCAGCAGAAGCTCGACCAGGCCGTCGCGGCGCAGTCGGCGCGGCTGGACCAGCTGCAGGCCGCCGACAAGGGCGCGCTGGACAATTTGAACAACGCCGTCAGTCAGGTTCGGGCGCAGGAAAAGGACGTGTTGGCCGCGCTGGATGGCCGGGTCGGCACGCTGGAAAAGGGCGCCGGCCGCGTGCTGGGCACCGCCAGCCGCGCGGAGCAAATGACTCGCGTGCAGGCCGCCGAAGTGGCGCTGCTGGCGGGCGAGAAACTCGGCGAAATCCCTGGTGCGCCGCCGGCCCTGACCCGCTTCGCCAACAAGGCGCCGCCCACCGACGCCGAATTGCGCGAAAGCTTCGCGGCCTACGCCGACAAGGTCCGCGCCGTCAGCGAGCCCGACATGGCCAACAAATCCTTCCTGCAACGCAGCTGGCTGCGCCTGCAGGAAAGCGTAACCGTGCGCCAGGGCGACGACGTGCTGGTCGGCGACCCGGCTTCCGGCATCCTGGCCGATGCCGGGGCCCGCGTGCAGAACGACGATCTGGCCGGCGCGGTTAAAACACTGCACCGTCTGAAGGGGCCGGCGTTCGACGCGATCCAGGCATGGGTTGACCAGGCCACTGCGCTGTTGGATGCCCGCGCGGCGCTGGCCACAATGGCGGCGCAGCGCTGATGCGGACAATTATCGGCCTGCTGATTGTCACCGCACTGGTGGTGGCCGGCGCGTGGTATCTGCAACATCTGGTGGGATCCATCGCGCTGCAGGTCGGCTCGCTCGTCGTGCAGGCGCCGCTCTCGGTCGCCGTGCTGGCCGTGCTGGCGCTGATCGGCACGATTTACCTGATCTTCCGCGTGGTCAGCCTGCTGCTCGGCTTCGGCAGAACCGTCCGCGCCCGCAGCGAACGCGCCCTGCGCCGCCGCGGCGACGAGGCGGTCACCAACGTGTTGCTGGCCCTGGCCGCGCGCGAGGGCGGCGATGCCAAGCGCGAGGCCGCCAAGGCGCGGCGCCTGCTGGGCGACACGCCGCAGACCCTGTTGCTGGCGGCCTATGCCGGCAGCGTGGCTGGCGACGAGGCCTCGGCGACCGCCGCGTTCGAAAAGCTCTCCACCCGCAAGGATGCGGCCTTTCTCGGCCTGCGCGGCCTGCTCGGCCAGGCCGTGGCGCGTGAGGATTGGTCGCGCGCCAACGAACTGGCCAAGCAGGCGGAGCGCGCCCATCCCGGTGCGAGCTGGATCAGGGCCGAGCGCACCAGCCTGGCGATGCGCACCGGCGATTGGCAGGAAGCTCTGCTGCTGAACCGCGATGGCGCGCCGCATGCCGCCCTGGCAGCCGCGGCCGCCGATGCCGAAACCGATCCGGGGAAGGCGCATCGCCTGGCCAAGGATGCGTTCAAGCGCGACCCGTCGCTGACCGCTGCAGCCTTGTCTTATGCGCGCCGTCTGCGCGAGGCCGGCCGCGAGAAATCGGCGCAGGACGTTTTGCGGAGCGCCTGGAGTCGTACGCCGCACCCGGAAATCGCCACTATGGCCCTGGCGCCTTCGGTGGACCGCACGGCACGGCTTAAAGCCGCGCAGGCGCTGGTGCGCGATGTGCCGGAAAACGGCGAAAGTCACTTGCTGCTGGGCCGCGTGTCGCTGGAGGCCGGGTTGATCGACGACGCGCTGAACCACGCCGAGGCCGCCGAGCGCTACGGCCTGCGGCAGCGCCGGGTATACATGTTGCTGGCCGATATCGCCGATGCCGGCGGCCGCGACGCGGCGCATCAGGACGCGCATCGCGAGGCGCTGCGCCGCGCCGCGACGGCAGAGCCGGACCCGGCCTGGGTGTGCGCGGCTTGCGGGATTACCCATCCTGCCTGGGCGCCGGCCTGCCCGAACTGCCACGCGGCCGGCACGGTTCGTTGGGGGGCGCCACATAGCACGGTGTCGGCTTTCCTGGCCGGCTAACGGAAGCAAGCGCTTCTTTTGAAAAAAGAAGCAAAAACTTTTGCCCGGCTGTCGCGGACTAGTCGGCGATAGCCGCGCAAAAGTTTTTTGGTTCTTTTTTTCAAAAAAGAACCGCTTCCTGACTGCCTCCTGACGCTTTGCCTATTATAAATACGCGGCGCACAAGATTGAGTGTAATGGGGTTTGAGGCCTGACGGCCGCAGCGAGGTCGCCGGGGACAGTGGTGGATACCGTAGAAGTCACGACTCGCCCGCTGGCCCTGGACCTCGACGGCACGGTATTGCGCACTGATTCGCTCGTCGAAGCCGTGCTGCGCCTGGCCGCCCGGTCTCCTTTGGCGTTTCTGGCGCTGCTGCCTGTGCTGTTCCGCGAAGGCCGTGCCGCGTTCAAGCACCGCGTGGCCCAGGCCGAGCATTTGGACCCGGCCAGCCTGGTTTATAACGAGGACGTGCTGGATCTGGCGCGCGCCGCCCGCGCTGAGGGAAAGCCGGTTTACCTGGTCACCGCGTCCGACGAAGCCGTGGCGCACGCCGTGGCGGCCCACCTGCATTTGTTCGACGGCGTCTTCGCCTCCAATGGCCAACTGAACTTGAAAGGCGAGGCCAAGGCGCGTTTCCTGATCGAGCAGTTCGGCCAGGCTGGATTTGACTACGCCGGCGACGCCATGGCCGATTTGCCGGTATGGCAAGCGGCCGCGCAATCCTATGTGGTGGCGCCGGATGCCGCGTTGCTGAAGCGCGCGCAGGCCGTGGCGCCCGGGCTGGAGGTGGTTGGATCGCGGCCCAACACGGTGGCGAAACTGCGTAGCTGGGCGCGCGCGCTGCGCGTGCATCAATGGGCGAAGAATGTGCTGATCTTCGTGCCGTTGTTTGCCGCGCACCGTTTCGATGCCCCCACACTGCTGCGCGGCGCGGTGGCGTTCGCGGCGTTCAGCCTGTGCGCCAGCAGCGTCTATTTGCTGAACGACCTGCTCGATCTGCCACACGACCGCCAGCACCACAGCAAGCGGCGCCGGCCGTTCGCCAGCGGCGCGCTGGACATCGCGCAGGCGCCGCCGCTGATCGCGTTCTGCCTGGTGGCTGGCTTCGCCCTGGCGCTGCTACTGCCGCTGAAATTCCTGCTCATGCTGGCGTTCTATTACACCTGCACGCTCACCTATTCGCTGGGCCTGAAGCGCTGGGCGGTGTGGGACGTGATGATGCTGGCGGGCCTCTACACGCTGCGCGTCTTCGTCGGCTCAGCCGCGACGGTCATTCCGATCTCGCCCTGGCTGCTTGCGTTCAGCCTGTTCCTGTTCTTCAGCCTGGCCGTCGTGAAGCGGCAAACCGAGCTGGTTCTGCATGTGCGCGAAGGGCGCGGCGCCAAACTGAGCGGCCGCGGCTACGGGCCCGAGGATCTCGACATGCTGCGCAGCATGGCCGCCAGCAGCGGTTACATGGCCGTGCTTGTGCTGGCACTTTATGTGAATAGCGCCGATGTTTCGACCTTGTACCGGCACCCGTCGGCGCTATGGGCGTTGTCGCCGGCACTGATGTTCTGGATCAGCCGCGTGTTGATATTGGCCAATCGCGGCCAGATGAACGACGACCCCGTGGTGTTCGCGCTGCGCGACCGTGTCAGCCTGGCCGTCGGCGCCGCGTGCCTGTGCGCCTTCGTGGTGGGCGCGCTTTGAGTGCCACCGCGGCGGCGCTGCCGCCCGTGCAACCGCCGCGCCTACGCCGCATGGAATGGGCCGTGGTGCTCGGCGTGCTGGTGTTCGCGCTGGGCATGGCCGGCGCCGCGCTGTGGGGCGGCGGCCGCCAGGCCTGGACCACGTTGCTCTCGGTGCCGCGCGGCGTATTTCCCGTGTTGCTGGCCATGAGCTTGCTGAATTACGTGATGCGCGCGCTGCGCTGGCTGCTGTTCAGCCAGGCGCTGCAATTGCGCGTCAACCCGGCCGCCAATGCGCTGTATTACGTCGCCGGTTTTTCCATGACGACCACACCGGGCAAGATGGGCGAGGCGCTGCGGCTCTGGCTGCTGAATCGTTTCCACGGCTGCAAATACGAGGATACCGCGGCCCTGCTGGTGGCGGACCGGCTTTCCGATGCCGTGGCGACCACGGGCGTGGTGGCCGTCACGGTTTTCTGGTTCGCGCATTACGCGTCGGTTGCGATCATCGCCGTCATAGGCGTCGCCGGCATCACCGCGCTGGCGTTGCGGCCGGCGTTGATTCTGTGGGGCATCGATACGCTGTTCGGCCGCTTGCGCCGCTGGCCGCGCGGTTTCGTGCGCGCGCGGCGCGCCGTTCGCGC
>Ga0302319_10022688_pt1 | contig 11237 bp, 8 predicted proteins | sample Bog_T0_2_FD_203319 | JGI IMG/M metagenome (GOLD analysis project Ga0302319, IMG submission 203319) | Peat permafrost microbial communities from Stordalen Mire near Abisko, Sweden - Bog_T0_2 | ecosystem: Environmental > Terrestrial > Soil > Wetlands > Peat | place: Sweden: Abisko, Stordalen Mire...
CCCAAGGATCCGAAAGCCCGCGGCATCGGCTTGAACGCCGCGCTGCTAGTGGCGATGACTTTCGCTCTGCTCACTGCTGCGATGGTCAGCCCGAGGGCAGCCGGTTCAGCCGAGACCGGATCCAACACGATGAGTCCCCACGATCTGGCGCTGCTCGATCGGTTGAGCTTTGGCATCAACGCATCGAGTGTGGCGCATTTTCAGACGGTCGGCGCCGAACGCTGGCTGACCGAGCAATTGCATCCGCCGCATAACCCCGCTTTGCCCGAGACCGTGCAGAGCGCGATCGAGGCGATGCCGGACGTCCACGCCTTTCCGTTTGATGTCATGGCTGCGTTCGATGCGCAGGGCAAGGCCACCAGCCAGATCGCCGATCCCGAGCAGAAAAAAACCGCGCAACAGGCCTATCAGCAGGCCATGGGCGATCGTGCCAAGCAGGCGGTGGCGCGCAGCATCCTGCGCGCGCTCTATGCGCCGGATCAATTGCGCGAGCGCATGATCTGGTTCTGGTGCAACCACTTCAACGTGCACCAGGGCAAAGCCAATCTGCGCGTCCTGGTTGGCGATTACGAGGACCGCGCCATCCGACCGTTCGCGCTCGGCAGGTTTCGCGATCTGTTGATGGCCACGCTGCGCCATCCGGCGATGTTGCGCTATCTCGACAATGCCGATAATGCGGCCGGCCACATCAACGAGAACTACGCCCGCGAAATCATGGAGCTGCACACCATGGGCGTCGGCTCAGGCTACTCACAGGCCGACGTTGAGGCGCTGGCGCATATCCTTACCGGCGTCGGGATCGATACCAGACGGGAAGATCCGAAGTTGAAACCGGAATGGCAGTCGCAGCTGGTGCGCGAAGGCGCCTTCGAATTCAATCCGGCGCGACATGATTATGGCGACAAGACCTTCCTCGGCCATGTGATCAGGGGTCGCGGGCTTGCCGAGGTCGACGAGGCGATCGATATCCTGGCGCATCATCCGGCCACCGCGACCCATCTGGCGCGGCAGATCGCCAGCTATTTTGTCGCCGACAACCCACCGGAGCAGCTGGTGGCCAAGATGGCGCAAAGCTTCAAGACATCCGACGGCGATATCGCCGCGGTGCTGAGCACGATGGTCCATGCGGATGAATTCGCCGCGTCCTTGAAATCCGGGACCACCTTCAAGGATCCCGTGCAGTATGTGTTCTCGGCGGTGCGCCTGGCCTATGACGACAAAGTGATCCTGAACACCCAGCCGATCCAGAATTGGCTCAATCGACTCGGCGAGGGCCTCTATAATCATCAGACTCCGGACGGCTACCCGCTGGCGGCGGCGGCCTGGAACGGCCCCGGCCAGATGATGCTGCGGTTCGAGATCGCCCGCCAGATCGGCTCGTCGTCCGCCGGCCTGTTCAAGCCGGAAGGACCCGATGCGGTCGATGCGCCGGCGTTTCCGTTGATCGCCAACGCGCTCTATTTCAATCGCCTGCGGCAGACCATCAGCCCGGCCACGCTGGCCACGCTGGATCAGGCGATTTCGCCGCAGGATTGGAACACGCTGTTTCTGTCGTCGCCGGAGTTCATGCGGTGAGGGCTGCGGATGGCATTCGAAAGGGATTTACCAAATGAATCGCCGGGATCTCATCAAGAGCTTTGCTGCCGCTGTTCCCTTCACCGTGGCCGGCCGGGTCTTTGCGGCGCCATCGACCGACGCGCGGTTGCTGGTGGTGTTTTTGCGCGGCGCCTATGACGCCGCCAATGTCGTGGTGCCGATCGGCAGCGATTTCTACTACGCATCGCGCCCGACGCTCGCGATCGCCAAACCTGACGCCGGCAATCCCAACGCGGCGCTGTTGCTGGACGCGGAATGGGGGCTGCACCCGGCCTTGCGCGACAGCCTTTATCCACTATGGGCCAAGCGCGAGATCGCCTTCGTGCCGTTTGCCGGCACCGCCGATGACCTCACCCGCAGCCATTTCGAGACCCAGGACACGATCGAACTCGGACAGGCGGTCGCAGGCTCGCGCGATTATCGTTCCGGTTTCATGAGCCGGCTGGCCACCGAACTGTCGCGCGCCAAGCCGATCGCCTTCACCGAGCAGTTGCCCCTGATCTTTCGCGGCCCGTCGCCGCTCCCCAACATTGGACTGAACAGCATAGGCAAGCCCGGCGTCGACGATCGCCAGGCGCAACTGATCCGGAGGATGTACGCCAACAGCGAGCTCGCCAGTTCGGTCAAAGAGGGCTTCCAGGTGCGCGACGATGTCTACCGCTCGATCTCGGAAGAAATGACCGCGGCCAACCGCGGCGCGGTGTCGCCGCACGGGTTCGAATTGTCGGCGCGGCGGATCGGCCGGCTGATGCGCGAACAGTATAATCTGGGTTTTGTCGATGTCGGCGGCTGGGACACCCATGTCAACCAGGGCGCGGCCACCGGCTATCTTGCCGACCGGCTCGGCGAACTCGGCCGCGCGCTGGCCGGCTTCTCCGAGGAAATCGGACCCGCCGGCTGGCGCGACACCGTGGTGGTGGTGATTTCCGAATTTGGCCGCACCTTCCGGGAGAACGGTGACCACGGCACCGACCACGGCCACGGCAGCGTCTACTGGGTGCTGGGCGGCGGCATCAATGGCGGCCGCATCGCCGGGGAGCAGGTCAAGATCGAGCAGCCGCATCTGTTCCAGAACCGCGATTATCCGGTGCTGACCGATTACCGCGGGCTGTTTGGTGGCCTGCTGCAACGCATGTACGGGTTGCAGACAGCCAGCCTGCAGCGGATCTTCGCCGGCGTGAAACCGGTAGAGCTGGCGCTGGTGTGAGGCCCTGCAACGACCGGTTCGGGCTTCTTGGTGGCTCCCCTTGCGCGGCGACCTATCGTCTCGATGCGTGCTCCGGTACGGTGCCTGAGGGGGCAATGGGAGCGATCGCACATCATGACGACTGCGGGTTCCGCGGCGGCATCGGCACCGACTGAGCTGTCGCCCGCCGCGCGGCGGACGATTTTTATCTACCTTGGTGTCCTGATCGTCCTGCTCGCCTTTGGCGGTCCTTCCGGCGGCCTGATCGATATTCCGATCAGCTTCTTCCTGAAGAACCGGCTGCATCTGTCGGCACAGGAGGTGGCGCAGTTCCGGCTGATCGCGGCTTTGCCGCTGTATCTGGCGTTCGTGTTCGGATTCATCCGCGACAGCTGGAACCCATTCGGTTTGCGCGATCGCGGCTTCATGCTGCTGTTCGGCGCCATCACCGCGCTGTTTTATGTCGTCTGCGCGTTTATCCCAATGAGTTACCTCGCGCTGCTGATGACGGTCATGGTGGTCACCACCTCGTTTCTGTTCGTCTCCAGCGCGCAGAACGGCCTGACCTCGGTGCTCGGCCAGCAGCATGCGATGACCGGGCGGATCAGCGCGGTGTGGAACGTGTTTCTGTCGATTCCGACGGTGGCGGCCCTGCTGCTCGGCGGGTCGCTGAGCGGCCTGCTCGAGGACCAGCATCCGGACCTCGCGGTGCGCATCCTGTTTCTGGCGGGGGCCGCGATCATGGCGGCGGTCGCGCTCTATGCGTTATGGCGGCCCGCCGCGGTGTTCGACAATGTCCGGGTCGAGAATGACGGCGCGCTCCACCCATTGCAGGACGTGAGGCGGCTGCTCGTCCATTGGCCGATCTATCCGGCGCTGCTGATCTGGCTGTTATGGAATTTCGCGCCGGGCTCGGCCACGCCGCTGCAATATCACCTGCAGAATACCTTGCACGCCAGCGACGCTCAATGGGGGCAGTGGAATGCGATCTTTGCCTTCTCCTTCATTCCGACCTTCCTGGTCTATGGCTGGCTGTGTCGCCGCGTGGCCCTGAAGAGGCTGCTGTTATGGGGCACGGTCGCCGCCGTGCCGCAAATGGTGCCGCTGCTGTTGATCGACACCGTTCCTGGGGCGCTGGTCGCGGCGGTGCCGATCGGCCTGATGGGCGGGCTCGCGACCGGGGCCTATCTCGATCTGATCATGCGCGCTTGCCCGCGTGGCCTGCAGGGCACGATGCTGATGATGTCGAGCAGTCTCTACTTCGTGGTGCAGCGCTTCGGCGACGTGCTGGGCACGACGCTGTACGATCGCTATGGCGGCTTTACCGTCTGCGTCATCGCCATCACCGCGGTCTACGCCCTGATCCTGCCGGTGCTGGCGCTGGTGCCGGCCAATCTGGTCGACACCGCCGATGGCGAAGCAGCGGGGATCAAGCCGCCGGGCTGAGCGCGCGCGGCGCCGTGCCGGGTTGTGCCCGGCGGCGTGCCTCCGACCGCAGCCCCCGCTCGATCTGGTCGGCGACGATCTCGGCCGTCGCCGCCGACAGCGTCCAGCCGAGATGGCCATGACCGGTGTTATAGAACACGCCGCGCCGCTTGCCGGGTCCGACGCGCGGCATCATGTCGGGCATCATCGGCCGCAGGCCGCACCAAGGCACTACCCTGCTGGTGTTCAGCTTTGGAAATTGCTGGCGGGTCCATGCGATCAAAGGCTCAATGCGGTCGGCTCGGATATCGCGGTTGGCGCCGTTGAATTCGGCGGTGCCGGCGACACGAAAACGCCTGGCGCCAAGCCGGCTGGTGACGATCTTGGCCTTGTCGTCGAGCAGGCTGACCCAGGGGGCGGCGCGCTGGTTGTCGTCATCCTCGAGTTCGACGGTGATCGAATAGCCCTTGACGGGGTAGATATTGACCCGGTCGCCGAGCTGAGCGGCCAGACTTCGGCTCTCGATCCCGGCGCAGATCACCACGCCGTCGAAATGGCCGGTCTCGGCGTCCTGATCCGCCGCGTCAGACGTGACGCGGTGCCAGCCGAGTTCGACACCGTCGGTCGCGGCGCTGATGCTTGCGATGCTGGCATCGGCGACGAAGCGCAGGCCGATGCGCTCGCAATAGGCGAGCAGCCCGCGGGTGAATTTATGGATGTCGCCGGTAAAGTCCGATGGCGTGAAGAAGCCGCCATGATATGGGCCGGCCAGCGCGGGCTCGATGGCGCGGATCTCTGCGCTGCTGACCGCGCTACGGCTGAGGCCGCCTGCCTCGAGCAGCGCGTTGGCCCGCGCCGCCCGTTCAAAATCCCGGGCGTCGTGGTAGATGTGCAGGATACCGCGCTGTTCGAGGTCGAAATCGATGCCCGCCGTGCGGGCCATCGCCAAAAGATGCGCGCGGGCCTCGATTGCGAGCCGCGTCGTGGCGATGGTGTTGCTGCGATAATGCGGGATGTTGCCAACGAACTCGGCGAGCCAGGCATATTTATGCCAGCTCGGGCTGAGATTGAGCGACAGCGGGGCGTCGCGCTTGAACAGCCAGCCCAGGCCCTTGACGACGGTCGACCAGCTGTTCCAGACCTCGGCATTGCTGGCGGAGAGTTGCCCGCCATTGGCATAGGAGGTTTCCATCGCAGCGTAGCGCCGGCGATCGAACAGGGTGACCTCGAAACCGCGTTCAAGCAGTTTGAAGGCGGTGGTGACGCCGGTGATGCCGGCGCCGATGATGGCCAGATGGGACATGAGAGTGGTTCTTTCGCTTCTTCAGGTGACGACAGGACCCGGAACTTGGCCGGGCCGGTTATCCCCATCTGTCGCGGTACCTGAGAGCTTGGCCTGCAGGCTCGCAAACGAGCGTTCAGACTTCCCCTTCGGTGGACGCCTCTAAAGCGCCTCTCTCCAGATTTCAGTTTGACGATGCGGTCCCTGGTGCCTGAGAGTTTCCCGGGGGGTTGCTCCTTCGGCGCCGGCGCCTGGACTGGTGATCCGCGCCGGTCTCTCCCGCATTGCCAGATCGACAATTCTACGTTGGGGCCTTTCCTCTTAACGCGGTGGTTTGATCAGGCTGCCAGCTCAGACATGGGTTGCTTGGCTCGCGATCGCAATACGAATATTCATTCATTTTTGTCCCTCACGACAACGCGGTGCCCGCGGTTTCGCGCAATGTCGCCAGCGCGACCATCGAGGCGAGCGAGCAGACGATGACATAATAAGCCGGCGCCAGCGGACTGCCGGTGGCCTGGATCAGCCAGGTGACGATGAACTGGCCGAAACCACCGAAGATCGCGACGCCGAGCGCATAGACCATCGACAGGCCGGAGGCCCGCACCTGCACCGGAAAAATCTCAGCCAGCAGGATGATGGTCGCGCCGCTGGCGGTCGCAAATGCCACGCTGAGGCAGGTCACCGCGACCAGCAGCGTCGACAGGGTCGGATGTGCGCTCGGGATGACGAAGCTCGGACGGATCAAAACCACCAGCAGAGCCGAGAAGATCCAGCCGATCCGCTTGCGCCCGTAGCGATCCGACAGCGCGCCGCCGACCGGCGCCATCACCGCGGTGACCAGGCCGGCGGTGACCCCTGCGAACAGCCCGCTCGCCGGCGACAGGCCGAGCTGGCGCACCGCATAGGTCGACATATACAGGACCACGACGGCGTTCGCCACGGTGCCGCCGATCACCAGCGCGGTGCCGGTGACGAGCTGCCGCAGATACCGTCCGAACACCAGCGAAAGCGCGTTGACCCGTTGCAGCCGCACATCGCTCGCATTGGCGTGGGTCTCGTGCAGCGTAGGATCTGCACCGCCGGGTCCTGCGAGGGAAAGAACAATCTGCCGATCGTGGCGGCAAAGAAACTGTAGATGACGAAATCGTAGAATTCGAGCGCGTTGCCGATCGAGCAGGCGGCGATCAGCCGGGTTGCGCTGATCCGCGTCCGCGCCTCTGGCGCCGCCATTGCCGTCATCATGGTCATGATTGCCTCCCGCTTCGCCGATACCAGCCTGTCAAGGTATCGAATAATTAGTTGCAAATTGCAACAGTTGTTTTTTGATATTGTATAATCGTATTGCGGATAATTGTTGCAAGATGCAACAAATTCGGGCAGGTTGCGACTGTCATCAGTTTGGCTTCCGCGCGCCGCGATCGGCGAGCGCGGGAGCCATCGGGTCCGTCATCCGCGAGCAGCGGGGCGACGCAACGATCTATTGCGGAGTTTGGTCGCCATGCTGCGGCAAAGCCTCACCTACCAGCTGGTGTCGATCGCCGAGGACGCGATCGGGCAGGGCGCATCCCTGTTCAAGCAGCGCTTCGGCCTTGACGTGCACGAGCTGCGCGTGCTGCGGCTGATCGATGACGAGCCCGGCGTGACGTTCACGGCGCTTGCCGCCAACACCAAGTTCGAACGCTCGGCGACCTCGCGGATCCTGTCGCGCCTGGTCAAGGCTTCCCTGGTGCGCCGGCGCATCGACGCCTTCGATGCAAGGCATTTCCAGCTGTTCGCCACGCCGAAGGGGAAGGCGCTGCGGATCGCGGCCGATCCGCTCAGTCTGCAACTCGAGGCGCTGGTGCTGGCACCGCTCGGCGCGGAAGAGCGCCGGCAGTTTCTCGCCGCGCTGGCCAAGATTTCAGACTGGGTCAAGAACGGTTTCAACGTCGAGATGGCGAAGCGTTTTCCGGAGGCGCACCGGTCTCCCGCGGTCAAGCCGGCCCGGAGGCGCGCGGTCGCGACCGCCAAGCGGTCGCCGACCCACCCGCTTTAGCCGATCGGGACGCCGGTTCCCGATCGGCCTTGTGGTCCCCTGGCTGTCGCAATGCGCGACAATAATTTGTGCTACAGCGGAGCATCGGACGGCCGGCGCGGTTGATCCGGCGCGGAGGTTCAGCGCCGCTATGGCGCGAACCGGGTGAGGCAGTCGATCAAACGGGTTTTTCGCATGGACACTCAACCGACCGAAGATCCCACCTTGCCAGCGGGCGAGGCCCGCCAGCCGCCGCAGGGCGCGCTGCCGGTGCTCGGTCTGTCGGCGCTCGGCATCGTGTTCGGCGATATCGGCACGTCGCCGCTTTATACCTTCAAGACCATCCTCGGCGCCACCGACACCTCGCCCAGCGCCGGCGTCGTGCTCGGCGCGCTGTCGCTGGTGTTGTGGACGCTCTTTATCATCACCACGGTCAAATATGTCTCATTCGCGATGCGGGTCGACAATGACGGCGAGGGCGGCATCCTGGCGCTGATGGCATTGCTCGGCGTCAAGAAGCAGCAGCGCCCGACCATCGTCGCGTTCGGTCTGTTCGGCGCGGCGCTGATCTATGGCGACGGGGCGATTACGCCGGCAATCTCGGTGCTGTCCGCGCTCGAAGGGTTAGAGATGGCGGCACCTTCGGTGCAGCCCTTCGTGGTCCCGGCGGCGGTGTTGATCCTGCTGGCGCTGTTTGCGCTGCAGTCGCAGGGCACCGCCACCATCGGTCACCTGTTCGGGCCGGTGATGCTGCTGTGGTTTGTCGCCATCGGCCTGATGGGAATTTACGGCATCGTCAAACACCCCGCGGTGTTCGCTGCGCTCGATCCGCTCTACGGCCTCCGCTATCTGTTCTCCAATGGCATAAGCGGCTTCCTGGTGCTGGGCGCGGTATTTCTCTGCGTCACCGGCGCCGAGGCGCTGTATGCCGATATGGGCCATTTCGGCCGCGGGCCGATCCGGCTCGCCTGGTTCGCGGTGGTGTTTCCGGCGCTGATCCTGAACTATTGCGGGCAGGCGGCGCTGGTGCTCGAGGGCGCGCCGACCGACGGCAACATCTTCTTCCGGCTCAGTCCCGGCCCGCTTCTGATCCCGCTGATCGTGCTGGCCACGGTCGCGACCATCATCGCCAGCCAATCGATCATCACCGGCGCGTTCTCGATGACGCGGCAGGCGATCCAGCTCGGCTGGCTGCCGCGGCTCAACATCAAGCAGACCTCGTCCGAGGGCTATGGCCAGATCTATGTCGGCGTCGTCAACTGGATGTTGATGATCGTCACCATTGGGCTGACCGTTGGATTCGGCAAGTCGGATAATCTCGCGGCCGCCTATGGCATCGCGGTGTCGCTGACCATGCTGATGACTTCGGTACTGTTGTTCATCGCGATGCGTGAGATCTGGCGCTGGAGCCTGGTCGCCGCCGGACTGGTCGCGGGTGGCTTTCTGGTCGTCGATGGCGCCTTCTTTCTCGCCAATCTCAGCAAGGTCGCCGAGGGCGGCTACATCCCGCTGCTGCTGGCAATTGCCGTCTACGGGGTGATGTGGATCTGGCATCGCGGCGCGGCCGCGGTTGCGGTGCGGATCCGCGAGGCGCTGATCCCGGTGCCGACCTTCCTGGATGAGGTCGCCGCGAACAAGGTACCGCGGGTACCGGGCACCGCGGTGTTTCTCACCCGCACCGAGCGCGACACGCCGCCGGTGATGGTCTGGCACGTCAAACATAACCGCGCGCTGCATGAGCATCTGTTCGTGCTCCGCGTCGAGATCCTGCCGGTGCCGTGGGTTGCATCCCGCAACCGGATGAAGATCGAGAAAATCGCGCCGAATTATTGGCGTGCCCATGCGCATTTCGGTTTCATGGAACGCCCGCATATTCCGGAGCTGCTCAGCGCCAGCAAATCGCTCGGCTGCACCATCGATCTTTCCGACGTCACCTATTATGTCGGCCATGAAACCGTGATCAGCCGCGAGGACGGCAGCGGCCTGCCAGCCTGGCAGGAGCAGCTGTTCGCGGTGATGGAGCGCAACGCGGTCCATGTCAGCGACTTCTTCAGCCTGCCCAACGATCAGGTGGTGGAGATCGGGCGGCAGATCGCGATCTAGGCGTCCTCTCCGTCAGCGCAGAATTCGCCGCGGGCGGCGTTGCCGCAGTTCTTCCTGCGAGGCGTCCTGCTGCGCCTGCAGCCGCCGAACGAAGATGTCGGCCGCCTGTGCGATGTGCTGCCGGCCGAGCGCTTCGGCAGTCGCTCCATCGCCGGCAATCACCGCGTCCAGGATCGCCACATGTTCGGCCAGAATCAGCTGCGGCATTTGCGCATCACCACGCAACACCTCGCCCATCACCCGGCGCAGATGAGGCCAATGCGGCGCGGTGGTTTCGCCGATCAGTGGGTTGCCCGAAAGCTGATTAATGAAGCCGTGGAATTGCATGTCGGCTTCGATCTGATCGCGCAGCGAACCGCTGTCGACTGCGGCGCGGCCGGCTTCCAGATATGCCAGTCCCTCGTTTTTCGCGCGGTCGGAGCCCCGCTCGGCCGCGAGCCTGGCGGCGAGGCCGTCGACCACGGCCCGCACCTCGTAGAGGTTGCGTACCACGCCGGTGTCGAGCGGTGACACGATCAGGCCCCGGCCGGGGGCCTCCCGGACCAGTCCGCGATCGCGCAGTAGCAACAGCGCCTGCTGGATCGGCTGCCGAGAGACCCCATAGGCGCGCGCCAGATCGTCCTGGATCAGCCTCGCATTGGCCGGCAGTTCGCCCTCGACGATCTCGGAAATGATCGCATTAACAACCTGTTCCACCAAAGTCGGTTGCGGCGTGAAAGGCGGCATGAGGTCTCCAGACGATTCGCTCCGGGCTTTTATCAGAAGTTCGTCGAGAAGCATTGCATTGCATTCGAATTCAGAATATGAATTCTGTATTCGAATATAAGCCCGCGCGTCAATACGGGCATTCACCTGGGGAGGAAGCCATGCAAGGGATTAATCGGCGTTGGCTGTTGAGGTCGGCCGCGGCTGCGGCGGCGGCCGGATCTGCCTGGACCGGATCTGCCTGGACGAGTGTCCCGGCCCGGGCACAGGCGGTGCCGCTCAAGCTGAAATTCGGCAACGATCTTCCGGCCACGCATTCGGTCAATATCCGGCTCGCGCAGGCCATCGAGGCCATTGCTGCCGAGACCCAGGGACAGGTCGCCATCAGCCTGTTTCCGAACAATCAGCTTGGCAGCGATACCGACATGATGACGCAGTTGCGTTCGGGCGCGCTCGAACTCGCCACCATGCCCGGCACGGTGCTATCGACCTTGATCTCGCAGACTTCGCTCACCGGCGTTGGCTTCGCCTTCACCAGCTACGACCGGGTGTGGGATGCGATGGACGGCGAGGTCGGCAACTTCATCCGTCGCCAGCATGGACGAAGGCATGAGCCATCTCATTCTGCTGTCGGTGCCGCTGTTCGTGTTTCTCGGCCTGTTGATCGAAATGACCGGCATGGCCCGCGCCATGGTCGGATTTCTCGCCAGCCTGCTCGGCCATGCCCGCGGCGGCCTGCACTATGTGCTGGTGGCTGCGATGTATCTGGTGTCCGGCATTTCGGGCGCCAAGGCGGCCGACATGGCGGCGGTGGCGCCGGTGCTGTTCCCCGAAATGACCAGGCGCGGCGCGAGGCCCGGCGACCTCGTCGCGCTGCTGGCGGCGACCGGCGCGCAGACCGAAACCATTCCGCCGAGCCTGGT
>Ga0302319_10022690_pt1 | contig 11237 bp, 8 predicted proteins | sample Bog_T0_2_FD_203319 | JGI IMG/M metagenome (GOLD analysis project Ga0302319, IMG submission 203319) | Peat permafrost microbial communities from Stordalen Mire near Abisko, Sweden - Bog_T0_2 | ecosystem: Environmental > Terrestrial > Soil > Wetlands > Peat | place: Sweden: Abisko, Stordalen Mire...
GTATAGGTGATCTGCTCAATATAGCTCCGCCCCAAGCGCGTGACCCGAAGATTGGACTTCAAGGTGTCAAGCGCGCGCCTCTGCAGGTCGCTATCCGAGGGCGGATGATCCGGACCGGTAGGCAGCTTCAATAGCGAGAACAATCGCCGCTTGAGGCTTGGACCGGCGCCGACAAATTCCGGATCCTCGTTCAGGTGAAAGCGGTTGATGACCGCAACCGCGACCTTCAGCGATTTGGTGGTTTCTATCTCGCTTTCAACCGCTGCGTCCTCGACCATGTGGTTCTCGGAGGTCATTTCGGCTTGCGTCCAGACCACCCGCTTGGTGTCGATGATCATGTCCGCTTCCGCGGTATAGCTGAACGGCGATACCGCGATGTAGACTCCCCAGAGCACGATCGCCAGCGCGGTGACCAGGACGATCAGCCGCCATTGCCGGCCGATGAAGTCGCGGACCTGAAGCAGCGACAACGGTCCGGAACTGGATCCATTTTCCATCACCGAGGGGAATGGCGGCAATGGCCCCGCGACGTTCATAGCGAGTTCCTCAAACCAAACGGTATCCACTCACGCGGCATTGTTCGATCGCCGATCGGTGTCATCGCGTCGCGCTGACGGCGTTGGCGGCAGACGCGGCGGACGTGGTGGCGGCGCCGCCGGTGAACATCGTCAGAGCGGGAGCCGTGATTTGCAGGGCGGTCGTCGCTCCTCCGCCGCCCGGTGCTACGCTCAGCCCGCTCGATGTGGCTGGATTGATCACGATCACGCTGCCGACGGAATCGATGGCGGCAGCCGCCGCGGCGTCGACTGCTGCGGTCGAGAGGTCGCCGGCCACCGCGGCAAAGGCTGCCTGGAACTCGACGTCATCAAATCCCGCCACCGCCTGCTGGATCAGCAGCGCCGACTTCGCCTCCTTGGTTGTGCACGCGACAGCCGCCTGCGCGAGACCGGCCGCGATTGCCTTCTGGAACCGCGGTGTGGTGGATTTCGCAAGATGAACAAAGTCGATGGCAAGCGAAGCATCGGTTGCCACGAGATCGCGGGTCGTCATCTCGATCGTACGCGTATCGGCGGTCGGTCTAACCAATGCCTGAGGGTCGGATTTGAAGTTGCTGATCGCAAGGTCAGACGCGGGCGGCGTTATGCAGCTGGCCCTTCCCGGCGCGACGGCAGACAGAGAGAGCAGCGTCACGGCTAATAGCGCTTTGAACGGCGTGGTCATACGCATGGCAACACAACGATCTCTTAACGGTGAAAAATGGCCAGGACAGTTAAGCAAGTCCTGCGCATATCAATCAAAATAATCAGGCATCAATGATGGGGCAAAAATAAGGTGTGGGGCTGCGTGTGCCGCGACATTTAGCGGATGGTTTATGGACGACATCGATAACCGCGTGGCGTTAACTTAGCCCACAGGCGAGGCCTTTGACGTATGGCATACACATCGGAAAGTATTATAGTTAAGCCGATCATGCGAAGTTCATTGCCGATCATTGATGCAGGCGAAATAAAGGCGAATTCTATCTCAATGTGTGTTGCAAGTTCTTCTCAACGGAGGCGCTGAGGCGTGCGCACCACGGTACCGAGTCTTCAGGGACTGAAACTGCGCGGCCGATCCCCGAGGCTGCCAGCGGGCTTGAGGATCTATGCCATCGGCGACATCCATGGCCGCCTCGATCTGCTCGAGCAGATGCTTGGCCGGATCAAGAGCGATCTTGCACGTCACCCGGCGGTGCGGCCGGTCTATCTTTTTTTGGGCGACTATATCGATCGTGGTCCTGCGTCGCGGGCGACCATCGACCGATTGATCGAGCACGGCGATGCCCATGAATCGATATTTCTCAGAGGAAATCATGAACAGATTGCCTTGAAATGTCTCAGCGATCGTGCGCTTTTCGAGCAATGGCTGCGGTTGGGCGGGTGGGAAACCCTGCTATCGTATGGCGTGGCATGCCGAAATCCGACCAGCGTCGAGCAAATCGTCGAACTGCAAACGGCCTTTCACAGCGCGTTGCCGCCAACGCATTTTCGATTTTTTCGGACCCTGCAGAATTCGTTCAGCTGCGGCGACTATTTCTTCGCTCACGCGGGCGTCAGGCCGGGCATCGCGCTGCCGTATCAGACCGAGGCGGACCTGCTGTGGATCAGGCATGAGTTTCTCACCTCACGCACTGATTTTGGCAAGATCATCGTTCACGGACATACCCCCGCCAGCGAGATGGAAGTGGCGTCCAACCGTATCAATATCGATACCGGAGCGTTCGCTACCGGTCGCCTCACCTGCCTCGTCATTGAGGACGGATTACTGTCGGTGATCGCTGCCTCGCTCGAGTGACGCCGCAGAACCCGGAAATGCGCCGCGGCTGGCTCCTTGATGTTCAATGGTGAGCCGCTTTTTTCGCCAGCAATTGTTCGATGTGATCGCGCATTTTTTTGAAGAACGGATCGCGGCCGAATTGGCTGGCGTGGTCGACGATGGCGCTGGAATCGATCGGCAGACCGGCCAAATGCCTGACCGCGGACGAAATCGCCTCGATGCTCTGCTCGGCGAAAAATACCCCGGTTACGCCATTGGCGACGGTTTCCGTTGCGCCGCCTTTGCCAAAGGCGATGACCGGGCGGCCGCTCGCCATCGCTTCCACCGGCACCATCCCGAAGTCCTCCTCGCCTGGAAAGATCAGCGCCTGGCAGCGCGCATAGTGCTGCTTCAGCACATCGAAGGGTTGTGAACCCATGATGGTGACGGTTGGGCCGGCCAGGCGACGCAGTTCCTCAAGCATTTCGCCACCGCCGATCACGACCAGTTTCAATCCCATTTGGTTGAAGGCGCGCACCGCGAGATCGGGCCGCTTGTAAGAGACCAGTTCGCCGGCCATCAGATAATAATCCGCAAGTTCGCCCGCTGCTGCGACTGCAAATGCTGCGGTGTCGACCGGTGGATGGATGACGACGGCGGGGGCGCCGTAATAGCGGTTGATGCGCCTTGCGACTGTCGTCGAGTTCGCAACGAAACTGTCGACCCGCCTGGCCGACGTCACATCCCACATCCTTAGATAGTGCGTCAGCGGCGGCATCATGATTCGCGCGAGCCGGCCGGCCCCTTGCCGGTAGTCATGATACATATTCCAGATGTAACGCATCGGCGTATGACAATAGCAGATATGGAGCGCATCCGGCGGCGGAACAATGCCTTTGGCTGGCCCAGATTCGCTGCTGATGATGAGATCATAGCCGCGCAAATCGAGCTGTTCGAGCGCCAACGGCATCAGGGGCAGGTAATTTTTGTACATCGTCGCCGCGCGCGGCAGTGCGTTGATGAATGTCGGAATGACCCGGTGCCGTCGAATGGTCTCGGAAACCAGTTCAGGAACATAGACATGGGTAAAAATATCGGCCTGCGGATACAATTCACAGAGCGCTTCAATCACCTTTTCGCCGCCGCGCATCCCGACCAGCCAGTAATGAATAATCGCGACTTTCATCGGGACCTTTCGGTTGTGGAAAAATAGCATTGGACCAAGTCTTCGGGTCCTAAACCGCACGGATGATAGCGGCAGCAGTGTGCTGGTCTTCGGGATTTGTTGGGAGGTGGTTAATGTTAATGGTGAGCAGCGGGCTGGGTACTTCTACGAATTCCAGCCAGGCATGAACATGGCAGAGAGGCAGGCTTCCGTTGAACGGGGCGCTGGAAGCTTGACTGGGACAGCTGCGATGAAGAAACCCGAACCGGGTCTATCCGAAGCCGATGATGCGGGCACAGCAATCGTGCGCGTCGCGGTTGCCATCGCGCTGACGGTGATCGGTCTCGCGCTGCTGTCCGGAGGCATCTGGCTGCTGCTGATTGGCGGCTCCTGCTATTACGCGCTGTCGGGGTTGGTGTTCGTCGGCACCGCGACGGCGATCGTTCGCCGCCGCGCCGTGTCCTATGGGTTATTCGCGTGTCTGATCGGAGCGACCCTGATCTGGGGCGTCGCGGAGGTCGGGTTGGACTGGTGGCAATTGTTGCCGCGAGGAAATCTCGTCGTGGTGATCGGCGGCCTGATGCTGGTTCCGTGGCTGGCCCGCAGGCTTCAACCAGCGGGGCCGAAGGCAGTCGTGCGTGCAGGCTACCTCGCCTTGGCGGGCTCGGTGATTTGTTCGGGAGCGGTTGCGGCCCTGGCATGGGTGATGGCGCCGAACGAACACGCTGGCGTGTTGCCGTCGGCTCAAGTCAATGTCGCTGACACGCCCGCCGTCTCCGGCGCCGGCAAGGAGTGGAGAGCCTATGGCGGCACCGCCGCGGGTGACCGTTTTTCGACGCTGGACCAGATCACGCCGCGAAACGTCCGGCAGTTGCAACGGGTATGGGAATTTCACACCGGCGACTTCAGGGGAAAAGATGATCCGGCTGAAACGACCTACGAGGTCACGCCACTGAAGGTTGGGGATTCGCTCTATCTGTGTACGCCGCATGATCTGGTGTTTGCGCTGGACGCAGAGACTGGGCGTGAAAAATGGCGGTACGATCCCAGGATCAGGCAGCCGCCCTTGCAGAGCACACAACACCTGACCTGCCGCGGTGTATCCTACTACGAGGCGAGCCGCCGTGACGATAGCTCGACAGACCCCGTTGTCGCAGCGGATTGCCCCAGGCGTGTGATTCTGCCGACCGTCGATGGCCGCCTGATGGCGCTGGACGCCGACACTGGCTTACCTTGCCAGCAATTCGGAACCGAGGGCTTCGTTGATCTCTGGCAAAATATGCCCAACAAGAGTCTCGGCTCGTATTATTCGACATCTCCGCCGGTCATCGCCGGTGATCTGATTGTCGTCGGCGGCGCCGTCAACGATAACGTGTCGACACACGCGACCTCCGGCGTGATCCGCGCCTTCAACGCCCGGAGCGGCAGGCTGGTATGGAATTGGGACAGCCGTAATCCCGCAGCGACCGAGCCGATCGCACCAGGCGCAAGCTATTCGGAAAGCTCGCCCAATAGCTGGAGCATCTCGAGCTACGATTCCGAGCTTGGACTGATCTTCATTCCGATGGGAAATCAGTCGCCCGATCAGTTCGGCGGCAGTCGCGATCAAAACGTTGAAACCTATTCGTCATCCGTTATCGCCTTGAAAGCCGAGACCGGCGCGGTGGCGTGGGTGTTCCAGACCACCCATCACGACCTCTGGGACATGGATGTTCCGGCCCAGCCGAGCCTGGTCGATCTGACCATCCGGGGCGAAACAATTCCGGCATTGGTCGCTCCCACCAAGCAGGGCGAGATTTTCGTGCTGGATCGGCGAACCGGCAAGCCTGTCCTTCCGGTCACAGAAATTGCAGCACCCCAGGGCGCCGCCGAGGGCGATGTCACGGCGCCGACGCAGCCGACCTCAGCAATATCGTTTGATCCGCCCGCGCTAACGGAAACGGCGATGTGGGGCCTGTCGCCATTCGACCAGTTGGCATGCCGTATCAAGTTCCGGTCGCTGCGCTACCAGGGCCGCTATACGCCGCCTTCCGTGCAAGGCTCGATCATCTATCCCGGCAATGCTGGCGTATTCAACTGGGGTGGCGTGGCCGTGGATATTGAGCGGCAAATCGCCTTCGCCATGCCGGTCCATTTGGCCTTTGTCTCGACCCTGAAACCGCGCGCCGACGATCACAGCCGAGAAGTGACCAGGGCAACCGATCCGCCTTTCAATGAAAATTACGGCTCACGCTATGCCACCAAGATGGCGCCGTTTCTCTCACCGCTCGGCAAGCCCTGCCAGGCGCCGCCCTGGGGATTTGTAGCCGGCGTCGACCTACAAACCGGCAAGATCGCCTACCGCCACGTCAATGGAACAGTGAGAGATCTGTCGCGGATCCCGCTTCCGTTCAAGCTCGGCGTGCCCGGGATCGGGGGGCCGATCGTCACCAGAAGCGGGCTCGCGTTTCTCAGCGGGACCCTGGATTATTTCTTGCGGGCGTATGACGTCACGACCGGCGACCTGTTATGGGAAACCCGGCTGCCTGCCGGCGGCCAGGCGACCCCGATGACCTATTGGTCTGAGGCCAGCCATCGGCAGTTCGTCGTGGTCGTCGCGGGTGGGCATGGCACGCTGGGTACGAAATCCGGCGATTCGATCGTGGCTTACGCGCTACCCCAGCCATGAGGGTCTAGAGCCGCTAGATCCGCCGGCACGTGACGCGGTCGCGGTAGATCTGCCGGCCATCGAGATCGATGAAGGTGATATCCATTCCGTTGCGGCAGGGGGCATTGAGCAGGTGCCAGGAGGCCGGAAATCGAATGCTCATCGGACCGGTGAAATAAACGGGAAAGCACTCCGTCACCAGGCGATAATCAATGTTTCCGACAAAAAAATTGCGCCAGGCCGCATCGCGGCCTGCTTTGGACAGATCCCAGGTCAGGAAGTCGAACGGCGTCCAGCCCTGGTCGTCGATCCAGGCCTCTGCCCAATAATGGAAGCCCGGCGCCAGCCGGTACAACATGTGTCCGCTCAGCAGGCGCGCCGGAATTCCGCAGGCGCGGCACATCGATACAAATAGCGCCGATCCCAGCTGACAGTCGTACCAGCCCTGATCAAGCACCCACTCTCCGGGCGCATCCGCGTTGACCTGGTCATAATGCACCATGCCGCACATCATCTCGTCGATGATGTAGTGAAAGATCGAGGTCGCCATATCAAGCCGATGGCGCCGCTCGCCGGAAACGAAACGCGCCAGCGCATCGATGCGCGGCGTGATCCGGATCAGTCCCTCATTGCCGCGAAGATAAAGCTCGGCTCGATCGGGCGCCAGCGCTCCCGGCGCGTCGTCGCGGGAACGGCCATCCGTCGTCAACTGGACGCTGGCTGCGATCTCGACTGCCGACTCCGGTGGCGCGACGAATTGAACATCCAGCCTGCCCTCGGAGCGGACGATCCGGGCCGACAGATCGGCCGACACAATCGGCTCGATCTCGACCTGTTGCGACGACTGCGACAGCGGCAGAGGCAGACGAAGCCGCAACTTCTGGCCGGGACGGATCGTGGTCAAGTCAAAGCGCCGCTGCAAAGTAAGATTGAATCGAACGGCAGAAGCAGCTTCACGATGCTGAGCTGCAGCGCCGAACCGCGGTTCGGATTCGCCGGCGACTGTCCGCGACGTCGCGCCACAGTGATTTATCCAGAAAGCATCGAGGCCTGGATGGCCAGCCCATTTCATGCGGTTGACGACCTCGACCGGATCGAACAGGCGCTCCCCAGAATCGGACAGACGATAGCCAAGACCGAGTTCGATCCAGTCATCGAGCGCCGATCTGACACGCGCCACCGCGCTCTCCTGCTGACCGGATTCGAGTTCATAAACCAAAGCCGCGACCAGAAGCATATCGATGATTTGTCGTTCGCCTACCGTGCGGTAGCGATTGTCGGTCGCGATACCCGGTGAAGGATTAGTCAACATCAATTGACCTCTATCGTCAGTAGAACAGTAATAGGAGTCATTCAGTGCACAGGGTCGCTCGTTAATCCAGAGCCTCGATGCACATTCGCGAAATCGACTTAATCGTTAAGACGCCAGGCCCGTTCGTTTTCATCGATTGCTTCGCGCGGCGGTTTTATATTCGGCGGTTTCGCCGGTAACGCTGTCGCAGTTTTGTATGACAAACGTGATTGACATGACTTTCAAATGGACGTTTTGATCTCTGAATTGCAGGCTGGTGCGAGAGAGGCGTTTTGTCTAAGGCTGAGTCAACCGCCATGCGCCCGATCGCTGTACGCAAGGGGGCAGCTCCATGAAGCGGTTAAACCTGTTCGCCAAAGGTAATGTGGATGTCCACGATTCCCTGCATTCCTGCCGGATCGGCGGAGAATTGCGCTGGAACGGCATCAATGAGGTCATCCGCGGCCGGACCGATGCGGTGGTTCGTCTGCGGCACGAAACCTGGACGCGTTCTGACGCCGTGGTTGCAGCCGAAGGCGTCGTTCCTTCTGAGATTGCAAAACGCAAGCTGTTGCTTGGTTCCTATCCGGCAGCGGGCCAGTTCAGCACCGTGCTGTTCGACACCGACGCGGACGCGATCATTCTTTCAATACTCGGCGAAACCGCAACCACCCTGGTGCGGCACAATCAAGCCGGATTTCTATTTTATCCAAGCGATACCGAGAAGTGGTCGCAGCAGGATCGGGACTGGCTGAAAAACGATTTCACCCGACAGGATCTTCTGGATGTTGAAGCGTCGATGAACAATTTGAGGGTGATAATCAATCGGATTCGCACGCGCACGGAAGCGCCGATCCTGATCTATAACGTATCGCCGGTCGTGCCGGGTGAAGCGGTGCACTGCCTGCAGGGCCTCGGCGAAACCTATTCCACGCGCTGCCGGCGCTTCAATCTGGGCCTCGCCGAGCTTTCGGAAGAGCTCGGTATTTCGATCGTTGATGTCGATTCGATCATTGCCCGCGCGGGGGCCGACACGCTCAAGATAGATGCGATGCATCTGACGCCGGATGGTTATCGTCTGGTCGCCGAAGAGGTGGTCCGGGTGCTCGACGATCTCGGTGTAATGCCCGCAATGCAGGAGTCGCCATGCGAGCCAGCGTGATCATTCGGTCCAAGGACGAGGCCGATCGTTTGCGGCTGACATTGAGGTCGCTTGCCGTGCAGACCGAGCCGGCGGAAGTGGTCGTGGTCAATGACGGCTCGACCGACCATACCAAACGCGTGATCGCCGAGGCGGCTGACTTGATGTCGCTCGTCAGCTTGGAGCACGACACGCCGGTCGGTCGATCGGGCGCCGCCAATGCCGGCGCATCGCTGGCGTCGGGCGACATCCTGATCTTTCTCGATGGCGATACCCTGGCTGGTCCGGAGTTCGTGTCCAGGCATCTCGCTACGCACCGCAGGATGCCTGGCGTGGTTGGACGCGGCGAGACCCACCATTTGCGTTGCACACGGTTTTTCGCAGATCCCGCGACCGGTTCGCCACGGCCGGGCGAGGAGGCGCGGGTCGCCGCGATTTCGGCAGCTGAACTGGCGCGAATGCGGGTGACGCTGGAGGATGTCGTCGAGCGGTTTCAGTTGATCCATGATCGTTCGCAATCAGGGATCTATCCGGGCGCGGGTCCGCGGCGGCTGTTTGAACTTGAGATGGCGGCCTTGCGATCGCATCCCGATTGCAGCGTGCTGTGGGCTGCGGCCTCGGGCTCGAACCAGTCGGTCAGTCGGGACGCGTTCCTCGACTGCGGCGGCTTTCACCGGGCGATCACCATCAACGAACACCGCGAGCTCGCGCTCCGGCTGTGTCGGGCAGGAGGGCGCATGGTGCCGGTCGATGGCGCGTTCAGCTATCATCTGACGCATCGAACCGGCTGGCGCGACCCGGCGACCGATACCGCCTGGGAAGATACGTTCTATCGCGCCCACCCGGTTGCCGCTGTTCCGCTGATGTCGATCTTCTGGGCCAGCCTGTCGGATCCCGTGCCGTTCCCGAAGGCCGCCCGCATCCTGTCGCTGCCGGCGCTGGAATCAGCTGCGGCGCGTTGCGAAGGAGTGGTCGGGGCCGAAGCCGTCCGCCAAGCTCATCTCAGCTTCGCCGCCGCGACGGAGCTCGTTGCGCAATGAGCGAGCCGGTCAAGCTCACCGTCAAGGCGGTCGTTGATGATCACGAGCGCGCCGCGGTTATTAAAGCGGTCGCACGTCTTGAGACCGCACTCGGCGCGGCTGGCGCGCCGGTGATCATCGCCTGTCAATTCGAGCCATCCATTGCAGCGTTGCAGCGGTCGGTTGGGCCCTGCGTGATCATCGCCTCGTTATTGCCGGAGGTCGCCCATCACGGCGACCCCTGGCCGGAGGTGGAGCAGCGGCTGCGCCGGGACTTTCAGCAGCTGACCGGCATCGATGACGCGGTCGTGTTCGTCTCGACCGTGTTTCGTCACGTTCCCGATGACGACAGTGCTGATCAGTCCCGGCTGGTTCGGGTCCGCCGTCTCAATCTTCTGGCTGCCGAATTGTCGCGCGAGACCGGCCTGTTTGTCATCGATATCGATCGTACGCTCGCGGCGATCGGGGCCCGCAAGTTGCAAACCGATTATCGGCTCAAGGGCGACTATGCCGCTGATGCCGCCGCGAAGGTGATGGCGTTGGCGATCGTATCGGCGGGTCTGGACGGCTATGTTTCGTTCGATGCCCAGGACGCGGCCAAGCTCGCCATCAGCCAGGATCAACTGAGCCTGGCGGTGCCCGGCGCGACCGTGCTCGACGTCAGGCCGTCGAATGTGCTGGCGCTGGGTTCCGGCCGTCGCAAGCAAGTGGTGGCGACGGTCGTCGATACCAACACTGAAAGCCACGCAAGCTGGCTCGTCCGGCTGTTGTTCACCGGACAGCTGAGCTTCAAGGACGCGGCTGCGAAGCTCAGTCGATCCATCGCGCAGCGCGGCGTTCGCGCCAGTTCGGTGATGCTGATCGGCGCGTTCCGGCAGGCGATGCGCGGTCGTCCGCGAATGGGTGGGTAGCGGCTGATGGGTTGGGATCGAAAGTCGGCGTTGCGGAAGATGATGCTGATCCGCGGCTTCGAGACGGCGCTGGCGCGCCGGCCGGATCATGGTTTTCAGCTGTTGTCGTCGGGCGAGGAGGCCGTCGCCGTCGGCCTGTGCGCGGCGCTTCGCGATCAGGACCAGCTGCTGACCGGTGGTCGTTCGATCGGTCCGGCGCTGGCGCGCGGGCTGGATCCCAAGCGGGTGATGGCCGAATTGCTGGGCAAGATTTCGGGGACCAATCGCGGCAAAGGCGGCAGGGGGCATCTGGCCGATCCAGCCGCCGGTTTCTTCGGTGCCCATGCGGTCGTGGGCGGCAATATCAGCATCGCCGCCGGCGTCGCCTTATCGATGCAGATGTCGGGGACAAACGGCGTTGCCGTGATCCTGTTTGGCGACGGGGCGTTCGGCGCCGGCGCCTTGCACGAGGTTCTCAACATCGCGGCGAGCTGGCGGCTGCCGCTATTGTTCGTGTGCAACAACAATCAGTTGTCGGTTTCCACGCCGCGCAGCACGGCGCTGGCGCCGAAAAACCTGTCGGATATCGGGCTGGCTTTCGGCATGCCCTCGTGGACGGTGGACGGCATGGATGTTGAAATGGTCGCGAGCGCCGCGCAACGTGCGGTTGAGGGGGTGCGCGCCGGCAACGGCCCGGGCTTTCTCGAATTTGTTTCCTGGCGTTTCGCCAGTCATTCCACCACCGCGCGTGAAACCCGAAGTCGCGCCGAGCTCGAGGAAATCAGGGGG
>Ga0302319_10022692_pt1 | contig 11236 bp, 9 predicted proteins | sample Bog_T0_2_FD_203319 | JGI IMG/M metagenome (GOLD analysis project Ga0302319, IMG submission 203319) | Peat permafrost microbial communities from Stordalen Mire near Abisko, Sweden - Bog_T0_2 | ecosystem: Environmental > Terrestrial > Soil > Wetlands > Peat | place: Sweden: Abisko, Stordalen Mire...
GATATACCCGCGCGTCACCTTCCCGCTTTTCAATAACTGATCCATGATGTTCTTGGCCATAGTCACGGGAATCGCGAAGCCGACGCCTTGGTTACCGCCGCCATTGCCAGCCAGGATTGCGGTGTTGATGCCTACCAGTTCGCCATTGGTGTTGATCAACGCGCCGCCGGAGTTGCCAGGGTTGATCGCCGCATCGGTCTGAATGAAGTCTTCATACTGCTCGATCCCGAGGCCAGTCCGGCCGGTGGCGCTAACGATGCCCATCGTGACCGTCTGTCCCAGGCCGAACGGATCGCCGATCGCCAGAGCGATGTCGCCGACTTGCGGCTTGCCACCGGCGAACGCCAGAGTGGGCAAGTTGTGCTGGTCGATCTTAACCAGCGCTAAGTCGGAATATTTGTCCGCGCCGATAACCTTAGCCGGAAATTCGCGCTTGTCGTTGAACGACACCTTAATATCGGTGGCGCCATCAATGACGTGGTTGTTGGTCAGGATATAACCATCGGGGCTAACGATGACACCCGAGCCCAGGCTCGAGGCGCGCTCCTCGCGGGGTTGCTGCTGTTGACGCGGCATCCGTCCGCCAAAAAATTGGCGGAAGAACGGATCGTCAAACATGCCATTCATGTTGCCGCCCGAAGTTTTTACCATCTTCGAGGAGGAAATGTTTACGACTGCCGGAGCGGCCCGCTTCACCAGCGGAGCAAACGATCCGAACGGAGCTTGCTCCGACACAGACGCCGCATGCGCCGTCTCCATCGTAACCGGCGGCCGATGCGTGTAGCTGACCGTCGCTATTAAAGCGCCCACCAGCACTGCCATCATTACTATCAGTAACGCCGTGGTACGGCGAATGTGGAACGTATTGTTCATCTTTTCTCTTCCTTCTCTCTTCCTTACTAAACCAGCGATCTCATAACAATTGACGTGCCAAAATCCGCTATGGTAACCGGGATAATTGGCTCATACTGCGACTACCTGCGATTCGAAGCGCAGAGCGCCCGAATCGTCCAGATCGATCAACACATGCCGGCCATCGCGGATATCCCCCGACAGAATTCTCCGCGCCAGCGGTGTCTCTACTTCTCTTTGTATAGCTCGCTTCAAAGGCCGCGCGCCATAAGCCGGATCGTATCCCGAGCGCACCAGATGCGTTCGGGCTGCATCGGTTAATACCAATTCGATGTGCCGCTCGGCTAAGCGCTTCCGCAAGCCTGAGAGTTGAATTTCCACGATGTCCTTCAGATGCTCCTCGGAGAGCGCGTGGAACACGATGATCTCGTCGACGCGATTGAGAAACTCCGGCCGAAAGTGGCGGCGCAGTTCTTCCAGCACCGCACTCTTCATGCGGTCGTAACTCTCGCCTTCAAAGCTGCCTCTGTATTCCAAAATACGATGACTACCTATGTTCGACGTCATGATCACGATGGTATTTTTGAAATCCACCGTGCGCCCCTGACCGTCCGTCAGACGCCCGTCGTCGAGAATCTGCAACATCACGTTAAACACATCATGATGCGCTTTCTCGATCTCGTCGAACAGTACTACTGAATATGGACGTCGCCGAACCAATTCCGTGAGTTGCCCGCCTTCGTCATAGCCCACATATCCGGGAGGCGCACCAATCAGGCGCGCCACGGTGTGCTTCTCCTGATATTCCGACATGTCGATGCGGATCATGGCCCGCTCGTCGTCGAACAGGTACTCTGCCAGCGCACGGGCTAGTTCCGTCTTGCCCACCCCGGTGGGTCCCAGGAATATGAAGCTGCCGATCGGCCGGTTGGGATCTTTCAAACCCGAACGCGCCCGCATTACTGCTTCCGCTACGGCAGTCACCGCCTCGTCCTGCCCGATCACCCGTTGATGTAATTCCGGCTCCAACTGCAGCAGCTTCTGCATTTCGCCTTCCAGCATCTTCGAAACCGGAACCCCCGTCCAGCGGCTGACCACATCGGCGATGTCTTCTTCGTCTACTTCTTCTTTCAGCAGTTTAGATCCGGCCTGTTTCTGCTCCAGCTTGGCCTGCTCGGCGGCCACTTGCCGCTCCAGTTCGGTCAGGCGTCCATATTTCAATTCCGCGGCACGGTTCAAGTCATATTGGCGCTCGGCTTTCTCGATGTCGATGCGGACCTGCTCCTGTTGCTCGCGCAAAGCCCGCAGACGCTGCACGCCTTCTTTTTCCGCCTGCCATTGCGCTTGCAGAGCGGTGGACGATCCCTTCAAATCGGCGATCTCTTTTTCGATCTTAGCCAGCCGGTCCTTCGATGCGGCGTCGGTCTCTTTCTTCAAAGCCTCACGCTCGATTTCCAGTTGCATGGTGCGGCGCAGAATCTCATCCAACTCCGCGGGCATGGAATCGATCTCCGTACGCAGCTTCGCTGCCGCCTCATCCACTAAGTCGATCGCCTTATCCGGGAGAAACCGATCGGTAATATAGCGATTCGAAAGGACTGCCGCCGCTACCAGAGCGGAATCCTTGATGCGCACCCCATGGTGAAGCTCGTAGCGCTCCCGCAGTCCGCGCAGGATCGAGATGGTGTCTTCGACTGTCGGCTGATCCACCAGCACCGTTTGGAAACGCCGTTCGAGCGCGGCGTCCTTTTCTATATACTTGCGGTATTCATCGAGCGTAGTCGCCCCGATGCAGTGCAGTTCGCCCCGCGCCAGCATTGGCTTCAGCAGATTGCCGGCATCCATTGCGCCCTCCGCCTTCCCCGCCCCCACCACAGTGTGCAGTTCATCAATGAAGAGAATGATCTGGCCTTCCGCCGATTGCACTTCCTTCAGCACCGCTTTCAAACGCTCTTCGAACTCGCCGCGAAATTTCGCGCCGGCGATCAGCGCCCCCATGTCGAGCGCCACCACCCGTTTGTTCTTCAATCCTTCGGCCACGTCGCCACGTATAATTCGTTGCGCCAGCCCTTCGACGATCGCCGTCTTGCCTACGCCCGGCTCGCCGATCAGCACCGGGTTATTCTTTGTGCGCCGCGAGAGAACCTGGATCACGCGGCGGATCTCTTCATCTCGGCCGATCACCGGGTCTAGCTTCCCCTGCGCCGCCATTTGCGTCAGATCGCGGCCATACTTCTCCAGAGCTTCAAAAGTCGCTTCCGGATTCTGCGTGGTCACCCGCTGGCTCCCGCGCACTTCCTGCAACGCGCGCATCAAGCGTTCCCGCGTCAGACCGAACTCGCGCAGCAGTTTGCCGGAAGGGCCGGAATCTTCGGTCAAGGCGAGCAGAACGTGCTCTACCGAGACGAAATCGTCCTTCATCCGCTTGGCTTCATCTTCGGCCGTGGTCAGCAGCTTCTGCAGCCGGTTCGTGATATAGACCTGATCGGGGTTGGCGGCGGGTCCCGAAACCTTGGGCAGTTTATTCAGTTCCTGCTCCAGCCGGACCTTCACGGGCTCCACCGGGACATCGGCTTTGTTCAGGATCGATGGCGCGAGTCCACCCTCCTGTTCCAGCAGTGCCGCCAGCAGGTGCTCCACCTCCACCTGCTGATTTCCATAGCGCACAGCTTTGGCTTGAGCCGAGCGCAACGCTTCCTGCATCTTTTCGGTAAATCGGTTTATATCCATAACCACGAAGTCAAAGCTGAGTGAACAACCATCAACTAACCTTAGCTTAGCAGAAGCACCAAACTTGGCGCAAGTGGAAAAATGTGGCAGTCTCGCTACAAAATCAAGACACGTGCCGATAATCTGAGATAGGATCGAAATCAGGAGACTGAGGACTCGTAAAATGCCTTGTGGCGTTTTCATCAGCTATCAGCCGGCAGATTGGCCGTGGGCGGAACACGTTTGTCAATCCCTTGAAGGCAATGGAATTCCCTGCCGTACCGCTCCCCGCGAGTTGAGTCCAGAACCCGGTGAGCTTCCATCCGGGCCGGCGGGATCGCTGATTCTCGTCCTGTCCTCCTCCCAATCGCCGCTGCCCCGACAGTTGATCCAGGAACTGGAGAAGGTTCGCTACAGTGGCTTAGAACTGCGGGCGCTCCGAGCCGAGGAAGTGCAAACGCCTGATGGACTGGTCGATTTTCTCAAGGAGCTGCGGGGAGCCGGTCAGTCATCGGACGAGTTTTCTATCCCCTCTCAATACCTGCAAGCGATTCCCGCGGGTAGTTCACCCAGGAACCAACTCCCAGCCGGGGCACCGTCTTCGAGACTCTTGCTGGAGGGGCCAAAAACCGCGCCCAAGCGCAACACTCCAGTACTTGCCGCGGTGCTGGTAAGCATGCTATTTGTCGGCGTGTGGGCGATCCGCGGATCGTCGGCAAATTTGCAGCAGTACGAAAAGGTGTTTGCGCAGCAGCAGGCGGAGGCTCGGCGCGCTCAAGCGGATCGCGTGCTGGCACACGAGGCTCTAGAGGAAGCGCAACGCTTTTCCAGTCAGGATCGTTGGCGGGAAGCCGACCGCACCCTGACCAAAGCCATTGCGCTCGATGGCGGCTACGCACAGGCCTATTTCGAGCGCGGTCGAGCCCGGTTCTGGGAGCGGCAATACCTGGCCGCCATCGAAGATTTTAATTCCGTGATTCGCTTGGATCCGAATCTCGCGCCGGGGGCAATCACTTTACGGATTCTGGCCGAGCAGGCCCAGGCAAAGCCCACCACCACGCCTTGAAAGCTCATTTGAGCTTCAGAGTCTTTCTGACGTATCAATGCCTCAGGGTTTGTACTGATACACAATACCCGAACTATTGTCCCCGCCGCCCGCGGTAGTCCCATACAACGTACCATCGGGACCAATCGTCACGCCATAAGCTGGGGCTCCACCATTCCAGCTATTCGAAAAACTGTAGACGAGTTTCTGCACCCAAGACTGGCCTGAGGAAGCAGGGGGCGCCAACTCCACCAGCGTCCCGGCATCGTATGTGCCACCGCTCGCTGTCGTGATCCAAAGATTGCCCGAAGCATCCAGTGCCGGCGTCGACCTGTTTGGATAGCTTCCGTCTTGACCTCCAAATTCAAACAGCGTACTCCCGCCCCAAGGGCCGCCAGTTTGAGAGGGAGGATTCAGTCGGAAAACCGTACCGTCCGCACGGGGGCCGGTCGACTCGGCAGTGCTGCCATAGAAGTTGCCGGAAGAATCAAACGTTACTCCGGAGACGGGTCCAAATCCACCGGCTAGGGGGCTGAAATCATGCAGCACGGATGCAGCCCAAACGCCCCCAGACTGTGGAGGCGGGCTCAATTCGAATACCGTCCCCCGACCAAAAGTGCCTCCAAACAAGGTAGTACCGAAAAGCGAACCGTCGGCATTGAACGTGACGCCGCCGAACGGCTCGAAGCCGTCGGTTCCCGTCCCGAATACATGCAGCACAGATTCGGTCCATGTCCCTCCTGGCACGGTTGGCGGAGTCAATTTAAAAACGGTTCCGGAACTGTAGGTGCTCAGGCCGCCAAAGGTCGTTGCGCCATAGATCGCACCCGACGTATCCATCGCAATTTGGCCTTGGGGATCCCAGCCATCCAACGGTACACGGCCGAATTCGTAAAGAATGGTGTACTCCAAACTTGGGCTGATTCGGAAAGCAACGCCGCAGCCACTGCTGCTCCCCCCGAGACACGTCGTCAACCCGCCGGCACCCGCGACTCCGTACAGATTACCCGCGAAATCGAGAATCAAATTTCCTCCCGGAGATGCCCCATCGGAAGGGCCGCCGGCAAATGTGTGCAGCACCGTTTCAGTCCACGGGGCCCCTTCTTCCAACGGAGGCGAAAGACGGAAAACCGTTCCGTATCCGATGCCTCCCTCCAAAGTCACGCCGTAAAGGTTGCCCGCGCTATCGAGAAGCAACGGTCCGTAGGGATACTTCCCGTCCGCGCCCCCTGTAAACGCATACAGTCTCGTGAGCTGTCCTGCAAAACTCACCGAGGCAACTGAGAGAGCACAAAGGAAAATCAGGCAGATGATCCGCATAGATTGTCTAAGGATACGGTATCCAAAAATTCAATGATAGGGCTGGATAACACAATCACCTTGCGGATTCTGGCCGAGCAGGCCCAGGCCAAGCCCACCACCACGCCTTGAAAAGCTTCACTTGGGATTCAGAGTCTTAACGAATTCGTAGCTGATTTCCAAGTACTTCTTCAACACTTTCGTATTCTTCAGCAGCGAGTCCGGCACCGTTACCCAGTCTTTCTTAACGACCCCGTACGATTCGAACAACGTGGTTTCGTACTTCTTCAGGAATGGTTCTACCTCATCCTTAGGCAGCCGGATCCCCACGACGCCGGTCTGATCCAGATATGTAAACATATGACCATTGACGGACGTATAAGGATGCACATCGCCCTTGCGTTCGATGTGCGGATTCGCGGCGATTAGACGTTCGTACAGCGCCAATTGATCCGCTGGGATGGCGGACTTCTTCTTGGTCGCCACTACACCATCTCCGCAGTGGCCGCCTTCACCTGGATCTGGACCGTTTTCCCTTTCAGGTAAGAGTGTTTGGCCTCCAAACGCACCGTACCCGACGCTTCCTTGGCGCGAATCCAGACCGCGCCGCCTCCGCCGGCCAAAGCGAACGGATTCTCCCCCACGATCTCGGCCGGGCCTTCTATGGTCAGCGAAACGGCGCCCGTGGCGAAGGGCCGGATGTTGCCATACTCATCCGTCACTCGAAGCACCACGCGTGTTGCGTCGCGCCCGTCTCCGTTCAATTCCAGATCGTCCGGCTCCATCCTCAACTCCGCGTCGACGCCCGAACCCGAAAGAATGATGGTCTTGGCCAACTCACCCTTGAGGTAGCCTTCGATTTTTAAATCGCCCCACGGACTCAAAGGCAGGTTGCTGATATCGACGAGAAACGGCGGATGTTTCAAATTTCCATAGGTCTTCCGGTCGGGATCGGCTTCCCACTTGAGTTTGCCGGCCAGATAGATTTTTAGGTGATCGCAATTCGAGCAGATCGGCACCACGCCGACTCCGCCCGCTCCCGATTGATCGCCCGACGACCAGAAGAATCCAGGTTCGATCACCACCTCTTCCTTCGGATCGCACTGCGACTTGTACAGACCGGCGGCCGGCTTCGGAATACGGAAAATATCGCTCACGCCGTGATAGCAGATGTGGTCGCCCGAGCCGAAGTTGCCGTGCGTGTTGTAGTCGAACGCGCACCACCCGATCCCCCCGGCATAGCGGTCGTCCCCGGCTAGTTGATTGTGTACCCGCGCGTGCCGCAGCACATGCTCCGCCACGCGTTGAACGTTATCGAACCGCTTGGTCGAAAATGTGTGGCCCACAAATTCGGTATTCAGATACAAAGGATTGTCGGGCGGCTTCAGCGGGAAGCCGAAATCGTTCATGGTGAACACATCTTCCAGCAATTCCGAGTTGTACAGGTACCGTATGCCCCCGGTCTGGCGCGCGTCGTCCAGCGCATGCGCGGCCAGGTTCGTCCGCGTATAAAAATCGTGGTTATCGAGAGACTCGTTAATGCGCACTCCCCACAAAACGATGGATGGGTGATTCCAATCGCGGCGGATCATCTCTCCGACGTTGCGAACGGACACATCCTGCCACGCGACGTCGCCGATATGCTGCCATCCCGGAATCTCTTCCAGCACCAGCAGGCCGAGTTCGTCGCAAGCATCGAGAAAGGCCGGCGATTGCGGATAATGCGAGGTCCGCACCAGATTCAGCTTCAGTTCCTGCTTCAGGATCTGCGCGTCGCGCCGTTGCACACGGGCAGGCATCGCACCGCCGACGTAAGGGAACGTTTGATGACGGTTCAAGCCGCGCAACTTCACATGTTGACCGTTGAGCAGAAATCCGGCCGTCGTGAATCGCCCTTCGCGGAATCCGACTCGTGTCTCGTAGCGGTCCTCCGAGCCATCCTCGTTCATGAGCGTCACATCCACGTGATACAAGGCCGGCCGTTGCAGGTCCCACAATTGAATCTCGCCCAGGCGTTCGAGAGCGAGATCGCAGTATCCCTCGGGAAGACTGTCGATCTTCGCGGTTGCGCTCTGAATCACGCGGGTTCCCAGGCGCAGGTTCGCGGTCAAGGCGGCGCCGGGCTTCACCCCGTTCAGATAGGAACGAACCATCAGCGCGCGCTGGTCGGTCAGCACGCGAACCGGCTTGGCATACACGTTCTCGATGAATCCAGTGGGGACGACACGCAAGCGAACGTCGCGGTAGATTCCGCCGAAGGTGAGATAGTCGACGTTGTCCCCGAACGGGGGAATGTCCGGGCGCTCGGTGGAATCCAGTTCCACTTCCAGTACATTGGCGCTTCCGGCTCGCAGGTGCGGCGTGAGTTCGAAGGAGAACGGCGTATAGCCGCCGCGGTACTCCTCGAAGGAATGATTGTTAATGCTCACTTTTGCCGCGGTCATGGCTCCGTCAAAATCGACGAACACCCTCTTCGCAGCCCACTCTTTCGGCGCGCGAAACTGCCGCCGGTAGAACGAGACGATCTCATAAGACTTCTCGTCGAAACTGTGCCAGGGAAGGCTTACGTTCGAGTGCGGTAGCTGCACTCGTTCCCAATCCTTAGGATCGGAGTGGGTGCGTTTCGTGGTGAAGAGCCAATTTCGATTCAGTTCATAGATGCGGAGATTGGGGTCCACTTCGGGTGTGGACTGGGCTCGCAAAACTCCAGCGACGGCAGCCGCGCCCGCGCTGCCTAAAACAAACGTACGGCGATCCATGATTAACCCACCAAACTATCACAACCATACTGGTATAAGTGACATCTGGGAATAAGATGGCTCGCTTCCTGGGGATCGACTTCGGATGGGAGGGCAAACCCAGTGGACTCGCCGCGCTCGATTGGACCGGCACATCGCTGCGGTTGATCGATCTGCGATTGCTAACAGTTATGCCCGATATCTTGAACTGGGTCGATTCCATGGCACCGAAGATACCGTGATCGGCATCGACGCGCCGATCGTGATTCCGAACGCCAGTGGTATGCGCGAAGTGGACAAGCTGGCCCACGTCAAATACGGCCGCTATCACGCCGGTTGCTATCCGGCCAGTCGCGAGCGTTCCTACTGGCGACGGACCACCGGCTTAAGCCGCGAGCTCCGCAATCGTGGATTCCAGCATGGCGACCAAATGCCTGCTCGATCCACCGGCCGCTTTCAGATTGAAGTGCATCCGCACGCCGCCTCCGTTCAATTACATGGATTGGATCGGATCGTGAAATACAAGCGTGGAACCCTCGCCATCCGCCGTGCTGGATTGGCGCGCCTGCGGACGCTAATGCTGGAGCGTTTGCCCCGGTTGATTCCCAGTCTCCCCATTCCCGGCCTGCCGGACATCCCCGAAGCGGGAGCTTCGAAACCGCGCCCTACGTGATTGTCGTGTTTCGGGTCGATTACGGTTTGGCGCAAGTTCCCGGGGGTGAGCGGCGCATTAAACACTATTACGTTCAGGAGTCGGTTGGCATCGCGGTTGGATTTATGTTCTCTGCGCTTCACTTGAGCGGCTTGGCGACGCTGACGCATACGCCCAGTCCGATGGGGTTCCTGAATGAAGTCCTGGACCGTCCCAGAAACGAACGCCCGTTCGTACTGATTCCAACGGGTTATCCGGCGCTCGATGCATGAATTCCCAATATCGGGAAAAAGTCAGTTGAAGAAGTAATGATCATGCGCTAGTTGGCAAGGAAAAGCGCGCTGCAATAAGAGAGGAATTTAAAAGAATTTCGCGCTTTTGTGCGAACGAAAGCAGGGTTCGCTACGTCATAAATAGCAAAGCAGCTGGTCCCCGTGCGGCGACCCTTTCCCCAACAACCAACACCGCACGGGGACATCCCTTACCATAAGATAGTGACAAAATGGCCGATTGTAATTCTCACGATCCTGGGAGTATCATTTATCGGGTCTGCGCAAGTTTCTTCCCGTGAACAAGCCCGCTTAACGAAGGAGATACGTCACAAGCTGGTAACGCTTCCCTTCTATAGTGTGTTCGACAATTTAGCATACTCGCTGGACGGCGCCAATGTAACGTTGTCAGGTGAGACGCCACGCGCCGGAACAAAGATAGACGCCGAAAAGGCAGTCAAGCGGATTGAAGGTATCGGCACGGTTACAAACAACATCGAGGTGTTACCCGTATCTCCCAGCGACGACCGGCTGCGCCGGGCCGTCTACAAAGCTATCTTTAACAAACCTGGTTTGGACATGTACGCTCACCAATCCGTGCCGACAATTCACATTGTTGTTAAAGATGGACACGTTACACTGGTGGGCTCGGTTTCAAACCAAGGCGATAAGAATCAAGCTGGAATTGTTGCACAAGGCGTGCCTGGAATCTTCTCGGTTAAGAACGATCTAGTGGTTGATAAGCCATAGATCGCGTCTTGCGCGACCGCAGCGGCGCGTTGAGGTATTCAATCACCGGGGCCACCACCTCAAAACGCGATAGAATCTGCGGGAGCAGGTTCGGTGTGCCAATCAGGTTTGCATCCAGCATAACGAAAAAGATCCAGTCCTTCTTTTTCAGTAAATCGACTGCCGGATGAGCCGGGTCGAATCCTTTCGCAACGCGAGACAGGCCGCTCCCCTGCAACTCGCCCATCAGGGTACGCAACTTACGGTTAGCCAGGAGCCTGCGAAAATCGGCGTGGGTTTCCGCAATGTGGGTGCGAATGGTCAGCATAGCCGCCGGGTCCGGATGATAGACTCCGCCGGCCACTTCGATCTCTTTGTGATTGAGCGAAAAGTAGAATCCGCCCGCGCCCATCTTCTCCATGCCGCGACGCCCGAACGACGCCGCAATGTGGTTCTTGTAGGGAGTCTTGTCGCTGCTGAAGCGGGTATCGCGGTAAATTCGAAACACCGCCTTCTTGGGATCGGTCACGTGGTCCGGCGCGAACTTCGACATGCCGAGATTGATGGCCGCAACCAGCTCTTCCATCGGCGCCTTGACGTATTGCTCATAGTGCTCTTTTCTGGGCTGAAACCACTCCCGCGTGTTGTTCTTGTCCAGATCCTTGAAGAATTTGACTGCTTCCGGCGGAAAGCCGGGAAAGGCCGGTTTCATAATAGGTAAGAATGCTCGCTACAGAAGAGACGACGCAGCAACTCGCCGCGCTTCCGAACATGAAAGTGATTGCCGGCGCGCCGCTCAAGAATTATACCCGGTTCGGCATCGGCGGACCAGCCGCGGTGTATGCCGAAACGCCCGATTCGGACAGCTTTGTGGAAGCCCTGGGGTTGGTCCAATCGGAAGCATTGCCCTATGTCGTGATCGGCGGCGGCACCAACTTGATCG
>Ga0302319_10022695_pt1 | contig 11236 bp, 5 predicted proteins | sample Bog_T0_2_FD_203319 | JGI IMG/M metagenome (GOLD analysis project Ga0302319, IMG submission 203319) | Peat permafrost microbial communities from Stordalen Mire near Abisko, Sweden - Bog_T0_2 | ecosystem: Environmental > Terrestrial > Soil > Wetlands > Peat | place: Sweden: Abisko, Stordalen Mire...
TTCCGTACAGGTGCCCAGCCAGTTGGTAATCTCTCCGGTGGCGCCCCGCATGGGAACGGCGCGCACCAAATGCCATCGATAGGCGCCATCGGATGCCCGCCGAAGGCGGTGTTCGATCTCAAGAACGTCGCCCGAAGCCGTGGCCTCGTTCCAGGCACGGCGAGTCGGCTCACGATCCGGCGGATACAGGAGTGGATCCGACCCCAGGTGGCCGGAGTGCTCCGCATCAAGGCCGGTATATTCAAACCATCGCCGGTTGACGTACTCAAGCCGGCCGTCCGCATTCGCCGTCCAGACCATTTGGGGAATCGCTTCCAAGAGATCCTGATAGCGCCGCTGGCTGGCGCTCAGGTCGGACCGCTGCTTTTCGATTTGCTCGTTCATCCGGAACGACTTAATCGCATTGATGACCGCCCGGGGGAGTGTGTCGGGCGACAGCCGGGCTTTCGGCAGATAATCCGACGCGCCGGCTTTTATGGCACGCACGGCTAGCTCTTCGCCTCCATGAGCCGTCAGCATAACCGTGGCGCACGGTTGCTCGCCGGACGGGTTCCGCAGGCGGTGCAGGATCTCAATTCCGTCGCCGTCGGGCAGGTTGAAATCCAGCACGATGCAGTCCGGATGCCAGGAGCGGGCCCGTTCGATTCCGGCTTCCACGGAATCCGCCTCGGCAAATTCAAATGCCCAGATAGGCGATTCCTGAAGGCAGCGCCGGCACAAGCTTCGGTCCATCCGGTCGTCATCTACAATCAACACGCGAACGGGAGCATTGCTTTCCATCTATACCCACCTAAGCAGTCGAAGATCCAATTGAGTCCCGGGTCGGCGCCGGCGCCCCAGAGTGGTCAGCGACGTGCAATATGCGGGCGCTTAACGGGTATTCGAGCGAAAGTCGGCGAGGGAAGGCCATAAAATCTACGCGGCGCATCACGCAGAAATTGCGTCCTTGCGCGGTTTTTGCGTGCCCTGCCTGCCGGAACGGGCGACGACCATCGTTTGGAGGGGAAACGTGCAAGAGATCCTGTTGGCGGAAGATAACCCCGCGGACGTCTATCTGGTTCGTGAGGCCTTGCGGGAGCACGGCGTCACTTGCGAGATTCAAGTAGCATCCGACGGACGTGCCGTTCTCGACATCATCTCCGCTGAGTCATCCAATAGCCTGGCCGGTCGATTCGGCTTGATCATCCTCGACCTCAACCTGCCCCTCCACGATGGGATCGAAATCCTCCAAAGCCTGCGGACCACCCGCGACTCGGCCCACCTTCCAGTAGTGGTGCTGACCTCTTCGGACTCTCCTCGCGACCGTCTGCTCGCCAATCAACTCGGCGCTACCCGCTATCTGCGCAAGCCGTCCAGTCTGGAGCAATTCCTCAGCTTGGGTGCGGTATTCAAGGAATTGTTGGAACCGGGGGGCGCAACCCCGCAGGTTCCCGCCGATGAAGCTTCCGCCGCTCAAAGCCAGAAAGGACTTCCCCATGCCGACTGACTTGATGGATGAACTCGACACGAGCGCTCTATTAAAGACCCTGATTGCCTTTAAGGACGGCGATTTTTCGGTTCGTCTGCCGGTCGATCAGACAGGTGTGGCGGGCAAGATTGCCGACACCCTGAACGACATTTTCAAGTTGAGCGATCGCATGGCGGGCGAGTTCAACCGGATCAGCAGGGCGGTGGGCAAGGAGGGCAAAATTACCCAACGAGCCAACCTGGGATCCGCATTCGGCGGCTGGGCGGAATGCCTGGATTCCGTGAATGGCCTGATTGGCGATCTGGTCCAACCGTCCACGGAGGTAGCCCGCGTCATTGGCTCGGTGGCCAAGGGCGACTTGTCCCAGACCATGGCGCTCGAAGTGGATGGCCGGTCGCTGAAAGGGGAGTTCCTGCATACCGCGCGCGTGGTGAACACCATGGTGGCGCAGTTGAACTCCTTCGCCTCCGAGGTGACCCGCGTGGCGCGCGAGGTGGGCACGGAGGGCAAGCTGGGCGGCCAGGCTGTGGTGAAGGGCGTGGGCGGTGTGTGGCAGGATCTGACGGATAACGTGAACTCCATGGCCGGCAACCTGACGGCGCAAGTGCGCAACATTGCCGAAGTGACCACGGCGGTGGCCAACGGCGATCTTTCGCGTAAGATTACCGTCGACGTGAAAGGCGAAATTCTAGAACTGAAGAACACCATCAATACCATGGTGGACCAGCTCGGTTCGTTCGCTTCGGAAGTGACGCGCGTGGCGCGCGAAGTGGGCACCGAAGGCGAGCTGGGCGGCCAGGCGGAAGTGAAGGGCGTCGCGGGCGTGTGGAAGGATCTTACCGATAGCGTAAATTCGATGGCCGGCAACCTGACGGCGCAGGTCCGCAATATTGCGGAAGTGACCACGGCTGTAGCGAATGGGGATTTGTCGCGCAAGATTACCGTGGACGTGCGCGGCGAGATTCTGGAACTGAAGAATACCATCAATACCATGGTGGATCAGTTGAATGCGTTTGCTTCGGAAGTGACTCGTGTGGCCCGGGAAGTTGGCACTGAAGGCATTTTGGGCGGCCAGGCGGATGTGCGGGGGGTCGCGGGCTCGTGGAAGGACCTCACTGACAGCGTCAACTCGATGGCCGGCAATTTGACTGGCCAGGTGCGTAATATCGCGGAAGTCACCACGGCCGTGGCCAACGGCGACCTGTCGCGCAAGATCACGGTGGCTGTGCGCGGAGAAATCCTGGAGCTAAAGAACACCATCAATACGATGGTGGACCAGCTTGGATCGTTTGCATCGGAAGTGACTCGCGTGGCGCGCGAGGTGGGCACGGATGGAAAGCTGGGCGGGCAGGCCGAGGTGAAGGGCGTGGCCGGCACATGGAAGGATCTGACGGAGAGTGTGAACTCCATGGCAGGCAATCTGACCAATCAGGTGCGCAACATCGCGGGCGTGACCACGGCGGTGGCTAAGGGCGACCTTTCCACCAAAATCACGGTGGATGCGCGTGGCGAGATTCTGGAGCTGAAGAACACCATCAATACCATGGTGGATCAGCTTAATAGTTTCGGTTCCGAAGTGACTCGCGTGGCGCGCGAGGTGGGCACCGAGGGTAAGCTGGGCGGCCAGGCGCAGGTAAAGGGCGTCGGCGGCGTTTGGAAGGATTTGACCGACAGCGTGAATTCGATGGCCGGCAATCTGACGGCTCAAGTGCGCAACATCGCGGAAGTGACTACGGCGGTGGCTAACGGCGATTTGTCGCGCAAGATTACCGTGGACGTGCAAGGCGAGATTCTGGAGCTGAAGAATACCATCAATACCATGGTGGATCAGTTGAACGCCTTCGCCTCTGAAGTCACGCGCGTGGCGCGTGAAGTGGGCACCGAGGGAGCCTTGGGCGGACAGGCCGAAGTGAAGGGTGTCGGCGGTGTTTGGAAAGACCTGACGGATAGCGTGAACTCGATGGCCGGCAACCTTACCGCGCAGGTTCGCAACATCGCGGAAGTGACCACCGCCGTCGCCAACGGCGACCTGTCGCGCAAGATTACCGTGGATGTGCGGGGCGAGATTCTGGAACTGAAGAACACCATTAATACCATGGTGGATCAACTGAACGCCTTCGCCGGCGAAGTGACGCGTGTGGCGCGAGAGGTGGGCACCGAGGGCAAGCTCGGCGGACAGGCGGACGTGCGTGGAGTGGCTGGAACCTGGAAGGATTTGACCGACTCGGTCAATTCCATGGCCAGCAATCTGACCAATCAGGTTCGTAATATCGCCGAGGTGACTACCGCGGTCGCCCGCGGCGACTTGAGCCGCAAGATCACGGTGGATGTGCGCGGCGAAATCCTGGAGTTGAAAAACACCATCAACACCATGGTCGATCAGCTCAGCAGTTTCGCTTCGGAAGTGACGCGCGTGGCGCGCGAGGTGGGCACCGAAGGCAAGCTGGGCGGGCAGGCGGATGTGCGGGGCGTAGCCGGCACCTGGAAGGATCTGACGGACTCAGTCAACTCCATGGCGGGTAATCTGACGGCGCAGGTGCGCAACATCGCCGAAGTGACCACGGCCGTGGCTCGCGGCGACTTGAGCCGCAAGATTACGGTGGACGTGCTCGGCGAAATCCTGGAGTTGAAGAACACCATCAACACCATGGTCGATCAGCTCAACGCATTCGCCGGCGAGGTAACCCGCGTGGCGCGGGAAGTTGGCACGGAGGGCAAACTGGGCGGCCAGGCGGATGTGAAAGGCGTCGGCGGAACGTGGAAGGATCTGACGGATTCGGTAAACTCCATGGCCGGCAACCTGACGGCGCAGGTGCGCAACATCGCCGAGGTCACCACCGCGGTGGCCCGGGGCGATCTGCGCAGCAAGATTACGGTAGACGTGCGCGGCGAAATTCTGGAGCTGAAGAACACCATCAACACCATGGTCGATCAGCTCAACGCATTTGCGGGCGAAGTGACGCGCGTGGCGCGCGAAGTGGGCACTGAAGGCAAGCTGGGCGGCCAGGCCGATGTGCGGGGAGTGGCCGGAACATGGAAAGATTTGACCGATTCGGTCAACTCCATGGCCAGCAACCTCACCAACCAAGTGCGCAACATCGCGGGCGTTACTACCGCGGTCGCCAAGGGCGATTTGACCACGAAGATCACGGTGGATGCCCGCGGCGAGATTCTGGAGCTGAAGAACACGATCAACATCATGGTGGATCAGCTCAGCTCTTTCGCGTCGGAAGTGACGCGCGTGGCGCGCGAAGTCGGCACGGAGGGCAAACTCGGCGGCCAAGCCGACGTCAAGGGCGTGGCCGGCACGTGGAAAGACCTCACCGACAGCGTGAACTCGATGGCGGCCAACCTGACGACGCAGGTCCGCAATATCGCCGAAGTGACTACGGCCGTGGCGAAGGGCGACCTTTCGCGTAAGATCACGGTGGATGTCCGGGGCGAGATCCTGGAAGTGAAAAACACTGTGAATACCATGGTGGATCAGCTTAGCTCCTTCGCCGCGGAAGTTACCCGCGTGGCGCGAGAAGTCGGCACCGAGGGCAAACTGGGCGGGCAGGCCGAAGTACGCGGCGTGGCCGGCACGTGGAAGGATCTCACCGATAGCGTCAATTCCATGGCGGGGAACCTGACGGCCCAAGTCCGCAACATCGCGCAAGTCACCACCGCCGTTGCCAACGGCGACTTGAGCCGGAAGATCACGGTGGACGTGCAGGGTGAAATTCTGGAGTTGAAGAACACCATCAACACCATGGTGGATCAGCTCAACAGCTTCGCCTCCGAAGTCACTCGCGTGGCGCGCGAGGTGGGCACGGAAGGAAAGCTCGGGGGCCAAGCCGAGGTGCGTGGTGTGGGCGGCACGTGGAAGGATCTTACGGACAACGTCAATTCCATGGCGGCCAACCTCACAACTCAGGTGCGCGGCATCGCCAAGGTGGTTACAGATGTCGCCAATGGGAACCTTAAGCGCAAGCTGGTGCTCGAAACAAAAGGCGAGATCGCGGAACTGGCGGACACTATCAACGAAATGATCGATACGCTGGCGGTGTTCGCCGATCAGGTGAGCAACGTCGCGCGCGAAGTAGGCATTGAGGGCAAGCTGGGCGGTCAGGCCTTGGTCCCCGGCGCGGCGGGAATCTGGCGGGACCTTACGGATAACGTGAACCAGCTTGCCGCGAATCTGACTACGCAAGTGCGCGCGATTGCGGACGTGGCTACCGCGGTGACCAAGGGCGACCTGACGCGGTCTATCGCGGTGGAAGCCCTGGGCGAAGTGGCCGCGCTAAAGGACAACATCAACGAGATGATCGTCAACCTGGCGGAGACCACGCGCAAGAACACGGACCAGGACTGGCTCAAGACGAACATCGCGAAGTTCACGGGCATGATGCAAGGGCAGCGCGATCTGTTAACGGTATCGAAGTTACTCTTGTCGGAACTCACTCCGCTGGTGGGCGCGCAACACGGGACGTTTTATATCGCCGATTCCGCGGAGGCGGAGGAATCGCTGAAACTGCTGGCTGCCTATGCCTCCAGCCGCGGGAGCGCTCTGCCCGCGCAGTTCCAGATGGGCGATGGGCTGGTAGGCCAATGCGCCTTGGAGAAGCGCCGCATCCTGGTTACCGACGTTCCGCGGGATTACGTGAAGATCACCTCGAGCCTGGGCGGCGGCACGCCGTTGAGCATCGTGGTGCTGCCGGTGCTGTTCGAAGGCGAGACCAGGGCGGTAATCGAACTGGCGTCCTTCCGGCACTTTACCGACGTGAACCTCGCTTTTCTGGATCAGTTGACACAGAGCATCGGCATCGTGCTGAATACCATCGCCGCCACCATGCGCACCGAACAACTGCTGAAGAAGAGCCAGGCCTTGGCGGAGCAGCTTCAGAAGACTAATGCCGAACTGGAAGAAAAGGCTAGTTTGCTGGCGGAACAGAAGAACGAGGTAGAAACGAAGAACCGCGAGGTGGAGCAGGCCAAAGCGGCTCTTGAGGAAAAGGCCGAGCAGTTGTCGCTCACCTCGAAGTATAAGAGCGAGTTTCTGGCCAACATGAGTCACGAGCTGCGCACGCCTCTTAATAATCTTCTCATCCTGGCGCAGATGCTCGCGGAAAACACCGAAAGCACGCTCACGTCGAAGCAGGTGAAATATGCCGAGACCATCCACTCGTCGGGCACCGATCTGCTGGCGCTGATCAACGACATACTGGATCTGAGCAAGATTGAATCCGGGAAAATGGACGTGGAAGTAGGCAGTGTCCGCTTCAGTGAAGTGCGCGATTTCTGTTCGCGCACGTTCCGGCACGTGGCGGATGGAAAGGGGCTGGAGTTTTCCATCGATCTGGGCGAGAGCCTTCCCGGAGAGACGATCTTTACCGATGCCAAGCGTCTCCAGCAAGTGCTGAAAAACCTCCTGTCGAACGCGCTGAAGTTCACCGAGCATGGCACGGTGAGATTACAAGTGGAACGGGCCAGCTCGGGGTGGAGCCCTAACCATATCGTTTTGAATCGCGTAAAATCCGTCATCGCGTTCTCGGTAACCGATACCGGCATCGGTATTCCGCAAGAGAAGCAACGCATCATCTTCGAAGCGTTCCAGCAGGCGGACGGGACTACCTCCCGCAAATATGGCGGCACCGGGCTGGGTCTTTCGATCAGCCGTGAACTCACCCGGCTGCTGGGCGGCGAGATCCGGCTGCAAAGCGTACCCGGGGTGGGAAGCACCTTCACGCTGTATCTGCCGCAAACCTATGTCGCGCAAGTCTCCACGGTGAAGGCGGATGTGCAGCGTAGCGCGCCGAACCAGGAGAAAGCGGCCACTCCGCTATCCGGAGAGGGCGCCGGCGCGCCGGACAGCGAGAGGCTGAACATGATCCTATCGGCAGCAGCCGCGCCTTTCGCCGTGGTCCATGACATTGAGATCGACGACGACCGGAACTTGATACAGCCCGGCGATCCAGTGCTTTTGATCGTGGAGGACGATGTTACCTTCGCGCGGATTCTGGTGGACCTGGCTCACAATCGCGGTATCAGAGCCCTGGTGGCGCTGCGAGGCGGAACGGCGCTGACTCTGGCGCGCGAGTTTATTCCCGGCGCGATTACGCTGGATATCTCGCTGCCCGACATGGCGGGTTGGACCATTCTCGACCGCCTCAAACACGATCCGGCGACCCGGCACATACCGGTGCACGTCATTACCGGCGATGAAAATCGGCGGCGCGGGCTGGCCTTGGGCGCCATGACTTATCTCGAAAAATCGATCACCAAGGACCACCTGAACATGGCCTTCAATTCGATTCACAATTCGTTGGAACGGCGGGTGAGAAAGTTACTGGTCGTGACCAGCGAGGAAACCCTGCGAGACAGTTGGCGGGAGGCTCTTGGGGGACGGGACGTAGAGACGATCGCAGTGGGGTCCGGCGGTGCGGCGCTGGCGGCGGTGAAGGAACAATACCTGGACGGAATCGCAGTCGATATTCGCCTGCCAGATATTCCGGCTCTGCAACTGGTGCGGGAAATACAGGCCGAAGGGGGCGCCACACCTCCCATGGTTATTTGTGGCGCGGCAAACCCCGGCCCCGACGTGGAAAACGGCATCAAACGGCTGGCGCGCCAGAGTGTGGTGAGGTATGCCGAATCGCCGGAACGCCTGCTTGAGGAGACCGTGCTGTTGTTGCATAGGGCTGAGCCGGATCTATTTGAAACCCAGCGCGAGATTTTGAGTGCGATGCGCCGCATCGGCTCCTCACTTGCGGGAAAGAAGGTTCTAGTGGTTGACGACGATGTGCGCAATATTTTCGCGCTATCGACGGTCCTCGAGCAACACGGCTTACACGTTGTACATGCTGAAAATGGGCGTACGGGCATCGAAATGCTGCTGACCACGCCGAGTATCGACGGAGTACTCATGGACATCATGATGCCCGAGATGGACGGTTACGAAACCATGCGGGCCATCCGCCAAATCTCGGAATTTCGTTTCCTGCCGATCGTGGCCGTGACGGCGAAAGCGATGAAAGGGGACCGCGCCAAGTGCATCGAGGCCGGCGCCTCCGATTACATTACCAAGCCAGTGGACCTGGATCAACTTTTCTCGGTGTTGCGCGTATGGCTGGGACCCGCGCAAGACTTGATGCCTGCGGCGATGGTCGCTAGTTGAGGGATTTCAATGTCGGCAAACGGCGTGCAAACGGCTCGAGACCCCGGCTCGGAACCGCGGACCAAGATTCTGCTGGTGGACGACACGCCGGAGAATCTCGTCTCGCTGGAGGCCGCGCTGAGCGGCCTCGGTGAGGAGTTGGTGCTGGCTCATTCGGGACGCGAGGCGCTCCGGCAGGTTCTATCCAACGATTTTGCGGCCATATTGTTGGATGTGCGGATGCCCGATATGGACGGGTTTGAAACGGCCGAGTTGATTCGCAGCCGTCCGAAGTCGCGCCAGATTCCCATTCTTTTCCTAACCGGGTATCGTAACGAAGAGCACTTATTTCGAGGTTACGATCTGGGCGCCGTCGATTTCCTGTTCAAGCCGATCGTGCCGGAGGTTCTGCGCTCCAAGGTCGCGGTCTTTGTCGATCTCAGCCGCGGCAACGCACGGTTGCAGCAGCAAGCCGACGAACTGCGTTCGCAGTCCGAAGTGCTGCAGAAAGCGGAGTCCAAGTTCCGGTCGCTCCTGGAAGCAGCCCCCGACGCCATGGTGATGTGCAGCGACGGCGGCGAAATCATTATGGTCAATTCGAGAAGCGAAGTCCTGTTCAACTGCGCGAGAGAGCAACTCCTCTCCAAGAATATCGGGGAATTGGTGCCCGGCTGGAAGCACCCTTTCTATCCAGGCTGGAGGGAGGGCGGTTGGCCGGAGCGCGAATCGAAGGAAGGAAGCTTGGAACTGCGTGCTTTCCCGGAGGGCCGAGCGCCTTTTCCGGTTGAGATTACGTTCAGCCCCCTGCATACGGCGGAGGGCGTGGTGATTACCAGTGCTATACGAGACATCAGCGAGCGGAAGAGAATCGAGGAACAGATTCACCAGTTGAATGCGAATCTGGAGCAACGCGTGATGGAGCGAACCGAGGCGTTATTGCGTTCGAACGAAGAGTTGCAACAGTTCGCTTACGTTGCGAGCCACGATTTGCAGGAACCGCTGCGCACGGTGTCGATTTATGCACAACTGTTAGGCAAAAGCTACGGGGGCCGGCTCGACGGGGAAGCCGACCAGTTCATCAGTTTCATCGTGGAGGGAGCCCACCGGATGGAGAAGTTGATCCACGACCTGTTGGATTTTTCACGAGTGGAGGGGCGCGGCGCCGATTACTTTACTACAACAAGTTGCGACGCGATTTTGGACGACGCGTTGCGCAACCTGGGCACTTTAATTGAAGAGAGCGGCGCGGTAATTACTCGCGAGCCTTTACCCACGGTCACAGGAGATCCGATCCAGTTGACGCGTGTGTTCCAGAACCTGCTGGTCAATTCGATTAAGTACCGGAGCGCGGAAACACCTCACATACACGTGGGCGTAGAGGGCAGCGGCAGTGAGTGGCGCTTATCGGTGCGCGACAACGGAATGGGCATCGAGTCGCAATATGCGGAAAAAGTCTTTGGGATTTTTAAATGCCTGCAGCCACGGGACAAGAACTCCGGCAGCGGCATGGGCCTGGCGATTTGCCGGAAGATCGTGAGCCGCCACGAGGGCCGGATGTGGGTTGAGTCGGAACTGGGTAAGGGCGCCACCTTTTGTTTCACTCTGCCCAAGATGGCACGGGACGTGCTTAGCCAATAGTGTCGATTGTGAGCGGGAAAGGAGAAGACCATGAAGAATAGTACAAAAGACCAAGTGACGGGCAAAGCCCATGAGGTGAAGGGAGCCATTAAGGAGAAAGCTGGAAAGACTTTCAACGCCCCGGAACTTCAAGCCAAAGGGCAAGACGAGAAAGTAGCTGGAAAGATACAGAAAAAAGTGGGCCAAGTCGAGAAGGTTGCCGGTCAATAGTCAGGCTGGCGTGGGCACCGCGTTACCAAATTACTGGAGGTCTCGAATATGTTACTGCTGATCATTCTGTTGGTGCTTATCTTCGGCGGCGGCGGCGGCTATTACGGCTACGGGCGCTGGGGATACGGTGGAGGCATGGGCATTGGACTCGGCACGATCCTGCTGATAGTGTTGCTTTTCTATCTTATGGGCGGCATGCACTTCTAGCCGTCATGCGGGCTGCGTATTCGGAGGTGCGCGGCTTAACTGGAGTGGGCGTGTGAGTGACTTGCTACCCGCGCCCCTCGTCTTCCTTCCCCCTCGTCTTATCTCCCCCCCCCAAAAAAAGTGCACGCACCTTGCCGATAAGTTTGGTCCGTTATTTGCCATAGGACAGATGAGGGGTTGAACATGGAAACAGTAATCGTGAGCATGACGTTGGCGGGAAGCTTGGCTACAGCATGGGCACTGCAGCGAGTGGCGTTGGAAGCGTTGTTTCGCGCCATGCAGCCGCCTAAGCGGGGCTAACGGGCGAGGTGCAAAAGGCACAGCGCCGGGCCTGGATCGGAATGGTGCTGAGGCACTCCGGGCACTGCTTGGTGGTGGGGTCGGGCGGGGCCTGCCCACGTCGGGCGCGCGCCATTATGGCGTTCATCGGCGCTACTACGAAGAAATAGATGGCAGCGGCGACCAAGATAAACGCAACCAAGGCATTGAGGAAATCGCCCACGGCGAAGATGCTGCCATTGACGGTGAATTTGAGGGCCGAAAAATCCGGCTTGCCTGCAATGGCCGCAATCAGTGGT
>Ga0302319_10022697_pt1 | contig 11235 bp, 13 predicted proteins | sample Bog_T0_2_FD_203319 | JGI IMG/M metagenome (GOLD analysis project Ga0302319, IMG submission 203319) | Peat permafrost microbial communities from Stordalen Mire near Abisko, Sweden - Bog_T0_2 | ecosystem: Environmental > Terrestrial > Soil > Wetlands > Peat | place: Sweden: Abisko, Stordalen Mire...
GAAGACGGCTCCATCGGGCTGGACGATGGCTGTGTTGTGCCGGGACGGGATGTTCCGGCACGAGCCGCGGCCTCAGCCATTCGCTTTGGCGGGCGTTGGTTTGCCGAGGAATATGTCGAGGGCCGCGAATTCAATATCGCGCTACTGGGCAGCGCCGGAAATCTGCGCATCCTGCCCATGGCGGAAATGACCTTCGCCGACTGGCCGGCGGGCAAGCCGCGCATTGTCGGTTACGGCGCCAAATGGCATGACGATTCCGATGGCTACCGCCAGACCGTGCGCCGCTTCGGCGTCGAGCGCGACGAGCCGGGCCTGGCCCAGAAACTCAAAACATCTTGCGAAAAAGTCTGGAGCCTGTTCGGCCTTAGCGGCTTTGTGCGGGTGGATTTTCGGGTGCCAGGGAGCGGCACGAAAAGCGCCGGCGAGCCGCTGATCCTGGAGATCAACGTCAATCCCGGCATCGCCCCCGATGCCGGCTTTGCCGCGGCGGCCGCCGAGGCAGGCTTGGCCTATGACGAATTGATCGAAGAAATCGTCAAGGCGGCATTATGAGGTTGGCGGCGCTCACTGCGGAATATGTTTGCAAGATGGGCGGTCCCATTCTGAGGGCGGTGGACCGGCGCATTTTTTCCCTGCGTTACTATCAGAACTGCATGGGCTGTGGCTTTTGCCATGATGCCTGCTGCCAGCATGGCGTGGACATAGACCTGGAAAATGTCGCGCGCCTGAAAGCAACGCCGCAACGATTCAAGGAATTGGTTGGTGTGCCGGAAAATGCGTGGTTCACGGCCGATGTCGTTGCCGACGCCGAATTTGCCTCCGGCCGCCACGTTCGTACCCAAGTCCGGGGCGGCGCCTGTGTCTTCCGCAATGCCAAAGGGCGCGGCTGCCTGATCCATGCTTTCAGCCTGGAGGCGGGGCTGGATTATCATCTCCTCAAGCCCATCGTCAGTGTCCTGTTTCCCCTGACATTCGAGCAGGGCGTGCTGGTGGCCTGCACCGAAGTGCTGGATGACACGCTTGTCTGCAGCGGCGCGGGGCCGAGCTGTTATGACGGGGCGCGGGAAGAACTGCGCTATTATTTCGGCGACGGATTGGTGGCCGAACTGGATACGTTGAAAGATGGTTGACGTTCCAATTTATGCAGATGTGCTGGCCGCGGCGGGGCGGATCGCGCCCCATGCCGTGCGTACGCCGCTTGTGGAAAGTCCGGCCCTGAGCGCGCGGACGGGCGGACGGATGTTCCTGAAATTGGAACTGCTGCAACGCACCGGATCCTTCAAATTCCGCGGCGCCCTGAACCGGCTTGCGATGATTCCGGAAAATGCGCGGGCAGGCGGGGTGGTGGCTTTTTCCTCGGGCAATCACGCCCAGGGCGTGGCTGCGGCGGCGCGCTTGCTGGGCATGCAGGCCCTGATCGTGATGCCGGCCGATGCGCCCCGCGCCAAGATCGAAGGCACACGGGCTTTGGGGGCGGAGATTGTCCTTTATGACCGGCAGCGGGAGGACCGCGAGGCTATCGCGGGCCGAATCTGTGCCGAGCGCGGCGCCACGCTGGTGAGGCCCTTCGACGATCCCGGCATCATTGCCGGTCAGGGCACGGCAGGGCTGGAGATCGCCGAGGATGCTGCCAGGTTCGGGGTGGCGCTGGACGCGGTATTGGTGCCTTGTTCCGGCGGCGGGCTGGTCAGCGGCATTGCCCTGGCCTTGAACGGCAGCGGTGCGGCGGCGCGGGTGCACAGCGTCGAGCCGGAGAATTTCGACGGCATGCGCCGGTCATTGGCTGTGGGAAAGCGGGCCACCGCACCAGGAGGAGCACTCTCCATCGCCGACGCCTTGATGGCGCCAACACCCGGGGCGCACGTCTTTGCTCTGGCAAAAGACCTTCTGGCGCCGGGACTTGCGGTCAGCGAGGCCGAACTGGAGCAGGCGGTGGCCTTCGCCGCCACGCAATTGAAGCTGCTGGTTGAGCCCGGTGGCGCGGCGGCGCTGGCGGCCCTGCTGGCGGGCAAGGCACCCCTCGAAAATATTAAAGGAAAGAACATCGCGCTGGTGCTGTCGGGCGGCAATGCCGACTTCGACAGCATCGCCGCCATCATCGCGAAGGCGCATTAACAGAGCTTGCGAATTAAGGTTTACAGCGGCATTCGCTTCGTCCGTCCTGCGGGGCGGTTTACGCCTGAACCATGGGGCGGACTCTTGGCATTTTTGTTTCCTTTGTCGTGTTGCTCGGTGCGGGCGCCGGTTTGACCGGGGCCGCCTGGCCGCGGGCGCAGGGCGCCTCGGGGCCGGGTAGCGATGAAAAGCTGGAGGCAGCCCTGGCCCATGTCTCGACCGGGATGCCGGTATCCGGGCTGCCGAGGGTCGGACTGGATGTCACCCAGGCCAAGAGGCTTTCGGCCCTGGGACTGATGGAAGCTTTCATGCCCAAGGACAGTTCGGATTTCGATGGGCTCGACCCGGCGCTGCAATCCTGTTTTCAGAACCGCGATGGCTGCGACGGCTATGTCTTCCGGGCTGCGGGCGCGGAAGCGCTGCTCGTGGTTGAGCATGGCCGGGTCACGCTGAAGATGATGCTGCAATTGCCGGTGGCGAAGTTGCAGAAGACGAAACGGATGGCGGGCGTTGTTTATACGTCGCACTCGCTGAGAGACTGATGATAGTGGTGCTGGGCGCGAGGTCCGGCTTGCGGCGGCTTAGCTTTTCTTGGTGAGCGTCAGCGAACTTAGAAAAGCTTGCCCTATCCGAGCGTAGCGAGGATGCGTGGGCAAACCCGCTCCAGCGGCGATTCATTATCAAGAGGCGGGTTGAGAAGCGGCCTTGCGGCCGCTCAGGCCGGCCCGGCGCTTGGGCGCGCCGGGCTTTTGGCGCCTACTTCGGCGCCAAAACCATCATCATCTGCCGGCCTTCCATCTTGGGATATTGCTCAAGCTTGGCGAAGATCTCGGTATCCTTCTGGACCCGGGTGAGCAGATCCATGCCCAGATGCTGGTGCGCCATTTCACGGCCGCGGAAGCGCAGCGTCACCTTGACCTTGTCGCCTTCATCGAAGAAGCGCTTCATCGCCCGCATCTTCACATCGTAATCGTGATCGTCGATGGTGGGGCGCATCTTGATCTCCTTGATCTCGATGATCTTCTGCTTCTTGCGCGCCTCATTGGCCTTTTTCTGCTGTTCGTATTTGTATTTGCCATAGTCCATAAGCTTGCAGACCGGCGGGGTCTTGTCGGGGGATATTTCCACCACGTCGAGGCCCTTTTCCTCGCCCAGCGCCAGGGCTTCATCCAGGCCGATCTCGCCATATTTGTGGCTGTCGTCGCCGATCAGGAAAATGGTTTTGGCGGTGATGTCTTCGTTGATGCGCGGGCCGCCTTTGGTGGGGGCTCTGTCGTTCTGCTGCGGGCGTCTGGGTACTATGACTCTCTCCTGTTGTAAGCCGTGCGTCATCGCGCTTCGCTGGTCCGTCGGGCCAAGCGAAACGAGGTTCGATCATGGACGCAAACGGGGGCCTTTCAATGACGCGCCGGGTGGCGCGGGTCCGGCCGGGGCCGGATTCGGGGGTAAGATAGGGTGCCGACACCCTGCTGAAAAGGGCTAATCAGCCACAGATATACGGAATTTTGAGGTTGCCGGGCTGGCCGCTCGCCTAAGCTCGCGGCGTTCGTCACGCGAAATGGTCCGCCGGACCATTTCGTTCGCTTCGCGAACCGCTCCTCACTCAGCCACATCCACACGGGATTCAGCCTCGGATTTGATCCGGGCGGTGAAGATTTCCAGCGGCATGGCGCCCAGATCCTTGCCCGAGCGCAGCCGCACGGCCACCTTGCCCTCGGCGGCCTCGCGCTCGCCGACCACCAGCATATAGGGGATTTTCTGCAGCTGGGCGTCGCGGATCTTCTTCTGCATGCGCTCATTGGAGGTATCGATATCGACCCGCAGGCCCGCGGTTCCGTTGACCACCGGGGTCTGGAAAAGCGTGTCCAGCACCTTTTGGGCGTAATCAGCCGCCTTGTCCGAAATCGGGATGACACGGGCTTGGACCGGCGCCAGCCAGGTGGGAAAGGCGCCGGCATAATGCTCGATCAGGAAGGCGGTAAAGCGTTCATGGGTGCCCAAGGGGGCACGGTGGATGACATAGACGGGATGGTCGGCGCCGTCCTCGCCGATATATTTTAGGTCGAAGGTCTCGGTCGCCAGGAAATCGAGCTGGTTGGTGGAGATGGTATATTCGGTGCCGATCGCGGATTTTATCATAAAGTCGATCTTGGGGCCGTAGAAGGCGGCTTCACCCTTGCCTTCGGCATAGTGCAGGCCGGATTCGTCCATCGCCTGGCGGATGATCCTTAGCGCCTCCAGCCATTTTTCCGGCTGGTCGACATATTTGTCCAGCTTGCCCAGATCGGGCAGCGACAGGCGCATGTAATATTCTTTGATGTTCAGCAGGTCGTAATAGCGGGCATGCAGCTTCATCACCCGGATGAATTCGTCCTTGGCCTGGTCGTAGCGGCAATAGATATGCGCGTCATTCATGCAGAAGCCGCGCACCCGCATCAGGCCCGACAGACCGCCCGAGGCCTCGTAGCGGTAATCCTGGCCATATTCGGCGATGCGCAACGGAAGCTCGCGATAGGAATGGCGCGTCGCCCCATAGATCAAATGATGGTGCGGGCAATTCATCGGCCTGAGCCGGTAATTTTCGCCGTCAATATCCAGCGGCGCATACATGCCTTCGCCGTAATAGGGCAAATGGCGCGAGCGGTAATAAAGCGCTTCCTTGGCGATATGGGGCGTGGCCACGCGGCGATAGCCGTCCTTGCGCTCTTCATTAAGGGCGAGGAATTCCAGTTCCTGGCGGATCACCATGCCGTTGGGCATCCAGAGCGGCAGGCCGGCGCCGACATCGGGCGAAAAGGTAAAGAGTTCAAGTTCGCGCCCCAGCTTGCGATGATCGCGCTTCTCGGCTTCCGCCATGCGTTCGAGATAGGCGTCAAGTTCTTTCTGGTCGCGCCAGGCGGTGCCGTAGATACGCTGCAACTGCGCGTTCTTGGAATCGCCGCGCCAATAGGCGCCGGCAATCTTGGTCAGCCTGAAGGCGTCGCCGATTTCGGCGGTGGTGCGAAAATGCGGCCCGCGGCAGAGGTCGTGCCAGTCGCCGTGGTAATAGATCGAGACATCATCATTGGCAGGAATGCCTTCGATCAGTTCGGCCTTGTATTGTTCGCCTAGCCCACGGAAATGCGCGATCGCCTTGTCGCGTGGCCAGACTTCGCGGCGGGTGGGGCGCGCCTGCTTGACGATCTCGCGCATCTTGGCTTCGATCTTGGGCAGGTCCTCGGGCGTGAAAGGCTCATTGCGGGCGAAGTCGTAATAAAAACCGTCGTCGATGGCCGGGCCGATGGTGACCTGGGTGCCGGGATAAAGCTCCTGCACCGCCATGGCCAGCAGATGCGCCGCGTCATGGCGGATCAGCTCCAGTGCCTTGACATCTTTTTTGGTGATGATGCGGATGGCGGCGTCTTGCTCGATGGGGCGGAAGAGGTCCCATTCCTGGCCGTTGACCTCCAGAATCAGCGCCGCCTTGGCCAGGCCGGGGCCGATGGCGGCGGCGATTTCCTGGCCGGTAATGCCGCGCGGAAACGTCATGGTCTTGCCGTCGGGCAAGGTGATGGTGACGTTGGGGGCAGCGGCGGAAGCGGACAAATGGGTCTCCTGGCGGGGGCGGATTTGCCGACTTCTGTAGCGTTTCCGGCCCGCCGACCGCAACCCTGCGTGTTTTACGCCGTTTTCAGGGGCAAACCGCCCTTGAGCACCGGCCCTGGCGGGAGGACAATGGAAACGGAGTTGGGCAACCACAGGAGACGATGATGAAACGCTTATTGTCGAACATGTTGCTTGCCGGGTTTGCCTTGACCGCGATGGCTGGGCCGGTTGTTGCGAAGCCGAAGATCTGTCTCAATCTGCGGGATATCGCCAGCAGCGACGTCAGCAAGGACGGCAGCGCGATCACCTTCAAATTGCACGACGGCTCGCTCTATCGCAACGATTTGCTGGGCCGCTGTCCCGACCTTCAGTTTAACGGTTTTGCGTGGGTCATTCGCGGCCCGGAACAGGTTTGCGAAAATATGCAGAGCTTGCGGGTGATCAATTCGGGTGAAGTCTGCCTGCTTGGCAAATTCACCCAGGTGACGCCCGCGCCGAAGGGGTGAGCTTCCGGCGCGCGTAAGCGCGTGAGCATGTCCGGTGGACATGCGAAAGGAAGCGAACGCCGCGAGCTTGGGCGAGCGGCCGGGCGAAAACTCCGGCTGCAATCTTCTTTATTGAGACACCTCCCTCGCTTCGCTTGAATTTTCTAAGCGCCATCGCTTGCTAGGAAAAGCTAAGCCAACGCCGCGAGCTTGGGCGAGCGGCCGGGCGAAAACTCCGGCCGTTTACCTCCTAATGGCCTTCGCCCGTTCCCGTGCGCGAGGCTTCGAACAGGAACCAATTCCGCTTCTCGGCCGCGTCAATGAAATTTTCCAGGATCGAGGCGGTGGCGACGTCGCCATGCTTGTCGGCGATTTCGTGCGCCGCGCGCATTGCCGCAATCACGGTCTTGTTGTCGGCCATCAGCTCGCGCAGCATGTCGCGCGGACTGACGAAACTCTTGTTGTTGTCCTTGATGGTCTGAAGGCTGGCGATTTCGCCGATGGAATGGACCGTCCGCGCGCCAAGCTTCCTCACCCGCTCGGCCAAATCGTCAATGGTGGCGAAAATCTCGGCGGCCTGATCGTCGAACAGCAAATGATAGTCGCGGAAATGCGGCCCCGAGACATGCCAGTGGAAATTCTTGGTCTTGGTGTAGAGGGCATAGGAATCCGCCACCAGCCCATTCAACGCCTGGGCGATTTCGGGGACGGCATTGCCGGAAATGTCGGTAGGGGTTTCAAGCCGGGCTGCGGCTTTTTTGGGTTTCTTTGCCATGGGAGACCTCAAGAGAGTGGGGAATATCAAGATTAGAATAATTATAAACTAGATTAATTCCCGGGGCAGGGCAAGTGCCAAACCTGCATCCTTTTGCGGTGGTTCCGCGTTTTTCCGCTGAAGAGGCTTTGGCTAAGTTGGAGATGGAGATGCTCAAGAAATTTGCCCTTCCGGCCCTTTTCACGGTGCTGACGCTGGCGGGATGCGCCGGGCGGGAACGCGTCGGCGTTGCGGTGGCGGCAGGCGGCCCGGATTATTATGACGGCTATTATGACGGTTATTACGGCCCCTTTGTTGACGGCTATTGGGGCGGCGACGGTGCCTTCTGGTACCAGGATGGTGGCCATGCCTGGCATTCCGACACTGGCGGTCATTTCCGTCATGACGGCGCCGGCGGCTTCAATCACATCCATGGCAGCGGCATTCACCGGGAACATTAAACAAAAAAGGCCGGGCTTGACGCCCGGCCCTTTTTTTAAGGCGGCGATCCGGCGGGATCACTCGCCAGCCAGGTAATCCGGCTTGCCCAGCGGCACGCCCTTGTGGCGCAGGATCGCGTAGCCCGTGGTGATGTGGAAATAGGTGTTGGGCAGCACCCAGTTGTTGAGATAGTCGGCGCCGCTGAAATGAAATTCCCGGTTGGGGAATTTGAGGTGGATGGGGCGGTCTTCGGCGCCGACAAAGGCCTTGGCGTCCAGGCCGCGGATAAAGGCGATGGTCTTGCGCAGCCGGGCGCGCAGTTCGTCGAAATTACTTTCGGTGTCCTCATATTTTGGGATCTCGGCCTGGGCAAGGCGGGCGGCGCCGCCCTTGGCCATGTCGGTGGCGATGAAGACCTGGGCTTTCAGGGGCAGCATGTCAGGATAGAGGCGTTCCTCCATATAGGAGGCCGGATCAATGCCTTTTTCCTTGAGGAAAGTTTCGGCCTTGGTGAGGAAGCCGGAATAGCTGCCCAGCATGTGGCCCAGCGGCGGCACGCAGGCCTCATAAATCGAATAAGCCAATGTGGTTCTCCCTTGAATATTGTTAAGCGGGCGCACCATGAGCGGACCTGCGCCGTTGTTCAACCCCATTGCGGGCAGGGGGTTCCCGCCCCAAGCCTTGAGAAGCGGCCCCCGATCCCGTATGAGGCGGCATGAACGACGCGACTGAATCCCCCTCTGGGACCCCGCCCGACCGGCTTTGCACCGACCCGGACAGCCCGTTCCATGACGCCGCCCTTCTGGAGCGGGGCATCGGTATCCGTTTCAACGGCGTCGAGCGCAACAATGTCGAAGAATATTGCGTCAGCGAGGGCTGGGTCAGGCTGGCGGTGGGGAAAACCGTGGACCGGCACGGCAAGGCGATGACGGTGAAGTATAAGGGTGTGGTTGAGCCTTACTTCAGAGCCCCAGAGTGAGGAGCGTTCGCCGTTGGCGACAAAACGGTCCAGTGGACCGTTTTGAGTACGAACGCCCGAAGCGCAAGCGAAGGGCCGGGCGGCGATTTTTTGCGTCCCGCGCCTCATTCATTTCCTCATGGTGAGCTTGTCGAACCATTTCATCCTTCGACAGGCTCAGGATGAGGACATCCAATGCCCTGTCGTCTCAAGATGAACCTCAGATGAACAGGCGCGTGGGTTTGCGTTCAGGCTGGTGGCGGCATCCTCGGGGCGGAATTACCGAGGAGATCAAAATGAGACGCAACATTCGCTCGATTGTCATCGCCCTGACGGTTTCGCTGGCCGCTGTTCCCATGCTGGCGGGCTGTGTCGTGGTGCCGGGCTATCATGGCTACTGGCATGGCGGCGGTCACTGGCGGCGGTAGATCTCGGCCGCGCCTGTTCAAGCACAAGGCCGGACGAGCATATGCAGGGCCGTCAGTAATCAATGCCCTGGACATAACTGGACGACGACACCGCCTGGAAGCGGTTGGGGTCGGCAGCGATCAGGGCGTTGGCGACATCATCCGACACCGTGCCATGGGCGTTGAGATCGCTGTCGCTGATCACGGTGTTGCCCCGCAGATAATTGGACGTCGCCTGGGTGGAGCGGTCCGAGGCATCCATCATCTGCTGCGAGCTGCGCATGAAATTGCTGGTGATCTGCTGCACCTGTCTATTGTCGGCGCCGATCTGTCCCATGATCACCGCGTCATTGGTCTTGTAGGTCTGAAACATGCTGGCCACGGTGTTGGCCTCCTGATTGGCATAGGCCTCAGGCACCGTGATCTGGTAGATGTTCATTTGCCACGATCCTGCTGCCAGCACGGGGCTTTCCATCACTTCGATCCAGGTGGCGGCGGTTCCGTCGGGCGTGGAAGTGGTGCCTTGCATGAAATAATTCTTGCCGGCGCCCTGGGCGGGCATTGGCTTGACGATGGCAAAGTTAATCACCGGCGCGGGCCGGTGCTGTTTCTGCGCCAGCTGGGTGACGGCCATCTTGAACGCGGTGTCGCCGGGTGTGCCGGCGGGAATGGCGACGAAATTGCCCGGCGCGGCGCCGCGCGGCCCGCGCCCCAAAGCGCGGCTTTGCGGATTACTTGGATCGATCACCGGCTGCACCGCGCCGAAGCGCAGCTTCTCGCCATGCGGGCCTTGCGCGGTGACGTCGCCTTCGCGGGCGCCGGTGATGCTCCATCCCGCCGGGAGGCCGAGCGAGCCCGAGCCGTCAGGGAATTGGGCCTGGGTGAGTTTTTCCGGAGGGGCGGAGGGTTTGATCGGCGCGCCCTTCTCGCTTGATGATGCGTCCGGCGCCGCACTGGACTTGGCGGCGGATGTCGCAGGCGAGCCGCCGGCATTGGCCCCTCCGGCATTGGCGATAGCCGCCTGGGCCGTGGCAGTGCTGCCTTTGGCCACCGCTTCCTGTTGTAGCCGCGCCAGCATCGGCTTGAGCGAGGTTCGGAAATGGTCTTCCGTGTCGCTGAGAACCGCGCCCGCGCCGGGTCCGTTCTCCGATACGGCCACCAGCGCCAGACCGGCCATCTTGGTGCCGCCCTTGGTAACGGTAAAGGTGGCCGCCAGGGAATTTCCGTCGGGGCTTTTCATGTATTTTCCGACCGCCGGGCGGGCGCCGAAATTGCTTTCGACATATTGCAGCACCTTGCCCATCGCGCCTTGCGCGGTGTGCTGCTGTGGCAGTTGGGCGTAGGCGATCATGCCGCCCCCCGGATTGGCAATGGTGGAGACGCCCGGCGTCGCGGCCAGCGCCGGTGCGCATGCGGCCAGGAGGATAGCAATGCTCAGATGCGTGCGCGCCATGCGAGATCCCCGACCCAGTGGAGCATCAAGCCTAGCGAAACGCACGGTTCGGGACCAGAGTGGATTCAAGAAAAGGCCAAATCCGCCGCGCGCGTCAAAACAAAAGGCCCGGTGTTTCCACCGGGGATATAGGAATAGGCCGACCAGGTGACGCTTTTGGCAACACCTGGTCGGCCTTTTTTTTCAAATAACCGGATTACTAGTTCAGTAATAACCAAGGCGGACACCGATGTGATGTCGCGGCCCGGAACACGCGAAGCTCTTCCGTACCATCATGGCGGGCCACTTGAGGGGGCACCCGGCTTCAAGACTTACCTGTCAATCAAGCGAGCAGTTCGATCTCTTCGGGCGCGAACCAGCCCGCCTGCACGACCCTGTCGCGCACCTTATTGGGCTCGGATGAGTAGGCGACTAGAGCAAGACTTTCTTCTGCGCGGCTGCAAGTGACGTAAAAGAGGCGACGTGAGCGGTCGATACTTGTGTCCTTGCCTGCGGCTTCGTTCTCAAGGTCGCGGGCCGATTTTTCCTCGACACCGAAGAGCTTGTCGTATTTGAATAAGAAGCCGCGCGCTTCAGCATCGTCCATGATGACCATTACCCGGGGAAACTCCAGTCCCTTGACGCCTTGGTGCGTGTCGAATTGTGCCACGTGAGAGACATATTCGGCATAGGGTCCAATCTGGCTGAAGTGGGTCTCAAGGAATCTGTCCAAGATTGCGCGCCGCTTTGCATCCGCATCATCCTCGGACAGGTCTCCAAGCTCTACTGCGAGTTGCTGGAGTTCTTCGGAACGCTCGGAAATCGTCTTGAGGCTATCAGGAATCTCAAAAAGGCCCGACCCAGCGATATTACGCAAGATGTCCACGAAGCAAGGGTCGCTGCCCCCGTCCCAAAGTTTCATTAGGGAAGCGACCGCATCGCGGGCCTTCTGAAGTTGGGCTAGTCGCCCGCTTCAATCAATTTGAATTGATTTGGATTCTGTGATTCGATTCGCTTTCGTCGTGGCTATACGCGGTGGAGGCGATCATGGCTTTGAA
>Ga0302319_10022698_pt1 | contig 11235 bp, 8 predicted proteins | sample Bog_T0_2_FD_203319 | JGI IMG/M metagenome (GOLD analysis project Ga0302319, IMG submission 203319) | Peat permafrost microbial communities from Stordalen Mire near Abisko, Sweden - Bog_T0_2 | ecosystem: Environmental > Terrestrial > Soil > Wetlands > Peat | place: Sweden: Abisko, Stordalen Mire...
GAGAGGGACGGGGGCCGTTCTTAGCTCCAGGCTTCAGCTCGCGCTGGCCTCAGGTGGGACCGGCCTCTCCGCCGAAACGCAACCCATCGTCACGCTTCATCTCGGAACATACAAGGTGGGAAGCAACATGCTCCCGTCTGGAGCACGTCTATCTTCTTGCCTTCACGTCTGCGAGCCGTCCACTCCAACTCAATCTCAACAGGTCCAACCTCGCCGAGCGCATAGTGGCGAAAGCTGCTCCACGGCCAATCGTCGGGCTTTTCGCACAGTCCTCGTTTGGCCGGATTGCGATGAATGTAGCGGAGCTTCTCCACTAAGTCGGAGGAACTGCGAATGTTGCGGTCATAGTAGCGCTTCTGCCAGAAGTGCCCGCTGTCAACGTGCTCCTCGGAGATCGATTGCTTGGCGGATGACAGCTTCAGAAAATGAATGGCATCGGCCAAAGAGCCGGAGCCGGGTTCAGCAAGGAGCAGATGGATGTGCTCGGGCATAACAACGTATCCGTAGACGCGCACAGAAAATTGCTGACGGGTCTTCTCCAGGGTTTCGAGAAACAGCGCGCATATCGCTGCGGCATTCAACCGCGCCTGCCTTCGATAGCAACTGAAGGTTACAAAATGAGACTGCCCGGAATGATGCAGTCGTATCAACCCTTGCGTCATGCGAATCACCTTACGACAAGAGCTTAAAGGCGGAAAGGCAAATCGGGGACTCTGCATGGATGGATTGCGCTGCTTCCCACCTTAACGCCGGAAAGCGCGGCGCGAAGGTGGGGCACCCGGCGGGTCGGTTTTCGGATTGCCCGTTACCCGCCATGAACCCGCTGGCTGGTGGCCCAGACGGCGTCCGTATTTTGTAGCTCCCATTTGGAGAGAAAGCCGTGAACCCTCCACGAATGGTCAATCGGGCTCATATTTGGAAGCCATATGAGCTATATAGCTCATATTTGGAAGCCATTTGAGCTATATAACTGATGACAGCCATGACAGCCATGACAGCCATGACAGCCATGACAGCCATGACAGCCATGAGAGCCTCAAGAGCGAGGCCGGGAGGTTATCGTGGACGAACGCAAGCAGGAGCACAATGCAATAGCCAGACTGGCCGCAATCGTCGAAGGCTCCGAAGACGCGATCATCGGCTACGGCTTAGACGGCATTACCACCGACTGGAATCAAGCAGCTACGCGGTTATATGGCTACTCCGCTGAAGAAGCAATTGGAAAAAGCATCTCCGTCATCGTGCCTCCAGACCGGACTAGTGAATTAAACGAGATTTTAAACACAGTTTCAACGGGCGGGCGAATCCAGTCGCTTGATACATTTCGGCAACGAAAAGACGGCAGTCTGGTTGAGGTCTCATTTAGCGTTTTCCCCATCGCCGCGCAGAACGGAACCGTCATAGGCGGAGCTAGCATAGTCCGGGACATCACCAGCCGCAAACAAGTACAAGAGGAACTGCGTCGAGGAGAAGAGCGATTCCGGCTATTGGCACGGGCCACTAAAGATGCTCTTTCGGACTGGGACATTGAAAGCGGGGCGGTCTGGCGGAGTGATAACTTTTGGGGACAATTTGGATATTCACGGGTAGAGGTGGAGCACGATGCATCCGCATGGCGAAAACGGATTCACCCCGAAGATCGAACCCGGGTGTTGGACGGTCTCCAGATCACATTGGCGCGGCAGGCCGACTCCTATGAAGTTGAATATCGATTCCGGCGGGCGGATGATTCCTACGCTGCCGTCTTGGAACGCACATACATTGTCTACGGAGAATCTGGCGAACAGATACGGGCGCTCAGTGCAATGACTGACTTGAGTGATCGTCGCGAACTTGAGGAGCAGTTCCGGCAAGCACAGAAGATGGAGGCCGTGGGGCGGCTTGCAGGAGGTATTGCGCACGACTTCAACAATCTTCTGATGGTCATCGCCAGTTATGCTGAGATGATGCGGGAGCAACTCAGCCCAGACGACGGACTCCATAAGAGCATAGTGCAGGTGCAAAGAGCTGCAGATAGGGCTGCTTCCCTGACCCAGCAATTGCTGGCATTCAGCCGCAAACAAGTTCTCTCTCCGCGCATTATCGACCTGAATGCTGTGATCGAAGACGGTTTGAAGATAACGAAGCGGTTGATCGGTGAGGATATTGCGTTAAACATTTTGCTCGGTAAGGATTTGTGGGCGATCAAGGCCGATCCGGGACAGGTTGGTCAAGTCTTGCTGAATCTCTGCATAAACGCACGGGATGCGATGCAGAGTAACGAAGAGTTGACAATTGGTACCGACAATGTCTCTATCGATCTCGAAGAAGCGCGGAAACGGCCCGGCTTTGTCCCCGGCAATTACGTGGCTCTCGTGGTTCGCGACACCGGAACCGGAATGACGGAGGAAGTGCAATCCCACATTTTTGATCCATTCTTCACCACCAAGGAGATGGGAAAAGGAACCGGACTAGGCTTATCAATGGTGTATGGCATCGTCAAGCAAAGCGGCGGATACATTTCGGTCGATAGCCAGATTGGTCGCGGCAGCGCCTTCACTATCTATTTTCCGGCCGTCGATGCACCGTTGACGATGACCATTACACCGGAGACCCAACAGTGCGAGGGACACGGCGAGATCATCCTGCTTGTTGAGGATGAAGATGCATTGCGAGAGTCGATGTCTGCATACCTTAATCAGCATGGATACAAGGTGATTGCAGCATCGAATGGCGTGGAAGCATTGCACTACGCGATGCGGTACGCAGGATCGATTCAGGCGTTGGTAACCGACATAATTATGCCGAAACTGTGTGGTGCAGAACTTGCGCGGGAGGTCGCCAAGATTTCCCCGAAGGTGGCGATTCTCTATATGTCTGGGTATACCGACCGCGAGTTGATGGATTATGACCCCGAAACTTCAGCAGCTAAGTTCCTACAGAAACCGTTTGCACTTCGAGTTCTCTTGGAAAAAATACGAGAGATGATCACCCGGCGGGAGTGACTCCTAGTGCCCCGTCTCCTCCAGGTACATTTCCACTTCGATGGCCGCCATGCACCCGGTGGCTGGTGGCCCCATCTCGATATTTCGCTGACGGTGCCCCATATCTCCCGCAGTCAGTTAGCAGATGTGGGTCTTTTCAGTCTCGGTATCCCCTTCCGCAGCCTGTCAAGCCCTTTTTCTTTCGCATTTCCCCCAACCTCCTCATTCCACGCCAAATAGATTTTCCCTTCCGCTGAGGGGATCACCCCCTCCAGTTTGCTATCCTGAATAGAGGAGAACAAAACACGTGCAACTCCCCTGTTTTCAAATTTTTGGCGGGAAATATAGGGGGGTGGGGGGGGGTATGCCTGAGAGGGTACAGACCGGCACATCTCGACGTCAATTTTTGCCTCCCAGCAAAGGGCTTGACCGCCGCAATTCAGAACGATGAACGACCAGTCAGAGCCAGCCCGAGCGGTAGACGATCCACCAGCTTGCGAAGAGCGCCACAAACATCTCCACCACTGCCCAGCCGAACGGCAGGAAATAGCCGAAGAGGCTGAGGATCGTAAACAGTATCCAGAAGATCTTGCGGTTCATGGAATCCATGGTCAGGCCTGATCATACGGGATTCCGCGCGGACGAACATTCCGGCGCGGCTGCGATGCGGATCAGAAGCGGCGTTTGCCGGTGAGGTGGTGAACGCTGAGGGCGAAGACGCGGGTCACGTCCTGACGGCTGGCGATGTATTCGGCTCCCTCTTTGGGAAGGTTCGGGGAGTACTTCTCGATGAGCCAGCCGAGCGCGCAGGTCTTGGCCCCGTCGAAGAGTTCGTGGACCTCGCAGAAGGCCATAGCGCTCTCGTAACGGGTGCTGAACATCTCCGGCTGTAACTGAGTAGCGCCTACCACGCAAAAGCTGACATGGGCTCCGGGGCGGAGATTCTCAACCTTGCGGCCCTCCGGCGCGGAGTGGATGTAGATTTCACCGTCGCGGTAGACGTAGCTGATGGGGACGCCATAGGGCTCACCCTCCGGCCCCACCGTAGACAACACTCCGAACTCGCCTTTCACAAGGATTTTGCGAGCTTCTTCTTCGTCGATTTCGCGGTCCTGACGCCGCATTGGACGCACAGAAATACCTTCCATTGCGCTCACCCCCACAGGTTTGCTGGTGCGGATCATGGCCGTTTTCCGGTCTGATTGCAAGCAGGATTTGTACTTATCAGACGGTTGCAGCGTGACGGAGGGCGCGGTCGACTTCCTGCTTTTCCTCTCCGAGACGGGCAACGGTGACGTAATCGTTATTGCGCGCGGCTTCGGCGATCTGGCGGACGATCTCGCGACGGCGGTGCTCAAGTTGGCGGCGGCGAAGGGCTCCGATGGCTCCGTGAAGAAGCTCGGCGGTAAGCTGCTCGTGGTCCTTCATGAGCACGGACATGAAGAGCCCACGATCCTCCTCCGAGAGCGGCAGGGTCATGAGGTCCGCGCCGTCGGCGAGGGCCTTGAGGATGGCGTCGATGAGCGACTCGGCGCGCAGGCCCTTGTGGAGTTGCTCCGAGCTCAGGGTGTAGTAAGCCTGCTCGGCGGGGTTATAGACCTGCTCCTGCCCGTTGTCATCCTCAAAGGTGAATGCCAGTTCGCTGCCGGAGGAGAGCGCTTGCAGCAGGATGCGCTCGGCCTCGGTGAGGGCAGCCTCGGGGGCGGGCGCAAGCTTGGTCGCCGTGCGCGCTCCGGCGACGTGGCGAAGCTCCTGGCGCAGAACCGCCGAGTCAATCTGCAACTTCTGCGCGACGTCGGAGGCGAGTTCGTCGCGGACAATGCGGCTGGGAATGCGCTGGATGTGCGGCAGCAGATAGTTGACGGCCTTGACCTTGCCCTCGGCTGTGCGCGGGAACTGGGCCTGTGCGCGCTCGATGAGGTAATTGAAATACTTCGGCGCGGTCTTGAGCGCCTCGCCGTAGGCCGGTGCTCCCTTGCGGCGGACGAAGAGGTCGGGGTCGTATCCCTGCTCGAGGGTCATGATGCGGATTTCGAAATCCTCGCTGACAAGCATGGCGAGCGAGCGCTCGGCGGCGGCGGCTCCGGCAGTGTCAGGGTCGAAGTTGACCACAATCTTCTTGCTGAAGCGGGCGAGCAGGCGGGCCTGCGCCTCGGTGAAGGCAGTGCCGCTGGAGGCGATGACGTTGTGGAATCCGGCGTTGAAGACAGAGATGCAGTCCATCTGGCCCTCGACAAGGATGATGTAATCGAGACGGCGGATGGCCTCCTTGGCGAGATGCAAGTTAAAGAGGACGCGCGACTTGCTATAGATGGGCGTTTCAGGAGAGTTGAGGTACTTGGGGCCGGATTTGTCATCTGTGGCGAGGGTGCGTCCGGTGAAGGCGATGACCTTGCCGCTCTCATTGCAGATAGGGAAGACAATGCGGTTGCGGAACTTGCTGTAGAGCGAAGCGGGCGCGGGCGCGGACGGCTCGGGGTTCCGTGACTCGTCCCGCTCTTTCCAGCTAAAGAGGCCGCTTTCGCGGAGGGCGTCTTCGTCGGCGAGGGGCTTGAGCTTGTCACGCAGGAGGAAGCCGGACTCCGGGGCAAAGCCGATGCGGAAGCGGACGATGGCTTCGTCGTTGAGCCCTCGGCCACGCAGATACTCGCGGGCGGCGGCGCCTTCAGGACGGCGGAGCTGCTCCTGAAACCACTGGCAGGCAGCCTCGTGAAGATCGAGCAGGAGGCCGCGGGTGCGGGCCTCGCGGGCTTCCTGCGGCGAGTTGAACTGGGCCTTGGGAGCGGCGATGCCGAGCTTCTGGGCGACGAGGCGGACGGCCTCAGGAAATGTAATGTTTTCGATCTTCTGCACAAAGGAGAAGACGTCGCCGGAGAGTCCGCAGCCGAAGCAGTGAAAAAACTGGCGGGTGGCGTGAACGGAGAACGAGGGCGTTTTCTCGCCGTGGAAGGGGCAGAGACCCGAGTAGTTCTGCGCCCCAGCTTTGCGCAGCTTTACGTATTCGCCGATGATGCGGACGATGTCAGCCTGCTGCTTGACGGTATATGCAAAGTCTCCGGGGTTCGCCACACCTCTAGTCTGCCCCATTGCGGGGGCGGGTGGCTCGCCATCTTTGTGGAAAAGCTGTGATTAAGGCCACTTTAGCCCTGCCGGGGGTGTGCAAAATGCGACTGGATTGGTGCATGTGAATCTATTGGGTTGTCCTTAGGAGATGAGCCAGCCGCGGGCGGAGGCGTCGTCCACGATGGCGAGGACGACGGGCCAGAGCTCGGGAGTGCCGTGGCGGACGGGCTCCATGCGGGTGAGAACCTGGGCGCGGGTGACGCGATGATTGGTCCAGGAACCGCCTCCGGTGCGCGAGTTGAGCAGGAGCGGTTGCAGACGGTCGAGGGCGTTGGCGTAGCGCGACTCCGCGGTGGCGGCGGCTTCGAACTCGTCCCAGAGGGCGCGGAGTTCGGCGGTCTGATCGGCAGGCAGCAGGCCGAAGATGCGGTCGGCGGCGCGGCTCTCGCGCTCCTCCTTGTCGGAGTATCCGGCGACGTCATAGGCGAAGGTGTCTCCGGCATCGATCTCCACGATGTCATGGATGAGCAGCATACGAATCACGCGCGCAACGTCGATGGCCGTGGGCGCGTACTCGGCAAGCAGCGCGGCGATGACGGCGATGTGCCAGGAGTGCTCGGCATCGTTCTCCTGACGGCGCTCCGGACCGGTAATGGGCGTCTGGCGAAGGATGGACTTCAGCTTGTCGATTTCAAGGATGAAGGCGAGTTGCTGGGAGAGTCGGGTCGGCATGGGAACAATTCTAACAACCTAGTACCTAGCGCAAAAAAGGGATGAAAGGTCTGATCGGGTGATGTAGCCTTGCAGCTTAGGAAAGACGGCGCGTGACCGATGACACAAAACGCGGAACGCCTTGGCAAGACGGTGAGCTCGATGCCATCGTTGCGGACTACTTTGCCATGCTCCATCTTGAACTCGCGGGCGAGGCGTTCACGAAGTCGAAACATAGCTCCCTGTTAATGTCCCGCATTGGCCGTAGCCATAGGTCCGTAGAATTCAAACACCAGAACATATCGGCGGTATTGGATGAACTTGGTATGCCCTGGATCAAGGGCTACCGACCAAAGCTGAATTATCAGAACGCCATCTTTGACGCTATCGAGCGTTACCTGACGAAGAACCCACGCGCTTTTCTGAACGACTCACCGCACCCGGGGACTTCATCCCCGCAGCCCGTCTTTGTCGCGCCTCCTGTTCCCATAAGAACCAATGAGCCATTGCCTGCACGCTTGCGGCGATTGGTTCGGAAGTTCGATCCGGTTGAACGTGACCATCGCAATCGGGTACTCGGAAAGGCCGGAGAGGAATTTGTCTTGCATCTTGAGCGACAGCGGCTCACCGAGTTAGACCGATCAGACCTTGCGCGGAAGGTTCGATGGGTGGCTGCGGAAGATGGTGACGGTGCAGGCTATGATGTCCTATCCTTCGAGCCCAATGGTCGGGAAAGCTTAATCGAAGTTAAAACGACCAACGGTTCCTCGCGAACCCCCTTTTATCTAACGCGGAACGAGCGCGAGTTGGCGGAAGAACGTCCGACGGACTGGCAGATTTACAGGGTCCACCTCTTTGCGCAAGATCCCAAGATTTTCACGATCACACCACCACTGGAGGACGCAGTGATCCTGAATCCCGAGACTTGGCGAGCGTCCTTCTGAGGAGAAGGAAAACGAATGGAATCATCGACAAAGACAAAGCGGCCAATCGGCGGAACTCACACCTCTCTGACCGATGAGCAAGGCAAAGAACTGGATCGACGCGCCTTTGTACTTTCAGGGAATTTATTTACGCCTCGATTGCGGAACGGGAGGCGCATCGGAGTCGTGTTGGACGATGCAAGCTACAGCCAGGTACGCGGGCGCGGACTCGGGAATCGCGGAGTTGTCACCGACCTGAGTACTGGTAATCAATACGAGATTGTTGGCGCTCGTTGCGGGCTTGCTGGATGTATTTGTGACGCCGTCGCCATCAGGAAAGCAGAGAAATTCCTGCAACCGAAATAGTCTTTCCTGCAATTTCATTTCGACTCGGTTAGTCCCGCAGCTTACACCTCGCCCGGCACGAATTTCTGCCCGGTTCTGGCTTCCATCTCCTTGGGATAGTCGCCCCACCAATCGTTGGAAAGGGGTTTGAGTTTGGCCCAGTAATAGCGGAAGGCGAGTGCAATGGGATTGGTTTTGCGGATGAAGTCGCGGCGGGCCTGTGCCTCAAGGTTTGAGCGCTGCTGATAGGTGTCAAAGCCCTGCGGGACAACCACGGCGAGTCCGAGGCTCTGGGCGATCTTGTCGCGCGTTGCCAGATGCTCCATGTAGAGCTGCTCGGGAGACATGCCGGGACGGCTGAAGGAGAGACGATGGGGGAGCCGGGTGATGGCACTTCCGGCGATGGGCTTGTTGATGCCGTGGCCGACCGTCCAGTCTTCGCCCAGATAGCTCATAATGCCGAAGATGAGCCCTGGCGACTTGGGACCGAAGACCTGGAAGACACTGGCATAGCAGTTGGACTTGGGATGCAGAAGAACGCGTGAGATCCCTCCCATGATGGCGTTTGACATCTTGACGTCACGCACACGGACGAACCCGAGGGCTTCCAGTTGTGCGGTGTAGTCATCCCAGCGCGCGCGGTCCAGTTTGGGAAACTCGCTCTCGGTTGCGTCCTTGAACTGGATGGTGGGCGGAGCGACCGTGAGGAGCATAGGCCGGAGAAAGATAGCCCAGATCAGAAAGAGCGCTAGGACGCTTCCTGCGATGTCCAGCCAGAGACGGCGGGAACGATCGCTGGCGCTTCCGGGAACGAGGGATGGGGCATACAGATAGCGCGCAATTTCCGCGCGGCTCACGGAGCGGGCAACGGGCTGCGCCTGCCATAGCTGAAACGGCTTGCTGCCGTCGGTGACGGTGAGGCTGACCTCGCTGGGAGCATCCGCGACTCGGCTGCGCTGAACAACAATTTCAAAGGCCTTGTTGCCGACGGGGAATGCAAGATGCGTACCGTCCGGCATGAAAGCGATGTTCTGATAGGAGTGCCACTCGTCGCGGGTGATCACGTCCTGCACAACGTCATAGGAGCGGGGAGTGGCGCCGCTGCCGGCCGGAAGAAAGTTCTCCGGGTCGTTGGGGAAGGCGCGATGCAGTTCTCCAGCGCGCGGCGGCTTGACGGGCAACAACACGCCGCCGTTCCACACGGAGACCACTTGACGCCTGTCCCAGGTGTAGAAGCGTCCGTTGTAGGGCCAGAGCGGGAAGGCAATTGGCGACCGCGCCGGGCTCAGCATCTGATCTTCCCAGTTGCCATTCTGCAGGGTAAAAACGCGCGCCGAGCCGATTCGAAGATCCGGCTTGATGTTGGCGAGCTTCGTCCAGCCGCCTGCGATTCGCAATCCCTTGGTGAGCAGACTCTCGCTGCGAAGCTCCGCAGCGGTTGTGATGGTGATGACGGCCTCGTCCGCGCGCCAATAGACCTGCGCCGAGGTCAACGATTCTCGAACCGTGTTGGCGTGATAGTTGCTAAGACCATACGAAGTGATGAAGCAGGCTGCAAACAATGCGAGCCATTTCAACCGCGCTGAGTTCATCGCGGATAACCACCTTGTCCATAGATTCAACTTCGCACGGATGATTGAAACTCTAACGTAGAGGGCGACGTTCTGCGATTGTTTTCTCTGGTTCAACCGGGGCGGCGGGAAACCAAAGTCTAAACCGCCGGCTATACCTTCAGCTCGACCTCGGTTGCGCCTCCGCCACCCTGGTTCTGCGGAGGCTCGGTGACGCCGATGACCTGGGGATGGGTTTTCAGGTACTGGCGCAGAGCCTTGCGGAGGATGCCCATGCCGGAGCCGTGGACGATGCGGATATGCGAGAGTCCGGCGAGGAAGGCGCGGTCAACAAACTTCTCGACCTCGGCGGTGGCTTCATCCACGTTGCGGCCGATGACATTGATCTCGGTGGGCGCCGAGGTGTCGTCGTCACGGAGGCGGACGTTGATGCCTTTGCTGCGAGCGGCGTTGACGGGATTGTTGGCGGCCTGCCCGATGACGGCGGCGATGTCATCAAGAGGGACGCGCATCTTCATGGGGCCAACCTGGACTTCGAGGGCGTCGCCCTCCAGTTTGCGAACGACTTTTCCAGTGCGTCCGATGGACTTGAGCTGGACGGTGTCTCCGAGGCTAACGCGGGCGACAACGTGGGGGCGGGCGTTTTCGTCTCCTTCATCGGCTCCGGTAGTGTGGGCGACGACGGTTTGATTGAACTGCTCGCGGAATTCGCGGCGGGCGCGGGCGATGCGGCGCTCGGCTTCTTTGCCGAGCTTCTGGGCAGCCGCGCGATCCTGCACGGCGGCGACGGCTTCGCGGGCATGGTACTCAAAGTCGCGCATCAGCGAGTCGAGCTTTTTCTCCAAGTCGCGGATTTTTTCGCGCTGCTCCTTGAGTCCCTCAGCTTCCAATCGGCTGCGCTCGCGGGCTACCTCCTGCTCGCGCTGGCGGAGGTGCAGACGCTCGCCTTCAATCTGGCGGAGATCGGAGTGAAGCTGATCGAGGAATCCGGCGATGTCCTGGGTTTGCGTGCTGAGACGGCGGCGGGCGTCGGCGATGATCTGCGCGTTGAGGCCGATCTGCTGCGCGATGTTGATTCCCGCAGAGGCTCCGGGGACGCCGACGCGAAGCTCGTAGGTGGGCGCGAGAGTTTTCTCGTCGAAGCCGACGGCGGCATTCAGCACGCCGGGCGAGCTGGTGGCGTAAATTTTGAGCGACGTGTGATGAGTAGAGATGATGGTGAGCGCCCGGACGCGGCGGAAGTGCTCGGCAATGGCGACGGCGAGCGCGGCTCCCTCTTCGGGATCGGTGGCGGAGCCGAGTTCGTCAAGCAGGACGAGCGAGCGGGCGGTGGCCGTGTGGGAGATGAAATCGATATTGGTGACGTGCGCGGAGAACGTTGAAAGGTTCTGCTCGATGGATTGCGAGTCGCCGATGTCGGCGAGGACAGCGTCGCAGATGGGCAGGTCGGCGCGCTCGGCCGGGACGGGGATTCCGGCCTGGGCCATGAGCACGAGCAGGCCCACGGTCTTGAGGCCGACGGTCTTGCCTCCCGTGTTGGGGCCGCTGATGATGAGCTGACGGTGCGCGGAGTCCATCTCAAGAGTGAGCGGCACGACGCGCTTGCCTCGCGAGAGCAGATTGCGCTCCATGACGGGATGGCGGGCGTCGATGAGGACT
>Ga0302319_10022704_pt1 | contig 11234 bp, 6 predicted proteins | sample Bog_T0_2_FD_203319 | JGI IMG/M metagenome (GOLD analysis project Ga0302319, IMG submission 203319) | Peat permafrost microbial communities from Stordalen Mire near Abisko, Sweden - Bog_T0_2 | ecosystem: Environmental > Terrestrial > Soil > Wetlands > Peat | place: Sweden: Abisko, Stordalen Mire...
GCTGCGCCAGGCCGCCGGCTTCAGCTATCAGGAGTTCTCCAATCTAGAGCGCCCGCTCGCTCTCAAGGACGATCCCTTCCACGCCGGCGCTGACAACGCGGTGCAGTACTGGGCCGAGTTCCTCATGCTGGAGCACGCCAAGCCCCTGGCCTTCTACGACCATCCCTTCTTCGGCCAGTGGCCGGCCATCACGAAAAACGAGTTTGGCAAGGGCACGCTGCTCTACGAGGGCACCTATCTCTCCGGCAAGCTGCAGACCGCTATCCTGCGCGGCGAACTGGAGAAGCTGGGCCTGACAACTTCCGACCAGCAGCTTCCGCCCGCGGTCCACGTGCGGCACGGCGTCAATCGCCTCGGCAAGCGCCTCCACTACTACTTCAACTACTCAAGCGCAGAAGTGAAGGCGACTTACGCCTATGCAAACGGAACCAATCTGCTGGATGGAAAGGCCGTCAAGCAAGCCTCCGTATTGACGCTCGCGCCCTGGGATCTGGCCATCGTCGAGGAGTAACAGAGGCTTTCGCGGCTGAAGATCGCAACCAGAATTACCACCAAGGAGAAGGCGGCTATGAGCGACGACAATCAGGCTAAGGCAGGTGTGGTGCGCACCCATCTTCATGGAATCGAGCTGCTGCTCAACTCCCGGCTCAACAAGGGCACGGCCTTTACTGAAGAAGAGCGCGACGCCTTCGGCCTGCATGGCCTGTTGCCGCCCGTCGTCGGCAGCCTTGAGGAGCAGCGCGAGCGCCGCAAGCGCGTTCTCGACGGCCGCGAAACCAATTTTCTCAAGTACAGCAATATGCGCGACGTCCAGGACAACTGCGAGACGCTCTTTTACTCGCTCATCGCGCACTACACCGAGGAGCTTCTGCCCATCGTCTATACGCCCACCGTGGGCGAGGGCTGCCAGCGCTTCAGCGAGATCTGGCGCCGCCCGCGCGGCCTCTTCCTCAGCTATCCGCACCGCCGCAACATCGCGCAGATTCTCGCCAACCCGCGCTACGACGATGTGCGCTGCATCGTCGTCTCGGATGGCGAGCGCATCCTCGGCCTGGGCGACCAGGGCGCAGGCGGCATGGGCATTCCCATCGGCAAGATGGCTCTCTACACCGCGCTGGGCGGCATTCCCCCCGAACACTGCCTGCCCATCCTCCTCGACGTGGGCACCGACCGCGAGAGCCTGCTCAACGACCCGATCTACATCGGCTGGCAGAGCAAGCGCGTGCGCGGCCCGGAGTACGACGAGTTCATTGAGGAGTTTGTTAGCGCCGTCGAAAAACGCTGGCCGAATATTCTCTTGCAATGGGAGGACTTCGCCGGCGTCAACGCCGCCATTCTGCTCAAGCGCTACCGCGACCGCCTCTGCACCTTCAACGACGACATCCAGGGCACAGCCGCCGTCACCACCGGCACACTGCTGGCCGCCGTCCGCGCCACCGGCGTGCCGCTCAAAGAGCAAACCATCGCCATGTACGGCTCCGGCTCGGCCGGCATCGGGATCTCCGATCTTTTGATCGCCGCAATGATGGAGGAGGGACTGACGGAAGCCGAGGCTCGCCGGCGCATCTACGCCTTCAATCGCTACGGCCTGCTCGTCGAGGGCTGCGAGGGCATCCGTCCCGGCCAGGAGCCGCTGCTGCGCAAGCGCGCCGACCTCGCTGGATGGAAGCTCGACAATCCCTGCGCCGTTTCGCTTCTCGACGTTGTGCGCAACGCTGGCGTCACCGTTCTCGTCGGCGTCTCCGCGCAGCCCGGCTCCTTCACTGAAGAGATCGTCCGCGAGATGGCCGGCCACACCGCTCGCCCCATCATTTTCCCGCTCTCCAATCCCACCTCCAAGGCCGAGGCCGTGCCCGCCGACCTGCTGCGCTGGACCGATGGCCGCGCTCTGGTCGGAACGGGCAGCCCCTTCCCGCCGGTCGAGTTCAACGGCAAATCGATTCGCATCTCGCAGGTGAACAACTCCTTCATCTTCCCCGGCATTGCGCTGGGCATTCTCGTCTCACGGACGACGCGTGTTTCAGACGCCATGATCATGGCCTCGGCCACGGCGCTCGCCGGCCTCTCGCCCATGCTCGCCGACCCCAACGCCCCGCTGCTGCCGCCCATCGCCGACTGCCGCAAGGTGAGCCTGGTCGTTGCCGAGGCTGTCGCCAAGCAGGCCATGGCCGACGGAACCGCCGAGGCTGTGGACGATGCAACCCTGCGCCAGCGCCTGCGCGACTACGTCTGGGAGCCTGTCTACCTGCCCTATGAGCGCATTGATTAAGATCTGCGTCTAACGCATCAAATTTCGTCGTCGAAGTCGGTCTTGAATCTCGACCCAATGAATGGATCAGCTTTCGGAGGGAGCAGGGACCTTCAGGTCCCTGAATGAAAAGGCACAATGGAGGTGGCCTTCAGGCCCGGATCTCGCTTCGGTTGCGAACATAAGGTCCAGGGCTCAAGCCCGCCGCTTTTGCGCTTGTTTCAGGGGTCTAAAGACCCCTGCTCCCTCCTCAAAAACAAACATGAAAAGCGTCGATTGGTTTCGTTGCTGGGTTGGTGAGCCTTTTCTTATGAGTTTGCCCTGAGTGAGATGTGAAACCTATATCTGGCTTGCCCTCTCTGGCCGTATAGTAGTGAATGGTTAGCTGATCGTCTGCTTTCTTCCAGCCAAATGTTTTTCAAGGAGTTTTCATGAATTGTTCTCTCCGTCGCGCCACGCCCAGAATCGCCGCGTTTGCGCTCGTCTCGCTTTTTCTCCTCACTGCCTCCACCTTCGCGCAGCGCCGCCAGCAGGAGCCCAAGCCAAACGGTCCCTGGCTCAATGCTGCTCTTTCGCCCGATGAGCGCGCCGATCTGGTGCTGAAAGAGATGACCATCAGCGAAAAAGTCTCGCTGCTGCATGGAATCGGAATGCCGACTGAAGAGCCGGTCACTCTGGTGAATGCGCCCTCCAATCGCGGCGTGGGCTATGTGGTGGGCATTCCGCGCCTGGGCATTCCCGGCATCGATATGAGCGATGCGGCCTATGGCGTCCGCTCCAGCGGAGAGAACGGGCGCTATTCCACCGCCCTGCCGGCCAACGTGGCCGCGGCTGCCAGTTGGGACCCCGATGCGGCCTATGAGTACGGTGCGCTGATTGGCCGTGAGTTGCGCGCGCAGGGCTACAATATGTCGCTCGGCGGCGGCGTCGATCTGGCCCGCGAGCCGCGCAACGGGCGCAACTTTGAATATCTCGGCGAAGACCCGATTCTGGCCGGTACTCTCGTGGCCCGGCTCGTTGAAGGCACCCAGGCCTCGCACGTCATCGGCGACGTCAAGCACTTTGCCTTCAACGACCAGGAGAGCGGACGCGGCTCCATCAACGTCATCATTGACAAGCGCTCCATGCGCGAAACCGACCTGCTCGCCTTCGAGATTGCCGTTGCCCAGAGCCATCCAGCCGCGGTCATGTGCTCCTATAACCGCGTCAACGGCGACCACGCCTGCGAAAACCGGCATCTGCTCAACGAATTTCTCAAGAAGGATTGCGGCTTCAAGGGCTTCGTGCTCTCCGACTGGGGCGGAACGCACAGCACCGAGAAGGCCTCTGCCGCCGGACTCGACAACGAAGAGCCGGGCGCCAACTTTTTTGGCGAACGCTATCAGGCGGCGGTGGAAGTGGGCGCCATCTCCACGGCTGAGCTGGATGAGCACGTGCATCGCATCTTGCGCACCGAGTTCGCCTCTGGCCTCATCGATTTTCCCCGCTCGCGCAGCGTCGTTGACCCCCTGGCCGGCTTTGAGGTCGCGCGCAAGATCGAGGAATCCGGCATCGTTCTGCTCAAGAACGACCGCGCCGCGCTGCCCCTCGATGCCGCCCGCATTCGCACCATCGCCGTCATTGGCGCTCACTCCGACGTGGGCATGATCTCCGGCGGCGGCTCCGCGCAGGTCGATCCTCCAGGAGGCAACGCCGTTGCCCCGGATGGCGATCGCGCCACCCGCTGGAATCACGAAGTCTGGTTCCCCACCTCGCCGCTCAAGGCCATTCAGGCGCGCGCGCCCAGGGCCGTCGTCAAGTACAACTCCGGCGACGATCCGGCCGCGGCAGCCGCGTTGGCCAAGACGGCCGACGTGGTTGTGGTCTTCGGTTATCAGTGGGAGAGCGAAGGCATGGACCTGCCCAATCTCTCCCTGCCCCACAATCAGGACGCGCTCATTGCCCAGGTCGCGGCCGCCAATCCCCGCACCATCGTGGTGCTGGAGACGGGCAGCCCGGTCACCATGCCCTGGGTCGATGTTCCGGCGGCGATTCTCGAAGCCTGGTTCCCCGGCAGCGACGGCGCCAACGCTCTCAGCAATCTCCTCTTCGGCACGGTCAACCCCAGCGGCAAGCTGCCCATCACATTTCCCAAAAGCGAGGCCGACCTGCCGCACCTGACCATCAATCAGGAGCCGCCGCGCGCGCCGCGCTCCTCCGGGCCGGTGATCGCCTCGCAGAGCGCTGCCCAGTCGGATTACCACGTCACCTACGACGAGGGTCTCAAGGTTGGCTATAAGTGGTACGACGCCGAAAAGAAGCCCGTGCTCTTTCCCTTCGGCTTTGGACTTTCTTACACCACCTTCGGCTACTCAGGCCTCTCTGTAACCGCTGACAAGGCGCCCAAGATCACCTTCACCGTGACCAACATCGGTAAGCGCGCCGGGGCTGAGATCGCCGAAATCTACGCCGCTCTGCCGGCCAGCGCCGAAGAGCCGCCCAAGCGCCTCATCGGCTGGAGCAGGGTCAAGCTAGAAGCCGGAGAAAAGAAGACCGTCACCGTCGAAATCGATCCCAAGTACCTGTCCATCTTCGACGTGCAAAAGGACGCATGGTCTCTCCTTCCGGGCGACTACACAATTCTGGTTGGAGGCTCCTCGCAGAGCCTTCCGCTCAAGGCCGTGGTCAGCCTCAAGGAGTAATCCGGAGATATTGCATTTCAGATTTGCTGGAATGAGGGTCGATGAACGCAAGCGGTTTTTTCTATCGGAAAATGCCACTTGCGTTTCTCTTTTTGGTCTACAGAGGCTGCGAAAAACCCAAGGCGGAGGGAGATGGGGGTTTTAACCCCCGTGTAAAGCTAATCAAATCAACATGGGCTTCAGCCCTCACCGGAAGAGGCTGAACAAGCCTTTCTTTTCCTGTTTTTCTTCCTGATCGGCAGGCTGGTCGCAAACAGATCGCGTCATCTGGCGGATCGCCCGCGAAATCGGCGAGTCTTCCTCGATGAGCAGGCTCCCCGTGCTCTGCATTCGCCGCACCGCCGCGTAGTTATTGGGAATCTTCCACTGTGGCGGCCTGGTGAGAGCTTTGGTTAAATGCTCCTCATCAATCTCCAGCGAGCGCGGATCGTAGCGGTTGATCACGATTTCGAGCTTGGGGCTGCCTTCGGTGGAGAGCTGCGAGATCAGGCGGTGGGAGTTGCGCAGTTCGGGAATGCCGACCTGCGTGACCAGGTAGATGGTGGCTTTTTCATCGAAAAGATTCTTGCGCTGCAGGTCGAGCCGCGATCCGGCATCCACCACCACATATTCGAACTCCTGGCGGGCCACCTCCAGCAGCTTGTCGATGGCTTCAGAGGAGACGTAGGTAGGCGCCAGTTCACTGGGCGCGGCCAGCACCGAGAGGCCTGAGTTGTGGCGCACCAGCAAGGTGGAGAGCAGATGGGAGTCGAGGCGCGCGCAGTTCTGAAAGGCGTGTGAGATGTTGTACTCCGCCTTGATTCCCAGGTTGATGGCCGCGTCTCCCAGGGGCAGATTGAGGTCGATCAGCAGGGTTCTCTGACGGTGCTCCTGGGCCAGCGAGACGGCGTAGTTGCAGGCCAGAGTGGTTACGCCGGAGCCGCCCTTGGCGCCGATGAAGACCAGCAGCCGTCCGCCAATTTCCTTGGGTGCGGGAGCAACGGAACGAAGGGCGGCGGCGCGCACCATCGCCTCGGCCATGGCTCCGGGGGTAAAGGGCAGAGTGAGAAACTCGCGCGCGCCGGCGCGCATGCAGCGCACCAGCAGGCCGGGAACGGCCTGCGCCGAATAGACGATCGTGGTGGCCATGCCCTGGGAGCAGATATTCTCCACCAAATCAAGGGCATACTCCGGGTCGCTGTCCAAATCAACCACCACAACATCAAAGTTATTGCCCAGCATCCGCGACGCGTCATGCACACCCGGAGGATAAGAGATGAACTCGCGGATGCGAACACCCTGACACTCGCCCAGGGCGCCGGTTGCGGCAGAACGGCGTCGATCATCCGGGCTGATGACGGCCACGGTCAAGTCGCCTGCGCTAATCATCGTTTCACAAGGTTGGAGATCAGTGGACATGGCGGATTTACCCCTCCTCAGCGGCCGGATTCCCTTTGGCTTCTGATGCAGGTCGAACACTTTTTCAGAGCCTGGAAATCTTAGCAACTGCTTATTCGGGTTATCGGCGTCGCGTGGGCGGGGATGAGCAAAAATTGAGGTCTTATTACCGGAGGTGCGAACCTCTCTTAACTTGCGTTGTGCCCCATCCATTCCGCGCTTTTTGCGGAATGGGTGGGAGGGAACGCGGAAAACCGCATAATCATACCAGAACTTGACATAGCGTCCCAAAATCATAAAAATAGGGAGGAAGTCATGTTGCGAAAATGGGGGCCGTAATGCAAGAAGCAACTGCGCAAGGCGCATATAAAGTTCAAGCACTGGACAGGGCTTTCGCCGTCCTGGATCTGTTGGGAGAGAGCGAAACGCCGCTGGGACTGGCGCAGGTTTCCGCCTCGCTCCAGTTGCACAAGAGCACGGCGCACCGCTTTCTGATGGTTCTGGAGCGGCACCGCATGGTGGAGCGGACGGCCGGCGGCAAGTTCCGCCTGGGACTGAAGCTCTTTGATCTGGGCAACCGCGCCATCGGCCAATATGACCTGCGCGACCGCGCGCAGCCCCACCTGCGGCGGCTGGCGGCCGAGACCGAGGAAACGGCGCACCTGTGCATTCTCGAGGGCGCGCACGTGATCTACATCGACAAAATCGAGCCGGCCCGCTCGGTGCGCATGATCACCCGCATCGGCGCCAGCAACCCGGTTCATTGCACCTCGGTGGGCAAGGCGATGCTGGCCTTTTTGCCGGAAGAGCGAGTGAATGAGGTCTTGCGCCGCGTCCGCTACGAGCGCTTTACCCCGCGCACCATCGCCAGCGAAGAGGCCCTGCGCGCGGAGATCGAAAAAACCCGCCGCCGCGGCTATGCGGTGGACGACGAAGAGTTCGAGGAGGGCTTGCGCTGCATCGCCGTGCCGGTGCTGGATGCGCAGCGGATGCCGGTGGCGGCGGTGAGCATCTCCGGGCCGTCGTTTCGCGTGACGGCGCAAAAGCTGCCTGAGATCGCCAATCATCTGCTGCATTGCGTGCGGGGAATTTCAGCGGATATGGGGTTTGTGTCGGGCGCCCGCGGCACACGCGCGCTCAGGCCGGCGTAGAGCCTTTTCGCTGATCGTGTAAGAAAACTCCGTGCCCCATCCATTCCGCGTTTTTCTGCGGAATGGATGGGAAATCAATGAAGTTACGGACTACAGTATTTCTCAAAATTCTCTATGGGATCACTACCAGAGCCTCCGCTCCATCCGCGAACGCTCTCTGCGCAATCACCGGCGTCCACTCGCGCGCGGCCAACTCCGGCATCGGCTTGGCCTGGAAGAGCTTCTTGCACTGCTGGGCGGTCCACTTGGCCCATGCCTTCGACTTCTTGCGGCGCGCGCTGTCGGTCGAAATTCCCGTGCCTGCATACATCTGCCGGTAGAGCTTCGAAAGCATCATGAATGCGAGGCGCGACTTGAAGTTGGGCGTACACGCCGAGCGCTGCCAGATAGCTCCCCAATCGTAAAATTTATCCCACACTTTTTGTGTGCGCTCACGAATCTCATCGGAACTCATCGTCGGATGCGGCGTGAACATCTTGGGGCGAATCGCGGTGGGAATCAGCCAGTAGCGCGTGATCGGCACACCGCCCACCATGGTGGGATTCACTGCCTGCTCTTTTTCCCAGCGGCCAAAATCCACCGTGCCGGGAAACGGCGTCATCATCACAAACTGGGCGAATGTAATGCCCGCCTGCTGCGCCATCTCCACCGTGGCGTCGAAGGTCGCCGGCCTGTCCGTCGGCAGACCGAAGATAAACGAACCAAGCACATGAACCCCATGCTCCTTGAAGGTGCGCAACTGCGCGGCCATCGCGTCGCCGGCCAGATTCCAGTCCTTGTAGATCGCCTTAAGCCCCTCCGGCGTCACCGCCTCGATGCCCACCAGCGCGCCCTTGATATTGGCCTTCTTCATCGCATCCAGGAAAACCACATCCTCGCCCGCCTCCATCGTCATCTGGGTATAGAAGACCATGTCTTTGGGCAGCCGCGCCATCTCTTCCATCAGATGAAAGCGCTCGGCGCGAATAGCCGTCAGCTCCTCCACCCTGGCCGCGTTGCCCTGCTCGCGGGCCAGCCGTAGATCGGTGAATGTGACCGGATAGAAGTTATCGTCGGCCAATGCGATAAAGCGAAATCCAATCCGGCGAAGCTCCACGATCTCGTCGATGACTCTTTGATGGCTTCGCTGCCGTGGCTTCTGCCCATCGGTCCGCCACACGCTGCAAAAGGAACAGTGCTTGGGGCATCCGCGAATCGTCTGCACCGAGGCCCACATATATTTTTCAGGGTTCATCAAATCCCAGCGCGCCGCCAGAAACTCCCCGCCGCCAATCCGCCCGCCGTCGTATATTCTCTCCAGTTTGCCCGCAAGGCAATCCACCACCGCCTTGCCCCAGGCCACATCGCCGTCCCCGGTCACCACCGCGTGCGCTTCTCCGCGTTCAAAAGCTTCTTCAGGAAAGAGCGTGGCATGAATGCCGCCATAGATTACCGTCGCGCCGCGGCTGCGCGCCATCCGGCCAACTTCATAGCCGCGCAGCGCATTGCCGGTGTGGACGCTGATGCCCACAATATCTCCCGCCTGAATCGTCTCCGGCACAATCTGCTCCAGCGACTCATCAACAAGAATGGGATCGCCCGCCACCTGCGGTGTGGCTGCCGCCAGCACAAACAACCAGCGCGGCGTAATCACCGCGGTGCCAAATGCATTGTCGCTGGGATTGACCAAATGAACGCTCAATCGATAATCCTTTCGTTGTGCAATGAGAGTGGTTTCGGAGAGCGTCCTCATCATGGGACGATTCCATTGCCGAAGATGCGCTTCTGTCAGATCAGGCGAGAAAAACGTCTTTCCGTAACCCAGTCTGATAATTATATACTTATCGTTCAGCTGCGGTGGTCAATATTGGCTGCATTCTCCAACCAGAAAAAATAGCGTTGCATCGAGAGGGTGGGTGTGTGCGGATTTCATTTCCGGCTGGACGCCGGTTGTCGCAGCGGAAACCGGATCAAAGAAGTTCCAGTCCCGGAATAATCAAACGCTTGTCGCGGAACAGAGCGGCGCATATCCGGACAATCTCTGCATCCAATAAGGTTCCGGCAAGGCTTTCAATCTCTGCCAGGGCAACTTCCAACCCAAGCGCCGCTCGATAAGGCCGGGCGGTTGCCATCGCTTCCACAATGTCCGCCACGGCAAGCACCTTGGCTTCGGATAGTATCGCATCCGTCTTGAGGCCCAGCGGATATCCCGAGCCATCCAGCTTCTCGTGATGCTGACGCACGATCTCGGCTACGGGCCAGGTAAAGGGAATGTCTTTCAGAATGGCGTAGCTGCTGTTCGGATGCCCTTTGATCAACTCGAATTCTTCCGCAGTCAGCTTGCCCGGCTTGGCCAGAATCTCAGGGGCTATCGAAATCTTCCCGATATCGTGCACCATGGCCGCCATGCGTAATCCTTCCAACCGGTCCTCAGGCCAGCCCATCTCCTTGCCGATGGCGTATGCGATCTCCGCCACCCTGTTTTCGTGGCCTGCTGTGTAAGGATCGCGCATCTCCATAGCGGTCACTATGGCAGCAACCGACGCGGCCAAAGCATCCGAAAGATGGCTTTGCGTCTTTTCGAGGTTAAGCCGCTCGGCGTCCAGAAGCTGCTTATTTTCCAGCGCCTGAATGCCGTGGACGATATGCTCGCCAAGACGTTGAAACACTTCGATCGGGGCGCTTCCAAATGCGTTCGTGCGCGCGGAATAGACGATCAATGCGCCATGCCAGCTACCCTCGACGTGAAGCGGAATGGAGACTGAGGATCGTAACCCATACTGCCTTGCTCGCTCCCGCGCGGGTGCGAAGGATGGCGATGTTTCGACGTCCTCTATAATTTGCAGCTTGTTGGTCCGAATGCAGACGCCCACTGGGCCTTGTCCAAGCGCCTCGTCCTCAGACCAGCAAATAGGCAGCTGGTCCAGATAGCCCACAGCGCTTCCCGCCGATGCGGCTACTCGAATCTTCTTGTCTAAACCTTCTTCCGCGATTCCTACCCACGCCAGCACATAGACCGATTGCCGCGTAATGGCCTCACAGATGGCCTGTAGCAAGCCCTCCGCAGTGCGCGCGTGCCCAAGCGCCAATGCTGCAATGGAAAAGGCCGACAGCGCCCAATTCTGCGCCGAAAGCAGATTCTCCTTCTGCTTTTGATCGGTGATATCGCGAAATTCTACAATCGTCAGCGCGCGGCCAGCCAGCTTAACCGTCTCCGACGACCAGATCGCAACGGGCGCCACACTGCCGTCCTTGCGCTGAATATGAAGACCGGGGTGGAGCGACGCACGCTCCGTTGCCTTCCTGAATTCAACCCTGACCCGCTCGCGTTCAGCCTCCGGGTGCAGCATAGTCACATGCATCCCGATGATTTCATTGCGGGAATAACCCATCAATGCCTCTGCGGCCGGATTCGCATCCACCACAATCCCAGTGCAGGCGTCGACCGCAAGCCTGGCGTCCTGCGCATAGCTCCAGCTCAGGGAATACAGGCTATCTTGACCCTCGGCAAGCGGTGTAGAGGCCACAGCCTTTAACCTCACTGGTTCCATGGTAGTCTTTGTGACAATTCAATGGATGCCACAATAATTACCTTTGGATATAATTGATACCCAATAAACCGAAATGTCAATCAAATCGTGGGCACTGTTGGGCGCTGCTCAGGTTACCTCATCCGGCTGCACTCTTCCATCGGGAATCGCTATCTGCTCGGCAATCGAGAGGCCTAAGCCCTGCAGCGGCGGGAATGAAGCAGGTAGCGCCGGCCTCCCGGCCGGCTGTCGCGTGGACCTCTCGGTC
>Ga0302319_10022707_pt1 | contig 11233 bp, 9 predicted proteins | sample Bog_T0_2_FD_203319 | JGI IMG/M metagenome (GOLD analysis project Ga0302319, IMG submission 203319) | Peat permafrost microbial communities from Stordalen Mire near Abisko, Sweden - Bog_T0_2 | ecosystem: Environmental > Terrestrial > Soil > Wetlands > Peat | place: Sweden: Abisko, Stordalen Mire...
AAGCAAAGGAAGGCGCGCAAGGCGCGCCCTTACGCGCATTTTGGAAACGCGCCCCCGGTGAATCCCAGTTTGGCACCTTGTCAAGGGCGCTGCGCGTGGCCAGGCCACTCCGCTGCGCTCCGCCCCTGACTGGCGGTGCTGCCTTCCAGATAAGGAGGGCGCGTTTATGTCTCAGCGTCTTGCAGTTCAATTCCATTGCACATCGTGTGGCCAGCCGGTCACTTGCCCATCATTCTATCTCCGGGTCAAAGCACCCACAGCCACGCTCGTTAAGCGGTTTTGCTCGCTCACCTGCTTGCAGGCATGGCTTCCCCGCCCCCGGCAGTGAGCCGGGGAAGGCAAAGCACGGTGCTGCTCCGCAGCACCGTGCTGTGTCACGGTGGAAAAAACCCCACCGTGACCACCCCCGGTCACAACCCGCGCACAAACATTGGTCACGCCCCGGTCACACCCGCCCCCCTTGACACCCGCATGGTCACACGCTACCATCAAGCCACCAAAAATCTGGTCACACGACGCGCAAGAATTTCGGTCACACATTCATATGTCGAGGTTCTTCACGTCGAGCGCATTGTCCTCAATGAACTTGCGCCGCTTCTCGACATCCTCGCCCATCAGTGTGGTGAAGATTTCATTGGTCTCCACAATGTCTTCAAGGCGCACCCTGAGCAGCGTCCGCCGTTCGGGGTCCATTGTGGTTTCCCAAAGTTGCGTCGAAGTCATTTCGCCCAGCCCCTTGTAGCGCTGCACAATGTAGTCCTTCTTGCCCTGTTCCACGATGTAGCCAAAGAGCTCGCGCGCGGTCGCCTTCTCCACCGGTTCGCGGAGCTGCCTTGCCGTGCGCCGTGCCTGCTTGGCCTCCGCCTGCACCTCTGCCGTCTCCGTGCCGGGCGCGGCAGCAGCCTCTGCCTCTTCCGCAGCGGCCTCGGCTGCTCCCTTGGCTGCAAATTCAATGAGGAACGGCGGCTCAAGGAACTCCTTGATCAGCGAATACTTCGCCATCATCTGCCGGAACTCCGGGCTCGAGCACAGGTTCCAGTCAATGCAGCGCGTGGCGCCCTGCGAGTCTGTAAAGCAGATGGACCAGGTGTTGTGCTCCTCGTCTTCGGTTGGGTCGGCCACCTTGAATTGGAACTCGTCTGCCACTCCAACCAGTTGCGCGTGCAGTTCCGCAAGCTTTTCCGGAACCTCGCTCTCTGCCTTCGATGCAAAATCCGCGCGGTGAATCAGCTCCGCACGCGCCAGCAACTCGGTCAGTTTCTCGTTGCGGATGCGCTTGTCAACGCGCTCCACAAAGCCGAGATATTCGTTCAGCGTCCCCATGAACCGGATGAGCTCGGGGCCCTCAATGCGGCTTGCCGCCTCGCCGTGGCGCACCACCATGCCTTCGGCCGCCCGCGCCACCATGACCTTTACAAACTCCCGCTCGTCCTTGATGTACTGCTCAAACCGGCCTTTCTTGATTTTGAACAGCGGCGGCTGCGCAATGTAGATGTTGTCGCGCTTGATCAGCTCCGTCATGTGCCGGAAGAAGAAGGTGAGCAGCAGCGTCCGGATGTGCGATCCGTCCACGTCGGCGTCGGTCATCAGGATGATTTTGCCGTAGCGGATCTTGGTAGCGTCAAAATCGTCCTTGCCGATACCGCAGCCGAGGGCTGTGATCATCGCCCGGATTTCCTCGTGGCCCAGCATCTTGTCGTAGCGCGCCTTCTCCACGTTCAGAATTTTGCCCTTCAGCGGCAAAATCGCCTGGAAGCGCCGGTCCCGGCCCTGCTTCGCCGTACCGCCTGCGCTCTCGCCCTCGACTAGATACAGCTCGCAGCGATCAGGATTGCGCTCGCTGCAGTCGGCCAGCTTGCCGGGCAGGCCGCCGCCATCCAGTGCGCCCTTGCGCCGGGTCAGATCGCGCGCCTTGCGCGCCGCTTCGCGGGCCCGTGCCGCCTCAATCGCCTTGTTGATAATGCGCCGCGCCACCTGCGGGTTCTGCTCCAGGTATCCGCCCAGACGCTCGTTCACAAACGCCTGCACGTTCCCGGCAATGTCAGAGTTCAGCTTGCCCTTGGTCTGGCCTTCAAACTGCGGCTGCGGCAGCTTTACGCTTACCACTGCCACCAGCCCCTCGCGCACATCGTCCCCACTCAGGTTTTCCTTCAGGTCCTTGAACAGGCCCATCGCCTGGCCAATCGCATTGATCGTCCGCGTCAGCGAAGTCCTGAAGCCTGAAAGGTGCGAGCCCCCGTCCACCGTGTTGATGTTGTTGGCAAAGCTGAACACGCTCTCCGAGTAGCTGTCGTTGTACTGCAGCGCTATGTCGATCTCCACCCCGTCGCGCGCTGCCTCCATCACAATCGGCTTCTCGTGCAACACGGCCTTGCCGCGGTTCAGGTGCTTCACAAACTCGGCAATTCCACCCGCGTACTTGAAATCCGTCCGCTTCGCTTCGCCGGTTTTTGCATCGGCAATGCGCTCGTCGGTGAGCGAAATTTCAAGCCCCTTGTTCAGGAAGGCGAGTTCGCGGAGGCGCTGTGCCAGAGTGTCGTAGTTGAACTCGGTGACGGTGAAAATCGTCTTGTCCGGCAAAAAATGCACCTTAGTGCCGCGCCGCTTGCTCGTCCCCGCCTGTCGCAACTCGCTCACCGGCAACCCGCAACTGAAGTCCATCTCCCAGGTGTGGCCGTCGCGCCAGATCTCGACGTTGAACTCCTGGCTCAGCGCGTTCACGCAGCTCACGCCCACCCCATGCAGCCCGCCGGAAACCTTGTAGTTCGACGCGTCAAACTTGCCGCCCGCATGCAACTTGGTCAACACCACCTGCACCGCCGGCATCATCTGGCCGTTCGGCAGCATCATCATATCCACTGGAATCCCGCGGCCGTCGTCCACAACGGTGATCGAGTTGTCCACGTGGATGGTGACGTCGACCCGCTTTGCATATCCCGCCAGGGCCTCGTCTACGGAGTTGTCGACAACCTCGTAGACCAGATGATGCAGACCCATTTCGCCGGTGGAACCGATGTACATGGCCGGGCGAAGGCGAACCGCCTCCAGACCCTCGAGAATCCGGATGTTTTCGCCGGTGTAACTGCCGTTGCCGTTGTTGTCGTTACCGTCAGGCATAGGGGTCAGGTCAGAAGCTTCAGTCGCCATTCGTTTCCGTTCGCAGGGGTTTTGCTCGTGAATTCCAGAAAATCCGCGGTTTCAAGCCCGCCGTTCACAAGGGGGACGTGGTTCTAAACGCTTGAAAAAACGGGGCCTTCAAACGCATGTTTCTACTCTGATTTTAGCATGAGGGACGGGCTCCGGGCTCCATGGCGTAGACCCATAAAACTGGTTACCGGAATTAGATTACTTATCGGGCGTGTGACGTTAGTAACTTATACCGTTACTACTTTCATATATCCATGATAAAGATAGACTTAATTGGAAATATCCTCTAGGATTCAAGTGTTCGGGAAGAACCGATTCCTGTCAATCAAAATCCTGATGAGGTTACTAACTATGAAACTCGCCATTCGCATTATCGCCTTCGCTTTTGTTCTCGCCGGCGGCGCCGCCGCTTCTGTTTCTTCCACCACCACGATGCGTGCCATCCCCAGCCACCAGAGCGCCGCTTCCGCCCTCCCGGTTCCCATCTGTGGCCCCGACATCCCCTGCCCCCCGGACCAGCCCCTCGGCAAGTAATACGCCTCGCTAACACAAAAGTGTCACACTCACTGCCGCTTTCTGGTTGAGTCCGGGGGCGTTTGGCGCTATTCTGATGTAGTTATCAGAATGGGAAACTAGCCCACGTGTCTTCGCAAACGGCAATGTCGGCAATGAGCATGGTGGAGTTTCTGCTCTGGGCCCTGCTCGCCTTCCTGTTTTGGAAGAAGGGCCTGCATCGCCGATTTCCGTCGATGGGCGTTTACCTTGGCCTCCACGTCGTCTCCATGCCTTATCTCCTGGCGGTGCTTTACGTGCAGGCGCAGCCCTGGGGCCGTCATTATTTTGCCGTCTATTTCTTCAGCTACTGGGCTGTCTACATCGCAAGCGCCGCGCTGCTTTTTTTTGTATGCGTCGAGGTGTTCCGTTCCGCGCTGTCGGCCTTTCCCGGCTTGATGAAGATTGGAATCGTCATTTTTCGCTGGGCCATCCTCGTCTCGGTCATTCTCACGTTGGCGTCGGTTTCGTTCGCGCATCGCGGTATGTTGGAATCGGCCTGATGCGCTCGGTCAGCATTCTTGAGCTTTGCCTGCTTGGCTTCCTTTGCCTCAGCATGAACGCCCTCCGGCTCTCGGTCCGCGACATTGCTTTCGGTATCGCTTTCGGCTTCGGGCTCATGTCGAGCAACGACTTCATGATCGCCGCGCTCAGCTCAGCGGACCCATCCCTTACCGCGCCGCTGCAGCTCGTGTACGAGTCCGTGATCCTGGTAGCCCTGGGCTCCTGGATTACGTATTGCGCACTCCCCGAACCCGCCCGGTCTCCGGTGGTAATGCGCGTCAACTCCACAATCTACCGCTGGAATGAGATCGCCTCGGCCCTTGGCCATCCAGGCACGCAGGTCGCGGTGCAGGAGCCATCCAATGGCTTCTTCCTGACTGACGTGGAGAAGGTGGTTGAAAAGGTGCTCACCCGCAATCTGAAGGGCCGCGAGTCAGAGTCTTAAAAGAAGCGAACGGCCACAGCGCGGACAGCCACAAGTTTGTTTTGGAAAATTAAAAGCCACGGCGAGCGCCGTGGCTTTTTCAATGCTTGAGCTGACTACCGCTTATTCGGCGGGTACAGGCTCGATTGAGGCAAACCGCCCGCGGTTGCCGTGGTCGCTGAACTTCACGCGTCCCGTCACCTTGGCAAACAGCGTGTCGTCGGAACCAATGCCCACGTTGGTGCCGGGCTTGATCCGCGTTCCGCGCTGGCGGATGATGATGGAGCCTCCTGTTACCAGTTGGCCGCCAAAGGCCTTCACGCCCAGCCGTTGGGCATTTGAGTCGCGTCCGTTTGTGGAGCTGCCTCCACCCTTTTTATGTGCCATTGCCGATTCCCCTTCTCAAATTCTGATCTCGCGCCTAAACGGCGGCGGTGTAGGTGACGCCGTCGGCCTCAATGGCCTTGATGCGAACCTCGGTAAAGTTCTGCCGGTGTCCCTGCAGCTTCTTGTACTGCTTCTTGCGCTTCAGGTGGAAGACCAGGATCTTGTCGCCGCGCCCGTCGCGAACCACTTCGGCCGTTACCTTTGCCGTTGCCGGCTTGGCCACCGTCCCTGGGTCGCCGCTGACGGCCAGAACATCGCTGAACTCAATGGTCTTTGCTTCGTCAGACTCGGGAATGACGCTCTCGATCTTCACCACGTCGCCTGGAGCGACCCGGTATTGCTTTCCACCGGTACGAATTACTGCATACATAACAAATCCTCCAGCGCCCTTGTTGGACAAGGAGGCGCATTCAAAATCGGGTACCCTGACCTGCATTGGAGCGCATCAGAGAGTGAATGCTTCAGGTCATCGGGCCTCACACACGCCATGCTTCAAGCGGTGAGCCCGGCAATGCCCTGCACATCCTCAAAGGGGTGCATCGCCAAACTCTACGATTCTATCGTTAATTCGGCTCCAAGGTCAATTGCAACTTCTCCATCCCCCTCAGTCGATATACTTCGCAGATGCAGCCGGTCAGCATCGTCGCCACCGTACTTAACGAAATTGACGACATAGCCAGGGTTGTTCAGACCCTTCTGGCGCAGCAACCACCCCCCGCCCAGGTCATTGTCGTCGACGGCGGGTCCAGCGACGGTACCTGGGAGTGGCTTGCCGAGGCCGGCCGCCTGCATCCCAACTTCCTCCCTATTCGCGACGAAACCTGCAGCCTCAAACACTCCCTTGGCCCCGTCTCCCGCGGCCGCAACGTCGCCATCGCCGCAGCCAGCCAGCCCCTGATCGCCTGTGCTGACGCGGGGTGCACTTATGGCCCGGATTGGCTGCGCAACCTGACAGCGCCGCTTGTCGCCGGCCAGGCTCAATATGCCGTCGGCGGCTCGTGCCTCGACCTAGCCGACCCCACCCTTTGGGATCTCGCTTCCGCTTCGTTCTTCAGCATCAAGCTTTCTGCCAATGAGCCCACCAAGTCCTGCACCGCTCGTTCCATGGCTTTTACGAAAGACCTTTGGCAGCGTATCGGCGGATTCCCCGAATCCGTTCTTGTGGGCGAAGACACTCTCTTCGACTTTGAAGCCCGGCGCCTCGCGGCTCCGGCTTTCGTCCCCAACGCCAAAGCCCTCTATCGCCCCCAATACACGTTCCGCTCCGCCTGCCACAACCTTGCACGCTACGCCCTCAGCGACGGCATGGCCGGAGTCCGCCACTCTCGCATGATGCGCAACGCTCTGCGCTGCGGCCTGCAGCTTGCCGCCCTTGCCGCGCTGCCCTGGACGGTGGTGCCCCTGGTTGTCATCCTGGCTATGCAGTGCTGGTTCGCCTTCCGCGGGGACTTCCGCCACCTTGTGCGCTTCGGCCCCGTAGCCCTTCTCGCTCGCTTTGCCTTTTCGGTCGCGGTTCCCTGGGTGATCGCCGTCAACCAGGTCCGCGGAGCCTTCCGCAAAGAGCCCCAGACCAACCGCCAGAACCTGAACAGATGACAGCAAACAGCCCACCATCGCTCAGCACAGCTCACAGCCAGGCGCTAACTGTCATCTGTCATCTGCCCCTTGGCACTACGTAGAGCAAGATCGCTCCATAGTGCGCCACGCTGCCGGCCAGCACGAACACATGCCATGCGGCATGGAAGTACTTGAGCCGGTCCAGCGCGAAGAACACGATTCCGAGCGTGTATGCAATTCCGCCGGCCCCCAGCCAGAGCATTCCGTGCCAGCCAATGGCATGCAAAAGTGGCCTGGCGGCAAACGCAATCAGCCACCCTTGCGCCAGGTAAACAAGCGCGGAAGCGACCGCAAACCGGTCTACCGCAAAGCTCTTGAAGACGACTCCGGCAATGGCCAGGGACCACACCACCCCGAAAATAGTCCAGCCCAGCGCACCACGCAGCGAAACCAGCGTAAAGGGCGTGTATGTCCCGGCGATGAGCAGGTAGATTGCCGAGTGGTCTAGCACATGAAACACATGCCGCGCCCTGGTCCGCACCAGCGAGTGGTAAAGCGTGGAGCAAAGGTAGACAAGGACCAGGGTTGAGGCAAAAATCGAGCAGCTCACCACCAGCCGCACAGACCCGCGCGTCGACTGGGTAATCAGATAAACGGCCGCCGGAATCGCGAGAGCAGCGCCGATGCCATGCGTAATGGCGTTGGCCAGAATGTCGCCCAGCTTATAGTGCACTTGCACACCCTGATCATAGTCCCGCCCCGCGGCGGATCTGCCTTTCAGGTCCTACATCGATTCCGGGAGCGGGGTAACCGGGATCCTAAGTGCCGAATTGAAGCGCGGGAAAAACTCGAACGCTGCCGCAACCGCCGTCAGTTCCACAATCCCTGGCACATCGAAGTACAGGCTCGCCTCCGCGAAAGCCGCGTCGTCCACGGCATTTCCTGACCCATGCAGCAGCGCGGCGTACCGAAAGCCCGCCTTCTCTTTCCCGGTAAACGGGCCTGACTCAAAGTCTTCATACCCGGCAATTTGTTCCGCACTGGCCCCCCGTTGCACCGCGAGGAATCGGTGCGCGCTCACGCAGTAAGCGCAGTCATTCAGCCATGCCGCGCGAGTCGCGATCAGCTCTTTGTACCAGCCTGGCAGCGCTCCCTCGCCCATCAGCGGCTTGAGCAGCGCCGCAATTCCCTGCGCCAGGCCGGGTACATTCCCCAGCGCCTTAAACATGTTGGGCACAACGCCCCGGTCGGCAAGCAGCCGGTCATAAAGCAGAGCCAGCTCAGCCGGCGCATAGCCCGGCTCCAGCAGCGGAACCCGGGACCCCTCAGAAAAGCTCATACGCCCCCCAAAGCAACCGTTGCCAGTGTATCTTCCCGATTAACCGGGCCTCGGCGGGTCCATCCAGGCTGCTCGAACTTGAGCGCAGATTAGAGGAAACTCATCGTCCCCTGCCACCGAAGTGCCCCACCACTTGCTCACTTGATCGCGTCGTCTTGTCCGGAGCCTGACTATGCTGCCGCAGCAGACCGCCCCCGCCCCCCTGACCGGCCGCCTCACCGATGTGGCGCTGGGTTGCCAGCGTGTTCTTGAACAAAATCCCACCCACCCTCAGGCGCTTGTCGGCATCTGCCTGGTCGCATTGGCCAGTCGGCAGCCTCAAGCCGCGGTCAAAATGGCTTTGGCTGCGGTAAGCACCGCCCCGGCTATGTCTGTCGCCTGGATTGCCCTCGGGCAGGCGCTCAAGGCTGTCGGTGATACCGCTGAAGCTGAACGCGCCTACCAGCGCGCCATCCGCCTGGATGGCATGGATCCGCTGGCTCGCATGGGTCTGGGCGAGCTGAAGCTGGCCGCCGGCCGGGCGGAAGAGGCGGCTACTGATTTTGAATTCGCCCTCTGTCGCAATCCCGCGCTGGTTGCCGCGCACCTTGGTTTGGGCAACGCCCTCGCCCTTATGGGCAGGCTGGCCGATGCGCTGGAGCGGTATGAGAAGGCTCTCAGCTTTCGCCCCGGCCTCGCCGAAGCACAATTCGCCGCCGGCTTCGCTCTCCAGCGCCTCGGCAGGCCTAAGGAGGCGGAGCGCCGCTATCGCCGCGCCCTGGTGCTTCGTCCTGACTTCGCCGCCGCGTGGATGAACCTCGGCAGCATTCTCCGCGAGCAGGGAAGCGAAGCGTTTGCCGAAGCAGCCTTGCTTCGCGCCATCGAACTGCGCCCGGATCTAATTGCCGGGTGGATCAACCTTGCCGTTCTCAAACGCGAGCAAAAGCGGCCCGAACAGGCCGAAGCCCACCTGCGCAAGGCATTCGCTCTCAACCCCAACCAGGTGGAGACCCTTATCTCCTGGTGCCAGTTCCGCGCCGGGGAAGGCGACCCGGCAGGCGCATGGGAATGGCTCCGCTGGGCCCTTGTCCGCGACCCCGAAAACGCTGAGGCCTTCAATATGCAAGGCATTCTGCTGCATAACGATGGTCGATTCGCGGAAGCGGTGAGTGCCTTTGAACGCGCCGAAGCCATGGGCAGCCGCGCCGCAATCTCAAATCGCGGCAACTCCCTGCTTGATATGGGCCGCACTGCACAGGCCCTTCAAGCTCACGAACATGCCGTCGCCAGCGAACCATCCAGCGCTGGAGCGGCCTACAACCTTGCCCTCACCCAGCTTCGGCTCGGGCTGTGGATGCCGGGATGGCCTGCCTACGAGGCTCGCTGGCACTTCCGCGAGGTCCATCGCCGTCCCCGCGTCTTTACCCAGCCCCGCTGGCGCGGCGAGCCCCTCAACGGGCGGCGTATCCTCCTCCATTCCGAGCAGGGCCTCGGCGACACCATCCAATTTTGCCGTTACGCAGCCCTTGTGGGGGCACGCGGTGGGTTCCCGGTCCTTCAGGTGCAGCCTGCCGCAGTCCGCCTTCTCCATTCCCTCGCCATAGTCCGCGCCGGACTGGCCGAAATAGCCGAACTCGGCACAAAGCCTCCCGCATTCGACGTTGAATGTCCCCTCCTCAGCCTTCCCGCGGTCTTCGCCACCACCGTGGACTCTGTCCCCTGGTCCGGTGCTTATCTCGGCGCCGACTCCGTGCCGATCCGCGAAAAGCGATCTCAGTATCCAACCGTTCGTCCCGGCAGCCTCCGCGTGGGAATTGCCTGGGCCGGCAATCCCCGTTACAAAGCCGACCATCAGCGCTCAATGTGCCTCAAGACGCTCACACCTCTGCTTCGCACCCGGTCCATCACATGGATTTCTCTCCAGAAAGGGCCCTCCGCCGCTCAGCTTGAATCCCTGCCCGGTGACATCTTCGTCTGGGACGGTTCCAGTTGCGATCAGGACCTGGCGGAGACGGCTTCCCTGCTTGCTACACTCGACCTCGTCATTACCACCGACACCTCGATCGCCCACCTTGCTGGAGCCATGGGCAAGCCAGTCTGGATCCTGCTTCCTCACCTCGCCGACTGGCGTTGGATGCAGCGTATTGAAACATCACCGTGGTACCCAACTGCAGTGCTCTTTCGCCAGTCAGCCCCTGGCGACTGGGCCAGCGTCCTCAGCAGGGTTGGCTCTGCGCTTGATGCCATGCGGGAACGGTCATTCAGGCCAGCCTCGCTCCATTCAAAGAAGGGATCCCTGCAACTTGCTCGCGGGCGTGCATAGATTCGTAGCAGTCTTTTCCCGCAAAACCACGCTGCCCCTCCCATTTCCGTGCAGCAGCCACGCCCCTCACAGGCGCTTTATAGCAGTTTCCCAATTACTGTAGACCGAAACTATTGGCCTGAAGTGGCTTTTTCCTCAAGAAAAAACCACCTGCGAGATGCTAATAAGACCATATAGATTGGGAAACTGCTCTAGCGGTTCCGTTCCCATCCCCGGCGAAGATCGCTCTTCACTCTTTTGTCGCGGCCATGTACAATTGTAGAACATATTCTTATCAGTAGAACAATACCCGTGCGGAGCCCGGAATGAAATCTCAATGCGGATCAACTTGTCTTGTGGCAGCACTCACTTGCCTCGCCGCGGCAGCCGCTGCCAGCGCTCAGCAAAGCAGTAAGTCTCCTCTTATTCCGCGTATGGTTTCGCCTGCAATCGATATTCCCGGCCAGCCCTTCAGTTATCCGTCCCATCCTACTGACCAGATCAGCGTGATGTACGCGCCCGCGGGCACTGAGGTCACGCCGCAAGGCTCGCTCTACACCGGCTATGGCGAACTCATGTTTTATCTCGGCATCGACCGGGAGCCAATCTCCGCGCGCATCCGCACATTGGAAGATGGATATCTGCCTGTCATTCACTTCACGCAGCAGCACGCAGGCGTGGATTACAGCTTTACGATCTTCGCTGCCTCGCTTGGTCAAGCGCAGGATGGCGCCCATGTGGCGAACTTTGTGCGAATCACAACGCGCAGCTCAGACGGACGCCCCAGGAATGCCTTCATCACCGCGGCCTGGCGCTATCAGGCCGAGCAAAGCACCGCATTCCCAACCGGCGACAATCGCTTTCAGCGGCCAGTGGCCGCAACATCCCCAGGAGGCTACTCCCAGCCTGGACAGCCCTTCAACAGCAACGCGCAATACACAGCCGCCCACGGCGCCTGGCTGCAAGACAACAAGGCCATCTATCTTTTTCCCACTTCCCCGCAACCGCTGCTTCGACCCACCCTCAACGACTTCTATAACTT